>Ga0209117_1000040_pt1 | contig 117705 bp, 113 predicted proteins | sample BlaSpr_A8_OM2_M2_FD_187978 | JGI IMG/M metagenome (GOLD analysis project Ga0209117, IMG submission 187978) | Forest soil microbial communities from Thunder Bay, Ontario, Canada - Black Spruce, Ontario site 2_A8_OM2_M2 (SPAdes) (version 2) | ecosystem: Environmental > Terrestrial > Soil >... | reverse complement strand
GGCCGGACTTGCACCGTGGCGGGGGTGGGCGCGCTCACGTCGTAGCTGAACTCACAGCCGACGCGCAGGTCGATTGTCCGGCTACTTTCTGTCGGGATGGCGAAACTATAACGGTGGCCTCCATGAATTCCCTCGACGCTGACTACAAGGTCAACGGTTTCTACGACGAAATGCTTGCGGCTCCCGGCCAGCCCAGGCCGGCCTACCGGCGGCTCTACGAACACCTCCACCAGCTCGGCCCGCGGGAGCTGGCCCGACGCCGCGACCTGGCCATGCAGATGTTCCGCAATCACGGGATCACCTTCGCCGTGTACCCGGACGCCCAGGGGACCGAGAAGGTCTTCCCCTTTGACATCATCCCGCGGGTGATCTCGGCACAAACCTGGCGGCGCCTGGAGGCCGGTCTCAAGCAGCGCATGGCCGCCCTCAACCTCTTCCTGGACGACGTTTACAACCGCAAGCTCATCCTCAGGCAGCGCGCCATCCCTCCCGAGACAGTGCTGACCAGCCCCCAGTACCTCAGGGAGGTCGAAGGCCTGCCCGTCCCCCACGGCATCCATTGCCACATCGCGGGCGTCGACCTCATCCGCGACCACACCGGGGAGTTTTACGTGCTCGAGGACAACCTGAGGACGCCGTCAGGAGTCTCATACGTTTTGGCCAACCGTCACGTCATGAAGCGCGTGCTGCCCGACCTGTTTGCCGGTTATGCCGTCAGGCCGGTGGAAGGCTACATTCACGACCTCCTCCGTCACCTCCGCTGGCTGGCGCCCGATGGCGTGGACGATCCGACGATCGTCCTCTTGACTCCTGGTATCAACAACTCGGCCTACTACGAGCACCTGTACCTGGCCAAGCAGATGGGCATCGAGCTGGTCGAGGGCACCGACCTGGTCGTCGACCAGGACCACGTTTTCATGCGGACCACCCACGGCCTGGAGCCGGTGCATGTGATCTACCGACGGCTCGATGACGAATGGCTCGATCCGATCTTTGGGCGCCAGGAGTCGCTGGTCGGGGTGGCCGGGCTCGTCAACGCTTACCGTGTCGGAAACGTGGCGATTGCCAACGCGTTGGGGAACGGGGTCGCCGACGACAAGGCGGTTTACGCGCTGGTCCCGAAGATAATCCGCTACTACCTCGACGAGGACCCCATCTTGCCCAACGTGCCGACCTACCTGTGCGCGGTGGACGAAGACCGCCGATACGTGCTCGACCATCTCGAAAACCTGGTGGTCAAGACCGTCGACGGCTCAGGCGGATACGGGATGCTGATCGGCCCCGAATCGACAAAGGCACAGCGCGAGGAGTTCCACCAGCGCATCACGATGTGGCCCAGAAGCTTCATCGCCCAGCCGGTCGTGAATCTTTCAGTGCAGCCGATCTTCGATGGCGGGCGGTTTCGGCGCACGCATCAGGACCTGCGTCCGTTCGTCCTCACCGGCCCCGACGTGCACGTCACGTCGGGCGGGCTGACGCGCGTGGCCCTTCGCGCTGGGTCCCTGGTCGTGAACAGCTCTCAGGGCGGCGGGAGCCGCGACACGTGGGTGATGTCGGAAGACGAAGTGGAGAGCACCGATGCTTAGTCGAGCCGCCACCTCGCTCACTCTGCTCGGGCGGCATCTCGAGCGCGCCGACCATCTTGCCCGCATCCTGGGCGTGCACGTCTCGCTTTCCCTGGACCGCACCGATGAGCCGGGGCCGGAGTTCTGGCATCGGTTCATGGAGCTGGCGGGATGGCAAGGCGCCGACACCCACCAGCGCGATCAGGCCATCGAGGTTGTCATCACCGGGTCTCTGGGACCATCCGTGCGGGCAAGCGTCGCCGCCGCCCGACTGGCTGCGCAGGCGGTCCGGCCCTCGCTTCCCACCGAGTTGTACGAGCAGGTCAACGCGCTCAACTGGCGACTCCAGGAGCCGACCTGGCAGCCGGATCTGTATCCGTTTCTCACAGACGTTCAGCTGAGCATCAAGCTCGTCGATGGCCTCCTCGAGGACACGATGCCGCATGACGAGGCGCGCGATTTCGTTCGCCTCGGCAAGTTTGTCGAACGCACCGCGAATGTGACGTCCATAGTCACGCGTAAGTCCGCCGAGCTAGCCGATGAGCCCGAGGACGCCCTCGAGTGGTCGGCGGTGCTGAAGTCTTGCTTTGCGTTCGAGTCCTACCAGGCGCGGTACAGCGGGGGCGTGACTCCCGAGCGGGTGATTGAATGCCTCCTCCTCGACTCCACACTGCCGCGGTCGGCCCGCTTTTCGGCGCGGGTTGCGCTGGAAGCGGTCTCGAGGATCGACGGTCCTGGCAGGCGCTCCAAGCCGAAGCGCTTGCTGTCACTGCTACACGGCATGTTCGAGGACGCGGGCACGCAGCTCGTCACCGAACACCCTCGCGAGTTCGAGGCCGAGTGTCGCAGCGTGCTGCGCCAGCTCGAGCTGGCCCTGCGCGAGACCTACTTCCATCCGAGCAAGGTCCCGGCGAACGTGATCGGCGACGAGGGGCGAGCGATGCCCCAGCAGCAACAGCAATGAAGCTCGAGGTCGTGCACAGCACTCACTTCCGATATTCAGGCCCGATCGCCGAAACCGTCATGGAGGTCCGTCTGAGGCCGATGGACGGCCTCGGGCAGCGATGCCTCGAATTCGAGCTCGACGTCAGCTCCGGGGTCAAGCCCCGCTCCTACCGGGATGGCTACGGAAACAACGTCCATTACTTCAACCTCGTCCGCCCGCACACCCGGCTGAGCGTTACCAGCCGGTCGGTGGTGGAAACGGGTGGCGCGCCCGACTCCGATCCTGGCGAAGACCTGGTGCAGGATTTCTGGCGGTTCCGCTCCCCGGTCAAGGACGTGCCGGGCGTCCGCCAGCTTGCAAGCCGGCACCGGATCGCCGACCCGAGCTCGGGCCCAGCCGTGGAGCAGGCGCTCGACGAGCTGACTCTGGCGATCAGCAAGGACTTCACCTACGACCGGGCGGTCACCAACGTGTACAGCGCCGTCGATGAGGTGTTGGCCTTGAGAGCGGGAGTGTGCCAGGACTTCGCTCATCTTCTGATCGCCGTCGCAAGGGCAATGGGCGTGCCGGCGCGGTACGTGAGCGGCTACATCCACCAGCCAGGAGATTCGGGTACTACCACTGCCTCTCATGCCTGGGCGGAGACGTGGGTGCCAGGGCGCGGCTGGGTCGGGTATGACGCGACACATCCCGTGCGGGCTTCACAGCACCACGTTAGGCTCGCCGTGGGACGGGACTACAGCGACGCCGCCCCGACCCGGGGCATCTACGTCGGCTCGGCCACGGGCACGATGGACGTGCATGTGAGCACTCGCGAAGTTTCCAGTTGAGGTGTCTGCGTGCCACTAACTCAGATGAGCCGATTTGGTGGCGGGCTCCATACGCGTGTTGGGGCCAATGCTCTAGCCTTCCCGACACATGAGCAGCCGGATCGGAATCGCGATCGAGATTATTCGGGGAGGTCCCCCGACTTAAAGCGCTCCGCTTAGAGTCGTGTGACCTCCCCGCCAAATGGGCCGGGAGGTTTTTTTATGTCCAATCGACGGATCGTGGTCTACGACACGACACTGCGCGACGGCGCGCAGGGTCCAGCCATTTCGTTTTCTGCGGCGGACAAGGTGCGCATCGCCAGGACCCTCGACGACCTCGAGTTTGACTACGTCGAGGGCGGCTTCCCGGGCTCCAACCCCAAAGACGAGGAACTCTTCGCCGAGCTTCACAAGCGTCCCCTCAAGCAAGCGCGGCTGGCTGCATTCGGCGCGACGCGACGCGCGAACGGTAGTTGCGAGGACGACGCCAACCTGGAGGCCCTGGTGCAGAGCGGGGCGCCGGTCTGGACCCTCGTCGGCAAGAGCGACTCATGGCAGGTCAGCACCGTGCTGCAGACGACCAACAACGAGAACCTGGCGATGGTTGAGGAGTCAGTGGCTTACGGCGTCGCCCGGGGTAAGGAGCTGATCTTTGACGCGGAGCACTTCTTCGACGGGTTTGCGCGCGACTCGGAGTACGCGGTCGAGGTATGCCTCACGGCCGCTCGCGCCGGAGCTTCTTGGGTTGTCCTGTGCGACACCAACGGCGGCAGCATGCCCGCCGAGATCCGTCAGGGCGTGGAAGCAGTGCGCAAGGCGTTGGCGGACCTCAACCTTCCGGTTCGCGTCGGCATCCATACCCACAACGACTGTGAGCTCGCGGTGGCCAACTCGATCGAGGGCGTGCTGGCCGGAGCGGAAATGGTCCAGGGCACCATCAACGGATATGGCGAGCGCTGCGGAAACGCAAACCTCGTCTCTGTCGTCGCCAACCTCGTCGTGAAGCTCGGCTTCGAAGCTCTCCCGACGACCTCGGTAGCGCGTTTCAGCGACCTTTCGCGCACGGTGGCGGAGATCGCGAATCTCGCCCTCCCATTGCAGCAACCGTTCGTCGGCAACGGGGCGTTTGCGCACAAGGGAGGTCAGCACGTCGCGGCTGTGCTCAAACACAAGGACTCCTACCAGCACATCGATCCCGCCGTGGTTGGCAACGAACCGCGAGTGCTCGTCTCGGAGCTTTCGGGCCGCGGCAACGTGCTCGCCAAGGCGCGGGAGTTTGGTTTGGAGCTCGACCGCGACGACCCCCAGACGAGATGGCTCGTCCAGCACCTCAAGGAGCTGGAGCATCGGGGCTACTCATACGAGGCCGCTGATGCATCGTTCGAGATGCTGGTGCGCCGCCTGCAGCCTGGCTACAAGGCTCCCTGGACCGTGGCCGACTTCACGACGCAGGTCCGCAAGAGCGGCAGCTCAGTCAACGCCGAGGCGACAGTGCAGGTCGAGGTTGGGGGCACCGTGTATCACACGGCCGCCACCGGCAACGGGCCGGTCAATGCACTCGACGCCGCGCTGCGAAAAGCCCTCAGCCCTCGGTTCCCAGGCCTTCGCGGCGTGACCCTGCACGACTACAAGGTGCGCATCCTTGATGGCGACGCGGGCACCGCCGCGACCACGCGGGTGCTGATTGAATCGGGCAAGGGGCTAAAGCGCTGGACGACCATCGGCTGCTCGAGCAACATCATCGAAGCCTCCCTGCTCGCGCTCGTCGACGCGCTGGAGTTCGCCAGCCTGAAGAGCTAAGCGATATCTGTTACTTGACGGAGCTGAATTGACGACGCTGAGTTGGCTGTTGGCTCAGAAACAGCAGGGCGGCCACCACGCTCCCGACCTTGTCGACATGGCCACCAGGAGGATCGTCGCCACGAGGGCGGCAAAAACAACCGGCGCATTCAAATCACCGCCCTTCGCGGCGCAGACGAGTGCTGCAAGGGGCTCCGGGCGAGACCTAGGAGTTTTCAATTGGCGTTCTGAGTGACTACCCGGGCGGGGTACGCGCTCCACATGTACGCCACCACGCCCCAGGCGCCGGCGGCCAATTTGAGGCTGAAAGTGACCCCCACGAGTCCCCCGACACCTGCGGCCACCCATCCCACCGGCACCGTCGGAGCCTGAAGCACGACCGCCGCTGGAAGCACGGCCAGCAGCGCGCCAACGACAACCACGAGGATCACGGCAGCGGTCGAGCCAAGTCCAGGTTCGGCTTCAGACTCTTGCACATCGACCGCCGCGGGCCGAAGCTCCAAGTCGCCTTCTCCGCCTGCTTGCTGGATGGCAGTGCCTCCTGAAACGCGTCGACTCACCCCTCGCAGCTCGGCTTAACTGCTGCCTGGCTCATGTTAAGTGATCCCGCGTTGAATTAACACGAGTTAGGCGAAGACTCGCAAAGGGGTCGCTGCGAACCGACCGGCAGAGTGCGGTCTAGCTCTTGTCCGCCAGGTAGGGTCTGATCATCCGGCCAAGCTCCTCGAGCTTGGCCAGGGCCTGGTCTCTGCCGTCGGGTGGCACATAGTAGATACAGCGCTCGACGCCTGCGTTGGCCATCCGCTCGATCTCGCTGGCAGTCGGCTTGGGGTAGAACGACACGGGGATGTGTGCGCGGCCCGCGGCACGTGCCATCTCCTGAAGCTCGGGTATGCGTTCCACGGAGTCGCCGCGGTTCGGCATCCAACCGTCCGCATAGCGGACGACGCGCTCGAGGATCTTCGGTCCGCTGCCGCCAAGGAGAATCGGCGGGTGGGGTTTCTGGACCGGCTTCGGCCAGCTCCACATCGGACCAAAATCCACCATGTCTCCGTGGTACTCGGCCTCCTCCTCCGTCCAGATGGCCTTGACTGCCTCGACCCTCTCTCGGAGAAGCTTCCACCGTGTGCTGAAGTCGGTGCCGTGGTCGGCCATCTCCTCTCGATTCCAGCCCGCGCCGACACCGAAGATGAAGCGACCGTTGGAGACCAGATCGACGCTGGCGACTTCCTTAGCGGTGTGGATGGGGTCGCGCTGAATCAACAGACAGATGCCGGTGGCGATCCGAATCGTTTTGGATGCAATGGCGGCGACTGTGAGGGCGACGAATGGATCCATGGTGTGCCAGTAATGTTTGGGAAGGTCCGCTCCACCAGGCCACCTGGATAGACGGCTGACCGGGATGTGTGAATGCTCGGCGACCCACAGCGACTCAAAACCCAAGTCCTCGGCAGCAGGCGCCAGCTCTGACATCGAGATCGCGTAGTCAGTGGGAAAAATCGCGACGCCGAACTTCACCCAGTCATCGTGACCGATCCCTGCCGAGGGCGGTTTCTAGGCGAGCAGGAACTTCCGTGGGGCCGGCTGCGCGGGCCGGTTCACGTGGACGTCAATTGCGTCAAACATCGCGGACACCACCCTGGCGTCAAGCCGGCTTCGGGCTTCATCCAGCAGCACCCGGCGCGCTTCCCACGGCGTCCGAGCCTTTCGGTAAGGCCGGTCGGAAGTCAATGCGTCGTAGGTGTCGGCGACCGCGACGATGCGCGCCTCGATCGGTATCGCTTCAGCGCCGAGCCCGTATGGATATCCGCTGCCATCGAGACGCTCGTGGTGATAGAGCACCCCGAGCAGAGCCCTTCTCGATTGACCGTCGCCCAGGATGGACAGGCCAATCTCCGGGTGCGACTTCATCAGGGTCCACTCGGATTCATCCAGGGCAGCCCGCTTGTCCAGGATCTCGTCGGGAATTGCGAGTTTGCCGATGTCGTGCATGAGGCCCGCGCGGGCGAGCACGCGGAGCTCGGCGGTGGTCATCGCCAGCTGGCGCCCGATCTGAACGCAAAGCTGGGCAACTCGCTGATTGTGGCCGAGCGCTTCGCGGTCTTTCACCATGAGACCGAAGACCACGACCGCGTCCAACCAACCTTTGACTTGAGAGACCGGGTGTGGAACCACTAGGGACCCCCTCCCAGAGGTTTACCGGCGCATTACGGATGACTTACAAGAACGCTTAGTTAGGACAACGGTCTGAAGATCCGTTCTGGTCGCTGGTTTTGACGGGCGAACTTCGATGAGGTGCGGCTACTTTGGGTAGCCGTTGATCGTCGACCCTGATCAGAGCGCCGCGACGAACTCCAGGCAGCGCATGCCCCTCAGGTCGACCCAGTAGCGACCGCGTCCTTGCACGATGCGCATGAGGACTTGTTCGCAGCTCGGGCAGCGGACGACCACGCCCGGCGCGTTGACATAGACGTCTACGTGTCCCACCGCGTGGACGGCGCCACATCCGGCACAGGTCGTCTCGGCGGTGGTCATCTCCATCGTGAAGATCTCGCGCAGCAGCCCGCCGATCGCGTTTCCATCCACCTTCATTTCGGACGTTTCCATAGTCATCCTCCTGTGGCTCCAAATCTCTCGGTCTTGATCCATGACGGGTCATATCCCAGATCCACGAGCAGTCCCCCGGCCGTCTCGACGAATGATGTCGGCCCGCAGATGAAAACCAATGGCGTCGGCTCCTCTGGCCAAGCGACGTCGCTCGCCATCTCGCGGTCGATTCTCCTCGCGTAGCCCTTCCAGCCGGGCGGCTGCGCCCGGGTTAGCACGTGGGTCACGGCGAGACCGTCGCCCGCTGCGGCGAGCCGGTCCAGCTCTTCCTTATAGATGACGTCCTCGAGTTTGCGCGACGAATAGAGCATTCGCGCGGGCGGTTTCGCCGCCGCCGCCGAGCGATGCCTGAGCATCGCCATCAAAGGCACGACTCCGGATCCCCCAGCGATAAGAAGCAGCGGATGCGCGTCGCCCGCCTTCCACACGAAATAGCCGCCGATCGGCCCGCGCAGCTCGATCCTGTCCCCCACCTTCACCTCTCCCACCAGGTACGGCGAGACCTCTCCGTCCTCCAGCCGCTCGACGGTGATCGCCAGCCTGGAATCTTCGGGTGGGGACGCGATGGAGTAGCTGCGCTGCGCCTGGTAGCCGTCCTCAGCGGTCAAGCGGACGTCGACGTGCTGCCCGGCGTCATGCCCAGGCCAATCGGGCACCTTCAGCACAAGGCTTGCCACACGCGGCGTCTCCGGGATCAGCTCGGCCACCTCGGCGAGCTGCCACATCAGGGGCCCCCGCGAAGTCACGGCGTCACGTCGTTGGGATTTCTCGGTAGGAGGTGAATCTCAGTCGCCCCAATAGCGCTGCTCGCGCCAGGGGTCGCCCCGCATGTGATACCCGTTCGACTCCCAGAACCCCGGCTGCTCCTCGTTCTGCAGCGTGATGCCCCGAACCCATTTCGCGCTCTTCCAGAAATAGAGGTGTGGCACGAGCAGGCGCACCGGACCACCGTGCTCCGGGTGAAGCGGCTGGCCGTCGAATTCGTATACCACCCACGCCTTGCTGCCGGTCAGGTCATCCAGCGGCAGGTTCGTCGTGTAGCCGCCGTCGGAGAAAACGGTGGCGAAGTCGGCGGCCGACTCCACGCCTTCCAGGAGAGTGTCCATCGAGACGCCCTTCCAGGACGTGTCGAGCTTGGACCATTTGGTGACGCAGTGGATGTCCTTCGTGACCGTCTCGCTGGGCAGGGCGCGAAACTCCTTCCAGGTCCACCTCTTCGGCTCGTCGATCTCGCCGACGATGGAAAACGTCCACTCGTCCAGCGCTGGACGCGGCGTCGGTCCGGCCGACAGGACAGGAAAGTCGGCGACGACGTGCTGACCGGGCGGCACGCGCGCGCTCGAAACGTTGTCGCGACGCTTGCCCCGAAAGCCTCTCGAGATGAACCCCATCAGGTCGACTTTCCACGCCATTCGAGCGCGGGACCGAGTTTCTTCTCGAAAAGTCCGGCCACCTCACCAGGCTTAGGAAATCGACCAGCCGCCTTTTTGCTGAACACGCGCTGGCCGTCGAGGTAGATGTCGTACGTGCCGCTGCTGCTGCTGGTGAGCTCAACCGAGCGCATGATCGGCGCCCAGCGGCCAAGCAGCTCCGAGGCCAGGCTCACGGCCTGGTCAAGGTAGTCTCAAGGAACGCAGTACTCGATCCGCGCCTCGTGAAGCGGCGTGATCACGCCCCGATAATACGGACCCTTACAACGCCCGCATGCGGTTGTTCTTCGGGTTGTGCTCGACCTCAGCGAGGCCCAACGCTTCGAGCAGCGGCGGCATGTACATGCCAAACCGGCCGCGCAACCCCTTCTTGAGGCCGTACCACCCGCCGACTGGATTCTTCGGCGACCTGCCCCATGCCTCAACGGTGCCCTCAGCCGCCGGCTTTTGCTCGTCGGCGCTGCCCAACGGCATCCAGTCGCCGTGCTTCTTGAGCATGGCCTGGAGGTCCTCGATGGCGCGAAGCTGATAACGGAGCTCGGTCTTGCCGACGACGCAGACGATCGCCGGCGGGTCGAGACTCTCGTCCTTGTACATCAAGTATTCAGACGACCCGCTGGGAGTCGTCAGCTGCCACGGGGATTGTTTTGTACCGGATCCCTTGACGCTCGTCTTGGCCACTCAATCTTCTCCTTGTCCATCCGTAACTAATCCGTTACCGTAACGCCCCCGTTACCATACTCCAACATGAAGGCACAGGCCGCCATCCGCAAAGATCCATTTGACGCGCTGGGCAATCCGCACCGGCGCGCCATCCTTGAGCTGCTGGCGAAAAAGCCACGCTCGGTTCAAGAGATCGCGGACCAGCTGCCCATCAGCCGGCCGGCTGTCTCACGCCACCTCCGTTTGCTGAACAGCGCGGGACTCGTGGCCGATCAGCAGATCGGGAACCGGCGCCTTTACCGCCTCGATGAGCAGGGCGCCGCAGCAGCTCGGCAGTATCTGGCGCAGGTCTGGGGAGACGTGGGCACGCGCTTCCGAATCTTTGCCGAGAACACGAAACCGACCAAAGCCAGGCGATGATCGAGCCGCTCCGGATGTCATTCGTCGTGGCGTGTGACCCGGATCATGCATTCGCGACCTGGACGGGCAAGGCATCATCCTGGTGGCCCGTCGAGCACACGGCGTCGCACGAGCCCGGAACAAAGATCGTATTCGAGCCACGTCGGGGGGGAAGGATTTTCGAGCGCACGCCTGACGGTCGCGAGATCAGGTGGGGCGAGATCCTCGATTGGGATCCGCCGCGCCGGCTGCGCTATTTCTGGCACATAGCCACCGATCCAGCAAATGCGACCGACGTGGAGATCGTCTTTCACGAGCTCCCCGACTCGTCGACACGCGTCGACATAGAGCACAGCGGCTGGGAGCGCCTCGGAGAGATCGGCACTGCGTGGCGCGACGCAAACCACGCGGGGTGGGATGGCGTTCTGCCGTCGTACACAGCGGCGTGCAAAGTGGCTTGATCAAAAGGTAAGTCGAACCAAGCGCCACAGACGACCTGGCGGATACAGCGGGTCGGTGGTGACGAGCGGGACGTCCAGGTTGTAATCGCCAAGCACGATGTGCACGTTGCCCCTCTTGGTCCCGGCCGGGATCGGGCGGTCGACCACGACAGGGAGCACGTCCAACCTCTGCCGCAGCACCATGCCCGGCCATGCCAGGACACTGACGTCGACCGGCGAGACCAGGTCGGACTGATTGCCCCAGGCCGTGACGTAAGTTGCGATTGTCTGGTTGCGGGTGATGACCGGTCGTATGTGGAGCGTCGACTGCAGGGACGCGATCAGGGCTTTGGAGGTCGCGAAGGCGATGTCCAGAGTCGGCTGCCCCATCACACATCCGAACACGACTATCGGCTTGCCGTCCACCGTCACCGTCGCGCCGAAGAGAAAGTTGGCGCCCGTGCTGAAGCCTGACCCGGTCTTGATGCCGAAGATCCCGCTCTGCCCGAGCACGTGGTCTGTGCTGTAGACGACCCCGACCACCGGTAGCTGCGCTTGGCCCATGCCGACGATCTGCGCGAAGACGTCCTGCTGCATGGCGGCAATGCCCAGCAACATGAGATCCGTCGGCGTGCTGACGCTCCCGGGGTCGGCTCCACTGGGGTCGGCGAATCGCGTGTGCGTCAGGTTCAAAGCCGCCGCCCGTGAATTCATCTTGGCGACGAACGCATCGATCGAACCTGCATCCCAGCGGGCAAGCGTTTCGGCGAAATTGTTCGCGGACGGGATCAGCATGCCTTGCAGCAGTTGAAATTCCGTGAGCTGTTCGCCGATGCGGACCTCGAGCACAGACTGGTTGCCCGCGATGTCGGCGACATAGGCCTGCACGTCAACACTGGTGATGGTGATCGTCGCGCCCTGCTCGTCCCTCTTCAAAGGTTTGTCCTCGAGGATGACCAGCGCGGTCATCACCTTGGTGACGCTGGCGGCCGGTATGGCTTGCTCGTTGCCCGAGCTGCCGATGACCCCAAGGTTCTGAGCGCTCAGGGCCGCGGAGCCTCGGGCCGGCCAGGGCAGCACCGGCGGCGTACCTGCGATCACCTCCGATGCGGGAAGCGACCCTGTGGCCGCTACCGCAGGAATGGGGCGAAGGTAGCTCCAGGCCGCCACTCCGGCGACCACCACCAACAGCAGCAAGACCGCAATCCGAACCCGCATAGCTGGAAAAACATAACCGACCGCAAAGGCCGCTCAGACCTGCGGGGCCTTCCTATGCATATGGCTGATGCCAAGGCTGACGATGAAGAATCCGAACGCCAGGGCGGTGATGAAGAAGCTCACAGGGTAGGAGATGTAGAACGCCAGAGTCACCCCGAGCCACACCGCGAGCACTGCCACCGCGGCCGACAGCGCCATGCCCGCATATGGGCTCGTCGTCAGGTTCTGGGCCACTGCCGCGGGCGTCACCAGCAAAGCGAACACGAGGAGAGCTCCGACTGCCTGAACCGACTCCGCGACGGTGATCGCGACCAGCATTAGGAACAGTGCTGTCAGAACGCGGATGGGTACGCCGCGTGACGTGGCGACTTCGGGGTCGAGGCTCACGAACAAAAGAGGCCTTGCGATCGCCAGCAGGGCGATACACGTGAGCACGGCGGCCGCCGAGACGATCACAGCCTCGGCGGGCTGCATCCCGAGGATCGATCCGAACAGCACGCTGATGCCCGTGTTGCCGGCGGATGCGCTGTGTGAAGAGGTAAAAATGCTGAGGAAGAGCAGGCCCAGCCCAAGCACCCACGCGAACACGGTGCCGATCGCCACGTCGCGGCCTCGCCCGCGCCCTCCGAGCGATCCGATCGCGAGCGCGACGGCGATGCAGCCGGTGAAAACGCCGACCAGCAGGTTGAGACCTATGAGGAGGCCACCCATGCCGCCGGTGAAAGCGACGTGTCCGAGCGCGTCGGTCGTGAACACCTGGTTGCGCAGGACCACGAAGTACCCGACGAGGCCGGCCGCGGCGGCGATGCATCCTCCCGCGATAAAGGCGTTGCGCATGAAGTCGTAGGCCAGCATCGCTTGCAGGTCCTGGATGGGGTTGAGAGAGAAGGACGCCGTAGCGAACATCACGCTGGTTCGCCGCCAAACGAGTCAGAGGTGCGCCCGGCGTGCGCCTGGCCCGTGGGTGTGCGAGAAATCGCCTTCGCACCTCGGATCGCGACGTAGGTGGCGAATGCCAGGCTGGTGATGAAGAAGCCGACCGGGTAGATCGTGAAGTAGGCCACGGCAAGTCCAGTCCACGTGAATAGCAGCGAGAGGACGACCGTCAGCGCGAGCCCACGAGCAGGGCTCGCGGTCAGCTGCAGGGCGCAGGCCCCAGGCGCAACGAGCAGGGCGAAGATCAATAGAGTGCCGACGATCTGGACGGTCACGGCGACGGCCAGCGCCGCCACCAGCAGGAAGGCGATGGAAATCGCGCGTACCGGCACACCCCGCGCCTCGGCGACGTCGGGGTCGACGGATGCGAATACGAGCGGACGTGCGATCGCAGCCAACGCGACAAGGCAGACCACCGTCGTGACCACCGTGACGGCGACATCACGATCGGTGATGCCGAGGATGGTGCCGAATAGAAAGGCATAGACCGCCTGCGCACTGCCGGCGTAGAGGCGGAAGAACAGCAAGCCCAGGCCAAGGGAAAAGGCGAGGACGCTTGCGACGACGGCTGACTCCATCCGGTTTCCGGCATCGAGCCGCCGGCCCACTACACCGACGGCGAGGGCGCCCGCCGTGCAGAAGGCGGCAAGCCCGATGACGGGTGGAAAGTGAAGCAAGACGGCGGCGGCAGCGCCCGGAAAGCCGACCTGCGACAGCATGTGCGCGACAAAGCTCTGGCCGCGAAGGACCACGAAGTAGCCCACCGCGCCGGCCAGGATCGCAACGAGGGTTCCCACGACGAATGCGTTCTGCATGAAATGAAACCGCAGCAGCAGCTGCAGGTCGGCCAGCAGGTCCCAGGTGAGCGAGTAATCAGACGTCGTGGTCATGCGTGTGATAGGTGACGGGTTCGTGCTGGCCGACCACCACTACGCGGCCGTCGCTCGTTCGAAGCACCTCGACCGGCGCACCGTAAAGCCGGCTGAGCGTTTCGGTCTGGATCACATCCTCGGGACGGCCTGACACGACGTGGCCGTTGGCCGCATAAACGACTCGGTCGATAAACGGCAGGATTGGATTGACGTCGTGGGCGACAAGAAGAACCGTGACCCGCTGCTGTTCGCAGATGTCACGAACCAGGGCTGAGATGGACTGCTGGTTGCTGAGGTCCAGGCTGTCGAGCGGTTCGTCCAAGGCCAGCATCCTCGCCCCGGTGACCAGCGCCTGCGCGATCAGCACACGTTGCTGCTCACCGCCTGACAGCTCGCCGATAGGCCGGTGCGCATATTCATCCGCACCGACCAGGTGGATGACCGAGTCCACCTGTTGGGCCTTCGTGCGGCTGCCGGTAAGCCAGGATGGGAGCGGAACTCCCCAGCGCGCGCCATCGAGCCCGAGGCGGACCAGGTCGACGGCCCTGATGCGGAGGTCCGGATCGAAGCGCCGCCGCTGCGGGAGGTACCCCACCTCGTCGTTTCCGCGGCGCACAGGCTTGCCAAAAATCCGCGCCTGTCCTTCCGCCAGGGGCACCACCCCGAGCAGCGCTTTCAGCAGGGTCGACTTGCCCGCTCCGTTGGGCCCCAGGATGGCGACGAACTCGCCGGTCTTGACCGTGAGGTCGACGCCGCGCCAGACGAACCGTCCGCCAAGGGTCACCCCGGCCCGCTCGAGCCCTACAGCCTCCTCGGCTAGGGGCCCGGCGCGCTCGGACGATTCGGGCTCAGCCACCGAGTGCCGCAAGGAGCTCCTTGAGCTGGTTGGTCTGCCAGTCCTGGAAGGTGACGTTGGCAGGAGACAGCGTCTCGGTGACGCGTGCGACCGGAATGCCCTGTGCCTTCGCCTTATCCACCACCGACTTGACGTCCGGTGTCGAGTTCTGCGTGTTGAACACGAACACCTTGATCTTCTTACCAGTGATCTGCTGCAAGACCGTGGCCTTGTCGGAAGGGCTTGGGTCGGTGCCTTCACTGATCGCCTTCAGATAGTCGTTGGGGGTGATCAGGTTGAGGCCGGTGTCGGCAGCCATGTACGAAAAGATGCTCTCGGTGGCGCCCACCGGGGCGCCCTTGTATTTCGTCTTGATGGCGTTGATCGTGTCGTGATAACCCTTGAGCCCCGTCGTCTTGTAGGCGGTCTTCTGCTGGTCGAAGTACGAAGCATTGCCTGAGTCGATCCCGGCCAGGTCCGAGGCGATCTTGTCGACGACCCGCTCGATGTAGGTCGGCGAGTACCACATGTGCGGATTGTCGCCTTCCTTCTTGCCGATGAGCTCTCCGATCGTCAGCACGACGCGGCCCGACACGGGATTGGCGCCAAGCAGCTTGGGCGCCCACGAGTCGTAGCCCGCCCCGTTCACGATGACGTACCTGGCCCCGGCGATCAGCCTCGCGTCGGCCGGAGTGGGCTCGTAGTCGTGAGGGTCGGTGTCGGGGTTGGCGATCACGCTTGTCACATGAGCGCGCTCTCCACCGACCTGGGTCGCGATGCTTCCCCAGAAGTTTTCGGCGGCCACCACCTCCACCTTGCCACCTGACGCCGGCGCCCCGGTGCCAAGGCCGCATGCGCTCATGGTCAGCCCGACCAGGCCTCCGACCACGCCAACCAACCACATCTTTGATGCCAGCCTCGACCCCGTTTTCACCACCCACCCAGCTCCGATCCCGTCCACCGGTGACGCGCACAAGTATTGCACAACTCACTTGCACAAGTATGTTGCGTATAGTGGGAGTGTGGCCAGGCCGAGCCCGGTGAGTGACCAGGTAAAGCTCCTGTTCAGCACCATTGGTACCAAGCACCTGTGGTCGATCGACGAGCTTCACGCAGCCGTCGTCAAGGTTTTGGGAGCCGCCGACTACTCGACGGTTTTCAGGGCTGTTTCAGGTTTAGAACGAGATGGGTTGATCAACCGCATCGACCTCGGCGATGGCAAGGTGCACTACGAGCTGATCGACGGGCACCACGAGCACATCCGCTGCGATGACTGCGGCCGCGTGGCCGAGGTTGCCGGATGCGTCCTCGAGGGCGCAGCTTCTGTGGTGACGAGGAGCACCGGCTTCAAGGTGACGAGCCACCAGCTGCTCTTCAGCGGCGTCTGCCCCGACTGCGCAAACCCCACGAAGTCAGAGGCTGACGCCGTGACTTCGCGGGGACCCCATTAATTCAGCGCGTCAGGCTTAGGACGTCACCGAGGACGAACCCTTTCTCGGTTATCTCGTAGCGGTGGACCACCGGGTGGTGGTGCATCGCCCGCGTCTTCAGCACGGTCAACGCGCGAGCCAGCTCAGGTCCTTCCTGAACGTATTGCAGCAGCACGACATTGTCGGCCAGGTGCGAAAGGCCCTGCTCCGAAATCCGTCGGAGCTGGAACAGCTCCGGCACCTCGACGATCATCATCATGCTGATCCCCGCACGCTCCAACCGCTGCGTCAGGGAGAACATCCACTCGCGGAACCTGGTGGGATCGCCCGCTGCCGACATCACGTCTGGCAGGCTGTCGATGACGATTCGCCTGGCGCCGGTCTTTTCGATCAGGCCGAGCAGCTGGTACACCCACTCGTCGATGAGGACGCCCACCACGCTGCGGCTGAGGATGTGCACGCCGCTTTCCCCGAACGACCAGCCGAAGCTCTTCGCGACCCTGGCCAGCTGCGTCTCGTTCTCCTGGAAGGTGGCCAGGATGCCGGGCTCGCCTGACTCGGCGCCGCGGAACAGGAAGTGGAGGCCCATTAGCGTTTTGCCGATGCCTGAAGGCCCGGCCACCATCGTCGCGGAGCCCGACCAGTAGCCGCGCTCGCCGAGAATCTTGTCGAGAGCGTCGATACCGGTCGACGAGCGCTCGGGCACCATTGTGTAGGGAGCCCGATCCTGCGGGTCGGCCAGCCGCGGGAACACGTCAAAACCGTCGTCGGTGATCCGATATGAGTGCTCCCCCGAGCGATAAGAGCTGCCGCGCAGCTTGAGGACCTGCAACACTCGCACCTCGCGCGAGCCGATCTGCTTGATATCGAGGGCGATGATGCCGTCGGCGACCGCAAACTCGGCCTCCTCGCGTGCCTGCTCGCGGGTGTAGGGCGCGTTCCATACAGCCGTCGTCGCGCTTGCGGACAGAAGACGCGTGAGGCCATAAAGGAATCGCCTGAAGGCCGTTGCGTCGCTGGAGACCGCATGGAACGCCCTGAAGCTGTCGATCACGACCATCCCTGGACGCAGCTCTTTGAGGAACCGCTCGACCGTGGCGAGTATGTTCTCGAGGCCCTCATTACCCAGGAGCTGGCCGAGATCCTCATAGATCACGCGGCCTTGCTTGACCGCTTCGCGATCGAAGACCTTGAGGGTTTCGCCAAAACGAAGAATCTTGTCCAGCGGCTCGGACAGGGTTGAGAGATAGAGCGCGGGATGCTCCGCGCTCGCGTTGTTGAATGCGAACTGCTGGCTGAGGATCGTCTTACCGCTGCCGGGAACGCCAACGATCAGGTTGATCGAGTTCTTGAGCAGGCCGCCGTTCAGGATCTCGTCGAGCCGGTCGTTGCCGCTTGGGAGCCGCTCTATCAACGACGCACGTCGGACCGCTTGCCCTGTCGAGCCAGTGCGCTTGTCCCCATGAGGTCGCGCACGGTCGAGACGAGGGTGAGCGGATCGAGAGGCTTGTGCATGAAGGCGGCCGCGCCGGACCTCATCGCCTCGTCAGCACTCTCGATCGCTGATACCGCGATGATCTGGGCGGTCCCCTTGGCGGCGAACTCGCCGCACAACCGGAAGCCGGCGCCACCCGAGATCAGGAGGTCGATGATGACGACGTCAGGCGACCGCTCCTCGAAATGCAGCTTGGCCTGCGTCGCGTCGAGCGCTACGGCGACGTCGCAGCCTTCTGTACGAAGGAAATACTCGGCAAGGTTCGCGGCGTATGCATCCCGCTCGACGAGCAACACCAACGGGCGCGGCTCGCCGTCCGGATCGGTCTCTGCGGCGGGGATCCGGTCCGCCGAAATATCCTGGGCGAGCAGCCTGTGGGCGTCGGCAGCACTTGCGCCGGCCTCCATTCGCGACTTTATGAACCGCAGCTGCTCGACCTGTGCCCGTGAATAGAGGCGCTGAGAGCCAAGACTCCGCAAGGGTGCGATGACGGAATAGCGCTCCTCCCACGCTCGCAGCGTGGAGGTCGGTATGTCGAGCATCCGAGCGACCGCGCCGATGCTATAGATCGCGTCGTCCTGTGGCGGATTCATAAGCTCGAAACCTACTCCTGAAGAGAGCTTTCGTCGTTTACTCTACGCCTTTCCGAGATAGTCGCGTAGGAGCATTGAGCAAGTGTAGTGCAAGTATTAGGGCAATAAATGAGGTATTGCAGAGAAAATGCCCGAGTAGTAGGATTCATACAGGATCCATACGCAGAGGAAGGGCGCAGGTTTGTGGAGCTGTGAGCTTGGCTGATTTGGATGGGAATGGGTCGGAGTCGGAGGACTTGAAAAACCGGATCGACCACTGGCTCCAGGTGATCGACCGCTGGGTTCAGGACCTCGATCAAAGGATGGGAGGGGCGGCCGAAGGCGCGGATCCAGCAGAGATGCCTGGTTCCGCGCCAGAGCCGGCGCACACAACCACACCGGCGGTGGACACGGGTTGACATAAGGGAAGGGGGTTCAGAGGGGTCGACGATGGAGGGAGATCAGGTCTATACGGATAAGCAGCTCGTCATCCAGAGGACGGGCGCTCCCGGCGAGCTGAGCATCACCGGAGCGATCGACTACTACAACGCCGAGTCGGTGGCGGCGGTGGTGGCCGGTGAGCTGGCTGCCGGAGCCGGCGGCGCGGCCCAGCTGTCCGACGCAATCTCCGGCAACGGAGACCTCCATATCGACCTCAGCCATCTCGAATTCACAGACGTCACCGGCATCAGGGCGCTGGTCCAGGTCGCCGAGAACGCGGGCAACGGGCGGCGGCTGGTGCTGAGGGGCCTTCCCTCCCGTATCCGCATGGTGATGGGTGTCGTCGGGTGGGGCGACATTCCGAACCTCGTCATCGAGGAGCCGCCTGAGGAGCCGACTACCGAATAGTGTCGCGGCCGTCTGGGCCGCGAAGAACCTATCCTGCCGGGAGTGAAGGCATTGGTCAAAGCCAAAGCAGAGCCAGGCCTGTGGCTGCAGGATGTGCCCGATCCCTCTCCCGCTCCAGGCGAGGTCTTGATCCGCGTCCTGCGCACAGGGATCTGCGGCACCGACCTTCACATTGAAAGCTGGAACGAGTGGGCCCAGGCGACCATTCACCCGCCGCTCGTGGTCGGACACGAGTTCGTTGGTGAGGTGGTACGGCTGGGCGATGGGGTGGCGTCCGTCTACCCGGGCGAGATAGTCGGCGCCGAAGGACACATCGTGTGCGGGCGCTGCCGCAACTGCATGGCCGGACGTCGAGCGCTTTGTGCCAACACGGTTGGAATCGGCGTGCAGCGAGACGGAGCCTTCGCCGAGTTCATAGTCATGCCCGCCGGCAACCTCTGGCCGCATCTGACGAAGATCGACCTCGACGTCGCCGCCATCTTCGACCCGTTCGGCAACGCCGTCCACACTGCCACGCAGTTTCGCGTCGTTGCCGAGGACGTGCTGGTCACGGGCGCGGGTCCGATCGGGATCATGGCCGCCATGGTCGCTCGTCACAACGGCGCCCGCTTCGTCGTCATCACAGATGTCAGCGACTACCGGCTCGACCTTGCGCGCAAGGTTGGAGTGACGCGCGCGGTCAACATTCGGACCACCACTCTGCCCCAGGTGCAGGAAGAGCTAGGCATGAAGGAGGGATTCGACGTCGCGTTCGAGATGTCCGGCCAGGCAAGCGCCCTCCGCGACATGATCGCTAACATGTCGCACGGCGGTCGCATCGCGATGCTCGGGCTTCCGGATCATGAATTCGCGATCGACTGGACCGAGGTCGTGCTCAAGATGCTCACGGTCAAGGGCGTTTACGGGCGCCAGATCTTCGAGACGTGGTACGAGATGTCTGTGTTCACGCAAACCGGCCTCGACATCTCGCCTGTCATCACACACCGCTTTCCTTACCGGCAGTTCCAGGAGGCGTTCGAGGTGGCGCACTCCGGCAAATGCGGCAAGGTCGTCCTCGACTGGACGGCGGATTAGTCGATGTTCGGGAGCATGCGATCGCACCTGGTCAGTCAGCTTGAAGAGATCCGTCGCGCCGGCCTGGAGAAGCAAGAACGCGTCCTGATGGGGCCGCAAGGGTCCGTCGTCACCGTCCTCGACCGCGACGTTTTGAACCTGTGCGCCAACAACTACCTCGGGTTGGCCGACCATCCCGCCGTCGTGACGGCGGCGAAGGAAGCCCTCGACCGGTGGGGCTACGGGATGGCGTCGGTCCGGTTTATCTGCGGCACGCAGGAGGTGCACAAAGAGCTCGAGTCCGCGCTGACGGATTTCCTGGGCACCGAAGACACGATCCTCTACTCATCCTGCTTCGACGCCAACGGCGGCATCTTCGAAGCCCTGCTCGACGAGCACGACGCGGTCATCTCCGACGCCCTGAACCACGCGAGCATCATCGACGGCATCCGCCTGTGCAAAGCGCGGCGCCTGCGCTATGCCAACCGCGACATGGAAGACCTCGAGAAGCAGCTGAAGGACAGCGCCGACGCCCGCTTCAGAATGGTGGTCACGGACGGTGTGTTCTCGATGGACGGATACCTAGCGCCGCTGCCAGAGATCTGCGCGCTAGCCGAACGCCACGACGCGCTCGTCATGGTTGACGATTCCCACGCCGTCGGCTTCATGGGCGCGAATGGCCGCGGCACGCATGAGCACCACGGTGTGATGGGCCGGATCGACGCCATCACCGGGACGCTGGGAAAAGCGCTAGGCGGCGCCAGCGGCGGATATGTGTCCGGACGCAAAGAGATCGTCGCGATGCTTCGACAGCGCTCGCGACCGTATCTGTTCTCCAACTCGGTGGCGCCTCCGATCGTCGCCGCGAGCCTGACCGTCCTGGAGCTGATCAAGTCGGCCGGCGAGCTGCGCCAGCGGCTTCGCGAGAACACCACCTTCTTTCGCAAGCAGATGACCGAGGCCGGCTTCGATATCCTGCCCGGCGACCACCCGATAGTGCCGGTGATGGCGGGCGACGCGGCTCTCGCCGCCCGGATGGCACAGGTCATGCTCGAAAAGGGCGTTTACGTGGTCGCGTTTTCGTACCCTGTCGTCCCCCAGGGCAAGGCGCGCATCAGGACTCAGGTGTCGGCGGCCCACTCGAAAGCGGATCTCGAGCGAGCGGTCAAAGCTTTCGTTGAGACCCGGGAGGCCGTGGGTCGGTAGGGCGGCGATATCGCGCGTTTTCGGGGTATGAGCGAGCACGAGGTGATGCTGGTCCAGCTCGGCCAGGCGCTTCACGAGGTTGCGCGTCCATACCGCTGCGATGCTCCGCTTCCGGGCGCAGTCCAGGCGAGCCTTTGGCGGCTGGGCGTTCCGTGCGACGAGCGGACCCCCCGCGACCACCTGGTTGCCCTGATCTGGGCGCGCAAGCGTAGCCTGTCCCAGCCGACATGGGGCGGACCTGGAGCGACACCACCCAGCGCGGCCTGACGCCTGACTCGGCTGCCGAAGCCGCTCAGGAGGCCGGGCTCGTCTATGCGTCCGACTTTGAACCTGGCATCCGTCGCGTGCGCAAGGGCAAGCGATTCATCTATTTCGACCCGCATGGGAAGCGGGTGGCCGACCGGGACACGCTGGATCGGATTTCGAACATCGCCATCCCACCCGCCTGGAAGGACGTCTGGATCTGCACTCGGCCGCGAGGCCACCTGCAGGCGACAGGCCGCGACGCCCGGGGCCGGAAGCAGAACCGCTATCACGACCGGTGGCACAAGATTCGCGACGAGGACAAGTTCGCTCGCCTGCTGGGCTTCGCCCGCGCGCTGCCACGATTACGCCGGCGCGTAACGCGTGACCTTAGGCAGCCCGGGCTGCCACGCGAGAAGGTGGTCGCGACCATCGTCAGGTTGCTCGAGATGACCTTCGCGCGGATCGGCAACGAGGAGTACGCGCGGGAGAACGGATCCTTCGGCCTCACGACCCTGCGCGACCGGCACGTGAAGATCAAGGGATCGACAGTGCGCTTCCTGTTCAAGGGCAAAAGCGGCAGTGAGGTCGAGGTCGGTGTCACCAATCGACGCGTGGCCAGCGTGGTGAAGCGGTGTGAAGAGCTGCCGGGCCAGATGCTGTTCCAGTACATCGATCCCGCGGGCGATCGCCGAACTGTCACGTCGGACGACGTCAACCAGTACCTGCGCGAAACAAGTGGCGAGGATTACACGGCCAAGGACTTCCGCACGTGGGGCGCCACGGTTCTGGCCGCGTCAGCGCTGCGCGATGTCGTGAGCTTCGAATCCGACACCGAGGCCAAGCACAACGTGGTGGCCGCCATCGACAGCGTCGCACGCAGGCTCGGGCACACACGAGCGGTGTGCCGCCGCTCCTACGTCCACCCGGCCGTGATCGACCACTACATGGAGGGGTCGCTCGAGAGCGTGCTGAGAGTGGTGGATGGTAGGACCCACCGCAATCTCAAGGCTGAAGAAGCAGCGGTCATCGCCTTGCTGAAACACAACGTGGCTCGAAGGTAGCGAACCCGACTACCTAATCGATGCGAATCTCGGTGCCGTCCTGCGCCCAGCGCGTGTGAAAGGAGCCTTCGCGATCCACCCGGTGGTAGGTGTGCGCGCCAAAGTAGTCACGCAGCCCCTGGATGAGGTTCGCCGGACCGCGCGCGCGCCGATAGCCGTCGTAGTAAGCGAGGGATGAGGCAAAGGCGGGGATCGGCACGCCCTGGTCGATCGCCTGTTTGACGATAGACCGCCAGGGCTGCTGGGCGGATGCGAGCGCCTGCTGGAAGAACGGGGCGAGCATGAGATTCGGCAGGTCTGGCGACTCCGCGTAGGCGTCCTTGATGCGGTCGAGGAACTGCGCACGAATGATGCATCCGCCCCGCCAGATCGTCGCGAGCGCGCCGAGGTCGAGGTTCCAAGCGAACTCCTTGGAGCCCGCCCGAAGGTGCTCGAAGCCCTGCGCGTAGGCGACTATCTTCGACGCATAAAGGGCATCGCGCACGTCATCGACCAATCGCGCGGCTGAGCCGGCTGACGCACCTGGTCCGGAGAGAATGGACGCCGCTTGGACACGCTCCGCCTTCTGGCTCGACAGCATGCGAGAGAACACTGCTTCAGTGATTCCGGTCAACGGCACGCCCAGCTCGAGGGCCGACTCGCTAGTCCACCGTCCGGTGCCCTTCTGCTCAGCCTTGTCTTCGATCGCGTCCACGAGCGCCGCCTGGGAGTCGCCGTCTCGCTTGGCAAGCACGTTGGCGGTGATCTCTATCAGGTACGACTGGAGCTCACCCTGGTTCCATTCGCGAAACACCGATGCGAGCTCGGCGGGGCTCATGCCGAGCGCCTGGCGCAGGAAGTCGTACGTCTCGGCGATGAGCTGGATGTCCGCGTACTCGATCCCGTTGTGGACCATTTTCACAAAGTGCCCAGCGCCATCCGGGCCGATGTAGGTGCAGCACGGAACCCCCTCGACCTTGGCCGAGATCGCCGTCAGCATCTCGGCGACCCGTGCATAGGATTCGCGCGTGCCACCAGGCATGATGCTCGGTCCCAGAAGCGCCCCCTCCTCCCCACCGGAAACACCCGCGCCAATGAACCCGAAGCCGGCGGCCTCGAGGGCCGCGGCACGCCGCCGGGTGTCGAGGAACAGCGAGTTCCCGCCGTCGATGATCGTGTCGCCCGGCACGAGCACTCGGGAGAGCGAATCGATCGCCTCGTCGACGGCCGACCCCGCCTTCACCATCAGGAGGATCGCGCGCGGGGGCTTGAGGATCCGCACCAGCTCTTCCAGCGATCTCGCGGGCCGGAAGTCGCCCTCACCCGAGTGCGCGGCCATGAAATCGTCGGTGCGCTGACGCGTTCGGTTGAACACGGCGACGCGCACGCCGCGCGAGGCCAGGTTGCGAGCAAGGTTCTGGCCCATCGTCGCGAGCCCGACCACTCCGATTTCGTGCTCAGGCACCCTCACACATTAACCAAGGGAGCGCGAAGCAAGCTGCTACCGAGCAGTTCAATCCTCGATCGAGGTCGTGATCAGGTTCCGAGTGCATGCGGTTCGATTCGCCGCCAGGCGGACGGCTTCCGAGCGGAAAAGCACGCCGACGAGCGTGCCGTCCGAGGTTGTGATTGGAGTGCTGTCCAGGTCGTGGCCGACCATGAAGTCGGCCATCTCCTTGGTCGATACGTAAGGGCGGAAGGTGCTTGGGCCAGGGCGCATGGCCTGCTCGACTGTCAAATTGGGGTCCACCTCGAGCTGTTTCGACCTCAGCACTCCAAGCAACACGCGCCGATCGTCGATGACCACCACCACATCCCAGCCCGCGGCCTTGGCTCGGTCGCGCACCTCGCCGAGGCGATCCTTCGGGCCGCTGACGACCATGTCCTTGCGCGAAGCATCACCCGCCCGCGGACAATCCGAGTTCGTGCCTTCGGTCGGGAGCCCGGCGGCAAGCCAGTCGAGCTTGCCCGCCTTGTACTGATAGACCTTGTCGAAGCCGAGACTCTCGAGCCGCGCCGCGGCCCTGGGCGCCATGTCTCAAGCGGAATCCCAGCAGTAAACGATGACCGGCCTTTGCCGATCGATCTGGCCGGCTTCCTTGTCGAGCTGGCGGAGCGGATGGCTCACCGCCCCGGGGAGATGGTCCTCCATGTACTCCTTCGCGGGCAGCACCTCGACAAGCTGCGCGCCCTGCCTGGCCATGTCCTGAACAGTCGCGCGGTCGATCAACTTTGCCATTCGTTCATCCTAGGGCCGGATGTCGAACAGCTTGGCGAGATCCGCCGGCAGGGTCAGCGCCGGGTCGAGCTCCGGCACCAGGCCTCCTGCCTGCAGGGCACGCACGACCAGGCTGGAACAGATTTCGTGATTGCGGCGGACGAGCCTCAACGGCCAGCCCAAGAGCAGATAAAGAATCGCCCCGACCATGTCGAGGTAGCCGAAGCCTTGACCGACTTGACCTTTGGCAAAGGCTGCGGCGCGGGCTCTGGCGTCCGAAGCGAACTCCGGACCCAGGTAAACCAGGTGGTACTCATCGTCGCGGTATTTGGAGATCGGGCTGAGCCTTATACCCGTCATCTCAGCCTCGACCAACGCGCCGTCTGTTTCAACTATCAACGCGGCGTGGCTCCAGTGAGCGTAGACGGCGTCAGAGCCCCTGAAACGGCGCTTCTGGGCCAGGGTGATCAGCCCCGCGACGAAGTGATGCCTGTGGGAAAGGATGAAATCGCCCGGCACGAAGTTTTTCGCTTCGTCGCCCGGTCCGAAACGCTCGACCTCAGCCATGCTTCACCGGGATAACGCCCGAACGCCGACTAAGCTCCAGCTTGCGCCACCGACTCGCTGGCGGAATCCGGCTTGGCGCCCTCCGCGTTGCGGATCCCGATCGCGTTGACCAGGGCGCCAACGAGCAGAAGACCGGCCCCAACGAGCATCGCGAGATGGAACGAAGACGTCGATGCATCCCGGACCATGGCGACGAGTTGCGGATCAGCCGGTGTGTTGAGCGGACTGACCTGGCTGCGGAAACTGTTGGAAGTGACGTCGACTCCCGGCAGACGGGAGGCCAGCGTTGCGTAAAAGTTCGCTGTCAGGAAAACAAAGATCAGCGCGCCCGCCAATTGGGGGCCGACGCGCGATATCGCATTGTTGATAGCCGATCCGACGCCTGAATTCTGCACCGGCACGGAGGTCATGAGCGCGGTGGTCAGAGGAGCCACCAGGATCATCGCGCCGATACCGAAGATGATCGACGCGGGGAGGAAGTCCGTGAAATAGGAAAGCGGTGGCAGGTACGTGCTCGGGTCAGCCGGCTGGAGCCTCCACGGCGTGCTCGTACTGGGCACCCGCGCAAACCACAGGACGCCGAGCGCCATGATCACGGGCCCGATCGCCATGAACCACCTGGGCCCGTAACGGGCAGCGAGGCTGCCGAACCGGCGCGAAAAGAAGATAAGGAAGAGAGAGCCCGGGATTCCGGCCGCGCCGGCAGCGGCCGCGGTGTATCTCAGCGTGCCCTGCTGGAAGAGCGCGAGGTAGTAGAAGGTCACGTAAAGAGCGCCGTAGATCACAAGCGTCGAGATGTTCGTGACAGTGAAGTTGCGCGAACGGAAGAGCTTCGGCGGGATCAGGGGGTGCGGCGATCGGAGCATCAGAATGGGCAGCGCGATGGTCGCCACCACCCCCGCCGCAAGCGCAACGTAACCGACCGGATCGCGCCACGCGCGCTGCTGGCCGTAGATCGCGCCGAACGCCAGCCCGCCAACCGCGACCGCGACTACCGCCGCGCCCAGCCAGTCGAAATGTGACGATGCCTGCTCGTCTCGACTTTCCGGGACGTGGCGCCATGCCGCCCAGACCGCCACGACGATGAGCGGAACGTTGATGAGAAAGGCAGCACGCCAGGAGACGGTGTCCACAAGCAGGCCGCCGATGACCGGGCCGAGAAGGGTGGTCGCGCTCGAGGCGCCCGCCCAAGTGCCTATGGCTCGCCCCTGATCTTCGCCGGAGAAGTTCGCAGTGAGCAGCGCCAGGGATCCCGGCACCAGGACAGCCCCAGCCGCACCTTGCAGGACGCGGAACAGGACGAGCAGCTCCATGTTGGGCGCCAGTCCGCACAGGACCGAAGTGGCGCCAAAACCGATCAATCCGATCAGGAAGATGCGGCGACGGCCGTAGAAGTCGCTCAGCGCGCCGGCCAGTATCAGGAGCGAGCTCAGGCTCAGGAGGTAGGCGTTGTAGACGTACGACTGGCCTTCTAGCACCCCGAGGAAGGACCGGGGCAGCTCGCGGCCCATGCGTGGCAGCGCGACATTCACCACTGTCGAGTCGAGAAACACGATCCCCGAGGCCAGGACGGCAGCGACCAGGATCCAGCGCTTGGTGGTCACAGAGCCTAGAAATCCTGGCGACCCATGAAGTGTTCCAGCACACCGGGCCTGACCAGCTCATAGAGCGCGATGCGATGACCGCTCGGCGTGGCGAACGACGAGCACGGGCCCATCGGTATCTCGAGGCTCTGCTGCTTCTTCAGGCCGCGCTTCTTGAGCTCGGCGGTCGCCTTCCGCAGATTTTCGACCCGGTACACGTGGATCGGGCGGTCACCTTCCAGGTGGTCGGCCAGCAGGATGTGCGGCGGGCCGCTGGTGAGCTCGATCATGGCGACGCGGGTCCCCATGCCTTCGATGGCAAAGCCCAACCGCCCGCCGAGCACGTCGGTGAAGTAGCGCATGTCGGCGGCAACGTCCTTGCTAGGGGTGTACAGGTAGTCGAGCTGGAGAAACGGAGTCAGGAGAGTCCGAAGTCGGTGGACACCTCGACCCCATTCCGTAGCGTCTGCAGGGTCGAGCAGTAGCGCTCCGCGCTCGACAGCAGGCGCTTGGCCCGCTCGGGGTCGACGCCGTCCTTGACCTTGACCTGGGTGCGCATCTCGATCCCGGTCGCGCCAACCGGCACCTCGCGATCCGTGCCCATCATGCCGCGGAAGTCCCAGTGGATGCGGACGTCGACGTGGACCGACTCGAGCTCGACACCCATGTTCGCGGCGACCGACCGCAACGTGCTCTCCTCGCAGATGGCCAGTGCGGCTGCAAGGATGTCGCCGGAGCACGGCGTGTCTCCGGCGCCCCCGGCGGCGGGATGAAGCCCTGCGCGGATCGTTACCGCTGGAAAATCGTCTGGCGCGACGGTGCAATGCCTGGGGTCCGACAGGTCGCTGGGGACGCTGCCCGCGGCAGTCACGACGAGCGCAGACGAGGGGTCCGAGCGGTATTTCTCTTTCAGTGGGGTTTGCACGGCTCTCAGGTCGACCTTGTATGGCATCCCCACATTGTCCGCATGCCGAGGCTCAGCCGCTACTTCAGCCCGCTCGACGGGCCCGGCCGCCAGAGATACGTGGCCTGAACCAGAACCACGGCGAGCAGGACCAGCACGCCTCCCATCACCTGGATGACGGACAGGCGGTCCCCCAACAACACCACCGCGAGCAGCACGGTTAAGACTGGCTCCACCGTGCTGAGCAAGGCGGCACGGGCGGCACCCACCCGCGGAAGGCCTGCCATGAACAGCGAGATCGCAAGCATCGTCGGAAAAAGCGCGACGCCGAAACCGACAGCCCACCCGTTCGCGTTTCGGGGCACGGCGAGCTCGTGGTTGAGGGCGGCTAGGAGGCAGAAGGCGACAGCCGCCCCGCTCATGATCACTGCGCTTGCGGCGACCGCGGGCACAGAGCTCATCAAGCGCTCGCCGATGAGGATGTAGCCGGTGTAGATCATGGGCGAGGCAATGGCCAGCGCGAGTGGCAAGACAAGCGACCACGCGAATTGAAAGTGCGCCCCTCCCACGAGCATCGCGACACCCGCGAAGCTTGCCGCCAGGGCGACCCAGTGCCATCGCGAAACCAAGCGGCGGAGAAACAGCCAGCCCGCCACGACCACAAGGCTTGGATAGATGTAGGCGATGAGGACCACCAGCGACGCGGGCAAGGAACGCAAAGCGATGAAATACGTCAGCGACTGTGCGGTATACACGAGCCCTCCCAGGGCGAGCAGCGTGCCCACCTGGTGGCGATTGAGTCGCAGCGGGCTCTGGCCGATGACAATGGCGAGGACCCACATCCCCATCGCCGCCAGCAGAAAGCGGAAGGCAAGGGTCTGCTCCGTCCCCAGCCCGGATGCGTAAGCGAGCTTCGCGAAAATGGCGAGGGTTGAAAAGCCTGCGGCAGAGCCAAGCACCATGGCCGTACCGACCCACTGCGTCCTTTGCCCCGCCGACGCAGCGGCTGAGTGGCCTGCGCCGGAGGCGCTGTCGTCTAGGGCCACAAAACGTGGCCGAGAAGCATTCCTATGACCACTGCCAGGGCGTCGGTGCGATGCGCACCTGTGCATTGTCGCTGGATGTGGCCGCTTACCATAGGTCGGCGATCTCCGACGTTCGGGTGGTGAACAAGCCGGCTGCAATTGGAGGACAGAGCTTGCGATGAGGCTGTTGATGTTCCGAGCCGATGGCGGCCAAAGAATGCTCGGCGTTTTACGACCCGGTGGCGAAGATGCTGTGGTCGAACTTTCCGGTTTCGCTGATATGCGCTCGCTCATCGACGCTGGCGACGACGGCCTGGCGCATGTACGTTCGGCCCTTTCTTCTTCGCGCTCGAAATCTCGCCGGATTGCGGACCTCGAGCTGCTTGCACCCCTCGACCAGCCGCGAGGCAACGTGATCGCGATCGGCCGCAACTATCAGAAGCACGCGGCGGAGACGGCACATATCGACGGCACTGAGCCCAGCCCGCCGACCGTCTTCACCAAGGCCATCACGTCGCTGACCGAGCCCTTCGCGGACATCGTGATCGACCCGTCCGTCAGCGACAAGATCGACTGGGAGGTGGAGCTGGCCATCCTCATCGGCAAGGGCGGCGCGAATATCAAGCGCGAGCGAGCGCGGGACCACGTCTTCGGCTACACCGTCCTCAACGACGTTACGGCGCGCGACATCCAGAGCACCTGGGGCGGCCAGTATTTCAAGGGCAAGAGCCTCGACCGATCTTGTCCGACAGGTCCTTGGGTCGTAACCAAAGATGAGATCGAAGACCCCCAGGCGCTGAACCTCTTGCTTCGAGTCAACGGAACCGTGAAACAAGAGGGCAACACCGGCGACATGATCTACCCGGTTGACGCGATCATCGAGTGGGTCTCTCGAGGCATGACCCTCTTGCCCGGCACGATCATCGCGTCAGGTACGCCCGATGGTGTCGGCTTTGCACGGACCCCGCCCGAGTTCCTGCAACCGGGCGACGTCATGGAAAGCGAGGTTCAGGGCATCGGTAGCCTTCGCAACCGGATCGTCGCCGCGCGCACATAGAGAGAGCATCGTGGACCGCCGTCGCCTGGGTCGAACGCCGATCGAAGTGCCTGCCATCGGCATGGGCACCTGGCGCACTTTCGACACCGAAGACGACCGCCGGCCGCTGGTCGCGGCCGCAAACGAGGCAGGAATCGACCTGTTCGATTCCTCGCCGATGTACGGGCGAGCCGAAGTTGCGCTGGCGCGTGCGTTGGAAGGCATCCGCGACCGCGTGCTCGTGGCGACCAAGATCTGGACCGCCAGCGCCGACGAAGGCCGAGCGCAGGCCGAGCACGCTCTGCGCCTGTTCGGAACGGTCGACGTCTACCAGGTGCACAACCTCGTCAACGTGCCTGCGCAGCTGGCGCTGCTCGAAGGCCTGAAGAAGGAGGGCAAGGTGCGGGCCGTCGGTGCGACCCACTACCAGGAGTCGGCATTTCCAGACCTCGCCACGCTGATGAAGACCAAGCGGCTGGACATGGTCCAGATCCCCTACAACCCGCTGCGCCGGACCGCGGAACGTGAGCTATTGCCCCTGGCGGAGTCGATGGGACTGGGCGTGTTCGTCATGAGCCCCCTTCAGCACGGCATCCTCAGCCGGCACCCTTCCGCGACGCAGCTCGCGGAGCTCGGTGTCGAGACCTGGGCCCAGGCGGTCCTGAAATGGATCGCGAGCGATCCGCGCGTGAGCACTGTCCTCACAGCCACGCAGAACCTCGACCACATTAAGGAAAACGCCAGTGCGGGCGACCCACCGTTCTTCACGCCGGAGCAACGCGCCCTTGTCGTGCGCATCGCCGATTCAGCTGAACGAGCCCACTAGCCTTTATCCGGATGTTCAACATCGCGGCTCGTTAGCGAAATCGTCCGGCAGCTATTCTCGTTTCGACTTGATCGTCTCCATCGGTGATCTGCTGCTGGACATCACGATCGTGCCTGACGGTCCGCTGCGCCCGGACGACGATCGTCCCGCCCTGATCGGCCTGGGCGGCGGAGGCCAGGCGGCCAACTTCTGCGCCTGGGGCGCCGCGCTGGGCGAACCTGTGCGGCTCATCACCAGGGTCGGAGACGATGAGCGAGGCAGGCGGCTGGTGGCCGATCTCGAGGCGCGCGGTGTGGAGGTCTGCGCGGTCTGGGCGGCCGAGCCGACCGGCGCGATTGCGGTTCTGGTCGGGCCCGACGGAGAGCGCACCATGGCCACCCAGCGAGGAGCGAGCCTCGGGTTACGCCCCGACGACTTGCTCGAAGCCTGGTTTCGCGACGTGAAGCTCATCCACGTTCCCGCCTACTCGCTGTTCGTCGATCCGCTTGGTAAGGCGGCGCGGGCCGCGATCAGTCAGGTCCGCGACGCCGGCGGGATGCTCTCGATCGACCTGTCGTCGGTCTCGGGACTGCACGAATACGGCCCTTCGAAAATGGCATACGACCTGGCTCGCCTCAAGCCCGAGCTGCTTTTTGGAACAGCCGCCGAGGTGGAGAAGATTGGTGTGCCAGTCGAGCATCTTGCGCAGGTACCCGTGATCAAGCTGGGCCCGGCAGGCTGCAGCGTCTTCGGCCGCCAGATTCCCGCGCCTTCGGTGCAGCACGTCGACGCGACAGGTGCCGGCGACGCTTTCGCCGCTGCCTTCTGCGCAGCGTGGCTCCGCGGCGCGACGCCCTTCGAAGCGGCAGAGCGAGCGGTGATCGTGGCCTCGGAGGCCGTCACGAGGACTGGTGCGCGACCCAATTGACCCAATTCCTCCAGGTTTCGCAGGAGGTCGCCGACGCCTTGGCGGATGGTCGTCCGGTTGTCGCGCTCGAGACGTCGATCGTCGGCCAGGGTTTGCCCGCGCCACACAACCTGCGGGCTGCCCACGAGAGCGAGGCCGCCATCCGCAAAGAGGGTGCAGTCCCGGCAAGCGTGGCGGTGCTCGACGGCAAGGTCCACGTCGGCTTGAGCGCGACCGACCTCGATCGTGTGGCCGCCGGCGCCACCAAGGTCAGCTCCCGGGACCTCGGCCCTGCCATCGCTCACGGCGACGTTGGTGCGACCACAGTGGCGGCCACGATGCGAGTCGCAGCGATCGCGGGGATCCGCTTCTTCGCCACCGGCGGCATCGGCGGCGTTCACCGCGGACATCCGGAAGACCAATCGGCCGACCTCGTCGAGCTGGGCCGTATCGCAGTCGCGGTCTTCTGCGCCGGGGCCAAGATCATCCTCGATCTGCGCCTGACGCTCGAGCGCCTGGAGAGTCTTGCCGTGCCGGTGCTCGGCTACGGCTGCGACGAGTTCCCCGCTTTCTACACGAGGCACAGCGGATACCCGGTCAGCGCGAGAGTCGATGGACCGCGGGACGCCGCTGCCGTGCTGCGCGCCGCTTGGGCAACCGGCAGTCGTGGAATTGTGGTCGCCTTACCGCCTCCTGCTGAGCTCGACGGAGCAGAAGAGATCACGCAGCGCGCGGTGCGCGAGCTCGCCAATGCTGCGGGGCCGGAGGTGACGCCTCGCCTTCTCGCCCGCGTGGCGGAACTGTCGGGAGGCCGGTCCCTCGATCTGAACGTCGCCCTGGTCGTCAACAACGCGCGCGTCGCTGCGCAGGTGGCGGTGCAGCATTCCGCGCCGCAGAGCTAACTCTGTTTCCGCAGAGCCTTTTCCAGCGCCTGGTTTGTATTGGCGAGGTCTGTGTACAGCTGCCGCGTGTGCAGCAAGTTCCGTACCCGCAGCACCACTTCGTGCCGGTCGAGCGGCTTGGTGATGAAATCGTCCGCCCCGAGAACCAGCGCTTCGTTGCGGGCGGATTTGCCGGTGTCGCCCGTCAGGACGATGACTGGTAGGAAACCGAGCGCCGTTCGGGCACCCTGCAGGCGCCTCAAGACTTCAAAGCCGTCGAGATCGGGCATGTGTAGGTCGAGGAGAACCAGGTCGGGCTCGAATTCCTCAAACGCCCGCTCGGCCTGAGCCGATTCGGTGACTACCCGCGTCTCAGTGGTGTCGGAGGTCACGAATCTGACCAGCAGCTCCGCAGTGTCGGGGTCGTCGTCAACAATCAAGATTTTCGCGGTCATCGGGGTGCTTCGAGAACTCGCCGAACCAGCGCCAGAACAGTAGGTTCCGTGAACGGTTTCTCGAGCAGGATGGCCCCGGGTTCCAAGGTGCCGGTGGCGCCGAGCGCGTGTTCGGCATAGCCCGACATGAAAAGCACTCGCAGCTCGGGCCGCTCGGCCGTGATCAGCCTGGCCAGCTCGTTCCCTTGCATCTGAGGCATCACGACATCGGTCAAGAGAAGGTCGATGTCCCCATCGTGCGCTCTTGCGGCCTCAATTGCTTTTGGCCCGCTGCCGGCAGCGATCACCTGGTATCCGCTCCTGGTGAGAATCCGTTCGACAACCTCGCGCAAATCGTCGTCGTCCTCGACCACGAGGATGGTCTCTCCGGCGAGCTCGTGAACTGCAGGTTGGGCCGGTTCTTCCGCGACGGGTACCAGGTCGGTGGCCGGAAGCAGCACTGTCACCCTCGTCCCCAGCCCCGGCTCCGAGTACAACCCAACGTATCCGCCGGCCTGGTTGACGATGCCGTGCACAGTCGCGAGACCAAGGCCGGTCCCTTGCCCTTTGGGCTTCGTGGTGAAGAACGGCTCAAAAGCACGCTGCAAAGTCGCGCGATCCATGCCGAAACCGGTGTCGGTGACTCTGACCTGTACGTATCGCCCAGGTTTGAGTCCCGGTCGCCCGCCGGCATAAGCCTCGTCGACATCGACGTTGGCAGTATCGATCGTCAGCTTGCCGCCGTCACGCATCGCATCGCGAGCGTTCACCGCCAGGTTCGTGATCACCTGCTCGAGCTGACCGGGATCGATCAAGGCGGGCCTCAGGTCATTAGCAGAAGTGGTTACGAATTCGATGTGCTCGCCGAGAGTTCGCCGCAGCAACGGCTCCAGCTCCGCGACTACGGTATTCACATTCAACGATTGAGGGCGCACCACCTCGCGACGCGCAAACGCGAGAAGCTGGTGCGTCAGCCGCGTCGCGCTTTCGGTGGCGCGCACGATCCTTTCGAGGTCCTTGGCGGCGGGTTGCCAGCGATCGCCGTCCGGCTCCGCGGCCGCTCGACTTACAGTCTCCTTCACAAAAAGCGTGAAGTTCAGGATGACTCCGAGCAGGTTGTTGAAGTCATGCGCGACACCACCAGCCAGCTGTCCAAGACTCTCTAGTCGCTGCGCCTGGTGATACTGGCGCTCCAGCCTCTCCTTCTCGGTTACGTCTTCGATGATCGTGAAGCGAGCAGGGCGGCCCGCGTAAGGAACTCGAAAGCTGGTGACCAGGGCCTGCATCACACCGCCGTCCTTCTTTCGGGTGCTGATCGGGCCGTAGCGCACGACGTCGGCGCTGTATCGATCACCCTGTGGTGTAAGCGCCACACCGTCGTTTGGCGTGGCCAAGACGATGTCACTGACGATCAGCCTGGCAAATTCGTCACGTGAGTACCCGTAGGCTGATACCGCGGCGGGGTTCACCTCGATGATCGACTGGTGTGTATGGTCGGTGAACATCATCGGCAGCGGACTGCCTTCGAAAATCAATCGATAGTTGCGCTCCGCGCCTTCCCGACCGGCGAGCTCGCGATCGACTGACAGTACAAGCGAGTTGACGTCTTCTGCCAGCCTCGCGACCTCCGCCGGCCCCTCAACAGGCACGAGGGTTGGTACGTGCTTCAGGTTCGAGGACCGGACGGCGGCGCTCAACGAAACCACTGGTCTGACGACCCGGCGATAGACAAGGAGCAGCCCGGACAGGACAGCAAGCGCGCCGACGAAGATGATTCCGACAGCCTGACGCTCGTAGCGGCCGGTCGCGGCCAGGGCCGTCGCCTGGTCTGCTCCTACGTAGACCTTCCAACCCGTGGCTTCGAGGTCAACCTCGCCATACCATCGTGGGGTGCCGGCTACGTCGGGCCGGCTGGACGGATCGGTTGCACGCCCAAACGGGGTATCGACGATCGATGCGCCGGTCCATTTCACCGATTCAATGGAGCGAGCGATGATCGCTTTGCCGTCACCGCTCGTAACCAGGAATTCGAGCTGGTTGACTCCGCTTCCAAACTCTTCGGCAAGCTTCGGCCCGATCGTATCCAGATCGAAGAACCAGGCGATCACGCCCACGTCCGCAATCGGATAGGCAACCACCGCGACGGTTTTCCCTGTGACCTGATCTTGGGCCGGCGCGACATAAGCAGGGCTCTTCGTTTGCAACCACGAACTGCCCGCGTACAAACGACCGCTCGGAGCCGGCGTTTGCGATGAGCAGACGACGGACCCGTCCAGCCTCACGACGTCTATACGGCCGGTGTCAAAAGCTCCGACAGGTGCATAGCGGTGGTGGCAATTGGCCGGATTGGTGAAGGTCGCCGCGGTCTCTGATAGAGACGCTGCTTTGACGATGTCGAGGCCAGAGCTGATCTGCAGGGCCGCCTTCTTGGCGGCGAACCTCGCATCGACCAGCGCCGTTTGCTTCGCGTCGGCGGCCATCTGGACATAGAGGTAGGCCCCCGCGGAAGCCCCCGTAAGGACCAGGATCAGCGCGAGCGCGACAAAGTAGACGTAGAAGGGAACGTACCGGTGAACGGAAGGCTGGGCAATCGCCAATGGTCGGGAGGGGCCTGGAATCGAGCCAGGCCCGTTGGATGGGCCAGCTGCTTCAGGGGTGCGTTCGGCTACTGCCACGGGTGGCCCGCGACGTAAAGTCACAGTTGATTCTCTCCAAACGGGTATTCGACCCGCAACCTAAGAAGCACCAGTTGCTCCACCCTTAAATCAGAGTGGGCGAGAGCGTTTGGACGAAATTCCGGAGGTAAAGTGGGCACCCGTGGCCTGGAATCGCGTAATCGCTCTCGCGGTTATGCATCACTAGATGGCAGCCGCAACCGACCCGATCGAACTGATCGTCTTCTCGGACTACGTTTGACCCTGGTGCTACATCGACTCGGTCCGAGTCGAACAGCTCGAGAAGGAGAACCTTGTCCGGGTGACGTGGCTGCCGTTCGAGCTGCATCCGGAAGCGCCGCTCGAAGGGATCAATCGGGACGTGTATTTCGGGCGAGGGCGCTTCGAACAGGCGATCAAGCACCTCGAATCGGTGGCGGCTGAAGTCGGGCTTCCGATGGTCCAGCGCGACGTGATCATCAACTCGCGCCGCGCCTTGGGCGCCGCGGAATTCGCCCGCGAGCACGGGAAATACGACGAGATGCACCGCGCCCTGTTCAAAGCACATTGGGAAGGCTCTGGGCGCCTGGAAGACGTTGACGACCTCGTGCGAGTCGGAACGGGCGTCGGGCTGGATCCCGCGCAGCTCAGACAGGCGATTGAGGAGGATCGGTACGCGGCGGTGATCGATGACAACCGAAGCCAGGCTGAGGCCGTCGGAATCAACGCCATCCCGGCACACATCTTCGGCCGTCGCTATTTAGTGATGGGTGCCCAGCCGGAGGCCGCCTTCCGGCAGGTCATAGATCGCCTTCGGCAGGACAGCGCCGCCGATTGAGGATCGTCTCGCTGCTGCCGAGCGCCACAGAAACTCTTTTCGCTCTCGGACTAGGCGACCAGGTGATTGCGGTCACACACGAATGCGACTTCCCTCCGGAGGCGGCATTGCTGCCGATCGTGACGCGGTCGACCATGCAGCTCACGGAGAAACCGAGCGGTGCGATCGAGGCCGCGGTGTCGCTGGCTGCGGCTGAGGGCCGCTCGCTGTATTCGGTCGACACGGATGCCATCCTCGCGCTCGAGCCCGACCTGATCGTGGCCCAGGACATCTGCGACGTGTGCGCGATCCCCGCAGGCCAGGTCGCTCAGGAGCTGGCCGGCATTCGAATGATCCGCCAGCATCCCCATTCCCTCGACGACGTGCTCTCCGATGTCGAAGAGCTCGCCTGGGCATGCGGAGCTGACCCAGGCGCGCTGATGGCAGACCTGCGCGGGCGCATCGCGACCGCGTCGCAGAAGGCACGCTCGCTGCCCGCGGTGCGGGGTGTCTTCCTGGAATGGCTCGATCCGCCATATCGCGCCGGTCACTGGACGCCGGACTTGCTGGCCCTGGCAGGAATCCACGACCCACTGGCCCGAGCCGGCGTCCCTTCGGTGGCAATCGAGTGGAGCGATGTTGCCGCTGCCCGGCCCGAGCTGCTCATTCTCGCCCCCTGTGGGTTCGACCTGGCTCGGGCCAGGGCCGAGGCTGAGCTCGTTCGAATCCATGTGGAAGGAGTGGGTGCGAGCCGCGTCGCTGTCCTTGACGGGTCCGCTTACTTCAACCGCCCGGGACCAAGGCTGGTCGATTCGCTCGAATTGCTCGTCGCCAACCGCTGAGTCGCGTCGCCGTGATATAGGTGACCGGTGACCGACGATGCGGCGACCGCGTTGATCCGGGAAGCAATGCCGTTCTGCGCGACCCTTGGCGTGCGCGCCGAAAAGTACACGGCAGAGGAAGTTGGGCTTTCACTCGATTGGACGCCGACACTTTGCACAACCAACGGCATTCTTCACGGTGGCGTGATCATGGCCCTCGCCGATTCGGCAGGTGGCGCGTGCGCGCTTCTCAACCTACCCAAGGACGCGGCAGGGACCTCGACCATCGAATCGAAAACCAACTTCCTGGGCGCTGTGCGATCTGGCACCGTCACCGCGGTCGCGAAACCACTTCATGTCGGAGGGACGACCATCGTGGTCGAGACCTCGGTCCGCGACAGCTCGGGCCGGCTTGTGGCGAAGGTCACGCAGAGCCAGATCGTGCTTCGCCCAAGGAGCTAAGGCAGACCGGCCCGCAGCCGTCGCCTCGTCTCGACGGAAAGCTTCCTAAGAGCCTCGGTGGATCGGACTACCGGGGATTTCGGCGAGCGCAGCTCTCGAACGCTCTCGGGCAGCGCTGCCAGGTCCGCCTGAAAGAGCGCCAGTGATTCAGGCAGCGGCGGGCGCTTCGCATTTCGTCTGCCCTTCGTCATCAAAGGCTCGAGCAAGCGCTCGCGACCGGCCGGGACCGGCTCCTCATGCAGGCCGAGCACGTCGCTGAATGGCTTTGTGCGCCTGAACACCTGCTTACGACCCGGCGCTGTCACCTTGTCACGCGACAGCTTCATCACCGCCCGCTCCTGGTAGCGGACGAGCTTGTACGCACTGTCGAGGTACGGGTAGTCCGCCGAAACGCCCATCTTCGTGCCGACACCGAAAGCGTCGATAGGGGCACCACTGCGCACGAGGTCGTCGATCGCGAGCTCGTCAAGACTTCCGCTGACGAAAATGCGCACTTGGCGCAGGCCGGCGCGGTCGAGCAATCGCCTTGCCTTTCGGGCTAGCTCACCCAGGTCACCGCTGTCGAGACGGATGCCGAGGCGCCCGCCGAGCTCGAGCTGGCGAATTACCACGATGGCGGCTTTGACTCCCGAGACGGTGTCGTAGGTGTCGACCAGGAACGTGACTCGCCCCGGAAAGTCCTCGGCGAACGCGCGAAAGGCCTCTGCCTCGCTGGGAAATGCTTCCACGTACGAGTGGGCCATCGTGCCGGCAGCCACGAGGCCGAACCGCCTGGACGCTTCGACGTTGCTCGTCGCGGCAAAGCCAACCATCGCCGACAGTCGGGCCACGTCAATCCCGGCCTCGATCCCTTGCGTCCGCCGGAACGAGAAATCGACTGTGTCGCGGCCGGCGGCTGCGATCACACATCGTGCAGCCTTGCTGGCGATCGTCGATTCATAAGTCACGCGGTTGAGCAGGAACGTCTCGATCAGCTGAGCCTCTGGTAGCGGGGCGGTCACCTCGACCAGGGGCTCGCCTGCGAACGCGATCCGGCCTTCGGGAATCGCCCAGACATCACCGGTGAAGCGAAATCGCCGGAAGGCTTCCAGGTCTGCCGTCGTGAAGTCGAGACGATCGCGCAGGAAGCCAAGGTCCTCTTCTTCGAATCGCAGCTCCTCGAGAAAATCCAGGCAGGATTCCACGCCCGCCGCGACGATGAATCCGCGGGTGGGCGGCAGCCGGCGCACGAAGAGGCTGAAGGTGGCAGAGCCGTTCATCCCGCGACGCAGATAGCTGGCCACCATGTTCAGCTCGTACAGGTCTGTGAGGAGTGCGTTCATGGATGCAGCGCTTAGTGTCCGGCTTTCGGCGCGGGTATCGTGGTGGTCATGTTTGACGACGAAACACCTGTAGCGTGGCGCGCAATGCCGTATCGGGCGCCGGTGGCGGCGGCCGACGGTTCGGTGATCGGGACCGCGGAGTCCCTGCTGGGCGACGAAGAGGAGGACATCTTTCACGGCATCGTCGTGAAGAGCACCAAGGGGGGAAAGCACTTCGAGATCCCCGCGGCGAGGATCAAGAAGATCACAGAGAAGCACGTCGTGACCGACCTCAGCGAGGACGAGGTTGCGGCGCTGCAGCCCTACCGCGAAGAGCACTGGTTCCACATAGGCTGGGGCGGCCTGTTCCGCAAGCATCCGGAGTGGGAGGAAACGACCAAGACTTAGGAGTCGTTCCAGACAGATTGGTACCTGGAGGAGGCTGCGATGGGAAGCGATGACACGCAGAAGGCATGGGACCGTTTCGAAGCTGACATCAAAGGCGTGGCCGGAGAGCTCCGGCGCCACTACATGGACGCAGACAAAACGAAAAATTCCAAACAGACGGCGGAGCTCAGTCGCTCGCTCGAGCAGCTTGGCCGGGCCGCTGACAGCGTGTTCGCCTCGCTCGAGACCGCGACACGCGACCCCGAGGTACGTTCACGCACCAAGCAGGCGGCCCGGTCCTTTGGATCGGCACTGGGGGAGACATTCCGCGAGCTCGGCGAGCAGGTCGATAAAGCAGTTCGTAAATCCAGCCCGAAGAAGTAGCCGAAACTAAGATCACAGCGCGACCGACGCGGTGCCGGTAATCTGACCCACCGCCGATGTCTGAGCTTTCCGGGGAGCGGATGGAAGTCTGGCCTGGCCGCGCCTATCCGCTAGGAGCGATGTATGACGGGGCGGGCACCAACTTCGCTCTGTTTTCCGAGGTCGCCGAGGCCGTGGACCTGTGCCTGTTCGACGACGACGGCGCCGAGCGCAGGGTGCGAGTGGAAGAGGTCGATGCCTTTTCCTGGCACGTGTACCTGCCGAACATCAAACCCGGTCAGCGCTATGGCTATCGAGTTCACGGACCCTATAGCCCCGAAGATGGGGTCCGCTGCAATCCACGCAAGCTCCTCCTCGATCCTTACGCGCGGGCGATTGAAGGCGACATCGACTGGAACTCATCTTGCTACTCGTACGACCCGGCGCACGCCGGGGTCGTGAACATCGAGGACAGCGCGCAACACGTTTTCAAGTCGGTGGTCCACCACCCGCATTTCGATTGGGGTGGCGATAAGTCGCCCGACAGGCCGCTGCACGAGACAGTCATCTATGAAGCGCACCTCAAAGGCTTCACGAAATGTCATCCGGATGTGCCGGAACGCCTCCGCGGAACGTATGCCGGCTTCGCCCATCCGGCCGTCATCGACCACCTCCTGTCTCTCGGTGTGACGGCGGTGGAGCTCATGCCGATCCACCAGTTCGTACAGGACGATCGCCTGCTCCAGCGATCGCTGCGCAACTACTGGGGTTACAACACCATCGGCTTCTTCGCCCCACACAACGAATACGCGAGCACAGGTCAGCGGGGCGAGCAGGTCAACGAATTCAAAGAGATGGTGCGCACACTCCACGCGGCCGGCATCGAGGTCATTCTCGACGTCGTTTACAACCACACCGCGGAGGGCAACCATCTCGGTCCGACGCTGTGTTTCAAAGGAATCGACAACCGCGCTTACTACCGGCTCGTCAACGACAAGCCGAACTTCTACTACGACACGACCGGAACCGGCAACAGCCTCAACGTGAGCCACCCACACACGCTGCAGCTGATCATGGATTCACTCCGCTACTGGATCACCGAGATGCACGTCGACGGGTTCCGTTTCGATCTCGCGGCGACCCTCGCGCGTGAGTTCCACGAGGTCGACCGCCTATCCACGTTCTTCGACCTGATCCAGCAGGATCCCGTCGTCAGCAAGGTGAAGCTGATCGCTGAGCCCTGGGACATCGGAGAGGGCGGTTACCAGGTTGGCAACTTTCCGGCTCTGTGGTCGGAGTGGAACGGTCACTACAGGGACACCGTGCGCGACTTCTGGCGCGGCGAGCCGGCGACTGTCGCAGAGTTCGCCTCACGCCTGACGGGAAGCTCCGACCTCTATCAAAACGACACGCGACGGCCATTCGCGAGCGTGAACTTTGTCACGGCGCACGACGGCTTCACCCTGCGTGACCTCGTCTCCTACAACGAGAAGCACAACGATGCCAACGGTGAAGCGAACCAAGACGGCGAGTCTCATAACCGATCGTGGAACTGTGGCGCGGAGGGCGATACTGACGATCCGAAGATCCTCGCTTTCCGCGCACAGCAGCTGCGCAATTTCTTGACCACGCTCTTCCTGGCTCAGGGCGTTCCGATGTTGCTCGCCGGGGACGAGTTGGGCAGGACTCAGCACGGAAACAACAACGCGTACTGCCAGGACAACGAGCTGTCCTGGGTCAACTGGGCAGCGGTCGACGAGGGCTTGCTTGCCTTCACCCGGTGGGTGATCTCCTTCCGGCGAGCTCATCCCGTGTTCCGGCGCCGCCGCTGGTTCCACGGAAGGCCAATCCGCGGCACTGTTGACATCGGTTGGTTCAAACCCGACGGGCAGTCCATGACCGACGAGGACTGGGAGGCGAGTCACGCACGATCGCTGGGCGCGTTTTTGAACGGCAAGGCGATTCAGACGCCCGACGATCGTGGCCGCTCGATCACGGACGATTCATTCCTGCTCCTGTTCAACGCGCATGTCGAGGGCGTCGCCTGGACCATCCCCGACGAGTACGGCAAGGCCTGGCGCCTGGTGCTCGATACCGCGAAGCTGCAGCCCGAGACAGACTCCATTGAAGTCGACGGTCGGTTCACGACCTCGGCCGGCTCAGTGGTGGTGCTGCAGGCGAGCGAGACGTCTTGAGTAAGTAGTGACGAGACTCAGCCAGTTCTTTAGATAGAGAACCGGCTGGGTCCGATGGGCCCTGCTGAAAGGAGGTTTCAGAAATGGCAGTTGCTCTCATCGTCTTGCTAATCCTGCTGTTGCTGCTGGGTGGAGGTGGGCTCCTCTCGGCGTCGCTGCACATCCTCTGGATCCTGCTGCTGATCGCGCTCGTCCTCTGGGTCCTCGGATTCATATTCCGTGGCTCGGGTGGCGGTCGCTGGTACCGCTGGTAAGCAGCATCGATCGTCAGCTGGTGGCAAGCGCCGGGTCGCGAGCTCAAAGGTGCATTGGGCTCGTGAAGCCAGCGTGGCTTTCTTGACTTAAGGCGGACTCGCAAGGGACGAGGCGGCTGGTCTTGAGATCGGCAGCGTGAACTGGAAGCGAGTCCCCGTGCCTGGGCCTTTCGTGCTGGCCTCAATCCGCCCACCATGGGCCTCGATGACCATGTAGCTCACCGCCAGTCCGAGGCCTGCACCGAGTCCCAGGCGCCGGATTCGCCGGTCCGCCCGGTAGAAGTCACGGACAAGATCAGGCAGCGCCTCGGCTTCCGTGCCGGCGCCGTGGTCCCGGATATGGATCTCAACCATGTAACCGACCTGTCGCGCGGCGATCACGATCGCACCACCATCAGGCGACAAAGCGCGCGCATTTGACAAGAAGGTGGCGAGCACCTCGAGCACTGCCTCGGCGTCGGCCCAGACGAGGGGAAGCTGTTCAGATATGTGCACCTCGATCGGCCGTTTCTTGTCTTCGCCGGCGGCGAACACCGCCCGGAGGATTACCGCGTGCATGTCGACGGGAGACAGGTCCAAACGTCCATGCCCGGTTTCAAATCGCTGCAGCGCGAGCGCGTTGTCGACCAGGGCAGTCAGCCGCCGGCCTTCCCTCAACAAACGTCGCGCGTTACGACTACGTTGGTCGTCGCTGAGATCGCCAGAGTCGATCAGCTCGGCCCAGCCGACGATGCTTGCGATGGCTCGCCGGACGTCGTCGGTGCGAAGGGAGACGAGATTGTCGTCGGGCGCGTCGCGTTCGCTGACGGAGTCTTGATCGACAACCGCCAGTGCGCGGCTCTGGCGCGAGTGCTCCGAGGCGGGATTGGCACGTCTCATAGCCACTTTTCCACCACGACTCTATTTCGCTAGGCGCACCAGGTCGCCATGTGGTCACACGGCCCCACCCGCCCTATGAACTTAGGGTGGCGACTGGTCCGTCCTAAGCCTCTTCTTTGGCTGCCTCTTCCTTGCCACGCCTGGCGAGCTCCGCCACGACAGCCGGGTCGGCCAGTGTGGTCGTATCTCCGAGAGGCCGATTTTCTGACACGTCGCGCAGTAGCCTCCGCATGATCTTGCCCGAGCGCGTCTTCGGCAGCTCGGGTGTGAACACGATGTTTGCAGGCGCAGCGAACTTGCCGATCACCTTGCCGACATGCTCGCGCAGCTCACGCAGCATCTCGGGAGAGCCCTCGCGGCCGCCCTTCAGCGTGACAAAGGCGACTATCGCCTGCCCGGTCTGCGCGTCATTGCGGCCGGCCGCCGCGGCCTCAGCCACGGCCGGGTGGCTGACCAGCGCGCTTTCGATCTCGATCGTGGAGATGCGGTGTCCGGACACGTTCATCACGTCATCGACCCGGCCCAGCAGCCAGAAGTCTCCGTCCTCGTCAATCCGCGCGCCGTCACCGACGAAATAGGTGTCCTTCCAGCGGTTCCAGTAGGTCTCCTGGTACCGCTTCGGGTCCCCGTAAATGCCACGAAGCATTGCGGGCCAGGGCTTGCGGATCACGAGGTAACCACCACCTCCCGGGGGCACCTCCTCGCCCTCGTTGTTGTAAACCGCGGCGTCGACGGTCGGAAAGGCTTTGGTCGCCGAGCCGGGCTTGAGGGTCGTGATGCCTGGCAGTGGCGTGATCAAGATCATGCCGGTCTCGGTCTGCCACCACGTGTCGACCACCGGCGTGCGATTGCCGCCGATGTGTTCCCGATACCAGATCCAGGCGGCGGGATTGATTGGCTCTCCGACGCTGCCAAGCAAGCGCAGCGAGCTCAGGTCGTGCTTGGCCGCGTACTCAGGTCCCCACTTCATGTGAGTGCGAATGGTCGTCGGCGCCGTGTACAGAATGTCCGGCTTGTAGCGCTCGACGATTTGCCACCAGCGGTCCTTGTCCGGATGGTCAGGCGTGCCCTCGTAAACAATTCCGGTCGTGCCGTTAGCCAGCGGGCCGAAGACGATGTAGCTGTGCCCAGTCACCCACCCGATGTCAGCCGCGCACCAGAAGATCGAGTCCGGTTTGACATCGAAGATGTAGTGGTGGGTGGTCGCCACGCCGACCAGGTAACCCCCGATGGTGTGGATGATGCCCTTGGGCTTGGCTGTCGTCCCGCTGGTGTAAAGGAGGTAGAGCAGGTCCTCCGAATCCATCGGTTCGCACGGACACGAGGCGGGGTCGTCGCTGACTCCTTTGAGAACGTCGTGGAGCCAGACGTCACGTCCTTGTTTCATGTTGACCTCGCCACCGGTCCTCTTGACCACCACGCAAGTCCTGACCGTTGGCGACGCCTCCAGGGCAGCGTCGGCGTTGACCTTCAGCGGGACTCGGTTGCCTCTTCGCCAGCCCTCGTCCTGGGTGATCAGGAACTCACATTGCATGTCGTTGAGCCGCCCGGAGAGGGACTCTCCGCTGAATCCGCCGAACACCACGGTGAAAGGCGCACCGATTCGGGTGCACGCGAGCATCGCGGCCGCGAGCTCCGGGACCATGCCCATGTAGAGCCCGACGTGGGTGCCCTTCTTGATTCCCAGCTTCTTGAGACCGTTGGCGATGCGCACGACCTCTTTCTGCAGGTCGCCGAACGTGATCCTGCGGCGATCGTTGTCCGGCTCGCCTTCCCAGAAGTAGGCGACCTTATCCCGCTGGCCGCCCTCCACGTGCCGGTCGACGCAGTTGTAGCAGACGTTGAGCTTGCCGCCGATGTACCACTTGGCGAATGGCGGCTTCCACTCGTAGAGCTGCTTCCAGGGCTCAAACCACGAGATCCTGCCGGCTTCCTTGGTCCAGAACTCGTCGAAACCCTGGTCGTAAATGTCAGGCTGCGCATTGGCCTGCCGGCTGAACTCAGGTGAAGGCTTGAAGCGCCGTTCCTCGATTTGCATCGTCTCGATCGCGTGACCGCTGGATTTGCGTTCGCTCATGAAACCCCCTTATTTGCCCCTCATTTGAAGCGGCCGTTCGGCATCAAACATCAATTCGAGCTGCGTGCGGTCGAGGATGACCGCTCTTGCGTCGGGCTAGGGTGACCTGAGGCGGCCACCGGCAGGTGCAGGGTGAAAGTGCTGCCGCGCCCGGGCGCTGAATCGACGGTGATCTCGCCTCCGTGGAGTCGCGCCAGCTGCCTGCCCAGGTAAAGGCCCAACCCGGTCCCTGGCAGATGCAGGGTTTGCGAAGTCGAGACGCGACCGAACCTGGTGAAGAGGATCGGAAGGTCCTCCTTGGCGATGCCTAGTCCCTTATCGGTGACAGTCACCCTTGCGATCCCGCCGCGGTTGACGAGCTCGCATTCGATTGGACCACCTGAGGGCGAATATTTGATCGCATTGCTGATGAGGTTCGCAATGATGGTTTTCACCCGCTCGGCGTCAACCCGAACGCCAACCGGTTGCTCAGGGCACTTGACCAGGATCTGATGCTGGTCGTCGACCAGCGGCCTGGCTGAATCGACCGCGGCGCTTACGATGTCGCGAAGGTCGGCATCCGCTGGGCGCAGCATCAACGCGCCGTCCTCTAGACGCGCAGCCTCGATCATCTGCTCGATCAGCGCGTTCATCTCCAGGACCTTGGCTGATATCACCGGTATCGCTTTGCGCCCTCGTTCATTGAGGTTGCCCAGCAGCCCGCCCTCCAGCATCGAAACGTAACCGCGAACCACCGTCAACGGCCCTCGAAGCTCGTGCGATGCCAGGTTGAGGAACTGCGTCTTGTTCCTCTCGATCGCGGCGAGGCGCTCGGTCACGCGCGCCCGCTCGAGTCCTGCTGTGACCGCGCTGGCGTAGCCCTGTAGCTGGTTCACCTCATCGCTGCCGAACAGAGGTGTGAACGGTCCCCCGGTGACACCAATAAAGCCCGTGCCTGCGGTGAGGTGCAGCGGCACGACGATGGAGGCGCTGCGTCCTGGCGTGGGTTCCTGAATCCCGCCGTCCACCTCCCACTTGCGCGCCGACATGATCTCCTCCACCCCACCCCCTTCGATCCCGGAGCTAGCCATGAGCGTGCTGTCGGAGTCGACGATGAAGGCTCCCTCTGCGCCAAGCAGCCGCTTCGCCCAACCAGCGGCCTTCTCCGCAAGGTTCTGCCTGGTCGGGCTGAAGATGAGCAGGTCTTGAATCGCCGCCCTGAGCTCGGCTTCCTCCCCCATCCGCCAAACGCGCCGAAGGATCGCTGGAGGCGCAAAGCTGGCGTAGATCACGGGGACGATGGCCAGCGCGATCAGCTGGATCGCGATAACTGCCAATGGGCTCTGCACGGCCGCGCCCCCTAGGACAGCAACGATCAGGATGACGATCAGGACAGCGAATCCAAAGCTCAGGGCCCGCATCCGGGCCTTCTGGACGCTTGGCAGGTTCCTGCTCGCGAGCCAGAAACGGACGATCGGCTCGCCCGTCAAGATGGCCCACGCCACGATCAGGACAAACGCAAAGGCGGTCATGACGGTGGTGCTCGCGTGGGCAAAGACAGTGACATCGGCGATCCCCGCCATGCAGCCAACAACGAGCAGCGCTCTGGCCGCTCGCAGGGCGCCCGTGCTGAGCGGGAGAAACGCGTCGCGGAACAGGAGGATGAAATAAGCCGAAGCCATGAACGCGACGACGTTGACGATGCCAATGGCGGCCGACCACCCCGGACCGAGCACCTCCTGAAAGCGCCCCAGGGCAGAGACGACGGCCAGGAAGACCAGTGACAGGGCCAGCATCGCCTGGGCGTGTCCGCGATGCCGGTACCACTCCAGAGCAGTCGCCGCGCCAAGCAGTACGAATCCCAGTGCGGTGAGGTTTTGGGCGATGCGCTCGGCCAGGATCACGCGGTCATGCCCCCGACCAGCAACTTAGTTGTGGGGCTCGGAGCGCCCTTGGCGGGCTCGTTCGATCCAGGCGGGAATCGATTGCGAGACCGAGGCCGGAGTCACACGCGACTTCACCAGGTACTCCAGCGCTCCGAGTGAGAATCCCTTGTCGATCATCGACGGCTCGCCGTAGTTGGAAAGGATCACCACGGGCGGATGGTTGGGAAACCCTTCCTTGATGTCGGCCATGATCTCCAGACCGCTTCGGTCGGGGAGCAGCAGGTCAAGCAGAACGATGTCGGGACGAGAGCTGACCATGCTTGCGTAACCGACTTCGCCTGTGCTTGCGACGGTGACTCGATGGCCGTCGTACTCGAGTTGAATGCGATACATCTCGGCGATGGCCGGGTCGTCTTCAATCAGAAGAACGTGAATCGGTCGTTGGTCGACCGGGTCGTGGTCGCCTGCGAGGGAGGTCCAGCGCGTGAGCTCTGTGCCGGCCTGTCTGAGGAGACGATCCGGGAACCAGAGCGCGGCGCCGGATTGGAAACCGGCCGACAAAGCGGCGGAACCGGTAACTCTAGCCTCTCCCACCCCTGTCGATCATAAAGCCTGGTCTCCGGAACCCGCGACTGTACACTCGATTCGCTTCCGGACATAAACTGGCATTGAGCGTCGGGTCGCAGACGAGCGGCCGAAAGACGTTGCGGGGGGAGATACCAGGGCCGTGGAGACGGCGGATCCACACGAGGTTGGCGTGCAAAAGGCGCTTGAAGACATTCAGGCCGCCTCTGTCGAGCTGGCGCGCCTCAAGGATCTCGATGAGGTTGCCGAGAGCGCGCTACGGCTGGCGCTAACCCTGACCAAGTCCTCGGTCGCCTTCATGGGCCTGACGGACAAAACCGGGAGCTATGAGCGTGTCTATTCGCGATCCGCCGATGCTTCGGCCGACCCGCGACGGGAAGAGACCGAAAGGCTGATCACGTCCGCCAACTCCGGGTCCAACCCATCCGTCGCCGGTGAACCGCTGGTTGCCGGTGGGGAGACCATCGGCATGATCGGCGTCGCGCGAGGGTCGACTTACCCACAATTCCAGCGCCGGATCTTCAGTGTGATTGCCCAACACGTGGCCGCATCGATCCAGGTCGCTATGGCTGTGCGGCGCCGGCAGGAGATGGTCCAGGCTCTGGTCAACTTGCGGGCAGAGGTCGAGCGGTCGGATCAAGAGAGGCTGGTCGCGCACGAACGTGCGCAAAGCGCCACACGGGTCGAAAAGGCCCACGAGCTTTCGGTGGAGGCGCTCCTCGCCATCTCCATGCACGCCCGCCCCGGCCAGAACCTCACCGAGTTCTATGAGCGTCTCGGAGAAAACGTCGCTCGACTGGTAGGTGCCGCCAAAGTTCTCTTCTGGCAGGTGGACGAGAACGGCATCCTCAGTGCGGTACCAGGCGGATATGGGGTCGACGAGGAGTACATCGCGGGCCTGAGCACAGCGCCTTGCGCGCCGGATCGTGACGACCTGCAGAGCCGGGTCGTGTTCAAGGACTTCGTCTACGCCGCAGTGGTTGGCGATGGATCACCTGAATCCGCGCGTATTCTGAAAATCCTCGGCGTGTCAAGTGCAATGAGCGTCCCCTGGCGTGCCGGCGACGAGAGATTGGGGCTGCTAGCGGCTTACGACTCGACGCGTCCGGGGGGTTTCTCGCGAGAGGACGGATGGGTGCTGCAAATGGCCGGCCTGGCGGCAGGCCTGGTCTGGCAGCTGAAGCTGGCAGAGCTTGGTCTCAAGGCAACCGTCGAGCGACTGCAGAAGGTCGACGCCGCGCGACAGATGCTCCTCAAGACGGTTTCGACCGCGGTCGACAACGAGCGCAAGCGATTCGCCAGCCAGCTTCACGACGACGCACTGCAGAAGCTCACGGCCGCGGAATTGCAGCTCCAGCGCATCGGGGAGTCGGAGCGTCCGGACCAGCAGGTGCTACGGCAAGCGCGCGGTCTGCTGGATCAGACCGAGGACGCGCTGCGCAGGCTTTTGTTCGAGGTGCGGCCGCCGGCGCTCGAGGAGCCGGCTGGGCTGCAAGAATCGATCCGCGACCGGCTGGCGATCCTTCGCTCCCTGACCGGGATCGATCCAGAGGTCGAGCTCGACCTACCGGATGCGCTGACCTACGAATTCAAATCGACAGTCTTCAGGCAGCTGGCCGAGGCCCTCACGAACATCGAGAAGCACGCAGGGGCGACACGTGTGCAGGTGCGGTTGACCGCGAGCGACTCCGGCGTCCTTGGGTTGGTCGAAGACAATGGACGAGGCTTTGTCGTCTCGGAAAGGAACAACATTCCCGGGCACCTGGGTTTGCTGGCCATCAAGGAGCGCGCCCTGATGGCGGGAGGCTGGTACAAGATCGATAGTCAGCCAGGCCTGGGCACCCGGATCGAATTCTGGATGCCCCTCACTTAGTGACTCCGCGCATGACGCGGGGTTAAGCCTTAGCCGCCACCAGGAGCTGTTCACGCAGCCCGTGCTGGAGCTCTTTCGAGTCCAGGGAAGCCGAAAAGTGACCCGCCATCATCCGCTTGAGCGGCGGCGGCAGCAGGTGTTCGAGTTCCGCGCGAGCCTCTTCCGGCCCGGCGAGGAACAGCCGCTTGTAAATGCCCGCCTGCATCTGCCGTTCGATCGTCTCGAGCACGCGCTCCAGATTTGCTTTGGTGCGGTTGTCGGCTTTGCGCTGATTGCTCGGTGCTGACGTTCCGCCGGCCTTGGTGTGCTTGACCTCGAGACCCTTGACCTGACCGATCGGGTAGACGTCGTCAAGGATGGCCGCGAACAGCTTTCCGTGCTCTTTGTCGACCACAGCGATCAGAGCCGGCGGAAATCTCTCCAGCTGGCGCTCGATGGGAGCGAGCAGAGGAGGACCGACCTGAAGCCGGGTCTCGGTCTCGGCAGGCAGCTTAACCAGCTCGAGCACCCCCGCCGGTTCGTCCGCGAACATCGCCATCGCAGGGCAGCCCGCCGGCCTCACGATCTCCAGGTGTTCGCGAATGCGCTGCAGCTCCCTCTCCATCACCGCGCGCTCATCGTCATCGAGACGATCCTTGTACCGCCTCTTCAGCTGACCAAACTCGAGGTCGTAGAAACGCAAGTCGTAGCCCTCGGCCCTGACCGGCATGTAAACGCTCAGGGCGTGATCTGAGGCGCGGCGAAGATTAGGCACCACGGCGAACAGGGCCTTCAGGTAGCTGTTCTCTCTCATTTCAAGCTTCCGCATTTCACGTTCAGTTGTACGCCCCCAATGGCACGAACGCTAGGGGCGTCCAGGGGTATTGTCAAAACACGATGGCGACGTGGGCTGAATTCGAGGCGGCTGAGCCCGAGTTCGCGTCGCGAATGCGTGCCCTGATGGCCTCACGCAAGCACCTCACGATGGCCACGCTGCGACGCGATGGCTCGCCGCGGATCAGCGGCACCGAGGTCGAGTTAGCCGGCGGGCAGCTGCAAATTGGATCGATGCCCAATGCAGTCAAAGCGCTGGATCTGCGCCGCGACCCACGGGTTGCCATTCATGGGCCGACCGATGACCCACCGGCGGGCGAGCCCGCCGGCTGGAAGGGGGAGGCAAAGGTCGCCGGGATGGCAATCGAGGTCGAGTCGGGCAGCACTGCTCACCGCTTCCTAATCGACATCCAGGAAGCTGTGATCACCCGACTGAACGAGGGGGGCAATCGCCTCGTCATCGAGTCCTGGATACCCGGGCGAGGTTACCGCCGCTTAGAGCGAGAGTAATCGAGGACGCGCGCGATTCGGGTTATGACGCCAGAGGAAGGAAGCGTGAGTTCGCGTCTGTCGGGGTCAACGGCAGCACGAGAGTGAAAACGCTGCCCATCCCCGGCTCGCTGGCGATCCGGATCTGGCCGCCATGGAGCTCGATGAATCGTTTGGTGAGTGCCAACCCGAGCCCGGTTCCGTGTTGCTCCCGTGCAGTGGCGGAGTCGACCTGTCGGAACGCTTTGAAGACTTCCTCCTGATCGGACTTCGCGATTCCTATCCCGGTGTCGGTGACAGAGATCTCGACGGTGTCGCCCAGCCGCTTCGCGCCGATCGTCACCCGGCCGCCTTCCGGCGTGAATTTGACCGCGTTGGAGAGAAGATTGAGCAGCATCTGCTTCAACTTGCCCAGGTCGGCCGGCACCTTACCCGCGGTGGCGACATCCGCGTCGAGGTGTATCGCCTTCTTCGACGCAAGGAGCTCCATGGTGCTCAGGACATTGCGAACGACGTCATCGACTGACACCTCCTCGATTCGCAACACAACCTGACCGGCTTCGACCTTGGAGAGGTCCAGGACGTCATTGATCAAGACCAGCATGTCCCGGCCGCCGGAGTTGATCTGCGCCAAGAACTTCTTCCGCGCCTGATCGTCGAATCTACCGCTCGTGTCCCCGATGAGCAGCTCAGAGAAACCGATAATTGCGCTGAGCGGCGTTCGCAGCTCATGGCTCATGCTGGCCAGGAACTCGCTCTTGTGCTGGTACGCGCGCGCCAGCTCCACGTGCATCCGCCGAGTGGACAGGAGGTTTCTCACGCGAAGGACCACCTCCTGGCGGTCGAGCGGCTTGGTCAGGTAGTCGTCGGCCCCCATGTCCAACGCCTTTCTGCGGGCGACCGATCCGATGTCGCCCGTCAGCACCACCACCGGCAAGAAGCCCAACCGGCGGCGGGCATCGCGGAGCTGCTGGAGGATTGCAAAGCCGTCAGGCGGCGGCATGTGCAGGTCGAGGAGGACGAGGTCGGGCTCGAATTCGTTGAAAACCAGCTCCGCTTGGGTCGAATCGGTCAGACCTCGAATCACGGTGGCTTCGCCCTCGAGGAACCTCTCGAGCATCACGACGTCGTCCTCGTGGTCGTCCACGATCAAGACACGTCCGCTCACGGCTTGGCCTCGAGTGCCTGGCGGACGCGGGCGAGCAGCGTCGGCTCCGTAAACGGCTTGTCCAGCAGGTCGCCGTCTTTCGGAAACGTGCCGTTGCTCCCAAGAGTTGGCTGCGCGTAACCGGACATGTACAGAACGCGAAGGTCCGGGCGGTCGCGGACGAGCAGTGGAGCAAGCTCGGTGCCCAACATCTGCGGCATGATCACGTCAGTCAAGAGCAGGTCGATGCGGCCGGTATACGCCTTCAGCATCTCGATCGCATCTGGTCCGTTCGCAGCGGCAATCACCTGGTATCCGTTTTGACTCAGGATGCGGCCGGCGATCTCGCGGAGGTCCTCCTGGTCTTCCACCACGAGGACCGTCTCGTTTGCCTTCGCCTTTGGTGAAATCGAAGGCAACTCCGGGGCCTCCGTCTGGTTCGTGATCGGCAACAGAACTGAAGCACGCGTGCCCATGCCCGCTTCCGCGTACAACGAGATTTGCCCACCAGCCTGGGTCACGATGCCGTAGATCGTCGCCAGGCCGAGTCCCGTCCCCTGGCCCCTCGGCTTGGTCGTGAAGAACGGCTCGAACGCGTGCTGCAGAGTGTTCTTGTCCATGCCGGTGCCGGTGTCGCTGACGCGCAGCCGGACATAACGTCCGGCTTTCAGGCCAGGCCGTGCGCCCGTGTAGGTCGCGTCAACGTCAACGTTCTCGGTGTCGATTGTCAGCTTGCCGCCTTTAGGCATGGCATCGCGCGAGTTGACCGCCAGGTTCGTCAAAACCTGGCTGAGCTGGCCGGGATCGATCATCACCGCCTCGAGGTCAGGGCTAAGCGACGTCACCAGCTCGATGTGCTCGCCAAGGGTGCGCTGCAGCAGGGGCGCCAGCTCGATCACCACCGAGTTGACGTTCATAGGCCGCGGCCGTACCACTTCCTCTCGAGCAAATGCCAGCAGCTGTCGTGTCAGGCGCGCGGCATGTTCGGCAGCCCGCTCGATGCGCTCCACGTCCTTTAATACCGGCCGCCACCGTTCGCCGTCGCCGCTGTCGACCGCCGCCTTGAGGTTCGCTTTGACGAACCAGGCAAAGTTCATGATCACGCCGAGAACGTTGTTGAAGTCGTGAGCGACGCCGGCGGCCAGCTTGCCGAGACTCTCGACGCGCTGCAGCTGATGGAGCTTTTGGGCAAGCAGGTGCTTCTGCGTCACGTCCTGCGCCATGACATAACAGGACTTACGTCCCGCGTAAACGAGGTCGTGGGTCGTGACCAGAACCTCGATCACCACGCCGTCCTTCTTGCGGTGGCGGAGCGCACCGTCTCCCAGTTCCGCAATGACAGGAACTGTTTTCACTGAAGTCACTATCTCCGCCGGCGGATCGAGATCCTTGATCGTCATGCTGAGAAACTCGTCGCGCGAGTAGCCGTAACTCTGGATTGCCGCTTCATTGACTTCCACGAAGGTCTGCGTCTCCAGGTCGACGACCAACATCGGCTCCGGATGAGCTTGGAAGAGGAGTTGATACTTGGTCGCGGCAGCTTCCAGCTCCTCCCGCGTAGCCTCGACCTCTCTTACCTTCTGGTAGAGCTTGGCCGACACCAGGAGCATGTGCTCGAAGTCAAACGAAGGACCTTGTGCCACCGGCGCCGACTTTTGACGTACCGCTTTAGCGATCGCGTCGAGGAAGTCCTGGGGCTCGTACGGCTTGATGATGACCTCTTGGACCCCTACCTGGGCGGCCAGCTGGCGCACCTCGGCAACGAGGTAGTGCGCCGTCTGCAGGACCATTGGCGTGGTCGACGTCTGAGGATCGAACCGTACGGCGCGGGCCAGGTCGTACCCGTCGACGTTAGGTGTGATGAGGTCCGCGATGATCAGGTCGGGGTGCTCCTTCAGGATCAGGTCCAGCCCGGCCCGCCCGTCTGTGCAAGTCATCACCTTGTAGCCGGCGTGCTTGAGCAGGGTCGTCGCGAGCAGACGATCTGCGGCGTTGTCGTCAACCACGACTGCAAGGGGCACTCAGGCGCCGACCTTAGAGGGAGTTGCCGGCACGAAAAAAGACTTGATCTGGGCAGCGAACGTCGTCGGCTCGATGGGTTTGGCGATATAGCCGTGGAATCCGGCCTTCAGCACACGATCGCGATCCCCGACCATCGCGTAGGCGGTCACAGCGACCCTTGGAATGGCTTTCAACTCCGGATCTGCCGCGAGTATGGCTGCTGCTTCGAGCCCGCTCATGCGTTCGAGCTGAAGGTCCATGACGATCACCCTCGGGTTCTCACGTCCCGCGATCTCGATGGCGTCAGCGCCGTCACTGCAGGTGAGGACCGTGTTACCGGCGGACCTGAGGAGATATGCCATCAGGTCGCTGCTGGCCTTGTTGTCTTCGACGACGAGGATCAAGTCTTGGCTACTGCTCAAGGACGATCCCTCGGCACGATGAAACTGAAGACGCTGCCCTTTCCGAGCTCGCTCGTGAACTCGATGGTGCCGCCGAGAAGCCCAGCCAGGCGCTGGCAGATGTAAAGCCCTAGGCCGGTGCCTTCTCTGGGTGCTGCGATGCCGAATTTCTTCAGCTGCTCGAAAGCCTTGAACAGCTTGGTCTGGTCTTCCGTTTTGATCCCGATGCCGGTGTCACTCACGTCGAACCGGACCGACGGCAGCCCGTCGGATGATCCCTCGCTGACATCTATGCGGACCTCACCGGTGTCAGTGAACTTGATCGCGTTGCTGCTGAGATTGATCAAGATCTGGTGCAGCGCCCGGCGGTCTGTGTTGACCTTGAACGAATGCTTCGGGGCCGTCACCGTGAAGATCAGCCCTTTGTTGCGCGCCAGCGGGCTCAGGCCGCCCACGACTTCTTTCGCCACCTCGACACAATCGAGGTCCTGGAAGTCGCCCTCCCACTTGCCGGACTCGATCTTGGCCAGGTCAAGGAGATCGTTGATGATCGCCAACAGATGGCGGCCGCTCGACTGCACAGTTTGCAGCTGGGTCTCTTGCTCGGTGTTGAGTGGGCCAGGCAGCCTCATGAGCAAGGTGCCGGTGAAGCCGATGATCGCGTTCAGGGGAGTTCGCAGCTCGTGGCTCATGCCCGCCAGGAAGCGGTCCTTCGCCTGGTCGGCACGCTCGAGCTGGAAATTCGTCTCCAGCAGCTGCTGCTCGAAGCGCTTGCGCTCGGTGATCTCACGAACGGCGGCGAAGATTCCCTTCAGCTTGTGGTCGAGGTCGAACAGCGTGGCCGCGTTGTACACGACAACGGTTTCCGCACCGCTCTTGCTGCGGGCGGTGAGCTCGTAGTCCGTAACCTTGCCTTCTCGAAGAGTCTGGCGAACTCCCTCCTCTGCACGTTGCGGATCGGTGAAGTAGTCCTTGAGCTCAGAGCCGATCAGCTCGTTGCGCCCCATGCCGGTCATCGATTCCATCTGCTGGTTGACGTCGGTGATCACGCCCACTGGGTCGGTGGTGACCAGGGCGTCGATGTTGGACTCGATCAGCGAGCGGGTGTAGACCTGTGAGTCACGCAGCTGCTGTTCGAGCTCCTTCTGGGCGCTCGTCTCGCGGGCGCCGGCGAGAATGCCAAGCGGTTTGCCGGTGGCATCGCTGAACACGCCTGCGTTGAAGCTCACGTTGACGCGCCTGCCCTGGCGCGTGATCAACATCAGCTCGTAGCCGATGACGCGCCCTTCGTCGAAAGTCTTCGCCGCGCCTGCCGCCGCCTGGGCGGGGTCGGTGAAGTAGTCGTTGAAGCGCGAGCTGATCAGATGCTTGCGCGAGTAGCCGCTGAGCCGGGTTGCCTCCTCGTTGACGTCGGTGATGACGCCGTCCGGCGCGATGGCGAACAGGGCGTCGGCGGACGCTTCGAACAGCGATCGGTTGTAAACCTGCTGCTCGGTGAGCTGCGTTTCGAGTCGAGCCTTTTCAGAGATGTCACGCATGGACGCAAAGGCGCCCTCGATGTGACCGTCGGGAGCCCGGAATACCGATGCGTTGAATGAGATGGCGGCCTTCCGGCCTCCCTTCGACTCGAGCACCAGCTCGTAGTTCGTGACCCCACCTTCGGCCAGGGTCCTGCGGACACCCAGATCGGCATTGTCCGGCTCTGTGAAATATCGCTTGAAGACAGAGCCGATCAGCTCCTGGCGCGAATACCCGGTCATCCGGCACATCTGCTCGTTGAGGTCGGTGATAAACCCCTCGGGATCGACAGTCACAAGGCCGTCACCAGAAGATTCGATCAGACCGCGCAGATAGTTCTGCTGCTCGCGCATCTGCTCCTCGAGACGGACGCGATCGGTGACGTCGCGAGCCGACGCGAAGATGCCGCGCACGATTCCACCAGAATCCTTGAACACCGACGCGTTGAACGACACCTGGAGGTGGCGGCGCGTGCGCGAGACCATGGTCAAGGGATGGTCGGTGACCACACCCATCTCGAACGTCCGCTCGACACCATCGCGCGCAACTTCTCGCTCGGTGAAGTAGTCGACGAAGTGGGTACCGATGAGGTCGGCACGGCCGTAACCGGACATCCGCACCATCTGCTCGTTGACGTCAGAGATGAAGCCGTCGGGGTCGATCGTGATCAGGCCGTCCCCCGACGATTCGATCAAGCCTCGGAGATAGGCCTGCTGCTCCCGCAGCTTTTCCTCGAGCGTCCTTTGTTCGGTAATCGTGCGTGCGGTGGCGAACACGCCTTGCAAGTGGTTGTCTCGGTCGAAGAGAGCCCTTGCGTTGTAGCTGACCACCGTCTCGCGGCCGTCTTTGGCGCGGGCTGTCAGCTCGTAGTTGGTGACCTTGCCTTCGCGGAGCACCTGCCGGATGCCATCCTCAGCTCGAGCGGGCTCCGTGAAATACGTCTTGAAGACAGAGTTGATCAGCTCCTCCCGTGTGTGACCCGTGAGTGCCACCATCTGCTCGTTCACGTCGGTGATCACCCCCAGCGGATCGGTGGTCATGATCGCGTCGATGTTCGACTCGATCAGCGACCGGGTGTAGCTCTGGGTGTCGCGGAGCTGATGCTCGAGCTCCTGCTGGTCAGTGATGTCGCGGAACGAGGCGAAGATGCCGCGGACCACACCGGCGGCGTCGCGGAAGACCGCGGCATTGAAGGAGACCGGTAGATTTTGCCCGTTCGCGGCCTGCATGGTCAGTACGTAGTTGGTGACCACACCTTTCTCGAAAGTGAGGCGGACGCCATCGATCGCCCGGCCGCGGTCGGTGAAGTATTCAGGGAACATCGTGCCGACAAGCTGCGCGCGGGGACGCCCAACCATATGGCAGAGAGTGTCGTTGACGTCGGTGATTCGCATCTCGTCGTTGACGGTGACCAGGCCGTCGCGCGAGGCTTCGATCAGACCTCTGTTGTAAGCCTGCTCCTCGGCCAGCTGCTTCTGGAGCCGCGCCTGCTCGGTGATGTCACGGGCCGACGCAAAGATACCGCGCACGTGCCCTTCCTGGTCGGTGAACGTAGCGGCATTGAACGAGACCAGCTGCTCGTGGCCGTCCTTGGTGCGAAGGGTGAGCTCGTAGTTGGTGGTGGCGCCCTTGTCCAGGGTGTCACGGACGCCGGCCGCCGCCCGCTTGGCGTCGGTGAAATAGTCCTGGAAAGCGCTGCCGATGAGCTCGGACCGCTCAAAACCGGACATCTGGCACATCTTCTCGTTCACGTCCGTGATGATCAGCATCGGGTCGACGGTGATGAGGCCGTCGAATGAAGCCTCGATGAGGCCTCGGTTGTAGGCGCGCTCGGTCAGCAGCTGGACCTGCAGACCTGCCTCGTCGGTGATGTCGCGGGCCGACGCGAAGATTCCGCGGACGCTGCCGACGTGGTCTCGGAAGATCGAGGCGTTGAAGGACACCTGCAGCTTCTTTCCCGCCCGCGTCAGAAGTGTGAGGACGTAGTCCCTTACGGAGCCCTGGTCGAAAGTCTCCTTGACGCCGGCGGTGGCTCGCTCGGGATCGACAAAGTACGTCGCGAACGCAGTGCCCAGCAAGTCTTCGCGCGCGAAGCCGGACAGACGGCACATCTGCTCGTTCAGGTCGGAGATGAGACCCTCGGGATCGACTGTGACCAGGCCGTCGACGCTGGACTCGATCAGCCCTCGGAGGTAGTTCTGCTGCTCTCGAAGCTGCTCTTCCAACTTCTTCTGCTCAGTGATGTCGCGCGCTGCCGCGAACACCCCTTGCAGCTTGCCATCACGGTCGAAAAAGGCGGCGGCGTTGTAGCTGACCAGCGTCTCGTTGCCGCTCTTCGAGCGGGCCGTGAGCTCGTAGTTGGTGACCTTGCCCTCGCGAAGAACGAGGCGGATGCCCTCGTCGGCCTTCCGGGGCTCGGTGAAATAGCGGTTGAAGCGCGACCCGATCAGCTCATCGCGCGAAAGCCCGGTCAGGGCCTCCATCTGCTGGTTGACGTCGGTGATGACGCCCAGCGCGTCCGTGGTCATGATGGCATCGACGTTCGACTCCATTAGGGAACGCGTGTAAACCTGGGTTGCTTCGAGAGCCTCGCTGAGGCGGATCTCGTCGGAGACGTCCCTGGAGATGAGGAGGAAGCCAATGGCGTCGCCCTTGTTGTCGCGACGCGGGGTCAGGACAGCACGGGCTGTGAAGGTCGTGGCGTCCTTGCGGCGGCGGATCACGGTGCCCTCGAACTTGCCTGTCTCGAGCGCCGTCGCCATCATCCGCAGAGGCAACCCGGCACCCACGTCTGCAGGAGCAAGAAGGATCGAGGAGTTGGCCTTGCCGATGACTTCCTCCGGCTCGTAGCCGTACAGACGCCGCGCGCCCTCGTTCCACAGCTGGATGTTGCCCTCGAGGTCCATGCCGATTATCGAAGTCTCGGTCGAGGCCTCGAGCACGCTGCCGATGAAGTTGTTGGCGGCGTACGGGTCGCTGAAGAGGGCGGGGTCGACGAGACGTCGCAAGCCGCCGGCGCCGGGGCTCATGGTCGCGGTCTCGCCTGGCGTTTCAGAGGCGGGCACTTTTACTCCGGCGACGGCGTTGTGTCCGTTGGTCTGGGGTCGCTTCGCGGCCAAAGTTCTACCTGCCGCCAGGCGAGCCAACGCCACAGACAGGACGAAGCTGGCGGATCACGTTTCATTCTCTGATGGCCGCCGTCAGACCCGCAACCTGAGAACCGCAGGGTGGGCTCCGTCCGCGTCCATGGCCTTCGGCCCCTCAGTTCAGTGGGGTTTCACGGGGGATTAGGCACCAAGGCGCGCGTTAAGTGAACCGTTACCATTCGGGTGCCGGGGGCGTATTAGAGGAAGAGATGCGACGCGCCGACGTTCGCCTGCTCCGCGCGGCCTTCGCCATGGTGGCGATCGGGGTGATGTCGCTGGCTGCTGCCCCCGCCGCCCTGGCGGCCGACAACCCCTTGTCGATCACTCTGAAGGTCGGCTATTCCGGGTTCGTCAAGACTCAGCAGTGGATGCCGGTGACGATCGACGTGACCAACAAGGGCCCCGATGTCGACGGCATCCTGGAGGTCAATGCACCGGCCGCAGCAAACGGGCCGCCGACCGGCTCGGCGATCTACGAAGCCCACGTGAGCCTGCCCTCCGGGACGACCAAACACTTGAAGACCTATCTGGTCGAAGGCTGGGCCCCCACGTCCGTGTCCGCCCGGATCCTTCAGAACGGGAAGGTCGTGGCTTCGGCTACATCCGGGGCGGGCTCGAGTCCGACTGCATTGATTGGTGTGCTTTCCGACGGGCCCGCCGCGCTGAATAACTTTGAAGCCCAGCATCCTGGAGGCTTGAGGGCAAACGTAGTTCACCTTTCGCTCGAAGACGTCGGCGATTCAGCGATCCTCCTGCGTGCATTCGACCTGCTGGTGATCGACGACTTCGCCACTGATACGCTGACTGCCGCCCAGCGCGGAGCCATTACCGACTATGTGCAGAACGGCGGCGCGCTTCTGCTGGGTACGGGCGCGTCGTGGCGCAAGACGCTCGCGGGGATCTCCGCGACGGTCTTGCCGATGCGGATCGGAGGCACCACCACCCTTAGCTCGATCGGGGCTCTCGACAAGCTGCCGACGGCTGAGGTCGCGACCGGAGCTCTCGATGCAGATGCACTGGCATGGCTATCGGAGGGCAAGACGCCCTTGCTGGCAGAGAAGCTCGTAGGAAGTGGATCGGTGAACCTGGCTACGTTCGACTGGAACCAGGAGCCGGTCGCCAGCTGGAGTGCAACCAGCTCTCTGCTCCGCCAGGTCCTGGTGCGCACGTTGTACTCCTCGGCCACGCCTCCGTCCATGGCTATGGGAAAGTTCGGAATGATGACCGGGTCGGCGACCGGGCGAAGCATGGGGCTCTCCCAGGCGCTCGGGAGCCTGCCGGCGCTCGACCTGCCCTCGCTGATGGTGATCGGGCTTCTCATCGCGGCCTATGTGCTCATCGTGGGCCCGATCAACTATCTCGCCCTCCGCGCGGTGCACCGGCGCGCGCTCGCCTGGATCACTGTGCCTCTCATTGCGGTCGTCGCCTCAGCCGGCGCTTTCGGCACTGGAATGTTCACGAAAGGTCGGTCCGTGCAAACAAACCAGGTCTCGATCATTCACCTGCAGCCTGGATGGGACCGCGCGTATGAGGAGTCATACACGGGAGTCGTGACGCCGACTCGTGGTGACTTCGAGGTCAAGGTCGCCGGCTCTCGAACATTGATCGGACCCATCGTCTCGTTCAGCAGTGCCTCTTCGAGCAATGGAGGCCCGGCCTCGTCGACCACCGAGCTCATCCGCATCAACTCCGACAACAACTCGATCGGGTTGCCGGGTATGACCGCATTCGTCTTGCGGGGCTTCGCCACAGAAGGCTTGATCGACGCGCCACATCTGGTCGTGACGACCAAGTTTGTCAACGGCAACCTCACGGGCAACGTTCGCAACGACTCCGGCACGACGTTCACCGACGCTGTCGTTTTGGCCGGTGACGGATTCCAGAAACTTCCAGGTCTGGCTCCGGGCGCGAGCACGTCATTCGATTTCACGCCCAAGGGTTCAAACCCCTATGCAGGTCCGCCCGCGTTCTCCACGATTTACACCAACTACATGTACGGCCCACCACCCGGCCAGCCAACTGACGCTGACCGGGAGGCGATGGAGAAGACCTCCATCCTGTCTTTGATCGCCTCCCCGAATTACTACGGCTACACCGCCGCCATCACGCCGATGGTCGTGGCGTGGACCAAGCAGCCTGCTGAGCGGATCGCGGTCACCGGCAGCCTGACCCGTGCGACATCTGAGACAGCCGTTGTCGTTCCCATGGCGATTGGCCAGATCGGTCCCGGTCAACTGTCTGCAGGCCTGGTGGTGAGCCGCTTAACCGACATCGATGGCACAACACAGACACAACCCGGTGGGGTGATGATGCAGAACGGAACCGTGACCTACGCGTTCAAGCCCACGCTCGCGCCGGGCAAGCACCTGACTGCAGCCGGCCTGGACTCGACCAATCAGAGTGCGAAGGGTGGGCCCCCAACCGCCCCGGGTTCCTCCGGTTCTGCTCCAACCCTTCAGGCCGAGGTTTGGGACTGGGCCAATTCGGCCTGGGTCTCGATGGCTTACAACGCCAACGGGACCAGCACCCTGCCCCCCATCGCCGTGGATCCAGCGTCGAGTGAGGTGCGGCTCCGCCTCACCGCGGCCGGCGGCCAGACACTCTTGGGCTCGATCTCGTTGACCGGGACAGTCGCGTGATCACTGCAGAAAACCTGACCAAGGTCTACGGCAAGAGGACCGCGCTGGACCATGTGTCGTTCGAGGTGCCCGAAGGTGAGATCTTCGGCTTCGTCGGACCGAACGGCGCGGGCAAGACCACGACGCTGCGCATACTCGCCGCGCTCCTCGAACCGACCAGCGGGCGCGCGTCGATCGATGGCGCCGACGTCGCCAGACAGCCGCACCAGGTGCACAGCCGGATCGGATACATGCCTGACTTCTTTGGCGTCTACGACCAGCTCACCGTCGCCGAGTACCTGGATTTCTATGCCTCGTGCTACCGCCAGCCGAAGCACCGCCGGAACAAGATCGTGAACGAATTGCTCGAGCTCATCGGGCTGACTGAAAGGCGCGACCAGGCGGTCGACACCCTTTCGCGTGGAATGAAGCAGCGATTGTGCCTGGCCCGGGCGCTCGTCCATGATCCGTTAGTGCTCTTGCTGGATGAGCCGGCATCCGGTCTCGACCCGCGGGCCCGCGTCGAGATGCGCGAGATCCTCCGAGAGCTGCGCCGAATGGGTAAGACCATCATCATCTCGAGCCACATCCTTCCGGAGCTGACCGAGCTGTGCACGATGATCGGCATCATCGACCAGGGCCGCATGCGCGCCACGGGCCCTGTGCAGGAGGTCATCCGGAAGCTGTCGGCTGGCCGCCGGGTTCGCATCACCGTCGTCGGGGACACGGACCAAGCTGTGGCGATCCTCGGGCCGCTGGAAGCAGTTACCCAGGTCGAAATGGCAAATGGAACGATCGAGGCCACATATGAAGGCGACGACTCCACCTCGGCCGACATCCTGCAGGCTTTGACCTCGCAAGGGATCAAGGTGTCGGCTTTCAGCCAGGTCGAAGGCGGCCTCGAAGAAGCTTTTATGCGAGTTACTTCGGAAGGAGAGGTATGAGCGCGGTACTCGCGGCATTCTGGAATCCGATCGTCGCCAAGGAGTACCGCTCGCGCATGCGAACCTGGCGATCGCCGCTGGCGATGATGATCTACATCGTCCTCATCGCCGGGCTTGGCTATCTGATGTTCTCGTCGATGGTCGCCTCGAGCAGCGGATTCGGCGCCCAGGCCCCAAATTACGGCCAGCAGCTGTTCAAGTATCTCGTCGTCTTCCAGATGATCCTCATCGCGTTCATCGCCCCGGCGCTCACGGCCGGAGCCATCAGCGGCGAGCGTGAGCGCCAGACGATCGATCTGCTTTTCGTGACGCGCATTGCGCCCTTCTCGATCATCTGGGGCAAGCTCCTTGCCTCGATGTCGTTCGTCGTCCTGCTGCTGTTGCTGTCAGTGCCGATTTTCAGCCTGGTCTTCTTGTTTGGCGGCGTCGAGCTCGACCAGGTGCTGTACTGCTTTCTCATCACCCTGCTCGGAGCCCTCACGCTGGGACTCATCGGCGTCGCATTTTCAACCTTGCTGCGTCGCACCCTGGCCGCCACCGTCGCCTCGTACGTGACCGCCTTTGCGCTCGTGTTCGGCGTCCTGGGGTACGGCCTGATCCTCCCGACCAAAATCGATCCGAATTCGTCGAGCACCCCAGCTCCACCCGCGGTGACCTATCTCAGCCCGATCATGCCTTTGGTTGCGATCGCGACCAATGCGCCGCCCCTCACGAACTATTTCGTTCGCTATGACTACCAGAGCGGTCCCGGATACAGCAGCGCTACGGTGATGTGCAAAGGCAACGTTTGCTCCTCGGGAGGGCCCGTTTACACGACATCTGGCAAGGGCGGATCTGGCGTCGCATCCGCAACTGAGATTCCGAGTGGCCTGTTCAAGGGCTGGCAGTACTGGCAGGCGACCGTCGGTATCCAGGTCGCGATCTGCCTTGTCGCCTTGCTGATCAGCGCGGTCTTACTGCCTCCGGTGCGCCGCTTGCCCTGGCGTCAAAGGCGCCCGCCTACGGCGCCGGCCTGATCAAATGATCAATAGAACGGGGTCGCTCGAGGCGGTCGTCCGAGCGCTTCGCGGGTCGGACACCCGATCGAGTGCTGCCACTTTCTTGGTGCATGGCGCCCTGGCGGCAGTCATCTGGCTGGCGGTTGTTCAACTTGTCGCCAGGATGATCGCCCTCGAACCGCGAATCCAACTTGCGGTGCTCGGTCTTCCAGTCGCGCTTGCCGTGGTTGTCATCGCGTGGATCGCAAGGCGCCCAGGACCCGAGCTGCTGATGCGGGCGGCCGACGTACGCCTCGGATTGAAGGAGCGCCTCTCCACCGCGTGGGAGCGGCGTGGAGCGAGCGGAACGATGGACGAGCTGCTCCGGCGAGACGCCCTGGAGCACGCAGACCTGGATCGATTGGGACAAGCGTTTCCGGTCCGGATCAACCGAAGGGAGGCGGGTGCGCTCGCCATCGTCGCCGCCGTCGCGCTCGCACTGGCGGTTCTGCCGAATCCGATGGACCAGGTGCTGCATCAGCGTCAGGCTGATCGCGTCAGCCAGGCAAAAGCAGCCCAGGCCATCCGCGAAGCACAAACCAAGATCGCGGCAAGCCGAGCGGCGCCTGTGGATCCGAAGATCCAGCAGATCCTCAGCGATACAGCGAAGAAGATCCGGGAGGCCCAGGATCCCCGCCAGGCGCTCCAAGCCATATCTCCAGCGCAGCAGCAGCTTCAACAGCTCTCCGATCCGCAGACTCCAGCCCGTTCCAGCACGGCGCAGAACCTGGCGAATGCCCTGAGCACGACCAGCGCTGGGCAGGCTACCGCCCAGGCACTGAGCAACAGCCCTGCCAAAGGCGCCGAGGAGCTGCGCAAACTTTCCAATCAGCTGCAAGGGCTGTCGCCACAGGCGCAGGCGCAGCTGGCGAAGGCTCTCGAGGAAGCGGCCAAGCACGCCCAGGATCCGACGATGGCGGCATCGCTTCAGCGCGCGTCTTCCGCCCTATCGAAAGGTGATCTCGCGGCTGCGGCCGCAGCGTTGAGCGAGACGGCCGGGCAGCTCGATTCTCTCCAGGATCAGCAGAGCAACGACCAGGAGATTGCCGCCGCGATCAATGCTCTCGAAGGAGCACGGCAAGGGCTGGCGGCGCAGGCGGACCGCGACGCGGCGGCAGCAAGCGGTGCAAATGGGACTTCCGGCGCGTCGCCCGCAAGTGGCTCGGGCGCCTCCGGCAATGGAAACGCAAACGGGAATGGCAACGGCAACGGCAGCAGCAGCGGTAGCGGCACCGGCAATGGCACTGGCAACGGTACCGGTACAGGAAGCAGTGGCACCGGCAGCAGCGGCAGCGGCTCAGGCACCGGAGACGCCGCGAAGCCAGGCGAGATGCTTTACGTACCGGGCCAGCCGGTCCCTGGCATCCTCCAGAACGATCCGTCACCCCTCGGTCCTGGCCAGGATGTGCCCCTTACCCCCTACACCCAGGTGATCCAGGCTTACCGGCAGGCCGCCCTCAACGCCACCAACCGCAGCTTGATCCCGGGGAGCCAACGCGACCTCGTGCGCGAGTACTTCTCGAGATTGGGCGAGATACAGGCTGTGCCGTGATCACTGACAAGCGGGTCGACCCCAAGAAGGTCACCGAGCTCGCGACCAATCTCGAGGGCGAGCTCTCACGGCTGATCGTCGGTCAGAAGGAACTTCTGCGCGACACGGTCATCGCTCTGATCGCGGGCGGCCACCTCCTCCTCGAAGGAGTCCCCGGCCTTGGTAAGACGGTCCTTGTGCGCTCGCTCGGCCAGGCGCTCACCTTGAGCTTTTCGCGCATCCAGTTCACGCCAGACCTGATGCCCGCCGACATTGTCGGCACCAACATCATTCGAGAAGATGCGGGCCGCCGCGAGTTCGAGTATCAGCCGGGGCCTATCTTTGCCAGCCTCGTCCTCGCCGACGAGGTGAACCGCGCGACGCCGAAGACTCAGAGCGCTCTGTTGGAAGCAATGCAGGAGCGAACGGTGACCGTCGGCACCCAGACCCGCGACCTTCCTGTCCCATTCTTCGTGCTCGCCACCCAGAACCCGATCGAGCTTGAAGGCACTTACCCGCTGCCCGAGGCGCAGCTCGACCGATTCTTCTTCAAAGTTCTCGTGCCCTTTCCCACCGAAGACGACCTGCTCGAAATCGCGCGCCGCACGACAGGCGAGACAATTCCGGAGCTGCACGCGATCGGAGATGCCGACTCCATCGTCGCGGCCCAACGGGTCGCTCGCGAAGTTCCCATCGCCGAACACGTGCTGCGTTATGCGGCACGGCTGATCATTGCCACTCATCCCGACCGAACCGAGCTCGACACTGTTCGCCGCTACGTCCGGTACGGCGCCAGCCCGCGTGGCCTGCAGACGCTGGTCCTCGCGGGCAAGGTCCGCGCCCTGCTCGAAGGTCGTTTCAACGTGGCCTTCGAAGACCTCGCCGCGGTGGCGCGTCCAGCCCTCCGCCACCGCATCTTCTTGCAGTTCGAGGCGGAGGCCGACTCCGTAACCACGGACCAGCTCATCGACGAGATCCTGGAGCACGCGAAAAAGCTACCTTCGCCGTCCTAGCCGTGGCGGCCTTGCTCGATCCACAGCTCCTGCGCCGGCTGGAGGCCCTTGCGCTCCGAGTGCGCCGGGCGGTCAGCGGCCAGATGGGTGGAGAGCGCCGCTCCACAGCTCGGGGGCGCTCGGTGGAGTTCGCCGACTTTCGCAGCTACTCGCCCGGTGACGACTTTCGTCTGATCGACTGGAATGCTTATGCCCGGCTCGACCGGTTCATGCTTCGTCTCTTCGTCGCCGAGCAGGAGCTGCCGCTGAGCATCTTCGTCGACTTGAGCGGCTCGATGGATTGGGGCCGACCCAACAAAGCGGTGACCGCCCGACGGCTCGCCGGGGCGATCGCCTACGTGGCGCTCGCGTCGCTCGATCGCGTACGCCTGACAGTTTTTGCGGACGGCCCCACGTCTGGCGGTGCACCGTACCGCGGCCGCCGCGCCGCGGCCGAGCTCTTCTCCCGGCTCCAGTCCTTTCCGGCGGGCGGGCCGACCGACTACGCCCGTCTCGTGTGGCCCATCGGTAGGCAACGTCCCGGCATGACGGTCCTCATCAGCGACGGGCTGGGCGAGAGCTCGATCGAGCCCGCGATCGCCGCGCTCGGCCGCGCCCGACAGGAAGGGGCCGTGCTTCAGCTGCTCGCCCCCCAGGAGATCGCTCCCGACTGGACCGGCGATGCCCGGCTGAGGGACGCCGAGACCGGCATGGAGCGCGAGTTCACATCGACGCCGGTGACGCAGGCCGCCTATCTCGAGAAGCTCGTGGAGCGGACCCGAGAGATCGAACGAGCGGCCCACCGCCGAGGCCTGCGCTTCGCGCGACTGTCAACCGACCAGCCGATCGATGACATGGTGCTGCGGACCCTGCGCCAGCTGAGCCTGCTGTCGTGACCTTCCTGGCGCCCGTCGCTGCGTTCCTCGGGCTGACCTTGCCGGTCATCGTCGCCCTGTACTTTTTGCGAATCCGGAGACCGACCAGGGTCGTGCCGGCGCTGAACCTCTGGCCGGACCAGATCCGGGATCGCCAGGCCAACGTTCCCTGGCAGAGGCTTCGCTTCAGCTGGCTCCTGCTGCTACAGGTGCTTGCTGCGGCCGTGCTCGTGGCGGCTGCGGTTCAGCCAGTCCTTTCTGCCGGGACAAGCCTGTCCCGGCACTCGGTGGTGCTGCTCGACGTGTCTGCCTCCATGCAGGCCCGCGACGTTCAGCCGTCACGCCTCGACGAGGCCAAGCGGGAGATCGGCGGAATCATCGACCAGCTGGGTCCGCTGGACCGGATGACCTTGATCGCCGTCGGCTCGGTGCCGCGTGTCGTGACTTCTGTCGCCGGCGATCGTGAGTCGCTACATCGCGCCGTCAGCGGGATTGGCGCAAGCAACGGTTCCGCCGACCTGTCGGCCGCTTTGACCCTGGCTTCAGGACTGGTGCGGCCAGGTGACGACGCGCACGCGTATCTCTTCAGCGACGGCATCGTCGGCCCGATTCGGACCGACTCGGCGAACGCTCTGCCGTTTCAGCTGGACTACCACCGCGTCGGTATCTCTGGAGAAAACATTGCGCTGACCTCGCTTGTAGTCCGCACAGGCGCTCAGTCCCGAGCCGGCCACCTGCACCTGCAGAACTTCGGTCAGCAGGCCCGGTCGTTCAATCTCGAGTGGCGAGCGGACAACAAGCTCGTCGACATCCAGAAGTTGACCCTTGCCGGCGGCCAGGCTCAGGATCTCGTGCTTCCCATCCCCGCCGACGCAACGCTCGTCTCCGCTCACATCGATCCCGGCGACGTCTTCCCGCTGGACGACACAGCGACGGCGGTGGCGAGAACACCGCGCGCGTTTCGCGTTCTGCTCGTCACGTCAGGCAACATCTTCCTGCAACAGGCCATAAGCCTGCGCCCGGACGTAGAGCTCGACGTCGTGGCTCCCTCCGCGTACAAGTCATCGGCGCCGTACGCGATGAGCATCTTCGATCGCTTCTCGCCTCCCACCTTGCCAAACGCGCCGTTCATTTCGATCGACCCGCCCGCCGGCACCGCACTCGCGGGCGGTGCAGCCATCGGCATCGGCCGCGTGCGCGCGTCTGACGCGGGCGATCCGCTGTTGACCAATGTGGATCTGCAGGACGTGCATATCGCCCGCAGCCAGGACCTTCGTACGAGCAAATTCGGTCGCGAGCTGATCACCAGCGTGCAGACCCCTCTGGTCCTGGTCCGCGACGAGCCGTTCCGGCAGGTGCTGTTCGGTTTCGACCTTCACGACTCGGATCTGCCCATCCGGGTCGCGTTTCCAATCCTGCTGCAGAACTTGAGCGAGTGGATTTTGCCTCCCAGCGTCCCCAGCCACAGCTTTCATCCCGACGAACCCGTCACCATCGTGCCGGCGACGGGCGCCACCTCCGTGACGATCGTGCGGCCTGACGGCAGCCGTCGCTCGCTGGCCGGTGGTTCGGTCGCAACTTTCCGAGACACCGGTTTGATGGGCCTGTACATGGTCGAGCAAGTCGTGTCCGGAAATGTCGACAGGTCATGGTTCACGGTCAATCTGTTTTCCGAGCAGATCTCCCAGCTCAAGCCGGTCGAACGCCTCACCCTCCCGCCCTCCAACAACACCATCGCCGCACATATCGTCCACCGCGGCCAGGTCGAGATCTGGCCCTGGATCGCGCTGCTTGCGCTAGGCGTTGTCGTGATCGAATGGCTGGCATTCCACCGTGGGCTTTGAGCTGACCCGCCCCATCTTCTTGGGGGCGGGCGTGCTGGCGCTGGGAGCGGTCATTCTCATCTGGCGACGCCTTGCGCCACCGCTGTCGCCTCGCCGAGCACGCACCTCGCTCGGGCTCAGGGTCCTGATCGTCCTGCTGCTCACAGGAGCCCTCGCAGGCTTTGAGCTGCAGACCACGCCGTCCTCGCAGTCATTGATCGTCGTAGCCGATCGTTCGGCGAGCGTTCAAAGCGCCCAGGACACAGAGCTGGCCACGATCCAGCGCATCCTCGCCTTGCGCCAAGGCGACAACCTCGCCGGGGTAGTGAGCTTCGGCCGCGACCCCCAGGTCGAGATCAACGCGAGCTCCAGCCCCCAGTTCAGCTCGTTCCAGGGCCAGCCGAATCCCCACTACTCAGACGTGGCATCCGCGTTGCAGCTGGCAGGGTCGATCCTGCCCGCCACCACCCGTCGGCACATCGTGCTCGTGAGCGATGGACGGGGAAACCTTGGGGACGCGGTCGGCGAAGCGCGCCTGCTTCAGGCGGAGGGAGTGCGCGTTGACACTGTGGCGATCAACGTGCCGCTGGGGGCTGAGGTGCTGGTTGATCGTCTCGACTCCCCTCGATCGCTCGCAACCGGAGAAAGGGCGGACGTGAAGGCGTTCATCGTCAGCAACACGGACACACCGGCGACCGTGCGCTGGTACCTCGATCGCACTCTCATCAACACTGTTCAGCTCTCCCTGACCTCGGGTGAGACCACGATCACCCAAACCGTGCAGCCGTCCCAGGCCGGCTTCCATTCGGTGCGTGTTGTGATCGATCCGGTCATCGACACCTACGCGGAAAACAACATCGGCGAGGCTTTGATCCAGGTCGTCGGACCAGCTCGCGTGCTCCTGGTGGAGAACACGCCGGGGGCCGCGGCCAGCCTTGAGCCGGCGCTTCATTCCACCGGGATTCTCACAGCGACGGTCTCGGCCTCGCAGCTCCCGCGGTCCTCCGCCGACCTTGCCGCCTATTCGGGGATCGTCCTGGTCAACGTCCCGGCGTCAAGCCTCGGCCAGGACGGGATGGCACTGCTGCAAGCAGTCACCCGCGATCTTGGAATCGGGCTGGTCGTCATTGGCGGATCGGACAGCTACGGCCCCGGGAGTTACGCGGGCACGACGCTCGAGACGGCGCTGCCCGTCCAGATCATGCTGCCGATGACCACGCAGAAGCCGCCCGTCGCGGTGATGCTGGTCCTGGAAAGCAGCGAGAGCAACGATGGTGACCGGGTCATCCGTGGTGCGGCAGAGGCTGTCATCGATCAGCTGACACCACGGGACAGTGTCGGCGTGACCAACGGCATGATGGGCACGATCATCGTGCCGCTAGGTCCGTTGACAGACAAGGCCAAGGTCAAACGGCAGATCGAGGCGATGGCGCTCGGCGATCCGCCGAACTACGAACCTGACCTGAAGGCCGCCGATCAACAGTTGGCCAAGACGACCGCGTCCCTCAAGCACATCATCATGCTGGGCGACGGCGACGCTCCTTTCCAGGTTCCTCAATCGACCGTCGAGGCGATGCATGCGCATGGTGTAACGGTGTCGACGGTAGCGGTGGGCACTGACACGAATGGCGCGGCCGTGATGCAGGCCATCGCCGGCTGGGGTCACGGTCGTTTTTATCAGAGCAACAGCCCCCAGGACGTGCCGACGATCTTCCTGAAGGAGACGCAGCAAGCCCTCAAGCCATGGATCGTCGAAGGCAGCATCACGCCGCGGCTGTCGTCGCTCGCCGAAGTCCTGCCAGGCGTTCCGCTCGATTCTTTCCCCGCACTGACCGGCTACGTCGCGACCACACCGCGCGCAGCCGCGGATGTGGTGCTCAAGAGCCCGCAAGGTGATCCGCTGCTGGCGACGTGGCAATACGGCCTGGGCCGGGTGGTCGCCTGGACGAGCGATGCGGAAGGCAGGTGGACCACGGACCTGCTGCGCTGGCCGTCAGCCAATCGCTTCTTCGGCGACATCGTTCGCTACAGCCTTCCTCAATCGGGGGATCCAGCCTTGCAGGTCGAGACGCAAGTCCAGGGGGATCACACGCACCTGCTTGTGACCGCGCCCTCTTACTCGGGAGCGTCGGTCAGCGTGAGCGCGGTGACACCGGATCTTTCAGACGCGTCGCTAACTCTGTCGTCGACAGGTCCTGGGCGATTCGAAGGCGACCTTCGAACCGACCAGGTGGGCAGCTATCTGCTCCACGTCACGGACTCGGTAGGTGCCGTGGTCAAGCACACGAACACGATTGGTCTCGTGGTCCCGTACTCGCCCGAGTACCGCAACCTCGGCACTGACTCGGCGACACTGACCGCCATCGCCCACGCCGGTGGAGGCGTCCTGCTGACCGATGTGTCGACCGTCTACAGCCTCGCGATTCCACCGGTGCATGGAGTTCTCCCGATCGGCGAACTGCTGCTGGTGTTGGCCATCCTCCTGTTTCCGATCGACATCGCTCTGCGGCGGTTCGTCTTCACCGCCGAAGACTTGCCTCTGTGGCGCGCCGCATTGAAGCGCCGGGCGTCGCCGGCCCTGCCGGCCAATGCGACAGTTACACGGCTGCGAGAGCATGTGTCCGGGGTCCGCGCCGCCCGCGGCCCCAAACCGCCGCCGACTCCTTGATGGAAATGGTTCGCCGCCAGTCTCAGCCTCACGACCACCGCGCCAAAGGTGTGGTGCTGACCGACGAGGGCCGGCGCGTGCGCTACGCGTTCTGGGAAAAGCTCACCAGCCAGTCGGGCCCACTGGGCCGTCTATCGAGCCGCGACCTGACCAGCCTGCGCGGCCTCTTGCGCTCGGCCCTGGCATGAACCTGACCGCGTCGGTAGGGATTTTCGACTCGGGCGTTGGCGGGCTGTCCGTGCTGCGGGAGATCCGATCGGCTATGCCCGCCGAATCTCTCCTTTATGTAGCGGATTCGGCCAACGCACCTTGGGGCGACAAGCCCGCCGAGTACGTCCGGCGGCGCGGGCTCGAAATCGCCGATTTCCTGGTCGGGCAAGGAGTCAAGGCGATAGTGATCGGCTCGAACACCGGGACAGCCGGTGCCGCGGAAGCGCTGCGCGCCAAGCTCACGATCCCGGTTGTCGGGATGGAGCCCGCCATCAAGCCTGCCGCGGGCCTGACCCGGTCGGGGGTGGTCGGCGCGATCGTCACGGCGACCATGGGCGCCTCCGACCGTATGGCCTCGCTTCTCAATCGCTTCGGCCGGGACGTCCGGGTGATCAGCGTCCCCGCGCCCGGCCTCGTGGAGCACGTCGAGGCGGCTGACCTCACCAGCGCGGAACTGACGCGACTCGTCGAGGGCTACGTCAAGCCGCTGCTGGCTGCCGGCGCAGACACCATAGTGCTCGGGTCCACGCATTACGTTTTCCTTCGCGCGCTCATCGCCGCGATCGCCGGCGACAACGTGACGATCGTGGACACCGGCGCGGCGGTTGCCCGCCAGCTCGAGCGCGTCCTAGAGGAGCACGGAATCGCGGCGCCGGCCGATGCCGAAGGTGACGAACACTTCTGGACCAGCGGCGACCCCAACGAGTCGGCGCGTGTGATATCCGCTCTCCTCGGACGAGCGGCTCTCGTGGAAAAGTTGCCGGTCTAGAGGTCGATCGGCGTGTCGGGTGCGAACCGATTTTCGCAAAAAGGAAAAACAATGTTGCATAAACGAGTTCTAAAACTTAAGTCTTTGTACTGGACTTACTTACATTGCCCAGCAGCCGACGAGGCCCGTTGCGTAAGCGTGCGCAAGATCGAACTACGTTGCCCGATAGTGCGTTGTGACAGCAATGATCGAAAGATTTGTGGCACGAGTCGGCAAGGCCGGGGCGATCGCGATTCTCGTCGTGGCGATCCTCGTCATTGGCTTTGGCGGCGGGGTCGTCGAGCACTACCGTCTTGCTGCTCAGTCGGAGCAGCAGGGCGAGCAAGGCGGCGGCCAGTCGTCCAAGGAACAGAAGGATGGCGAGTCAAGCTCCAAGCAAGGAAACCAGTCGGGCAACAGCCAGAAGTCGCAGGGCAACAACACCGCAACCGGTGCGCGCCAGCAGCAGAGCGGCTCGGAAGACTAGGCATGGCTACCAAGACTCAACGCCGGTCCTCCAAGGCGCAGGCGATAGCCGAATTTGCGCTCAGCTTGCCCATCTTGCTGCTGATCGTGGCCATCACTATCGACTTCGGCCGGGTCTATTTCTTCGATCTCTCGATTCGCGATGCATCATTCGCGGCAGCGCGATACGCCGGCATGAACCCGTTCGATGACCCGGGGATCAAGAGCGCTGCGGTCAACGCCTCCAATGGGGTGCTGATCACCACGAACGTCGCGATCACCGCTCCAGTCGTGACAGGTTGCGATGGCAGCCGTGTGAGCGGTTGCCCGATGAAAATCTCAGTCTCGTACGTGTTCGCACCGATCACTCCATTCATCAGCTCTTTGATCGGGTCCAGCATCACGCTGAGCCGGTCACAGACGGACATCGTCAAATGAGGTTCCAGCGTGGTCAGGCGATGGTCGAGTTCGCGGGCGTCTCGATCATCTTCTTCCTGCTCTTCTTCATCATCCTCGACGGCGGTCGCGCCCTCTACTCGTGGGCAACTGTCGCTGAGGTCGCCCGCGAAGGCGCCCACCAAGCGGAGATGACCGAAACCACAGATCCACAGATTCGGTCTGCCATCAACGCGCACGCGGGCTTGCTTGGGGACCTTGGGTCGACCGCGACGATCACACCTTCGGGTTCACGCACTGCGATGCAGACGGTGACCATCACCGTCACCTATCAGTACCGGACCGTGACCCCGCTGCTCAGCTCTTTCGGACCGATCAACTTCACCGCCTCGACAGTTGTGGTAGTGGAATGAACCTCAAGAAACAGGCCGGACAGATCATGGTTCTCTTCGCGGTCGGCCTGGTGGGACTAATCGGAATGACCGGGATCGTCGTCGACGGCGGCCGGGCTTACGCAGATGAGCGATCCCTGGAAGCGGCGGCCGAAGCGGGCGCCCACGCCGGAACCTACCTGATGGAGAAGGCCTGGAACGGAGAGGCCGGCAACTACGGCTCGTTGACGGACGCTCAGGTCAAGGCCACCGCCCAGGCGTTCGCCAGCTACAACGGATGGAATGCCGCCGCCGGCGACACGTTCTTCCTTGACTACATCAAGCCCGACCGGACCACCCATGTGGCGACCCTGGACAACACAGTCAGAGGCACGTTGGTGCAGCTCTCCAAGCCCCAGATCGCCACGTTCACCCGGGTCCTCGGCTTCAGGATCTTTCCGGTCTTCGCCCGCGCGACTGCGATGTTCGGGGCTGCGCTGGTTGCAGGCGGCCTGCCGATCGCCATCGATGACACCTGCTCGGGCGGGGTTTATGACGTCAACGTCGGTGCCCAGCCCGCCGGGTTGTCGGGCAGCTACGGGACCTGCAACTTTGCGAGCATCACCCCGCCAGGCTGCCCCACCACTCCCGCCGCGGCCGAACAAGCTTGCTACCAAGCGGCCATGACGAACGGCATGAATCCGCCGGCCCAGCTGGGACCGGCGTACCCAACCAACCCTTACGACGCATCCATCCTGTCACCGACGAGCGTGGCCGCGCTGCAGGCCCGCATCAACGCGCGCCCCGGGGAGACGTGCACAACTTTCAAGTCGCCCAGCCCACGCGTCTTCTTCATGCCGGTCGTCCCCGGTGGATTCGGCAGTTCCACCGTGACCTTCGTTCGCTACCGTGCGTTTTTCTTGACCTCGATCGATCCCAGCGTCCCCAGCAAGGGATTCCAGGGCTGCTTCGTCCATGCCACGGTCAACGGGGGCGACTTCGACCCCAACGCTGTCGGCACCGCGTACGGAGCGGTGATGATCATGAAGCTCATTCGCTCGACCGGAGCGGTGGTGCCTGTCGGGATCAGCCTGACGAGTCTCACCAACCCGGCCATTAAAGGCGCCGTCAACGGTGCGACGCTGGTCATCCACACCAACCAACCAGGCGCGAACTGCACCGTCCTCGTCTACGACCTTCCTCCGGCGGCTGCTCCGGCTCCTAGCGCCGCAGGCGGGCTCGGACCGAGGATCACCGACGCCTCAGGGAACGCAACCTGGACATGGACCGTGGAACTAACCGCCCTCACTGGTATCGCGCAGGTTCAGGTGTCCTGCACCTACCGAGGCCTGCTGGGTTACCTGTTCACCAGCACGGTGATCGCCTAAATCCCAGCTCGCGAACGACCGCCTCGTCTCGGGCTTGGTCCCGGGTTCTAAAGACCTTCTAAACGCGATAGTGGTGCCGTTTTATCGGCTGTTGAGAATCGATCGGTAACGTGCTGGAAAAGCGGTGGGAAGCCGTTAATCTCGGATGAGGAGACCTTGAAATGAATTTGAAACAACGGTTCGCCATCGTGGCAGTGCCGGCCATCGTCGCCCTGGGCGTTGGTGGCGCCCTGGCGGTGCACGCGGCAACCCCAGCGCCGCCGGCTCCGGCCAACTCGCAGAGTGAGGGAGCCGAGACCGAGACGGGTGGCGGTGTCGAAAAGGCTGATGCACCTGGTGACGTCCAGTCCGGTCACGCCGACACAGGTGACCAGGCCGACCACCAATTCGACGGCGAAGAGTAACCCGGAAAACAACAAGGGCCCCGCACGGCGGGGCCCTTTTCAAATTTTCCAAGCCAGTATCCAGTCGAGCTCCTCTGACGACTACCGGGTACCTGACATGCTCCCCAGCACTGCGCCTCGTTCTACGTCAGGTAGTTAAGCTGCGCGGCCTGAGTATCCCCGGGTCCATACGCAACGACTAGATGACTGATGGACAGAACAGCCTGGCGATCCGCGCCAAGGCGGGCGATCGGCACGCGCTCAATGCCCTGCTTGAATCCCACCTGGAGACCATCTACAGGTTTGTCAGCATGAAGATGGGAGCCGGTCACCCGGAGCTGGACGACATCGTTCAGGAGACTCTGATCGGGGCCTCAGCTTCGATCCGTGCGTTGCGTGGAGAAACCAACGCGCAGGTTGCCGGCTGGCTGCTTTCCATCGCCCGGCACAAGATCGCCGACCACCTGCGCGCCCGCTACAGCCATCCCCATGACTCGCTGGATGGCGCTCTCGGAGCTCATGTCAAGGATCCGGCACGCCCGGTGGACGAGCAGGTGATGGCGACCCAGCGCGGTGAGCAGCTGCGCGAGGCGATGGACCTCCTGACACCTGAGCAGGAGGAGGTTCTCACCCTCAGATTCGTTCTCGGGTTTGGGATCGACGAGGTGGCGGAGATCACGCGCCGGCCGTCCGGTGCAGTGAAGTCGATGCAGCACCGCGCGCTGGCCAGCCTGCACCAGAAGCTAGGTGAAGAGCAAGCCGCATGGAACTGAACGACGAAGGCCTGTCCGCTGCAGAGCGGCAGCTCGGAGCCGAGCTGGCGGGCCTTGGGGTCAACCCAAGCCCCGAAAAACGTGCAGCGATCATGGCTGCGGTACGCAGATCCCAGGAGGTGCGTCCGTCAGTGGTCCGCCGCTGGCGCCTGGCGCTGGTTGGATTCGGCGCAGCAGCCCTCCTTGCGCTGAGCTCGGTCGGCGCTGTCGCAGCGTCGACGGATGCTCTTCCCAGCAGCCCAACATATTCGCTGCGTTTTGTCGGGGAGCAAGCCCGGCTCGCACTGGCCTCACCAGCAGGGCGTGAGCAGCTGCGCATCGACTTCGCGAATGCTCGCATCAACCAGGCTCGAGCGATCCTGAGGCAGGGAAGCCTTGCAGACGCCAAGAGCCTTCTCCGCGACAGCCGCGGCTATCTCGCTCAGACGAAAAAGGACCTCGCCAGCCTGCCGCCAAATGAGCAGGGCGCGATCCAGAACCAGCTCAATCAGGCCGAGGCGAACGAGAACCAGGCGGAGCTCCAGCTGAACCAGGACGGCGCCCAGGGCGAAAGCTGAGGCCGAGCCGGCACAGCCGTATCCAATCGACTCCCGCCGCCGACGTTGATCAGTGACAGACGGTTCGGTACGAGCAACTCACCCGTTCATTGAATACAGGAGAGACCACATTGAAGAAAACGGTGACAATCGGACTCGCCGTCCTCGCGCTGAGCCTCGGCTCGGTCGCGGCGGTCGCGGCGAGCACTCACAGCAACGCAGTCGTCGAGGCGACCGTCTCGGCCCTTGGCGAGATTGGCACGGCGAACCAGGGCGGTGACCAGGCCCAGAGCGGTGAGCTCGGCCAGCAAGGCCAGGGTGGCGAGCAGGCCCAGAGCGGAGAGCTCGGCCAGCAAGGCCAGGGCGGTGAGCAGGGCCTGAGCGGCGAAGGCAACGACGCGGCCACGGCAGCACCGAAGAAGTAAGACCTGACAGCAAAGAGAAAGGGGCGCCGAGCGCCCCTTTTTTGTTGGCACCCCTTCCGACTTGGCCCTGGTCGTGCGTTAATTACGCGGACCGGGAGAGGGAGGCGCGCATCGGGGCGCCGATCGTTAGGAGGACCTATCTACAGACGCGCGAGCCGCGACGTGCCCGTCGATGGGAGCACGCCGTGATCAATAACCTCGCCGGACGCCTCAACCGCCTGTGGGGAGCAGTTGCCGTCGGAGGCCTGCTGATAGCGGTGGGCAGCGCGGCGGCCATGGACGACTACCGCCCCCTCAGCCTTCCCGCCCGCGCGGTGAATCACGTAGATCCCAAGCCAAGCCAGCAGGCGCAGGCTGTTGCTCGCGACGCCGTCCTGGCCGAACTCCCGGGAGCCCAGCCAAGCGCCCCGCTCGCTCAAGCAGGGCTGGCAGCAGCAAAACCAACGCCCCCACCGCCCGCTGAGGACCCCGCGATCGATGCCCGCCGCGTGACGCCCTACCTCGAGACGATCGAGCCTTCAGGTGACGCCGCCTCCGTCACCGCACCGATCGTCGCCCGATTCAGCCAGCCCATGGCCCGGGCCAGCGTCGAGAAGTCGTTTGTCATCAGCCCCCCCGTGCATGGCGATCTCGCGTGGTTGGACGACTTCACTCTCCGTTTCCAGCCCATCAAGTTCGCGCACGGCCAGGTTTACGAGGTCCGCATGCGCGGCCAGTCGGTTCGCGGGGTGCCGCTCGCCCGGCAAGGCCCCTGGCACTTCACGACCGTGGCCGGCCCGCCGCTAGTTCTCCCTCCCGGCCCGAGCGCCATCAAGGTGCCGGTCCTGATGTATCACTATGTTCGCGTCAACCAGGTCGCATCCGACCGGTTGGGATTCAACCTCTCGGTCACGCCGGCCGACTTCGCCGGTCAGATGGACTGGCTGGCGCGCAACGGCTACCACCCGATCACTTTTGCCGACCTGCACGGCTACCTCAATGGGCAGCGCGGCCTGCCGAGCCGTCCGGTGATCCTGAGCTTCGATGACGGATACGCCGACTTCTACACTGCAGCTCTGCCCGTGTTGCGCGCCCATGATTTCAGCGCGGTGGCGTACGTCGTGTCGGGATTCGTCGGGCGCCCGGGCTATATGAATGCGGCGCAGGTCGTCGAGGCCGACAGGTCAGGTATCGAGATCGGTGCGCACACTGTCGATCACGCCGATCTCTCCAAACTGTCGCCCGACGGCCTGCGCTATCAGCTCACAGCATCCAAGGCTGCCCTCGAGCAGGTGGTTGAACATCCCGTAAGGTCGCTTTGCTATCCCAGCGGACGCTTCAACGCTACAGTGGCCGCGGCCGCAGAGAACGCGGGCTATTGGGACGCGACCACCACCAGGTGGGGTTCCTACCGCACCCTCGCCAGCCGCTACGTCTGGGACAGGCTTCGGATAAGCGGCGGCGAGACGCTGGACCAGTTCGCAAGAGACGTCGCCAGCCAAACCTAGATTGCCCTCTGGCTCAGCCGGTGTTCTGCAAGCCCGCCGCGACCCCGTTCACCGTGACCAGCAAGACATGTTCGAGCTGCTCCCGCTGACCTTCGTCGACAGGTTCGCGCCGAAGACCTTCCAGAGCGTGAAGCTGGATGTGCGACAACGCGTCGACGTATGGGTTCCTCAGCTCCACGGCCCACGAGAGCACGCGGTGGTTTTCAAGCAGCCTGCGATGACCAGTGACCGCGAGCACCCGGTCGACTGTCAGGTCGTACTCGGCAAGCACACGCTCGCTCAGATCGGCACGCTCGCCCAGCCCCAGATACCGCTCGGCGATCCGGCGATCCGTCTTTGCCAGGCTCATCTCCGCGTTGTCGAGGAGCACGTTGAACAGGGGCCATTTCGCGTACGCCTGCTGCAGCTCCGCGAGATCTGCAGCCGCGATACCGCTGCCAAGCCCATACCATCCGGGCAGATTCAGCCGCATCTGCGACCAGGCGAAAACCCATGGGATTGCGCGCAGCTCGTCAAGCTTCCCCGACTGGCCGCGCCGCGCTGGGCGTGAGCCAAGCCTCATGCGCCCCAGCTCGTCGATGGGACTGACCCGGCCGAACCATTCCTCGAAGCCAACGGATTCGACAAGTCCTCGGTAAGCGGCTCGAGCCGGCGCTTCGATCTGGCCGGCGAGGTCGCGAAATCGGCCCGCCGCCTGCTCCGCCACCGCCTCTATCTCCGGCAGCGAGCTCATCAGGACCGCGGAGGCCACCTGCTCCAGGTGACGGCGGGCGATGGCAGGGTTGGAGTAGCGAGCAAACACCACCTCGCCTTGCTCCGTGACCTTGAAGTGGCCCGCGATCGAACCAGGCGCCTGGGCTCGAATGGCTCGATTGGCAGGCCCTCCGCCCCGACCCAGCGCGCCGCCGCGACCATGGAACAGCGTCAGTCGGACGCCGCGCGCCGCTGCCCAGCGGACCAGATCGGCCTGCGCCTCGTAAAGAGCAAGGCTGGCGGAGACCGGGCCCACCTCTTTGGTCGAATCCGAGTAGCCGAGCATGACCTCGAGCCGCCCCGTCTTTTGCAGCTGGCGGCGCACCGGCTCGAGCTCGACCATGCCGTCCAGCACCTGGGAGGCCCGCCCGAGGTCCTCGACCGTTTCGAAGAGCGGCACCACCTCGATCTCGGCCCCGGAGGCTCCCGCCAGCGCGAACACGTTCGCTACGTCGCTTGACTGGCGCGTAAAGCTGACGACGTACCGCTTGCACGCGTTGAGTCCAAAGCGCTCCTGGATCCGCTTGATGGTCCGGAACGTGGCCAGTACCTCTTCGGTCTCCAGTGACGAAGGGCCACCTCGCTTCACCTCGGCGAGCGCGCGCTCGTGAACGCCGCTGTGCTGGCGAATCTCGAGCTCGGCCAGATGGAAACCGAAAGTCTCGACCTGCCAGATCAGGTTTTGCAGCTCGCCATAGGCGGGACGCTTGGCGCCCGCTGCGGCCAGCGATCTCTGCACCGCGCGGAGGTCTTCCAGGAGCTCGTCCGGAGATCGATAAGCCGCCGGAGTGACCGCAAGGCGCGTGGCCCTGATCCGTCCCGCGACATAGATGAGGTATTGACGGTGCTGCTCGGCGTTGGACCGAGCTTCGATCTCGGCGAACCCCGACGGGTCCGCGAGCCGGGCCGCCGCCAGCCGAGCACCGAGGTCCATGTCCGGCGGGGTGGTCACCGAGTCGGCAGTCAACGAACGGCCGATGCGTGTGGCCGCCGCCTCGAGGCCGCGGAGAACGTGATCGGCCTGAATGTCCATCGTGTCCCCGGTGACTTTGGCCGTGACGGCGGGATTTCCATCGCGGTCGCCCCCGACCCAACTTCCGATGCGGATGAAAGCGGGTGCCAAAGGAGCGCGCAAGTCCACGTTGTCGGGACCAAGCACGGCGTCCAGGTCGCGGTAGATCTCCGGTATGGCTCGGAAGAGAGTCTCGTCGAAGATCGCCATCACGGAGCGGACTTCATCAAGGGGCTGCAGCTGAGTGCTTCGCAGCTGCGCGGTACGCCACAGGACATCGATTTCCTCCAGCAGTCGCCGCCTTGCTTCGCGCTGCTCGCGGCCCGATGCACGCGGATCGTCGAGCACCTCGAGCTGTGTGCCGACTCGCGTGATCGCTGCAACGACCGCTCGCCGGCGTGACTCGGTCGGATGGGCGGTGAGCACGGGCTGTATCACCAGGTCACCGAGGAGCTCGCGAACTCTGTCCTCGCCGTGGCGAGATCTGACCTCTGCCACCGCTTCAGCCAGCGATTCCGAGAGCGGCTCTGTGCCTCGATCGCGCTCGCGCAGCGCGCGCGCCCGGTGCCGATCTTCGGCGAGATTGACCAGCTGGAAGTAGCACGTGAACGCCCTGGCCACCTGCTCTTCCCGATCGATCGGCCAGGACGCCACCAGGAGAGCGGCGGCCCGATCGTCCACATCGCTGTCGCGCGCGGCGATGACCGTGCGCCGGAGCTCTTCAACGGCTGCGAGCAGCGCAGGGCCGCCGTACTCAGCGAGCACTTCCCCAAGGAGGTCGCCGAGCAAGCGCACCTCCCTGCGAAGTGCTGCCGGCATCTCAACGCGCGCGACTTCTCGCGAACTCATGTCAGCCGACTATTCTCGGGCCAGGGTGCGAGCCTCGTCGGTCGCTTGACGCCGAGAGGCTGCGCCTACTCTTTCTTGGCGTCAGCCGGCGGTTTCGGCTCGTCGCCACGAAACGACTTACGAAACCCAACTATCGATTTACCCAGCGCCTCTCCGATGCCGGGCAGCCTCCCCACCCCGAAGAGGATCAGGACGATCACGACCACTGCTACCGCCCAGAACGGGTGAAGTCCAAAAGGCATCGTTTGTCCCGCAAGTATGAGCGATCGACCGAGACGCCCAATCCCTTCTGACACACTGAGAAGGTGCGCGGCTTTCTCGTTGGGCTGGTCCTTCTCATGGTGTTCGCCATAAGCATTCTTTCGCTTCGCCCCGGTGGGTTAAGAAGCCAGCTCCGCTTTGCCGCCCGGCGATTTCGAATCGTCCTTGCGCTCGGCGGGGTCTTCCTACTGGGCTCGTCGATCATCCGCATTTTCTTCGCGAACGGAGCGGTTGCAGACTGGGGCCCGCCAGCGCTTGCCCTGGTCCTAGGAGGGGTGTTCGTCGTGCTCGCTCAGGACCCTGCCGCAACCCCATCGACCACACATCCCCCGGCATCGGGCCCAACGCCTCCAGCCGGGAAATAGACCCGTTAGGGGCGGATTCCGGCAGCCATCTGCTCGAGCCGGTAAATCCTCTCTTCCACTGGTGGGTGAGTGCTGAACAGATTGCCCAGCGCCTGGCCGGAGAGCGGATTGACGATGTAGAGATGGGCGAAGGCAGGCTGAGCGGTCTGTGCCGGCACCACCTGGCTCGCTTGCTGAAGCTTGCGCAGAGCCGAAGCCAGGGCCAGCGGATCGCCAGAAACCTCGGCACCGGTATGGTCGGCCTCGTACTCGCGCGATCGCGACACGGCAAGCTGAATGAGCGTGGCAGCGATCGGGGCGAGGATGATCATCAGCAACCCCACGACGATGCCGCCGGCCCCCTGCTGGTCCCGCTCGTCCCGACCGCCGAAGCCGCCAAACATGAGGCCCCACTGGGCGACATTCGCGATCATCGTGATCGCGCCCGCGAGGACGGCCACGACCGAGCTGATCAGGATGTCCCGGTTGCGCACGTGCGCGAATTCGTGCGCGAGCACGCCGTAGAGCTCCTCTTCATCGAGGATCCGGAGCAGGCCTTCGTTGACGCAGATGGCGGCGTGGGAGGGATTTCGACCGGTTGCGAACGCGTTTGGTGACGGATCCGGGCTGATGTAAACCCGCGGCTTGGGCACGCCGTACTGAAGGGCGAGCCTGTCCGCCAGGCGGTGCAGCATGGGCGCATCCTCCGGGCCAACCTCACGCGCCTGGGCCGCCGCCAGCGCGATCCGATCGCTGAACCAGTACGCCGCCCCGTTCATCACGACCGCCAGGCCAAGGAACAGGAACATTCCGGTGTTGCCCAGCCAGATGCGGCCGACCAGCACCAACAGGACTGTCATCAAGGTCATCCAGAACGCGGTCTTCAACAGCTTCATTACGCTGGATTCTTCCCAGCTCAGAGCGACATTAATCGCCGGTGGTCTCATGCGGTGGGCGCAACAGGGGCCACCGTCAGCGCCCATCCTCGCGTGCTTTCGTCCTTTCAAAGGCACCGTTGGTGCCAGACGTGTCGAATCGGCGAGTTCAAAGGCGCGTTTGGTGCCTGACGTGTCGAATCCAGCGCATCCAGGCCGGCTTGTGCCGGCCAGGCGGGGCTTTCCCGCCATTGCGCCCACGACTAAACCCAAGCGAGACCCAACACCCTCTTCATTGCACTGTCCTTTCGTTCTGCTCTGCTCATTGGCGCTCTTAGTTCGTGATCTCACGAGGCGTTGCGTTGACCCCTTGACCGACCCCCCAATTTCGTCCCCCGGGCCTTGGGTGGTGACACCGAACATCAATGGCTCTTTTCGTCGCACCTACACCTAACGGGCCCCTGGCCCGAAACGTAGCGTCGGCCCCATGGAAGATCAAAGGAAAGCGGTAGCTCGGATCTCGGCTGAGGCTTCGGCTTCTGCCGCCCTGGACGAAGTCTGTCGGTGGCTCATCGCGCGCCAGTCCAATCCGGTACGCCTCGACGTTGACGATCTGCCCGCGCTCGGCCAGGACTGCTGGCTCCGGCTTGCTCTCCCCGTCACCGCTCCACGTGCTGTGCTCTGCGCCCTCTGGCTGCTGGAGGACATCGACGCCGGCGGGTGCCTGATGACAGGTCACCTCCGATTCGTGGCCCATCCGACCGGACCAGATATCAGATTGAGCTTCAGCGGACGCACCGCGACCGCGATGCGACCAACGCTGCCCAGCCACGCGAACCACGCCGCGCGTCAGCTCCTGGAATTGATCGCGGCATCGATCGAACGCCCGCTCACAGCTGTCCGCCCCAGCCTGGCTTCCGCGTTCAACATCGCCGCAGCAATCTGAGGCGCGGCCGGAAAAGCCCTCGACGGATCGCCGGCGCCCATGCGGCTCATCTCCGGGTTCAGCTCCTGCGCTGCTCGCTCACGAGTGCTCAGACGCGCTCGCTCCGCTGCTCGTCGCACACCACTGGGGTCCCCGCGGCGAAGCCGCGGGAGGAGCCCCTGGATCGCCGAATCTCTCGCCGAGGGTTTTCGGCCGCGCCTCTAAACGCCGAGGATCCGGTGCAGCACGTCCGAGGTGCGCGCCTCGGCGGCCGGCAGCTCGGCGGCGATCCGGCCCTTTTCGATAAAGGCCGCGCGATCGGCCACCTTTAGCGCCATCTGGTGGTTCTGCTCCGCGAGCAGGATCCCCACGCCCGTGTCCCTGAGCGTTCGGATCAGCCCCGCCAGGCCATGAACGATCACCGGAGCCAGGCCTTCGGTCGGCTCGTCCAGCAAGATGACTTTCGGGTTCAGCATCAGGCCGCGGCCGACGGCGAGCATCTGACGCTCTCCTCCGGACAATCCGCCCGCCAGGTTGGCTCGAAGCTGCTGGAGCTTGGGGAACACTTCGTAGACGCGTTCAACAGTCCAGCTCGCAGCACCGCCGGCTCCAGGCGCGCGCGCTGCTATTTGCAAGTTCTCGGCCACGGTTAGAGGCGCAAAGCACCGCGCCCCCGACGGAACGTAAGCAATCCCCGATTGCGCACGCCTGAAAGCAGGCCACCTCCCCACCTCGACCCCATCGATGACGACGCTTCCGGTGGTCCCGGCGATGAGCCCGACGATGCCCATGATCGTGGTCGTCTTGCCCGCGCCGTTGCGGCCCAACAATGCGAGCACCTCGCCCCGGCCGACCTTCAGCCCCAGGTTGAAGACCACGTGGCTCTTGCCGTACCGGACTTGCAGATTCGATACCTCAAGCACTTGCGCCGACCTCCGTCTGGGGTGGATCCAGATCGATGTCGCCGAGGTAGATTTTCTGGACTTCGGGATTCGATCGGATCGCCTCCGGGGTTCCCTCCGCGAGCACGCGTCCTTGATGCATAACGGTGACCACGTCGGCGATCCCGAAGACGATGTCCATGTCGTGCTCGCAGAAGAGCAGCGTGAGTCCCTGCTGAGCGACGACTCCATTGACCAGCTCCATCGCCCGCTTGGTCTCGTAGGGCGACATGCCGGCGGTCGGCTCATCAAGGAGCAGGAGACGGGTTCCAAGTGCAAGCGAGATTGCGAGCTCGAGCGCGCGCTGGTCGCCGTGCGACAGAAGGCCTGCGTTGAGAGTTGATGAAGGACCAAGGCCGACCGCATCGAGAAGCTGCATCGCTTCGTCCTTGTACCTGCGGTCGGCAATGCCAAATGGGCGGACCGTATCGCCGCGGTGCGCGAGCATCGAGTACTGAAGGTTCTGCAGGACCGTCAGCTTGGGGAAGATGTTGGTGATCTGGAAAGCGCGACCGATGCCAAAACGGGAAAGTTGGTGAGGTCGGCGCCCGGTGATATCGACCCCGCCGAAAACGACCTTGCCTGAATCCGGGCGGATCTGGCCGGTCAAGAGATTGAACAGCGTCGACTTGCCGGCGCCATTGGGCCCGATCACCGCGTGGCGCCGGCCTTCGAGCACGTTCAGGCTCACACCGTCGACAGCCTTCAACCCCCCGAAGCGTTTGCTGAGCCCATCCACCCGCAGCAGGGTGGCACCGCTCGAGCGCTCAGCCTGGGATTTGACCGGCCGGATCGCCAGTATTTTCGAGACATCGATGCGTCCGAGCGCCTGATCGGTCGTTTCCTCTTGGGGCTCGCGCGAGCTCCTGCGCCCGGCCGCGAGGCGGCGTATGCCATCGAGCGCGGAGCCCAACCCACCCGGAGCCACCAGCACGATGCCGAGCACTATCGCGCCGAGGACTATGTCGAACTGCGCCGGAAGGCTCTTGCCGACGCTGTTGGCGAGCCAGGTGTAAACGGCGGCCCCAAGAGCTGGACCAAGAAATGTTCCGCTGCCGCCCAGCAGGGTCACAACTATCGGGTGTGCGCTTTCCGTCCACTTCATCAAATCCGGGAAAGCCTGGTTGTCGTAGATCGCGAACAGCGCGCCGGCCACGCCGGCGAACGCGGAGGAGATGGTGAAAACGGCCAGCTCGTAGCGCTTCACATTGAGTCCGATCGAGGCCGCTCGCAATCGGTTCTCGCGAATCGCAAGCAGAGCCGCACCGAATGGCGACCGGACCAGGCCGAACATGATCAGAAGGCACGCCGCAACAACAGCGGCGACGAAGTAGTACAGGACCGTTGGATTGGTCAGGAAGTCCGGCAGCGAGATGCCGTGGATGCCGTTGTCACCGCCGGTGAACGAGTACCACTCGAACGCGATGACGTAGCACACCTGTGAGATGGCGAGGGTCAGCAGCGAGAAGTAAAGGCGGACCGCGCGGAGCGAGATGAAGCCTGTGACCAAGCCGGCCAGTCCCGCCACAAGGGGCGAGAGCACGAGTCCCTGCAGGACCGTCCAATGCAGGTCCTGATACAGCAACGCAACGGTATAAGCGCCAATTCCGTAGTACGCCGCATGCGCGAAAGAGACCATGCCTGTGTACCCAAGCATCAGGTTGTAAGAGATCGCCCACAACGCAAGGACCAGAGCCGAGGTTCCGAGCACCCCCACTGTGTACTTGGCGCTGATGGAGTCAGGGCTGACGATCTCGACGAGACCCGCCAGCGGTGGCAGGGCCACGGCGAACGCGATGAGGATAGCTGCCGCCACCCAGCGCAGACCCTCGGGCGTGCGCAATCGCGCGAGTGACGGTATCAACTGGTTTCCGGCCGGCCGAACAGGCCCCACGGCCGGATCATCAAGACGACCGCCATCAGCACGAAGATGAAAGCCAGCGACCACCTCGAGGTCTGCGGAAACATGATCCCGAAGGATGTCGCCAGGCCGACGATCAATGCGCCGACAAACGACCCCGTCAGGCTGCCGAGGCCTCCGATCACGCTGATCGCAAAGGCGGCCACAAGGACGTCGGTGTCCATGCCAAGGCCGACCGCCTGGTCGGGACTGATCAGCACACCTCCAAGGGCTGCTAGGCCGGCGCCGATCATGAACACGGTAGTGAAGAGGCGCGCCACGTTCACGCCGGAAGCGTTCAAGAGCTCAGGGTCGGCGACAGCGGCCCGAACGTTGCGGCCCAGGGTTGTGCGGTACAGGAGCACGTACAGTCCTGCCGCGACGACCAGCGCCGCGAACATCAGAAAGAGCTTGTACGTCGGAAAGGTGAGCGTGCCCAGGGAAACGCCACCGGTGAGAAAGTCAGGAGGCCGGATGATGCGGTTCTGGCTGCCGAACACGATCCTGACTCCGCCCGCGAACACCAGGACCAGCGCGTACGTCGCAAGCAGCTGCAGCAGATGCTCGCGCCCGTAGAGGCGCCGGAGCACAAGGACCTCGATCAGCGCGCCGATCAGCGCCACCGCCACTGGCGCCAGCACCAGAGCGAGCACGAAGCCGATGGTCGGCTGTGAGAACACGCCGACTATGGCGGTCGTGAGAAATGCCCCGACCATATAGAGCGAGCCGTGGGCCATGTTGATTACGCGCAGGGCTCCAAAGACCAGGGACAGCCCGGAAGCAACCAGGAAGAGGACGCTGGCCGCCGAGAGCCCCGCCAGAACTGTCAGGGCCACTGTGCTCGAGCTCATCCCAACGCGTCCCCCAGAAAACGCTGGTGCAGCGTCCGAGACGCTGCACCAGCCGCTTGATTTCAGCTAGCTAGCAGGTTGAAGTTTCTTGACGTCGGTTTCGGGCATGAGGAGCGACGCGCCCGGCACCAACGTAGCCGTCGCGAAGGTCGGGAACGGGTAAGCGGGGTTGGCGGCAGTCACGCCCACCCATTCTGGTACGTCCGCCTGGTGGTCGATGGTGCGAATGGTGAACGTGCCTCGCAGTCCCTTGAACGGCTGGCCGACGATCTTGGCCATCACTTTGTCGGCGGCAAAGTCACCCGCCTTGTTGGCGGCATTGGCCCAGAGGTTGTAGGCGTCGTAGCCCATGATCGCCCACTCGGAGGGGAACTTGAGGAAGCGAGCCTGATAGCGCTGAACGAAGTCCTTGTTCTCAGGCGTGTCGATCGCGTAGAAGGGCGCCCTTGCGTATCCGAGCAAGTTCGTCGGGAAGCTCTTGCCCAGCGTCTGAAGATCATCGGTCGATGTCAGAGTTGAGAACGAGACTTTGTTGAAGAAGTCGAAGGGCGTGGCCTGCGTAACGAAAGTGACGAGGTCGCCTGAGTAGATGTTGGAGTAAACAATGTCGGGTTGGGCGGCGAGGATCTTGTTGATGTATGAGGTGTAGTCGGTCGCGCCAAGCTTGGGATAGTCCTCCCCGATGATCGTCGCCGACGGGTTGATCTCCTTCAGCCTTGCCTTGAACGCGTCGGCCTCAGTGTGGCCAAAGCTGTAGTCCGGCGCGATGATGTAGTACTTCTTGTACTTGGTCTGCGCACCCAGGTAGTTGGCGATCGCCCTGCCTTCCATATATGTGTTGGGCACGACAGACGCGATGTACGGCTGGAACTTCGTGGTTGTCAGGTTGAAGTCGTTGCAGGTGAACGTAATGAACGGGATGCTGTTCTGCTTCGCGATTGGGCTCTCAGCCAGGCACACCCCCGAGCTGACAGCGCCGAACAGCGCCACGACCTTGTCCTCGAGGATCAGCCGTTTCGCGTTATCGGTTCCGCGCGAAGCCACGGCAGCGTCATCGGCCTGATCCAGCTCGATCTTGTAGCCATTGACTCCACCTTTGTTGTTGACCTCATCGATCGCCATCTGAATGCCGTTGAGGCCGGCCTGCCCGTAGCTGGCGACGCTTCCGGTCAGCGATGTCGACAGACCCACCTTCTTGGTGCCCTTGAAGGTGGTTCCTCCGCTAGTCGTCGTTCCTCCACACGCGCTCGCCACAAGCAGAAGCGCGGGGAGCACGACAAGGACTCTCTTGCTCAGGGTCGGCCAGTTCAACTTCGAAATCCTCCTTCGAATACACGAGCTTCTCTGCTGGTCATCAATGGGCCAGCCATCCGGCATCAAGGGTCATTGCTGCGCCTGTCATCGACCACGCACTGTCAGCGCAGAGGAAGCCGACAGCGCGCGCGACCTCCTCGGGTTCGATCAAACGCTTCACAGCATTCCGTTCGAGCAGAACGTTCTCGACCACGTCGGATTCCGCAATGCCGCGAATCCGGGCCTGATCGACGATCTGCATTTCCACCAGCGGAGTCCGCACATATGACGGGCAAACAGCGGTAACACTGATGTTCCCGCCGCGGGCGGCGGCCTCCAGGGCGACGGTCTTGGTCAGGCCGAGCAGGCCGTGCTTCGCCGACACGTAGGCCACCTTGTACGGGGAGGCAACGAGGCCGTGAACCGAAGCCACGTTGATGATCCGGCCCCAGCCTCGCTCATACATAGCTGGTATCAAAGACCTGATCAGCAGGAATGGGGCCGTGAGCATCACCGCCAGCAGCCGATCCCACTTTTCCACCTCGAAGCTCTCGACCGGGTTCACGTGCTGCAGCCCGGCGTTGTTGACGAGGATGTCGACCCTGCCCACATCCCGCGCCAGGCGCTCGACTTGAACCGGGTCGGACAGGTCGGCCGCGATCGCGCCGGCGCCGTCGAGCCCATCGGTCAGCACCGCCAAGGGCGCCGGATCGAGGTCGCTGAAGGTGACCCGGGCGCCCAGGCTTGAAAGGTGCTGGGCAACCGCCTTTCCGATGCCTGAAGCGGCCCCGGTGACCAGGGCGTGCTTGCCGCGCAGAGGGGTTTCGCCGCCAACACGCAAGGTTGAAGCGCCCACCATCTCCACAAGGCCGGACGCTACTACCAAAAGTCAGCGCTGGACTTGGTCGCATGATACAAATTAACCGGTAAGAGTTGGCCGATTCACTGCTTACATCTGTACCGCACAGACGGAAACGTCGAATTCGTCTCCACGGCTACCCGCTGGAGGAGGTGGCCGATGCCGAGCAGCTGCGCGTCCTGCGTCAGGCCGCCGAGCGGCAGGAGGCGGAGGCGGACCGGATCTCGACCGCGATCTTCGAGCGGTTGCGGTCCGAGATCCCGGCCTATGGGGCGATCCAGGACCCCGAGCTGATCCGGGACGTCCAGGCGGTTTCGGCCGCCATCGTGACCATCTGGCTGCGGGCGATCAAAACCGGCGAGATCGACGAGGACGAGCTCACCCCCATCCACCAGGGAGCCCGCCGCAGGGTGAGGCAGGGCGTCGACCTCCAGTCCGTGTTGAAGGCCTACCGGGTGGCGATCCGCGTCATGTGGCGGGAGCTTCTCCAATCACCGGAGTGGCAGAGCCCAGAGCTCTCGCCGCTGCTCGCGGTTCTCGCCGAATGGGCGCTGGACTTCACCGATGCGATGACCACCGAGGTCGACACCGCTTATCTGGACGAGCAACGGCGCCTCGCGGGCGAGGCGGAGCTGCGTCGTTCGTCACTCCTCGAGCTCGTCCTGGCGGGCCGGCCGGAAGAAGCTCGGTTGGAGCTGATGCCCGACCTCCGCAGGTTGCACGTGGTGGTGGTGGCAGAGGTCTCCGATGACGTGCCCATGGAAAGGCTCGACCAGGTAGGCGCCGTGCTGGAGCGTCATGCCCAGGCCAAGTTATGGACGGTGAGACGTAAATCGGTGGTAGCTGTACTCCGAAGAGGACCGGCCGAGAAGCGGGACGTGACCATGCAGCTTCTCGAGGATCTTGTGGCTTCCGAACGAATCGTGACCCGCATCGGCTTAGGCGGCGATTCGGCCGGACCTGACACCACGCCGCTGAGCTACGCGGAGGCACACGACGCGCTGCGGATCGGCAGTGCGCTCTTCGGTGACTCCCGGCGGGTCCACGATTTCACCGCGCTGGGCCAGTACGGCATCGCCCTAAAAGAGCCGCTCGCCGCCGCGAGGTGGGCCGACAGCGTGCTTGCCGAGCGAGCGGCGGGACTCAAAAAGTCATGGTCCGTCCCAACCCTGGAGAGCTACCTCGTCCAGCGCGGCAACCTCAAGCTCGTCGCGCGCGAGCTCGGTGTTCACATCAACACCGTCAAGTACCGCCTCGCCATCCTGCGCAGCCAGCTGACGACGCGGATCGACGATGGTGACGTGGCGGTTGAGCTCCTCTTTGCCCTGCGCCTGAAAAAGGTCTTGAGCACCAACCTCTCGAATCAATAAAGTACTTGCCGTGGGCGGTATCGCCGCTGAAGAGACGTTTGACGGCACCTTTCCGTTCAAGGCGCATTTCACGACCAAGCCCGGATTCCGCATGCACTTCGTGGATGAGGGCGCCGGCGAGCCAATCGTCCTGATCCATGGCGAGCCCACCTGGTCTTACCTCTACCGAAACTTCATCCCGGACCTGTCACGCAACTTTCGGGTCATCGCGCCGGACAACATGGGGTTCGGCAAATCGGAAACGCCGGCCGACGCCGACTACACGCTGGACCGGCACGCGCGAAACCTGGGGAGCCTGATCGAGGAGCTCGACCTTCGCGACGTGACCCTCGTGATGCAGGACTGGGGCGGCCCGATGGGCGCTGTCGTCGCCTCGAGATACCCCGACCGGATGAAGCGGTTCGTGGCGATGAACACGATCTTCGGCACTGACCGCAACGTACGCGAGGACCGGCTGACTCCATGGTTTGAGGCGATCAAGACGATGGAGGAGGCGGGCCAGCTCGAGGCTGTGCTCGGCAACCTTAGGTACTTGATCGGCGGAATCATGATGACGCTGGGCCTGCAGCGGCGTGACGTTGTGACCGACACGTGGCTGCGGGCCTACGCAGCAGCCTTCCCAACCTTTGAGGAATGCCGCGGGGCAATCGCCTTTCCGCTGGAAGGCCTGCACCTCGAGCGGATTCGCGAAACGTTGGTCGCGGCTCTTCCGGGTCTATACAAGCTCGGCCAGGCCGGAGTGCCGGCGATGATGATCGAAGGCATGCAGGACCGCGGGATCTGGCCGCATGTCGCGATTGCCGGCTTCCGCGCCTTTTTTCCCCATGGCACCGTGCACGAGCTTCCGAATGCGGGGCACTTCGTCCAGGAGGATGCGCCCGAGGTCATCGTCCCGCTGATCGAAGAGTTCTGCCTGAGGACTAAGTAGAGGGACGCGCCGGTGCGTGGGGCGGCGCCCAAAAGACCAGCACGCGCAGGTCTTCTTCGATGCTGTGAAAGTGGTGCTCAACCCGCGCTGCGACGAAGACCAGGCTGCCTTCCTTGACAGGCCGATCTTCTTCCGCGACCCGTATGGTGGCGCGGCCGCTCAGCACGTAGTAGACCTCGTCCTCGAGGTGCGGTCGCTGGCGGTCGGTCGATCCCTGAGGCCAGATCGCCAGGCCGACGCTCAGCTTGTCGGAGGCAAGGAAGTCGACATAGCCATGGCCTTCGGCGTCGCGAGGCTGGGGATCGAGCTCGGGAATCTCGTGCGCTTCCACCGTCATGTCGTAAGACGGTAACAGCGGCGATTCTCGGCGAGGTGCTAGGACTTAGTAGAGCTAACGGTGGCGGTGCGCGCCAATCGGCATTGACCCTGACAGGTACTCGAGCTCCCGAGGGGTGAAGGCGCTCAAATGACTTGCCTCCTGGTTGGCATCGCCACCAATAGGAGTTGTAACAGTCAAAGACTGTCAGGTCGCCATACCGAGGCACTGCTTCTCAGCCATCAATTAATAGGGGTTACGGTGAGTTTCGATCGCTCGATTTTGCCCATGGCGTTGCGCGGCAGGCTGCCCACCACCACGATTCGCCGTGGACATTTATATGTCGCGAGGCGCTCGCGAGCGAACGCGATGAGCTCTTCCGCGACGAGCGGATGCGTCTTCGATGGAACGACGAAAGCCGTGACCTCTTCACCCCAGGCCTCGCTTGGGACGCCGGCAACGGCAACCTCTTCGACCGCGGGATGAGACTCGAGGACGATCTCCACCTCACGCGGGTAGACATTGAATCCGCCGGAGATGATCAGCTCCTTGAGCCGGCCGCGGATGGCGAGAGTGCCGTCTTCGCCGATCTCCCCCACGTCGCCGGTCATGAAAAAGCCGTCGGGCGTGAAGGCTTCCCTGGTCGCGGCTTCGTTGCGCCAGTAACCCTTGAAAACCTGGCCTCCCTTGAGCAGCACCTCGTCCTTGTCGCCGATCTTGACTTCCACTCCCGGAAACGGAATGCCGACGCGGCCGGGTTGTCGAGGGCCGTCGTAGGGATTGGTGATCACGATTCCACCCTCCGTAATCCCGTAGCGCTCGACAGGTGGCTGACCCAGCAGGCGCTCGCACCGCTCGAAAAGCGGGGGCGGCAGCGGCGCTGACCCGGACACGAAAAGGCGAACGTGGGTGAGGTCGGTCGGGTGCTCCTCCAGCCAGTCCAGCAGCCGCTGGTACATTGCGGGCACCCCGAAGAACATGGTCCCCCGCATCTCATCTCGCCGGGTCAGCTCGGCGACCACGGCTTGCGGCGAGAAGTGAATGAGCGTGGCGCTGCCTCCGCTCAACAGCGTGCCGTGGAGGCCCATGCCTAGGCCGTGGAGGTGGAAAAGCGGAAGCGCGTGCACGAGGATGTCGGCGCTGGTCCAACGCCACATCTCGATTGCCCCGCGAGCCTGCGCCAGCAGGCCACCGTGGTCGAGGACCGCGCCTTTCGGCCGCCCCGTCGTTCCCGACGTGTAGAGAATCGCGGCAGGGCTCTCCGAGATGAGGTCCGGCATCGGTGGCGGCACACCATGCGGAGGCTCGTGCACGTTCACAGCACGCCTGCCGAGCCCCTCTACGGTGGCGGCGCGCTCCTCATCCGTGATGACGAGCAAAGGGTCGGCGTTGGTGACGATGTGCTCGACTTCAGCTGAGCGGTAGTCCGGGTTCATCGGCACGACGCAGGCCCCGGATCGCTGTGCGCCGAGATACGCGATCACCCAATCGAGCGAGCTGGCGGCGTACATGCCAACTCGATCCCCGGGCTTGACCCCGAGCTCGTGGAGCCCGCCAGCGACCTGCTCCGCATCGGTCCGCAGCTCGTCTCGCGTGACATGGCGGTCTCCGGACCTGAGAACGACATCACGGCCGCCTTTCAGCAGCTCAACGGGCAGGATCCCCGACCGGAGGCGATGCCGGGTCGCCTCGATCTCCTCAGTCGGCATGAAGGTGGCCCTCCTCCCCACCCCTCGGACCCCTAAACGCCGGGGACCTCCCCACGAGTGGGGAGGTGACTTCTCTCTCCCCACCCGCCGGCTTCGCCGGCGGCCTCCCCACAAGTGGGGAGGCGACTTCTGCTACTTGCCTTTCCACTGCGCTGGGCGCTTGGCGAAGAACGCTTCGATCCCCTCTTTGAAGTCCTCGCTCATGTAGGCCTTGAGCACCAGGTCGGAGCCTTCCGGTGGGGTCATCTGAACGCGGATGCGGCGCAGCGCCTCTTTCGCAGTCTCCAGCGTGAGCGGCGCATGTTTGCAGAGCGTGGAGGCAATCTCCATTACCCTCGCCTCGAGCCCTTCTTCAGTAGACACCACCTCGTTGACGAGACCGATCGCAGCCGCCTCCTCGGCGCCTACGAGCCGGGCCATGAAGATGATCTCCTTCACGCGGGCGGCGCCGATCAACATGGTCAGACGCGCGTAGTTGGCCATCGACAGCGTGTTGCCGAGCGTGCGCGCGATCGGAAATCCGTACTTGAGCGATGGCGTGCAGATTCGAAGGTCGCACGCGCCCGCGATGCCGGCGCCGCCGCCGGTGCAGGCGCCGGCGATCGCCGCAATCGTCGGCACGCGCACGGTTTCCAGCGCATTCAGCACTCCATCCATCCGCTCCTCGTAGGCGAGCGCATCCTCTTCTTTGTCGAACGCGCGGAACTGCGAGATGTCGGTGCCCGCAGCGAACGCGCGCCCACCCGCGCCGGTGAAAACGACCACGCGCACCGACCGGTCGGCGTTGACCTCGAGGCAGACCTTGCGGATCTGCTCGTACATCGCGAACGTGAGCGCATTGCGCGCCTGCGGGCGGTTGAGCGTCACCCAGACGATCTCGCCTGCGTCCCCGCGCCGCTCCTCGAGCAGCTCGGGCTGAACCTGCTCCTCAGCTTTTTTCTTCATACCCCGCCAAGGACCCCCTTTGCCTTGAGTACGGCGATCTCGGCGTCGGTCCGCCCGAGCGCCTTCAACACCTCCGCAGTGTGCTCCCCCAGCCCCGGGCCGGCCCGTCCCTGTAGGACTGGTGTCTCCGAGAAATGGATCGGTGACCCGATCTGCTCGATGTCGCCCAGCTTCGAGTGCCTACCTTTCCAAAAGAAGTCGCGAGATTGCAGCTGGGGGTCGTTGGCGACCTGGTCGTAGGTCTGGATCTGGGCACAGGGAACACCAGCCTTCTGGAGGAGCGACACCCAGTGTGCCCGCGGCTCGCGCGAGGTTACCTCTTCGATCATCGGGATCAAAATGTCCCTGCGGGCGTGCCGCGAGGTGATGTCCTTGAACCGCTCCTGATCCGCCCACTCCGGATGGCCGAGCACCTCGCAAAACGAGCGCCAGGTGCGTTGGCTGGTGGCTCCGGCCGTGAAGTAGCCGTCAGCTGCGCGCATGGCCTGGTATGGAGCCGCAATCTGGTGCGCCGAACCAAGCGGTTTCGGAACCTCCCCTGTCGCGAAGTAGCGCCCCGCCTCCCACACCTCGAGCGACACGCCCGATTCGAAGAGCGACACGTCGATGAATTGGCCGCGGCCAGTCTGTTCTCTGACGCGCAGCGCGGCGAGCGCGCCGATGGTGCCGTAGAGAGCACAGACCAGGTCGCAGATCGGCACGCCAACCTTGACCGGGTTGCCACCAGGCTCGCCGGTGATCGACATCAGGCCGCTCATCGCCTGGGCCATGATGTCCAGGCCCGCGAGCTCGGAGTACGGTCCGGTCTGGCCCCAGCCCGAGGCGGCGACGTACACCAGGCGGGGGTTGAGGGCCGAGAGGCGCATGTAGTCGAGCTCGAGGTCAGCCATCGTGCCGGGCCGCAGGTTCTCGACCATGACGTCCGCGTTACGGACGAGCTCGCGGAAAAGCTCCTTTCCCTCGGGCGCCTTGAGGTTGACCGCTACCGATCGCTTGTTGCGATTGAGCCGGATGAACGGCGACGATTCACCGTCCAGGAAGGGCCCTGAGTCGCGAGCGCTGTCGCCGCCGATGGGGTTCTCGACCTTGATCACGTCGGCGCCGAGGTCGGCCAGCTGCATCGCGCAAAAGGGGCCGGCCATGTAGACCCCGACCTCCACAACCCTGATGCCGGTCAGCGGATGGTTTGGCTTCTGGACGCTCACGACCGTATGACGACGCGACAGTGCTGAATGGGCAGAAATAGGGTTGCCTCGTGGTCGACCTGGACCTCGAGCGTGGGGGGCGCCGTCACGCGCACGCGGGGTTGGCCGGCGCCGAGCTCGACCTGGTAGTCGCGTGTTTCACCGAGGTATGCCGCGCGCGCCACGCGGCCTTTGATCTCATTGACAGCGCCGCCATTCGGCCGTTCGAAGAACAACTGGTGGGGTCGGATGCAGACCGCGACCTCCTCGCCCGGTGCACACCCGGTCTCATCCTGCGCCTGCACCTTGACGCCCATTCCGTCGAGCTCGACCACACCCTTCGAGACGATCTTTCCCAGCAGGGTGTTGGTTCGACCGATGAAGGCGGCCACAAACTCGGTCGTCGGGCGCTCGTAGACCTCGTAGGGGGTTGCCACCTGCTCGACATGGCCGAGGTTCATGACTGCGATCCGGTCGGCCGTGACCATCGCCTCGGCCTGGTCGTGCGTCACGTAGACCATAGTGATACCGGTCTCATCGTGTAGCCGCCGGACCTCGAAGCGCATCTCCTCTCTCAAGTTCGCGTCGAGGTTGGAGAGCGGCTCATCGAGGAGCAGGATGTCGGGTTCGACGACCATCGCGCGTGCCAGCGCAACGCGCTGCTGCTGGCCACCGGAAAGCTCGGCAGGGTACCTGTCGGCGAGCTGGTCGAGGCGCACAGTGGCGAGGGAGCGGTCGACTCTGCGCTTCAGCTCAGCCCGCGGCACGCGCCGCACCTCGAGCCCGAAGGCGACGTTTTCCCGGACCGTCTTGTGGGGCCAGACCGCATACGACTGGAAGATCAACGACATGTTCCGCCGCTCCGGCGGGACGACCGAGTGGCTCGTCGAGACCACGCGGTCGCCGACACGGATCTCGCCACCATCCGGTTTCAGGAAGCCGGCCAGGAGCTGGAGCGTCGTCGTCTTGCCGCAGCCGGACGGTCCGAGCAACGCCATCACCTCGCCGTCCTCAACGTCGAGGTCGATGTCGTGCAGGGCGACGCTTTCGCCGTACACCTTGCGCAGCTGAGTGATCTTGATTCCGCTCATGAGGGCCGAGACACTCTAGCGGTGATTATGCGTGCGACGTGCGGGCGGTCACATCACGGCCCATGAAGCGATATGCAACGACCACGATCGCAAAGGTGATCAGCATCATCAGGATCCCCATCGTCGAAACCGCCTCATAGTTTCCCGCGTCCGAGAAGTCGAAGATCACGGTCGTGATCACGTGCGTCTTGGGCGTGAACAGAAACACTGAGGCGGACAGCTCGCGAAGCGCTGGGATGAATACCAGCAACCAGCCGGAGAGGATGCCACGCCGGAGCAGCGGAAGGGTGATCTCCCAGATCGAGCGCAGGCGGCCGGCGCCGAGCGTGCGAGCCGCGTTCTCGAGGTCGATGTTGATGCCCTGCAGGATCGACTGTCCGTTGGAGAAGGCAATCGGCAGGAATCGGGTCGCGTAGGCCACGATCAGGATGAATGCGGTTCCGTAGAGGAGCAGCGGAGGGTGGGAGTAGGCGGCCAGGAAGCCGATCGCAAGCACGATCCCCGGCACGACGAATGGGGCCATCGCAACGAATCCGAGCATCGGCGCGAACGGAACCAACCGGCGCACGACGAGGTAGGCGACCAGCGTCGCAACGATGACGGCGAGGGTGGCGGCTGCGGCGCTGTACTCCAGCGAGTGCTCGATCGCGTTTCGCGTCGTCGGGTTGTCGAAGATCGCCCACTTGTACCAGTAGAGCCCGAGGTTTCCCGGCGCGAACACGCCCTTGCCCCACACACGTTGGAGCGAGACCACGAGCAGCGCGAAGTAGGGCAGCAGAACCGAGAGGAAGGGCGGGACGAAGGCAAGGATCGCGAACGGCCAGCGCCAGCGCCCGAGCGCCATCCGGCGCCGGACGCCGCCCTTACCGCTAACCGTGACAAACCGGCGGCGGCCGAGCAGGCGGCGCTGCACCCAGAGCAGCGTGACCGTGACCAGAAGGAGCGGCATTGCGTAGGCGGCGGCGACCTCAATCCGCGGCGGGAACTCCGAGAAGAAGAGATACAGCTGCGTCGTCATCACCTGCTCGCGGGCCGGGATCATCAGGAAGGCGGGCGGCCCAAAGAGCTCCAACGCCTCCAGGAAGGAGAGAACGAAGCCGGCCAGGATTGCCGGCAGCGCCAGCGGCAACGTGATCGAGAAGGTGGTCCGGAACGTGCCGGAGCCCAGAGTCGTAGCGGCGTCCTCGAGCTCGGAAGACATCAACTCGAGCGTCGCCGAAACGAACGAGAACGTGTACGGAATCGAGTAGAGCGCGATGACGAAGATGCAGCCGCCCAGCCCGTAGATGTTGAAGATCGGGTGGTCGATGTTGAAGAGGCCGCGGATCCAGTTATTGATCATTCCCGAGTTGGGCGCGGCCAGGAAGATCCACGCGTTTGCACCGAGGAAGGACGGCGTGACAAAGCCGGCGAGGATCAGGGGCCGCAGCAGCCTGCGGCCCGGCAGGTCGGTCCGCGAAACGAGCCAGGCCAGCGGCGTGCCGACCGCGACGGCGATGAACGCAACCGCGAACGCCATCTTGAAAGAGTTGACGATGGGGTCGCGGAGGTACGAGTCCGTGAAGGCCGATTTGTAGTTCTCGAAGGTCAATCTCAGGGTCACCGAGTCCTGGAACGAGGTCAAGATGAGCCAGCAGATCGGGACCAGCACCATGAAGGCCAGGACGACCACGGCCGCCAGGAAGAGAAGTGAGGAAGCTTCTGGGCGCGAGCGCCAGCGGGCGCCTACCAACCGTCTTGTTGAAACCACTTCTGGGCCGCGGCGACACCCGACCCGAGCTCGACCTTCTCACCGGCCATGTCCAGTGCCAGCTCCACGCCGCCTAGCGTGGCCAGGACCTCGAGCTCGTTGAGCGCGCCAAGGTGCCCGATGCGGAACACTTTTCCCTTCAGCCTGGCCAGCCCGGCGCCCAGGGAGAGGTTGAGGTGGGCCTCGGAGAGCCGGAGGAGCTCGTCGGTGTTGGCGGTTTCGCAGACCACCGCAGTCAGCGAGTTGGACATTCGCTCGCGCTCGTGGCAGAGAAACGCCATGTCCCACGCCTCGACGGCGCGCCGCACACCTTCGGCCAGCCGGCCGTGCCGGCGGTAGACGTTGTCCAGCCCTTCCTCGTTGAGCATCCGCAGCGCCTCGCGCAAACCGTACATCTCGAGGGTAGGCGGCGTTGCGGGGAAGTAGCCCGCCTCCATCGCAGCCAACAGCGGGCCCCAGTCGTAGAAGCTCCGCGGCGTGGTCACCTTCTTGGAGCGCTCGAGCGCGCGCGGCGACACGCAGCAGATGGCCATACCGGGTGGAAGCATCAATCCTTTCTGGGAGCCGGTCAGGGCGACGTCCACCCGCCATTCGTCGAAATGGAATTCCATCGAACCCAGGGACGAGACCGTGTCCACCAGTAGGAGCGGGTCTTGCCCGGAGGCATCGATCGCGCGCCGGATACCGGCGATATCGGACGTGACGCCAGTCGAAGTCTCGTTGTGCACAACCTGGATCGCCGCGTGGCCCTTCAGCTTGGAGGCCACGAGCTCGGGCGACACAGCGTCGCCCCAGCGCACGTCCACGAGGTCGACCTTGATCCCGAACTTGTCAGTGACCTCCGCGAACTTCTCAGCAAAGATGCCGTTGTTGAAGGCGAGGACCCGATCCCCAGGGTTGAGCGTGTTGACGACCGCGGCCTCCCAAGCACCGGTTCCCGACCCGGCCCACAGCGCGACCCGGCCTTCTTCGGTGCCGAAGACGCGACGAAGGTTCGCCACCACCTCCAGCGTGATCTCCGGCAGCTCCGGGCCACGGTGGTCGATGACAGCACGGTCCATCGCACGCAAGACCCTGTCGGGGACGTTGGTCGGCCCCGGGATCTGCAGGAAATGGCGGCCGGATTGAGTCTTCGGAGCTTTGCTAGACACCCATCACCGAGCGCCACTTTCGAATGGCGTCCGGAAGTTGGTTCGTGAGCTGGTCGACGGTATTGCTCAGGATCTTGATCTTGGACAGCACCGGGACGCCGCTCGGTGGGGCGACATCCTCACGCAGGGGGTAGTTGAAGGTGCTCACAAGGGCTTGCGAGTATTCCTTCGAGTACATGAAGTTGGTGAACAGCTGAGCCGCGTTGGGGTGCTTGGAACCCTTGATGATGCCGACAGGGCCGGGCACGATCACCGCGCCGTCGTCCGGGAACTTGATGTCGATAGGCACGCCATTCGCCTTGGAGGCGAGGCTGAAGTTGTCCGGGCCGGCGCCGACCTGTCGCTCACCCGACTTGATGTCGGTGACAGTGTCGTTGACCGACCGGTTGATCTTCGGGTTCGTGTTCTTGAAGTCGTTCAGCCAGGTGTCCCCGTAAGTGCGGAGCATGGCGGTGGCCCACTGTCCGACGTAGCCCGAGAATCCGGGGTGGCCGGTAGTCGTCTTGTCTTTCCAGGCGGAGCTGGCGAACTCCTTCCAGCTCGCGGGCGGCGTCGATACCTTGTCTGTCCGGTAGTTGATGACGACGAACCCGATTGCGCCCAGGTGGTAGTAGTGGTCGGCATTCAGGTTCTGGAACTGCTTGGGCAGCAAACCGAGGTCCGGCGGTGTGAACTGAGTCAGGTTGTTCCCCTTGATCAGCGGCGGGTAGTGTGCCTCGTCCGTCGAGCAGAAGACTTCGCAGTCGGTGCTCCCCGCCTTCAGGTCCTGGTTGAGGCGCGTGTTGAGGACCTGCGCCGTCTGGCGCAACAGGTTGACCTCGATGCCCGGGTACTTGGCTTTGAATGCCGCCGCCATCTTCTCTGCGGCGGACTGCTCGTAATGAGCCGTCCACCAGGTCACCGAGCCTTCGGCTTTGGCTGCCGCGTAGAGCTTGCTGACGTCCTTCTCGACCGGCCCCACTGGCGCCGGCGTGCCGCCGCAGGCCTCCAGCAGCGCGCCAATACCGCCTGTCGCGGCGAGTGTCGCCGCGCCGCCGGTCCACACGATGAAGTCGCGACGAGTCAGGTTGTTTTTCATCGGCATGGAACGTTAGTCGTTACCCGGCAAAAATGCCGGTGCTCCAGGAAATACCCGTCAACGTCCACAATTTCCTCCCCACTAAAGCACCGTCTGCTGCCACCAAGTCTATATCCCGCTCCCGCATCAATAAGGCCTTCTTGTTTCTGCGATACGGAGCACGCGATCTGTTCAGCGGAACCTACAGCACGTTGCCGCCGCCGTCAAGACGAATAGGATTATCGGCGTGGCGGAACAGGTGAAGGCCGCGCAGAACATCCCGCTGATACGCCGGGACCTTGGCGGCGTCCAGGCGGTCGAGCGGTCGTTGAGTCTCCTCGAGAAGGTCGTCGCAGCGGGCGGAGAGATCGGTCTCCGCGAGCTGGGTCAGGCCAGCGGCCTTCCGGTCGGCACCACGCATCGCCTGCTGAAGGCACTCGTCAATCAGGGGTTCGTGAGCCACAACCCTTTGACGAGGCGGTACGGAGTCGGGCCGACGGCGCTTGCGATGGCCGCCAAGATCGGCTCGTCGCGCAGCCTCACGCAGCTTGCCATGCCCTACCTGCAGAAGCTGGTCGAGCTGACCGGAGAGAGCGCCAACCTGGCGGCGCTCGACGGCGAGGGCATCGTCTATCTGGCTCACGTCGAGGCGGCGCGGACCGTGCGCATGTTCACCAAGGTCGGCAACCGGGTGCCGCTGCACGCAACAGGTACGGGCAAGGCCATTCTCGCCTCGATGTCCGTCCCAGAGCGTCGCGTGCTGCTGGCCGGCCAGCGGCTGAGGCGCTACACGCCCAACACCATCACGGATCGCCGAAAGCTGGAGGCCGAGCTGGACGTGATCCGCAAGCGCGGTTATGCCATCGACGCCGGCGAGCTCGAAGAGGGAGTCCACTGCATCGCCGTACCGGTGCGTGATCACGGCGCTGAGGTCACTGCGTCGATCAGCGTGTCGGGGCCGTCGAGCCGGCTCACGCTCTCTCGGATCGCTTTGCTCGCGCCCAATGTGCTTCGCATCGCAGAAGCTCTATCCAAGGCAACTGCCGACTAGCTGCACTCGCCCCTGAATCCGTCGCAGCTGAATGCCCGCCCCTCTCCCTGACCCTCTCCCCTGAAGGGGAGAAGGGACCTTTTCCAGTCTTGACGGCGAACTCTGCTTGGGCTAGTGTTCCGCGGTACAGATCAGCTGCTCCGTATTGCAGAATCTCAGCGCTTTGTTGTGGAGGGGCGTCTTGGAGGCCTACGAGGATTCCCTGGATCCGATCTTCGAGCTGCATCGGGGCGGCAAGATTCACGTCGTCAACTCGGTCAGCCTGGACAGCCAGCGAAGGCTCTCCAGCGTTTACACGCCAGGTGTGGCCGAGGTTTGCCGGGCGATCCAGGCCAATCCTTCCCTGGCTTACGACTACACGATCAAGTCGAACAGCGTGGCGGTCGTCACCGACGGCAGCGCAGTGCTTGGCCTCGGCAACATCGGCGCCCTCGCGGCCGAGCCGGTGATGTCAGGCAAGGCGATGCTTTTTCGCGAGTTCGGACAGATCGATGCCTTCCCGATCTGCCTCGCGACTCAGGACGTAGAGGAGATCATCGCCACTGTAAAAGCGATCTCGCCCGTCTTCGGCGGGATCAACCTGGAGGACATCTCGTCCCCGCGATGCTTCGAGATCGAGAGCCGGCTTGACGCCGAGCTCGACATCCCGGTCTTCCATGACGACCAGCACGGAACAGCAGTGGTGGTGCTGGCGGGCTTGATCAATGCGCTCCGCCTCACCAACCGCGATTGGCACTCTCTCCGGGTCGTCATCGCCGGCATCGGAGCGGCGGGCGTTGCGTGCACAAAGATCCTGCTTGCCGCGGGTGTGAGGGACATCGTCGGTTTCGATCGGTCGGGCGCGGTGCACCGCGATCGGCCTCAGCTGGACGGGATCAAGGCGTGGTTCGCCGCCAACACAAACCAGTCAGGCTTCCGCGGCCTCATCGACGATGCGCTCGACGGCGCCGATGTGTTCATCGGCGTGAGCGGGCCAGACTTCTTGAAGACGTCAGACCTGCGGCGCATGGCGGCGGACGCGATAGTGTTTGCGATGGCGAACCCAAACCCGGAAATCCTTCCCGAACAGGTGACAGGCACGCCGGTCCGGATCATCGGCACCGGCCGGAGCGACTACCCCAACCAGATCAACAATTCGCTTGCTTTTCCAGGCATTTTTCGCGGCGCGCTCGATTCCGGCGCGACGACGATCAACGAGGCGATGAAGCTGGCTGCCGCGCGAGCCATCGCGGGCTGCGTCGAAGATTCCGAGCTGGAGACCGGACGAATCGTTCCAGCTCAGCTGGACCGTCGGGTCGCTCCAGCAGTCGCGGCCGCGGTCGCGCGCGCCGCACGCGAGTCAGGTGTGATCAGGAAACGAGAGGGAAAGTAGCCGCGACCGGAAGCTAAACCGCAGGGTCGACGATCCACATTCCGCGGATAGCCTCCTCCCCGTTGCCCTCAGCAGTCATGGTCACGCTCGGCCCGTCGAGCTCAAACGTGATCCACCTGCAGCAGTCCACCTCGATGTCGATGAGCTGTCTCAACGCAGTTTCCGCGCCCGGATGAACCGTCAGGCGCAATCCTCCCGGCACGAGATCTCGAGAAATCAGTGAGGCTCGGAACAGCTTCTGCCACGCCGCCTGGACATCCTTGAGGTCATCCGCGGACAGGGTGCACGCGATCGTCTCGGAGGTTGCGCGGATCCTGGACATGACGGCCTACGCCTGGTTTCGGTGCTTCTCGACGGCCGCTTCCGCCGTTTCGTGGTCGTCGTAAGGGCCGTCCAGGCGCACTCCCTGGGCGGTGCCGGCTTCGTCGATGTCCGCGCTCAGCACGTACCAGCGCTTCCCGAGGTGCAGGACGCCGTGATGCCGCTGAGCCGTCCAACTCTTGGGGGTGATGCCAATTCTGTCTGTCTCGGACATAGGCTCAGCCTAGATTCTCCATCGCCGTCGCGGCTGTGCGAACATTTGCTCGTAGTGTCGCAGCGACCGGGTGACAACCAGCTGGGACTGAACACAGCCGACCCTTCCACCCTGGTCGTCGACCTGAACTGCGCCTTCGCCTCGATCGAGCAGCAACACGACCCCAGCCTTCGCGGCCGGCCGCTTGCGATCGCGGCTTACGCCACCAACGCCGCCACTATCGTCTCCTCCTCTCGGGAGGCACGAGACCTCGGCATCAAGACCGGGATGCGGGTGTTCGAGGCCAAAGCGATCTTCCCGAAGGTGCTGGTCATGGAGCCCAACCCGCCGCGCTATCGGGCTGTCTCGGATCAGCTGATGGAGATCCTCGAGCGCCACAGTCCCGACGTGCTTCGGATGTCAATCGACGAAGCCTCGGTGAACCTCGCCGGAACGCCGGACCTCGTCCGGCTCGGACCCGAAGGCGTCGGCCGCGCAATCAAGAAAGCCCTTCGCAACGAGGTGGGCGAATGCATCACCTGCTCAGTCGGGATCTCGACTTCGATCTGGATGGCCAAGCAGGCGTCCAACCTGAACAAGCGCGACGGGCTCGAGCGGATCGACCACACCAACCTGGTTTCGGTTTTCGGTCGCCTTGAGCTCACCGACCTGTCGGGCATCGCCGAGGCAAGCGCGCGCCGGCTCAGGCTCGGGGGCATCCAGACACCGCTCGACTTCCTGCGCGCCACCCCCGAGCAGCTGCTGGTGGCGGGCATGCACGGCGATCACGCAAACGGCTGGCTGCAGCGGCTGCGCGGTTTCGAGGGGAGCACTTTCGAGGGCGTGACGCGCAAGAGCTACAGCCACTCTCACGTGATGGCGCGAGCGACCAGCTCGCAGCGGGACCTCGAAGAGCTCTTGATGCGGCTGTCCGACATGGTGGGCCGTCGCCTTCGGGCTGCCGGGCGTCGCGGCAAGGTCGTGTCGGTGAGCGTCGTCTACCGGCCGGTGGATGGCCATTTCTCCAAGCAAGTGACGCTGCGCAACCCGATCTCGACCGGAGAAGAGATCTATCGCGCTGCGCTCGAGCTCCTGGCCGCACGAGAGCCACGCCGCGAGGTGGGCACTCTGGGCGTCGGGCTCGCGGGACTGTCGGAAGGCGAGACAGGACAGCTCGGCCTCTTCGGCACGGAGACCCGTCCGCGCAATGAGCGGTTGGAGACGGCCATCGACGCGATCCGGGACCGCTTCGGCGAGGACGCCGTGCAGCGCGCCAGGCTACTCGGGCGGGCGAAGGTCGTCAGGGACCGGATCGCCTTCGGAAACACCGGCCACCCCGACGATGCCTGACCCTCGCGCAACTCGCTAAACGAGGCTACTCTGGTTCTCGATGGCTTCATCAGACAACCGCGACGTCATCACCAGGTTCTACGTCGCACTGAATGCCCGCAAGATCGACGATCTTGCCGACTTGGTAAATCCAGACGTGATCCAGGAGTGGCCTCAGTCTGGTGAGCGAATACGTGGGCTGAAGAACATGCGCGCGGTGATCGAGAACTTTCCCGACCCGCCACGCGTCGACGTGCATCGCGTTGTGGGCGACGAAGACAAATGGGTGCTGACCCCGACCTGGACACCAATGCGGACAACCGGAACCGGTGACACGTACACCGTCGAATGCCGGATTGCGTATCCAAACGGCGAAGTCTGGAGCAACGTCACCATTTTGAAATTTCGAAACGGCAAGGTGTCACATTTGACCGAGTACTTCGCGGCACCCTTCCCACCGGCGGAATGGCGGACGCAGTGGGTTGAGAAGATGGAGCAGAAGTAAGGCTCTCGAGGCCGGCGCTTTAGGCCATTGGCTCAGCGGGCCGCTCGACATTTCCGCCAATTCAGCTCTATGGATGCAACGGGCTGGGGAGCGGTCCGCTATGGCCCACCATACGCGTCAAGATTCGAGACGCAAGCCCCACGATAGGTAGCCGATACGAAGATCGGCTGAAAAAGAAAATGACCCTAACGGATCGCCTCTCCGACTTCAGAACCGGTCTTGCGACCAACTCCGACTTCGGTGAACGTGTCCCTCAGGGCCAAGGGCAACATAACTCGGATCTGGACCCTGTGCCTATGCGTCTTCGTAGGGTAGCCAAGCTACCAGGGTGCGGAACTCGGGGCAGATTAGGCGAAAAGATCACGAGGAGCTTACGAAGGTTTGAGATAGTCGACGGTCTCTTCGCGCCCGTCCCAGACCACAGTCGTCTGGGCCGGTTCAGTGCGCGCCACGATCTTTCCGCCGCGCAGCACGAACCTGCGCGGAGCAACCAGACGGATGGCGTCCATCTCCGTAGGCGCCGCGAATACGCAAAGGTCGGCCTTGCAACCTGGCTCCAGTCCGTAGCCTTCTAGGCCGAGAGCACCGGCCGGGTTGCGGGTGATCATGTCGATCAGCGTGCGCAGCTCGTTGTGGCCGGACATCTGGCCGTAGTGCGCGAGCACGAACGCCGCCTGGAGCGGATCGGCGTAGCCGAGCGGGTACCAGGGATCCATTACCGAGTCGTGCCCGATGCAGACGTTGACGCCTGCAGCCAGGAGCTCTTTGACACGAGTGTGGCCGCGGCGGATCGGATAGCTGTCGAAACGCCCCTGTAGGGTCGAGTTGTCGAGCGGGTTGGTGACCATGTGCATCTGAGCCCGCTTCAAGTTGTTGATGAGCCGATATGCGTAGGCATTGTTATAGGAGTGCATGGCCGTCGTATGACTGGCCGTGACGCGTCCGCCCATACCGAGCCGGATCGTCTCCGCGGCCATCACCTCAACGAAGCGCGAGTGATCGTCGTCCGTCTCGTCGCAGTGGATGTCGACACGCAGCCCCTTCTCGGCAGCGAGCGACATTGCGAACTTGACTGAGCGCTCGCCGTATTCGCGCGTTAGCTCGAAGTGCGGAATGGCCCCCACGACGTCGACTCCCATGTCGACGGCGCGGCGCATGAGCTGCTCGCCCCCTTCGAACGACATGATGCCCTGCTGTGGAAAAGCGACCAGCTGGAGGACCATCTGGTCGCCGATCTCTTGACGGAGCTCGAGGAGTGCGCGGACCGCGCGTAGCTCAGGGTCACAGACGTCGACGTGGCTGCGGACGAACTGGACTCCGTTGGCCAGCTGCCAGCGCAGCACGGTACGGACGCGTCGCTTGACGTCGTCGACGCTCAGTTGTTTGGCTCGTTCGGCCCAGATGGCGATGCCCTCGAAGAGGGAGCCGCTCTCGTTGTGGCGCGGCTCGCCGACCGTAAGGACGGCATCGAGGTGGATATGAGGCTCGACCAGGGCCGGGGTGACCAGGGCGCCCCCGAGGTCCACGACCTGGCGGGCCTCCGGCTCGGGCTCGGCGATCCGCCCGTCGCGAACGCCTATCTCCCGACTCTCCGACTCCCCCGGGATGCGAGCGCCCTTCAGGAGCAGGTCGAGCATCGACGGGAGGCTAGCAGAGACCTAAACTCTCCGCAGCATAGGCGGTCAGTTTTTGAGGGGGAAGGCAATGCAAACGGCTGAAGAAGTAGAAAAGCACGTACCTGTCCGTGAAGGAGACTACGGGGAAAGGGTCGCAACGGTCGAGCCTGGAGGCGTCGAGTACATAGCGCTCCGGGAGCGCCACGGCAAGCCGATCGACCTGTTCTGGACGTGGCTGTCACCCAACCTGGAATTCGCCACGATCTTCATCGGCGTCATCGCCGTGGCCTTTGAAGGACTCAACCTCTGGCAGGCGGCAACGGCCATCATCATCGGCACCGCGCTAGGCTCCATCACCCATGCTGTGCTCTCGTCGTGGGGTCCCAAGTTCGGCGTCCCGATGATGATCGTGAGCCGCGGCCCGTTCGGGTTCGTCGGCAACATACTGCCGGCGGCGCTGAACGGCATTACCGCCTCGTTCGGCTGGTTCATCGTCAACAGCGTGAGCGGGGCCTTTGCGCTGCAGGCGCTGCTGCCGTCGTTCACCCTTCCTTTCTGGCTCGCTTTTCTCGTGATCGTCGTGGTCCAGGTCCTGATCGCCACCTTGGGACACAACCTGATCCACATGTTCGAGCGCTGGGCGCTGCCGGTGCTTGGCATCGTTTTCATAATCGCTTGCTTCTTCATCTTCACCAAGGGCAATTACGGGTACTCGCCTAAGCCGGTGCCGGGCGGCTGGCTGCTCGCGTTCACCGCGGCGTTCGGATACGCCGTCGGCTGGAATCCGTTTGCGGCCGATTACACGCGCTACCTGCCCCCCACGGTGAACCGCAGGATGGTCGGTTTCTGGGCGGGCTTCGGCGTCTTCCTGTCCTGCGTTGTCCTCGAGATGGCCGGGGCAGTGCTCGTAACGGTCAGCGGAACGGACTTTTTCAAGGGCATTCCGACGGCCCAACTTCAAAAGGCGATGCCGGATTCGATCTACTACCTGTCCCTGCTCTGCATTGCCATTGGGGCTGTGGCTGCGAACGCGATCAACATCTACAGCGGCACGATGTCGCTGGTGGCTTTGGGAATCCGCGAGATGGGACTCACCATGCGTCAACGCCGTGCGGTCCTGGCGATCATCGTCGGCGTGATCGGGTTCGCGCTCGGCGTCTACCTCCAGGCGCAGGTCGCGCCCGGCAGCAAGTACGAGACGTTCCTGCTGTTGATCGCCTACTGGATCGCCCCGTGGCTGGCGGTCGTGTTCGTCGACTACTGGCTGCGCCGCGGCGACTACGGCGACGAGAGCATCTTCTACAAGTCGACCTACAACCGTTGGCAGGGAGTGGTCGCGATGGCGGTCGGCCTGGTCGTGTCCGTTTATCTGTTCGCCAACGTTTTCGGCCTGTACGTCGGACCGATTCCGACCAACAACCCGGACATCGGAGACATCACGTTCATCGTCGGCTTCGTGATCACAGCCGTCCTCTACTACGTGTTCAACCTCAACCTCCGCAAGCAGACTGCCGGCCAGAGAGAGGCCAGGGGCGCTCGAGCGGCCTGAGGCACAATCCAGAGCGGGCGCCGCTGCCGTTCCGTGGCGGCGCCCGTGATTCTCCTGTCAAGATCGCCACATGACCAGGGTGCGAATCGCAGTCGCCGGGATGCGGTTCGAGGCACGGCTCGAGTCCGAGCGCGCGCCCAAGACTTGCGCGAGGTTCGAAGCCATGCTGCCGCTCAAGGCGCGCCTGGTCCAGGCGCGCTGGAGCGGAGAGGCGGCCTGGATACCGTTCGGCGATCTGAACCTGGATCTCGGCTATGAGAACCACACGAGCTACCCCGCGCCAGGGGACCTACTGTTCTATCCGGGCGGGATCAGCGAAACCGAGATCCTCTTTCCCTACGGGGCGACGGTTTTCGCCAGCAAGATGGGCCAGCTGGCGGGCAATCACTTCGCGACCATCGAGGCGGGTGCCGAGCAGCTCCCGCAACTTGGGAAGATCGTCCTCTGGGAAGGGGCGCAGGACATCTCTTTCGAAGCCGTATGACCGCGAGCGGTGATGCGGCGACGGTGATGCGGCGCTGCGACGTGCTTGGCACCTTCGGCGAGGAGCCTGGGCGGCTGACGAGGCCCTTCGCTTCGCCAGCGATGGTGCAAGTCCACGAGTACGTCACCTCGTGGATGCGCGAAGCGGGGATGGCAGTGCGAAAGGACAACGTAGGCAACCTGCTGGGTCGGTACGAGGGCGTCGATGGTGGCAGCTCGACGCTGATCCTGGGCTCACACCTCGACTCCGTTCGCGATGCGGGTAGATATGACGGGCCGCTCGGGGTGATGGTCGCAATCGCCGCCGTGCAGCGACTTCACGACAGCGCGTCACGACTACCGTTTGCGATCGAGGTGGTGGGCTTCGCCGATGAGGAGGGGCTTCGCTATGGCACCCCCTATCTCGGCAGCCGCGCATTGGCCGGCACGTTCGCCGTGACCGATCTCACGCACATGGACGCGCAAGGGGTGTCGTTGGCGGACGCCATCCGCACGTTTGGAGGCGATCCGGCCCGGCTCGCGGCTGATCGGTGGCATGGCGGCAACCTGCTCGGCTACGTGGAGGTCCATATCGAACAGGGCCCCGTGCTCGAGGCGCGCGATCTGCCCGTCGGCATCGTTTCCGCGATCAACGGACAGGCACGCTACCGCCTCACCTTCACCGGAGAGGCGGCCCACGCGGGCACCACGCCGATGAACCGCCGCAGGGACGCACTCGTGGCCGCCGCGGAGTTCATCCTGGTGGTGGAGGCCGAGGCTCGCGAGACCGAGGGCCTGGTCGCGACAGTAGGTCAGCTCGCGGTCAGCCCTGGTGCGGTCAATGTCGTCCCTGGTCAAGCGGTGCTCAGCCTTGACGTCCGGCATGCCGACGACAAGATTCGCCTCGAGCGATCGAGCCGGCTGCTTCAGGGCGCGCGTGAGATCGCCGCCCGACGCGGTCTGTCGGTTGAGTCGGAACCCGTCGCTGAAAACCGATCGGTCCCGTGCTCGCCGCGACTCGCGGCGCTGCTCGAGCAGGCGGTCCAGGAACTCGGTCACCCCGCGCTGACGTTGGGGAGCGGCGCCGGACACGATGCGGTGGTCATGGCCGGTATCACCGATGTCGCAATGCTTTTCGTTCGATGCAAGGGCGGCATCAGCCACAATCCCGCGGAGTCGGTGACCGAGGAGGACGTCGCTGTCGCGATCGACGTCCTGGGCAAATTCCTGGAGCTATCGGCAACAAAGAGTTGAGCGACCTGGTCATTCGCGGCGGCCGCGTCGTCACTGCAACCGGTATTGCCACCGTCGACATCGCCATCCGCGATGGGGTGATAGCTGCAGTCGGGCCCAACCTGGCCTCTACCGCCGACGAGATCGACGCGACCGGTTTCCACGTGCTGCCCGGCGGCATCGATTCGCACGTGCACTTCAACGAACCAGGCCACACGGATTGGGAGACGATCGCAAACGGCTCGGCCGCGCTGGCGGCGGGCGGGTACAGCGCGTTCGTCGACATGCCGCTCAACAGCCTTCCGGTCACCATTGACGGCGAAGCCTTCGACAAGAAGGTCGCCGCCGCGACGGCTTCATCGCTGCTCGACTTCGGTTTGTGGGGCGGCCTCGTGCCAGGCAACCTCGACCGGCTCGAGGAGCTTCACGCCCGCGGCGTGATCGGGTTCAAAGCCTTCATGTGCTCGAGTGGGCTCGACGAGTTTCCTGGATGCGACGAGGGAACTCTGCGCGCCGGCATGCTGCGCATCGCCGCGCTCCGCTCCATCCTGCTGCTGCATGCCGAGGATCCGAAGATCGTCGACGCGCTGAGCATCAAAGCGATCGCCGCGGGTCGGAAAGGCGCCCGCGACTTCATCCGCTCGCGACCCGCCGCCGCGGAGCTGGAGGCAATCACGCGAGCGATCGCGCTCGCCGGCGAGACACGGTGCGCCATCCACATCGTTCACGTGAGCACAGCCGAGGGCATCCATCTGATTCGCGAAGCGCAGACGCGGGGCGCCGACGTGACAGGCGAGACCTGCCCCCACTACCTGCTCTACACCGAGGAGGACATCGAGCGCCTTGGCGGTGCGGGAAAATGCGCCCCACCATTTCGCACCCGCGAGGACCGCGAGGAGCTGTGGGCGCTGCTCGCGAAGGGCAGCCTGCACATGGTCGTGTCGGACCACTCGCCGAGCTCGCCTGACTTGAAGCGGGGTGATGACTTCTTCAAGCTGTGGGGCGGCATCTCAGGCTGCCAGTCCACCCGCCAGCTGCTGCTCGAAGGTGCGCACCGCCGGTCGATCGACGTCGGAGTGATCGCGAGCGCGACGGCCACGAACGTGGCCCGGCGCTTTGGGTTGTCGGGCAAGGGAGAGATTGAGGTTGGCTTCGACGCCGACCTGTGGCTCGCTGATCTATCTGATGAGTCGGTGGTCCGGCGCGAGGAGCTCCTCTACAAGCACCCTTTCAGCGCCCACGAGGGCCAGGCCATTCGCGGTCGTACTGTGAGGACGCTGGTCCGGGGCCGAACCGTTTTCGCGAACGGAAGAGCCATTCCAGGAGCGCAGGGCAGCTTGCTCAGGGCGCGCCGCTAACCAGGTCCAAGCGCCATGCCTGGCGTGCAGCTCCACGATCCACTAGTCAGACGCTATGGGCGACGGGGCCGCGCACCGGCCATTCGCTGGGGTCGAGCATCACCTCGTCGACGTAGCACCAGCCCCAGTCCTCGCCCGGCTCAAACGATCTGATGATCGGGTGGCCGGTGCGACGGAAGTGAGCGGTAGCGTGCTTGTTCGGCGAGCTGTCGCAGCAGCCCACATGGCCGCAGGTCATGCAGAGTCGAAGATGAACCCAGATGGCGCCGACCTTCAAGCAGTCTTCACAACCGTCGGCGTGGGCGGTGACGGGGCGGATCTGATCGAGATGGGCACACGCGGCAATCATTCAGTTGAGCGTACGACACGCCCTATTGACGATTACCGTCAGGCGTCGAGCTGATGGTCACGCGCTCGAGCCGGTCCTGGATGGCGCGCCTCGCGCGCTCGAGTCCCACACTTTCTCCGTCTATCACGTGACTGCGGTTGGCCCCAGCCAGCAGAGACCCCAGCTCCCAGGCCAGCTGCTCGGGATCGACCGCGGGATCGATCTCGCCCGCGGCCTGGGCCTCGCGTGTGGCGCGAGCCAGGCTGCCAGCCCAGTACCGAACGCCTTCCATCACAGCATCGCGCACGGGGCCCGGCCGGCTGTCGAACTCTGCGGTGGCGGCCTGGAAGAAGCAGCCACCCGGGAAGACCTTTCGCTCGAGGTACGAGAGGTTCGCATTGCACAAGGCCAGGAGGCGGCCGACGCCGGCGGGCACGCTCAGACCAGGCTTCAGAACCTCTCGCGTGAAGACCCGCGAAGCCTCTTCCACCGTCGCCAGCTGGAGCTCCTCCTTAGACCCGAAATGGGCGAAGAGCCCGCTCTTGCTGATGCCGAGGTCGCTCGCCAGTCGCTGCAGCGAAACTGCCTCGAGGCCCTCGGCCGACGCCAGCTGCGCCGAGCGGCTCACGATCGACTGCCGAGTGCGGTCGCCCCGGACGCGGCGGCCGTCAACTGCGGGCGACTGAACTGCCATCGGCGATATGTTAGCACGACCAGTCGGATTGTCTTGACTTCGTACGACCAGTCGTGCTATTTTATGCCCGTGGTGACGTTGAGGCGCGGAACCGATAGCGGCCTACAAGCCTCCAAGCTCGCTGTCCTCCGGTCGACCGTGAAGCTGGCGGGCTGCTCCACCGACGAGCTTCGCTCCCTCCTTCAGTACGTGGACGAGGTCACGGTGCCGGCCGGCACCCGGATCGCGGTGAGGGGAGAAACCTGCAATCAGTTCGTCATCGTGGCCGAGGGCCGCCTCCGGGCGGGCTCACCCGACGATGGCTGGTACGGCTTGCTGCCCGGCGGCAGCGCCGGATGGGCCGCCATGTGGGATATGACGGCGAACGAAGCGACAGTGGTCGCGGAGACCAAGACCCGGCTCCTGGTCATGGGCCACGCGCAGTTCCGCGCGGTCAAGGCGATCGCCGAGCGCCCGGCACCAGCACCCGCGGAACGCATCCTGCGTGCACCCATACACAGCACGCGCGAATCGACGAACGCTATCGCGCTCTGACTCAACGCCGTAGGAGACGACTTAAAGAAGCGCTCGCGAGGCGAGGCGCCTGCTCTCCGCCGCCAGTTCACGCGTGATTGCGTCTTCGTCACCGGTGAGCAGTCGCCCGTCGCGGACCACAACCTTGCCGTTGACCACCACCGCCTGCGCGCGCGCGGGTGGAGCAAGCGCCAGTGCGGCCAGCGGATCATCCATCCCGACGTGAGCTAGATCGTCCAGCCGAAAGAACGCAACGTCGGCGCAGTTTCCGACAGCAAGGGTTCCGCAGTCGTCTCGTCCGAGGCAGGCGGCGCCTCCGACGGTCGCCAGCGTCCAGGCCTCGCGGGCGCTCAACGCAGTGGCGGCGTCGTCGCGACCTTGCATGGCCGCCCGCACTCGGGCCATCAGCAGCGACTGATGCATCTCCATCGCAATATTCGAATCCTCATTGCTTGCCGCGCCGTCTACGCCGAGACCGACCTTTGCACCGGCGCGAATGAGATCCTCGACCCTGCAAGCGCCCGCGCCGAGACGCATGTTGCTCGACGGGCAATGCGCGATGCCGGTTCGGCTCCTGGCGACATGGCCCACCTCGGCATCGTTGAAGTGGATGCCGTGTGCGAACCAGACGTCATCGCCCGTCCAGCCGAGGTCCTGCATCAGATCGAAGGGCCGCATTCCAAATTTCTCCAGACAGAAGGCTTCCTCGTCCAGGGTCTCGGCCACGTGGGTGTGCAGCCGCACGCCATGACGCCGCGCCAACTCGGCCGAGTCGCGCATCAACTGTGGCGTCACCGAGAACGGCGAGCACGGTGCCACCACGACGCGGCACATCGAGCCGCGCGCCGGATCGTGGAAGCGGCGGATCAGAGCCTCGGTGTCCGCGAGGATCGCGTCCTCCTCCTCGACCACGCTGTCGGGAGGCAGGCCGCCCGCCGATTCACCCAGCGACATCGAGCCCCGACACGGATGGAAGCGCAGGCCAAGCTCGCGCGCGGATTCGACCAGAGCTTCGAAGATGCCCGTGCGTCCTCGCGGGAAGACGTAGTGATGGTCAGTCGAAAGCGTGCATCCACTGAGAAGCAAGCGTGCCATCGCGGCCCGCGAGGCGATCCGAACCGTGTCGGCATCGATCTGCGCCCAGACCGGATACAGCGCGCGAAGCCATTCGAAGAGGCCGCCGTCGGGCACGAAACCGCGGGTCGCCCACTGGTACATGTGGTCGTGAGCGTTGACCAGGCCAGGCACCGCCACACAGTTGGGTAGGTTCAACACCGAATCCGCGGCAGGCGGCTTGCCCGAACCGATTTCTGTGATCATTCCGTCGCGCGCAAGCACCCAGCCGTTCTGGAGCTCCTGGCTAACGCCGTCGTAAACCAGTCCCGCACGCAGCAGAAGTGTCGTCACTCGGGGGCGACGATGTCTTGGGGGCGGACCGGCACCCGCGTGATCGGCCGGCCGGTGGCCGCCCGGATCGCGGCCACGATCGCCGGGCCCGACGAGATGGTGGGCGGCTCGCCGACTCCTTTCAATCCATACGGCGAGTGCGGGTCGCCGAGCTCGAGGATGTCCATCCGGACGGGTGGCATGTCGAGGATCGTCGGAAGCAGGTAGTCGGTGAAGGAGGCGTTCCGGATGACGCCATCCTTGACCTGGATCTCCTCCATCACCGCGAGGCCGAGGCCCTGCGCGGCGCCGCCTTCGAGCTGGCCCTCCACCGCTTGGGGGTTGATCGCCTTGCCGACATCCTGGGCTGTCGCGAGCTCGACCACCTTGACGAGCCCGAGCTCGGTGTCGACGTCGACGACCGCGCGGTGTGCGGCAAACGCGTACTGCAGATGCGCATTTGCCTGGCCCGTTTCGCCATCCAGGCGATGCGTTCGCCGGGGGCGGAACTCTCGCGTTTCCTCGATCGCCGCGTCGCCGAGCAGGGTCGCGAGCGTGACGATGACCAGGCCCTCAGCCGAAACCACCGCCCCACCCTCGAGCCGCGCGGCAGAGGTATGACCCAGCTCCGAGCGAGCGAGCGTCAGCACTCGATCCCGCACCGCCTCGCACGCGGACTTGACCGCGCCGCCTGTGATGTACGTCTGGCGAGACGCTGACGACGAGCCGGCCGAGCCTACCTGCGTGTCGGCATCCAGCACCACGACGTCGCTCACACCCAACTCTGTGCCCGCGATCTGCGCCTGCACCGTGACCAGCCCCTGCCCCACCTCGGCCGCCGCAGTGTGGACTTCAGCGCGCGGGCGGCCGTCCACTACCGAGAGGCGCACCCGCGCCGTCGAGTAATCGTCGAATCCCTCGGAGTAGCCGACGTTCTTGAACCCGAGGGCGTAGCCGACGCCGCGGCGGACGCCTTCGCCATGGGTGGTGTTGGAGACGCCGCCGGGCATGTGAGTGAGGTCTACTTTCTCGCCCCTCTCCCTGACCCTCTCCCCCAAGGGGGAGAGGGAAGTCTCAGCCGGCATTGGCATTGCCTTGATTCGTTCCAGAAGGTCGGCGACAGGGGCCGGGCCTTCCACCACCTGACCAGTGATGAGACTGCTGCCTGTGCGCATGGCGTTGCGCATGCGCAGCTCGACGGGGTCCATCGCTAGAGCCGCCGCAAGCTTGTCCATCTGCGCCTCGTGTGCGTAACAGTTCTGGACCGAACCGAAACCCCGCATGGCCCCGCACGGCGGGTTGTTCGTGTACACGACCCATCCGTCGACGGTGGCGTTCGGACATTCGTAAGGGCCTGCTGCAAAGCAGGATGCATTTGCAATCACAGCCGTTGAGCTGGACGCGTATGCCCCGCCGTCGAGCAGCACGCGGGCCTTGACGTAAACGAGCTTCCCATCGCGTGTGGCCCCGTGCTCATAGGTGAGCTTGCCCGGGTGGCGGTGGACATGGCCGACGAATGACTCAGGACGCGAATAAGAGATCTTCACCGGGCGGCCGGTGTGCAACGCGAGCATGCATGCGTGGGCCTGCATCGAGAGATCCTCGCGCGCGCCGAACGCGCCGCCGACGCCCGCCATCGTCAATCGAACCTTCTCCGGCGGAAGAGCCAGGATCTCCGCCAGTTGGTCGCGATCGACGTGCAGCCACTGCGTCGCGAGGTAGAGATCGACTCCCCCATTGCCATCGGGCACTGCGAGACCAGACTCGGGACCGAGCGGCGCCTGGTCCTGCATGCCCACCTCGTACTCCCCCGTCACGACCACGTCCGCACGCGGGCTCTGGTTGCCGTGCCGGATCTTGACGTAGCGGGTGACGTTTCCGTTCGGGTGCAGACGGGGTGCTGCATCGGTCAAAGCAAGCTCGGGATCGGTGAGCGGGGTGAGCACCTCGAAGTCGACACGAACCTTTTGCGCAGCCCGCCGCGCGAGCTCCGGAGTATCTGCGGCGACCAGCGCCACAGCCTCGCCCCAGTAGCGCACCATGTCGATCGCAAGCACCGGCTGGTCCTGGATCTCGAGCCCGTACACCTTGCTGCCAGGAACGTCCTGGTGCGTGAGAACTGCGTGCACTCCCGGCGAGGCCAGGGCTTCGGCTGCATCGATGCTAAGGATGCGCGCGTGCGGATGCGGGCTCCGCACCGTGGTCGCCCACAACATGCCGTCGACGGTCAGGTCCGACGAGTAAGGAAATTCGCCGCGCACCTTCTGATCGCCGTCAGCCCGGCGCGGCGACTCGCCAATCCGACCCTTCACGGGTACGAGCGCTGCGAGCCGGGGTTTCACCTGGACAGCCGGCCGGCGGCCAGGTGCACCGCGTCGATGATCTTGGCGTAGCCCGTGCACCGGCAGATGTTGCCGGCAAGCGCCTCGCGAATCTCCATGGTCGTCGGCTGTGCCACCCGCGAGAGCAGGTCGTGCGTGGCCACCACCAGACCCGGCGTGCAGAACCCACACTGGACCGCGCCCGCCTCGAGGAACGCTTCCTGCACCGGGTGCAGAACACCGACCCCCGCGAGGCCCTCGACCGTCATCACCTCGCGACCTTCCGCCTGACCTCCCAGCACCAAGCACGAGCAGACAAGCTGCCCGTCCAGGTACACCGAGCACGAACCGCACTCACCCTGCTCACATGCGTTCTTCGAACCGGAGAGGTCCAGGTGCTCGCGCAGGACGGAGAGGAGGCTCTCCCCCTCCCATACGTCCTCCGCGACGCGAGACAGACCGTTGACCGTGCAGGTGATCCTCATCCGGCTCCTCGGTATTCGTTCCAGGCCCAGACGAAGCTGCGGCGGGCCATCACCGCGAGCGCGTGGCGCCTGTAAGCTGCCGTGCCCCGGATGTCGTCGATGGGTTTTGCCGCCGCGGTGACAAGCTGCCCGAAAC
>Ga0209117_1000039_pt1 | contig 119114 bp, 128 predicted proteins | sample BlaSpr_A8_OM2_M2_FD_187978 | JGI IMG/M metagenome (GOLD analysis project Ga0209117, IMG submission 187978) | Forest soil microbial communities from Thunder Bay, Ontario, Canada - Black Spruce, Ontario site 2_A8_OM2_M2 (SPAdes) (version 2) | ecosystem: Environmental > Terrestrial > Soil >... | reverse complement strand
AGAAAGCGCAGACGCCTTGGCTATGGGTGAGATCGGCTTTGCACACTTCGCGCTGATTGCGAGGACTGCAGCGGCGGTTGGTCGCCGCTTCGACGAGGCCGGGTTGCTCCGCAAGGCGCGCAAGCTCAACATCTTTCCCTTCCGAAATGCCTGCATGCACGCTCGGCATGCAGCCAACCCGGAGGGTTTCGTGAACGAAGAGAAAGAGGGCGTGGAGGCGCGCAGCCTGACCCTGACCACCGCCGACGATGGCGTCGTCCTCGTTCAGGGCATCCTCGACAAAGTCGGCGGGGCCGCACTGCGCACTGCGCTGGAGCCCTTGGCCAAGCGCGCCAGCAAGTACGACGATCGCAAACTCGATCGGCGGCTGGGGGATGCGCTCGTCGACCTCTCGATGCACGCCCTCGACAACGGTGTTCCAAGCGGGCGCACCCAGCTTCAGGTCACGACCTCCTTGGAGACACTCCTGGGTCTCCCTGGTGCGCCGGCGGCGGAGATGGAGTTCTCACTCCCGATCTCGGCCAAGGCAGTTGAGCGGCTGGCGTGCGACTGCTCGGTCACGCGGATCCTGCTCGACTCCGAGTCGATGGTCATCGACGTTGGTCGCGCCAAGCGAGTGGTTTCGGGCCCGCAGGCCAAAGCGCTTAAGGTTCGCGACCGTGGCTGCACGTGGCCTGGTTGTGACCGGCCGGCGAGCTGGACTTCGGCGCATCACGTCGTGCACTGGATTCACGGTGGGACGACCGACCTTCCCAACCTGGTCCTCTTGTGCTACCGGCATCACTGGATGGTCCATGAGGGCGGTTGGCAGGTCGTGCGCACCGATGATGGATGCGTCCATACGGTTGCCCCGCTGATGGGATTTGGGATGCGGTCGCGGGGGCCGGATTAGACCGCAGCCGCCTGTTCGACCTGTCGCTTGCCAATCCGCACGAGCACGGCGGAGGCGGCGATCGTCAACACCACAGTCGCGAGCATGGCCGTGAACAGCTGGGCCGGGATCAAGCCTCGGGCCAGCAGGATGCCGGCGAGCACAAAGCTGAACTCCCCCACCTGACCAAGCCCGATGCCCAACTGCCAGTGATGGACGTCGCGCAGTCGCGCGAGCCGGCTGAGGCCCGCGGCGGGCAGCGCCTTGGCGACCACGACTGCAACGATCAAGAAACCGATCCACGGCACGGCACCGGGAAGGGCGCCTGGATCGATGAGGCTGCCCAGGAGCACAAAAAAGAGAACCGCGAACAGGTCCCGGAACGGGAGGATGCGCTGGCGCGCCTCCGCCGCGGCCGGACTTTCCCCGATCGCCAGGCCGGAGACGAATGCCGCGAGCGCCAGTGGGACGTCGAAATACCTGGCGCCAATTCCGGCGAGCGCCAGTCCGCTGCCGACGGAAAGCATGAGAAATAAGTCGTGCTCGGCCCGGAGCATGTGCAGCAGCCGCGGCAGCGCCCAGGCCGCAATGATGACCAGCACGATGTAGGCGACGATCGCGCCCGCGGCAATAAGCGGCGGCCGGGAGCCGAGTCCGAAGAAAGCGATCACAAGCAGGGCAAGGGCGACTCCGATCATGTCTTGCATCACGCTCCAGCTCAGCAGCGCTTCCTCGGTTGCACGATTGGTAGTGCGGCGCCGGCTCCGCGTGATGTTGATGACGACCACGCTCGACGACAGCGCAACCGACAGGCCCACCAGTACCGCGCCGCGCCAGCCAACGCCCAACGCGAGTGCGGCGGCGCCCACGACCAAAGTTGTCAGCAGCACCTGCACCGGCGCTGTCCACAAGACGGCGGTCCGGTTGCGGATCAGCCGCACCGGATCGATCTCGATGCCGACCTCGAACAGCAGCAGCACCACTCCGACATCCGCCAGAAGCTGGAGCTGACCACGGTCAACGACATAACCCGGCGTGAAGGGAGACACGACCAGGCCCACGATCAGGTAGCCGAGCACGGCGGGAAGCCCGAGCCGCCGCGCCAGCCAGCCCGCCGTCACGGCCAGCAGGAGCACCAGCCCGATCTCGAGGATGGCAGGCGCGGTTTCGGTCGGAGCCGAAGCGGTCAGCACCATCGCGCTGATCCTATCCTTGAACCATGAGCACAACGCCGAGTGAGAAAGTTCGCGTCCTGTACACCGCGGAGGCTACCGCGACCGGCGGGCGCAAAGGTCATGGGCGCACGAGCGACGGCCGCGTCGACGTCGACTTCTCGTCGCCGGCGGAGATGGGTGGAGACGGAGGCCCCGGAACCAATCCCGAGCAGCTCTTCGCAACCGGGTTTGCGGCCTGCTTTCAGAACGCGATGATGAGCATCGCTCGCCGCAAGAACCTTTCGGGGGTGGACGATTCGATAGTCACGGCCAGGATCGGCATCGGGCCCATCGAGAACCGATTCGGTTTGACCGCGGAGCTCGACATCAGGCTGCCGTCGATTCATGACCGGGCGGTGGCGGAGGAGCTGGTCGCAGCGGCGGAGAAGCGCTGTCCTTACTCCAACGCAGTCCGCGGCAACATCGACGTCGCCATCACGATCCTCGAACCGCCCGCTTAGGCATAACCTGGGGCCGAGGTTATGCCCGAAAACGTGATCTTCGGCACTGGGCCCCTCGGACTCGCCGTGGCGCGGCGGCTGGTGTCGTCGGGCAAAGGCGTCCGCCTGGTCAACCGGAGCGGCAAAGCGCAGGGCCCGCCGGGCGCCGAAGTTTTCGCAGCCGATGCGTCCGATCCCGCCGCGGCTCGCCGAGCGTGCCAGGGGGCGATCGTCGTATTTCACTGCGCTACGCACTCGTACGGTCAGTGGGACAAAGTACTGCCGCCGATCATGAGCGGGATCATCGAGGGGGCGGCGGCGGCGAGTGCGCGGCTGGTCTACGGAGACAACCTCTACGCCTACGGCCCCGTCGACGGGCCGATTCGCGAGGACCTGCCATACAAGCCCGTCGGTCCAAACACCAACGCACGCGCGGAGGTGGCGACGACTCTCATGAACGCGCACGCTGTCGGCAAGCTGCGCGCGACGATCGGCCGTGCGTCGGACTTCTACGGTCCGCATGCGCGCCAGTCGAAGGCAGGCGACCTGATATTCGCGCGCGCGATCGCCGGCAAGCCGGCACAAGTCGTCGGCAATCCAGACCTGCCCCACACGCTGACGTTCATCGACGACTTCGCGGCCGGCCTCGTCACCCTCTCCCGGCAGGACAGGGCTTTGGGTGAGGCGTGGCATGTCCCCAACGCCGAGACGCTGACGACGCGGCGATTCGTCGAGATGGTCTTCGACCAGCTCCACCAGCCGCTCAAGCTTCAACGCGCTCCGATGATCTTCATCAACCTGATGGCGCTCGCAGCGCCGCCAATGCGTGCCGTCAAGGAGACGATGTACCAGTCAGTGCGACCCTGGGTGGTGGATCACAGCAAGTACGAGCGCGCCTTCGGCGCGCAGCCCACTCCGCATGAATCGGCGATCGAAGCCACGATCGCCTGGTTCAGGGCAGCTGCTTCACGCCCCTCTCCCTAGCCCTCTCCCCTGCAGGGACAGGGAAGCTGCAGCCAGCCCACCGGCGATGGCCAAAGCCAGGGCGCCAATGAGGCCGATGCCGCCGCCGATCCCAGCCCGCTCCGAGGGGCCGGTCGCCGCCGCCCCGACGTAACCGACGAAAAGGACGAATGTCTGCGCGCCCAGCGCGAGCAGCACGCCGGCTGCAAGCGCGCGCGGGACGCGGCCTCGGAGGGCGATCAGCAGAACGCCGGCAACGATCCCCCCGACCGCCACGATGACGGGTTCGACCGCGTACCACAGGGCGCCGGGATAGCCGGGATTGAAGATCGACGGCGAGGTCGGCGAAACGGTGGAGTCGGTGTAGTTCGCGTACGGAAACGCGCACGCCACGATGGTCACCGCCGCCCCTACGAACGCGACCACCGCGCTCGCCACCGCGAGCCGGGTGCCCGGTGCCGCGGCCGGGGCGGCAGGCACGGGCGCCGCGATGACGCCGTCCCTTGGCACCCAGCGCACGCCATCCCATCGATAGAGGCCGTCAGGGGATATCTGCTCAGCCAACCCTGTCAGCCGCCGTGCGCATGTGGCTGGCGAAGCGTTTGCTTGAGCTCCTGGTTCAGGCAGCCGAAGCAGATGGCCGCGGGACAATGAGGCTCCTCGCAACACGAGCAGACCTCGATCTCACGACCGCAGCCCTTGCACTTCTCCCTGGTCGCCGTCGCTTCTGTCATTTCTCCTTCTCCATCGCCGCCGCCACGTCCGTCTGCAACAGCAGGCCGACGAGACGCCCGTCAGAGGTGGTGACCGGCGCGTTCACCAGCTTGTGGTCGACCATCGTGTGCAGCATCTCATGGAGCGATACATACGGCCGGTAGGTGCTTGGTCCCGGCCGCATCGCTTTCTCGACGAGCTGTTGCGGATCGCCGTCCAACTCCTTGGCACGGAGCAATCCGAAAACGACGCGCTCCTCGTTGACCACGACAGCGGCGTCCCAGCCCTGGGCTTTCGCACGCGTCTTCACATCACCGAGCTTTTCGGTCAACGAGCAAGTCGGGACGTCCTTCCGCGCGACATCGCCGGCGCGAGGGTGCTGGGCGTTCGTGCCCTCGGTCGGCAGGCCGGCGGCCATCCAATCGACCTTGCCGTCGACGTAGTCAGAGACATCGCCGAACCCCAATGACTCGAGCCGCCACGCGGCCCTGGGCGACAGGTCTCAAGTAGTGTCCCAGCAGTAGACGATCACCGGGCGGTTGCGGTCGAGCACGGTCCGAGCCTCGGTGTCGAGCTTCCGAAGCGGGAGATGGATGGCCCCGGGAAGATGGTCCTCCTCGTATTCGGGGCTCGGCAGCACCTCCACCAGCTGCGCGCCGGCCGCGATCATCTTGCGGACCTCGTCTCGGCGAATCTCTTTCGGCATTCGTGATCCTCCAGTTGGGCTATCGCTATTCTCGTCCCCTGATGATGCTGTCGATCGGCGACCTGGTCCTCGACGTCTCGATCGTCACCGAGGGGCGGCTGCGGGCCGACGACGACAACCCCGCGCGCATCACGATGGGCGGCGGCGGGCAGGCGGCCAACTTCTGCGCCTGGGCGGCCAAGGTGGGCGAGCCCTCCCGGCTGATCACGAGGGTCGGAGATGACGACGGCGGCCACCTGCTGGTGGCGGAGATGGAAACGCTGGGGGTCGATGTACACGCGATCTGGGCTGCGCAGCCCACGGGCGTGATCGCCGTCCTGGTCGGCCCGAACGGAGAGAGGACGATGGCCACCCAACGCGGCGCCAGCACCGGCCTGCGACCAGATGACCTCCGAGAGGCGTGGTTCGAGGGTGTCAGGCTGATCCACGTGCCTGCGTATTCGCTGTTCGAAGATCCGCTGGCAGAGGCCGCACGAGCCGCCGTCGCGTTCGTGCGCCGCGGGAAGGGTCTCCTCGCCATCGACCTTTCTTCCGCAGCCGGGATCCACGAGTATGGGTCCGCGCGCATGGCTCACGTCCTCAAAGATCTCGCCCCGGACCTGCTGTTCGCGACGCGCGCCGAGGCGGAGGCGCTCGGCATCCGGCTGGAGCGGTTGGCGGCGATACCCGTCGTGAAGCTCGGGGAATCTGGCTGCACCGTACTCGGAGAGTTCATTCCGTCGCCGCAGGTCGACCTGGTCGACGCCACCGGCGCCGGAGATGCCCTCGCCGCCGCCTTCTGCTCGTCCTACCTGCGCGGCGCCAGTCCCATCGAGGCGGCCAAGTACGCCGTCGGCGTGGCTTCGGATGCGGTCACTCACATCGGCGCGCGACCGAGTGCCATTCCGTGAGCGAGCTGCTCCGGGTCTCCAACGAGGTCGCCGACGCGCTGAGCCACGGCTTTCCGGTGGTCGCGCTGGAGACCTCGATCGTCGGCCAGGGCCTGCCCCATCCGCACAATCTGCGCGCGGCGCGAGAAAGCGATGCGGCAATCCGGGAGGAGGGCGCGATTCCGGCGGCGGTGGCGGTGCTCGACGGTCGCCTGCACGTGGGCGTGACCGATGCCGAGCTGGAACGCATCGCGAAGGGTGCGGTCAAGGTGAGCTCGCGCGATCTCGGATGGGCGACGGTTCGGGGTGCCGTCGGCGCCACCACGGTAGCGGCCACGATGCGAGCGGCCGTGATGGCGGGCGTTCGATTCTTCGCGACCGGAGGCATCGGTGGCGTCCACCGGGGCCATCCCGAAGACGAGTCGTCTGACCTGATCGAGCTGAGCCGCACTCCAGTGGCCGTCTTCTGCGCCGGCGCCAAGATCATCCTGGATCTGCGGCTCACCCTCGAACGTCTGGAGACCCTCGCCGTGCCAGTGCTCGGGTATCAATGCGACGAATTTCCGGCGTTCTACTCCAGGAGCAGCGGTTATCCGGTGAATTCGCGGGTCGACACGCCCGATGAGACCGCGCGCGTGCTGCAGGCGTCCTGGGCGACGGGCAGCCGGGGCGTGGTGGTCGCGATACCGCCGCCAGTCGAGCTCGAGGGCGCTGAAGAGCTGGTCGAGCGCGCGGTCCGCGAGCTCGCCGACGTGAGCGGCCCGCAGCTGACCCCGCGCCTGCTCGCGCGCGTCGCCGAGCTCTCGCGCGGGCGATCCCTCGACCTCAACGTCGACCTGGTGGTCAACAACGCGCGCGTGGCGGCGCGCGTCGCCTCCGCTTTCTCAGCATTGCGGAAAGGAGTCAGCAAGCCTCCGGCGCGGACACCCTTTTGACATTAGGTGTGGCTCGGATCGAGAGGTACGGTCCAGGTGAGCTGGCCTCCAAGTACGAGCCCGGGGACTTCATCCTTTCGCATCGCAACCGCCCGATCGCGGGGCTGATCAGCCTCGGCCAGAAGCGTCGGTTCCGCGGCGCCGACGCCGTCTATGCGCACTGGAGCCACTGCGCCACGATCGTGGAGAAAGACGGGACGCTCGTGGAGGCAGAGGCGCTCGGCGTGGTCAAGAGCCCGATCTCCAAGTACCGGGCAGCGGAGTTCCACCTCGTGCGACTGGGCCCTGAGCTCGACGCGGAGGGCCGCAAGCGCGCGGTCGAGTACTCGAATTCGCAAATCGGGAAGGGCTTCGGCTACCTCGCGCTGGTCGGCGTATCGATCTATCTAGTGACCGGTCTGCCCTTGCGGCTCATGCGCAGCGGCCATCAGATCTGCTCGGAGCTGGTCGTCCGCGCGCTGCAGGCCGGCGGGCTGCTCAGGGACGCCGATTCGTCGTTGACCCTGCCGGCCGACATTGCGAAGAGGTTCAACGTCCGGCCCTGACCTTCGCGGGATCGCGCTTCCACTCCAGATAGGAGTAGATAAAGAGGACGACGATCACGGCAGGCAGCCCGGCGGCGAGAGCAATAACACCCACCCACGGGAAGAACGGCGTCGCGGCCGCCAGCAGGCCCACAGCAACAAAGAGCCGTCCACCCAGACGGTGCGTCCGGTTCCACGAGCGCTCGCTCGAGAGCGTCCAGGGGGTGCGGATGCCAAAGAAGAAGTTGCTTCGGACCTTGCCTAGATAGTTGCCTACAACTGTCAGAAGAAGGCCGACCCCCGCTGGCGCAAGACGAGCCACCCACTCGGGACGCGCCAACCCCACCTCGCTCATCACGATCGCGGCCTGGACGCCTGCAAGCAACACCAAGGTCGAGATCCACACGGCCGTGTAGGCCGTCCCACTCAGGTTTAGATTGCGCCGCCGAGGCTCGAGGCTGGGCAAGAACGCCAGCAGGGCCGAAATTCCCGCCGTCAGGACTGGGATCAATAGAAAGGCCCAGAGCGCATCGCTGTAGCCGTTCGGGTGACCGTTGGCGTCCCAGTGGATGGCCACACGTGCATCCCACGGCACATGGGAGAAGCCGTAGGCGGCAATTCCAAGCTCGAAGGCAAGCGCGACGAGCGTCACAACGAGTGGCCGTCGCCGATCGATAGACGCCTCTACCGTTGGATCTTGAAGCTTTCCAGCAGCGCCCATAACGCCTCCTCCAGGACGGACACATTCAGCCGGTAGGTGATCGTCGTGCCCGAACGGTCACCCTGGATCAAGCCGGCTTCCCGCAGCACTGCGAAGTGCCCGGACAAGGTCGGCTTGGCGAGGTCGAACCGCCCTGCGAGCTCGCCCGCTGTCATGTCGCGAGATCGCAGGAGCTCGAGGATCCTCCGCCGCGTGGGGTCTGACAGAGCTCGATACACATTGTTCAAAGCCGCGCCTCACAGTTTCGCTATTTCGCTAACGACCGAATAATACCTGGTTTGATGGGTCGCGGGCGAGTGCGGTTACTGCGTCCGGGACGCTTCGGTCTGCCACACGGTGGCCGAGATGCTCGCGATCAAGTCCCAGCCGGCCGCTCCTCCGAGGCCGTCCGTCATGACGACGACCACATAAGCCCCGTCGGGCCCGGTGGTCACCAACGCCGCGTCGTTCTCGACGGCGTCGATGGCGCCGGTCTTGTGGACCACGGTCGATCCCGACACCCCGGCCGGAACTCCCGCCTCGGTGGTGGTGCCGGTCAGGAGCGGGTAGAGCCACGCCTGAGCGGAAGCGCCGCCCAGGCTCCCGTTCGCCTCCGCGGTCCAGAGCACGGCCAGGTCGTCGGCAGTCGTCGTGTTGGGGTCGGAGAACGCCGAGTCGGTGGTGCCCACCGAGGCCGCCCAAGCGTTGACCGCGTCAACGCCACCGACGTCGCGCACGAGCATGTGGCCGGCGGTGTTGTCGGATTGCTGTGCGGCCCGCAACGCGAGTTCGTTGCGTGTGAAACACGCGCCAGGCGTGTAGTCGTCAAACCAGCCGGCCTCGTAGTCGGATTCCTGGTAGCAGACCAGCCCGTTGGGGTCGGTGGCGCCTGAGGCGATGCTCTGCGCCTCCATCATCAGCGCGACCAGCTTGTAGGTGCTGGCGGCGGTGAAGACCGCGCCTCCGTCGAGCGACCAAGTCATCGGATCCGAACCGCCGAGCTCGACCACCGTGACGCTCACCGCGGCGCCGCTGTCGGCAACCAGCTGCTGCAAAGCCGCCACCAGCGCGCTGGAGTCGCGGAGCGTCCCTGCCGGCGCGGCCGCCATCGCGTTGGTGCCGGTAGCGCTGGTCGACGCGCTGATCGGTGTCCCGCTCGTTGCTGTCACTGCTGAAGGCGTGACCTGCCTGGCCGCATGCGCGGCGACGATCAGCGGGGACGTGACGAGGGCGGCGACCACCAGCGTGAGCATCGCAGCGACGCTTCGGCCCATGAGTGCAAGCGTCGGCTCCGCCGCTGGGCTGGCCCTGAGCGACGCATGTGAGTTTGCTGAGGAAGTTGGGTCGGGCACCGCGCTTTGACAACGCACCGCCCACTGATCATGTTCAAGCGGGCGCGGACGTTGGTAACGAAAAGATCAACGCCCTGAAAGGGCGGGATCAAGAATTGCGGTCAGGCACCACGCGTAATACACCAGCCCTTGATTCGTGATACAATCGCTCGGTGAAGAGCGTCCGGTTGGATGCGGATCTTCAAGCCCGCCTCAAGGAGGCGGCGCGAACTGCCGGCGTCTCCGAGTCAGAGTTCATTCGCGCCGCGATCGACGAGCGCAGCGATGCCACGCTTGGTCACGGACTCGAAGGCCGTTTGACGGGACTTATAGGCGCCGTCAATTCGAAGGGGGGACGCGCCACCAAGGCCCACCAGCGCTACCGCGAACTGCTCAAACGGCGTTCGGCGAGGACTTCGAAGTCGCGACCTTAACTGACACTGGGCCGCTGGTCGCGCTCATCGACTCCGGCGAGCGCGATCACGAACGGTGCCGCCAGACCCTGAAGCACCTCGATGCCCCGATGCTCACTACCTGGCCGGTTATGACGGAGGCGATGTACCTACTCGGCGATGCAGGGGGCTGGCGGGCGCAACGTGCCCTGTGGGCGATGATCGAACGTGGGGCGGTCGAACTTGCAGACCTGCAAACATCGGATATTGCGAGGGCGCGAGCGCTGATGGAGAAGTACCGCGACGCGCCCATGGACGTAGCCGACGCCAGCCTGGTCGCGGTTGCCGAGGCCCGCGGTCTGAAGCGGGTGTTTACGCTTGACTCGGACTTCGGCGTCTATCGATATAGAGGTCGCGAGGCCTTCGATATGGTCCCAGCCTGACCTTGTAAGCGCCTGCTGGGGGATCTGCTCGCGCGTCCCTAAAGGGGAAACGGGTTGTCGGTGGTCAGGCCCGACGGCCGGCCCACCGGGAAGTGGAGATTGAGCAAGGCCTTGAATTGCTTGAAGCCGTCGGTCTTGCCCGTGAGCTTGGTGTAGGTCTTGCCCAGGGTCGGCGCCCCGGCCCCCACGATCTGGACCCACGAGTTCCCGAGCTGGAAGTGAAGCCAGTTCAGGAAGAGAACGGCGCAGCCGTTGCCGGTCGAGCTCGTGTCGCTGCTGAATGTCTTGTCGACATAGTTTGGGCGCCTCGAGTCAAGCCAGGTCTGCGCGGTCGCGAAGCCATCGAGCTCGGCAGGATAGGAGTCGGTGGCGAGGACTCGCGACAGCCCCTCGCCGTGGCTCTTTCCGCAATTCCACCCTTTCTTTTGAACCGCCTCGAAGACCTCGACAAACTCCGCGATATTCAAAAACTCGGAGTAGTTCCCGTTCGCGGGACCGGTAGTTGCGTCGCAGAAAAGATCCGTGGCGGCGCAGGTCATGTGAAAGGCACCGTTTGGGTTGGAGAAGAGGATGACGCTGAACGGCCCGGCGGACAGCCCGCCGAAGTAGCCCGAAATCCTGGCGTAGTCCGCCTCACATGAGGCCAGCACGACGTCCGCATCCTTCTGCCCATCGGTTCCGAGCGCGGGGTCTACGTAGACGGCGAAATGCGTGGTCTTCGCTCGGAGGTTGCCCGGCACCTTCAGCTGAATGGGCTGTTTGACAGCGCGAGCCACAGCAACGCCGGTTCGGTGAAAGACACTGGCCATGGCTGATCCCCCCGGAGCCCCGGCCCTAACCGCCGGCCACTCAAACCGAAGCTTCGCTCTTCAGAACCCCTTCGTCAAGGGGTCACTTGACGTTGCATTTAACATGTGTTTCATGCCTACGACCACACCGATCGAGCACGTCGTGATCGTGGTCAAGGAGAACCACGGGCTGGACACCTACTTCGGGACCTTTCCCGGCGCCAACGGTATGGCCATGGCGCATGCCGCCAATCCGCCACCCAACGACCCTAATCACCGGCACCCGGCCTGGCTCACACGGGCGAAGACCGCGCCGCGCGTGCAGTACGTGGAGGCGGACATCCCGAAATATTGGGCGTGGGCGCGGTCCTTCACCCTGTGCGACTCGTACTTCACCGACGTCGCCGGGCCGTCGACACCGAACCACTTGATGCTGGTGTGCGCCGACTCGCCGATCATCGAGAACCCGCACCCGGCTCCGCTGTTCGATCGACCCACCCTGCCCGCCCAGCTGGACAAGGCCGGCTTCAGCTGGGCCAACTACGGCGGTTACGCATTCGACTACCTGAAATACACCAAAGGCAAGAACAAGAAGGCGCCGGCTCAGTTTGCGGTCGATGCCGCGGCCGGCAAGCTCCCCACCGTCTCGTGGCTGTATGCGCCCACCGGGCTGTCGGAGCACCCGGTCGAAAACGTGACCAAGGGGATGCAGTGGACCGTCGCCCAGGTGGCGGCGGTGGTGAAGGGCAAGCTGTGGCCGAAGGTGGCGATCTTCGTCACCTGGGATGACTGGGGCGGCTGGTACGACCACGTCAATCCCCCGTTGCTCGAGAAATGGACCGATGGAACGCAGTTCCGCTACGGCGGCCGGGTGCCGTGCCTGGTGCTCTCCCCGTACGCGAAGCACGCCTTCATCTCGCACGCAGTGCACTCGCACGTGAGCCTGGTGCGGTTCTGCGAGAAAGCCTTTGGGCTGCCCTCGCTGAACGCGCGCACGGCGGCGGATGACGGCATGGCGGACTGCTTCGACTACAAACAGGCGCCCCTTCCCCCGCCTGCCTGACGCGATCTGCGCCGCGTAGGCAAGATCAGGTCCGCTTCGCGTCATGACCAATATCCAGTCATGACGCGTTAACGGAGAAACACGATGATGTCGGACCAAGTCGGCGCACGCCTCCCGCGATGGATCGGAACCATCGCGATCGCCGCCATGGCCGCCACAGCGATCGTTTTCACCCCCCTGGCGGCCGGCGCGGCCACCTTGATCGCCGAGTTCCCAACCCCGACGGCGGGCAGCACGCCGCAAGGGATCGCCGCCGGCCCGGACGGCAACCTCTGGTTCGCCGAGTCCGGCGGCGGCAGCAGAATCGGCCGCATCACGACCGCCGGCACGATCACCGAATTCACCGGCCTGACCGGTGCGCCTTTCTGGATCGCCTCCGGCCCGGGGGGCCTGTGGGTCACCGAGCCATCCGCAAACGTGATCGCGGAGCTCAGCACGGCCGGCGCGGTGCTGGGCGAGTTCCCGGTTCCGACCCCCGGCAGCTTTCCGGATCAGATCGTTTCCGGACCAGACGGCAACCTGTGGTTCACCGAGTACCTGGTCGACCAGATCGGCCGGATTACTCCTGCCGGTGCCATCACTTCGTTCCCGATCTCGGCCGGCGCCGGCCCGACAGCGATCGTCGCGGGCCGTGATGGGAACCTCTGGTTCACCGAGCAGGCAGGCAACAGGATCGGGCGGATCACCACGACGGGTGTGGTCACCGAGTTTGGCCCTGTGGGGGGCATGCCCGCGGGAATGGCAGCCGGGCCGGATGGAAACGTGTGGTTCACCGAGTACGCCGGCAACCAGATCGGCCGGATCACCATGGCGGGGGTCATCACGGAGTTCGCCGTCACCACCTCCGGGAGCGCGCCAGCCAGCATCGCCGCCGGCGCCGACGGCAATCTCTGGTTCACCGAGGACTCTGGCAACAAGATCGGCCACATGAGCCCCGCCGGCACGATGCTGGCTGAGTTCGGGATCCCTATGCCCGGCAGCGGGCCCAACGCGATCGCGAGTGGTCCGGATGGGAACCTGTGGTTCACGGAGCGGCTCATGAACCAGATCGGACGCCTCACCCCGGGTACGACGGGCCCGGCCCCAACCGCCCTGACATACACCGGGGCGACGACTGGACGCTTCAACGATCCTGCCACCGTCTCGGCGGCGCTGGTCGACAGCACGACCGGCACACCTCTCAGCGGCCTGAGCGTGGCCTTCACGCTGAACGGTGCCGAAACGTGTAGCGGCGTGAGCGATGCACTGGGCCGCACGGCGTGCCAGGTCACTCCCGGCGAGCCGAGCGGTACCTATCGCGTCGCCGTCAGCTTCCCCGGCAGCGCTCTGCACGCAGCTTCGTCGACCTCGACCTCATTTGCCGTCACCGCTCGGGGCAGCAAGCTCGCCCTGGTCGCCCGGGCTCACATCGACAACGGGTCCAAGCTTTCTCTCACCGCACTGCTGACCGACGGGACACGACCGATTGCCGGTCGCACCGTGACCCTCGTGCTGGGAACGGGCGCCACCGCCCAGAAGTGCACCGCGACGACCAACTCCGGAGGGTCCGCGACGTGCGTCATCGCCGTCGTCAACCAGCCCCGCGGCAAGGGCCAACTCGCCGGCAGCTTTGCAGGCGACGGGTTCTACACGGCGTCTTCGGCCAGCGCGGCCGTGACCGTGTTCGGAAATGCGAGACACGGCAAGAACGAGTGCGACCACGAATGCGAGCAGCAGGGCGATAACTAGGCTCGTCGCGTTCGGCGTGTCGCTTTGGTCAGGTCTGGGTCCGTCAGATAGCTCTGCAGCGTGGGGCCGAGCCATGCCACGAGCTCATCGGTGCGCGCCGACGCCAGCGGCTCGACCCTGACCACGTAGCGAATCATCGCCAGGCCGATCAGCTGGCTGGCGACCAGGCCGGCGCGCAGCTGGGGGTGGTCGAGCTCGAGCGCGCTGGCAAGGCGGGCCAGCACCTCGCGACTGACGAACTCGCGCAGTAGCGCAGCACCCTCCTCGTTCCCAACCGCAGACCGGATGAGAGCGAGGAGCGGGCTGCCGACGGGCGAATCCCAGGTCTCGACAAAGAAGCGTACGAGGCGCTCGCCGAGCCCGCCCAGGCCCGGAGCCAGCAGTTTCGGTATGAACTCGGCGGGATCGACCGGAAACTGAACCGCGGCGCGGAAGACGCCTTCCTTGGAGTCGAAGTAATGCATGACCAGGGCCGGGTCGACCTTGGCCTGGGCGGCGATGCCCCGGATGGTGGTGCCTTCGTAACCGGCTTTGCCGAAATCGGACCTGGCAGCCGCAAGGATCCGTTCCCGGGTGCCGCCCAGGCCAGGGCGGCGGCCTGTGCGCGCCATCTACGCCTGTACGGCTACCGGCTTCGGTTGGCGACCGGCGACCAGCTCACCCAGCCACAGGATCGCCAGGCCGACGGCCAGCCATCCCACCAGCACCGTGATGGGTCCCGCCAGCGCCGCGCCGCCGAAAAACAGGGCCCCCCGCAAGGCGCTGTACACCTGGGCAGCGATCGTCCAGGGCGCGAGCGCCCGGTAGAGGTCGGGCAGGAACTGGCTGCCGATCGGCCCTCCCGACGAGACGAGGCTGAGCAGCATGACCAGGGCCGCCAGCCCGATGCCGGGCGCTCCCAGGAGGCGAGCCAACGCGCCGACCATGGCGCCGAGCGCCATCGAGGCCAGGGCGTCCAGACCCGCCGCCGCCCAGAACCCGTCTCCGTAGCCCCCGGCGATCCATGCTCCCATGCCCATGGCAGTCAACCCAACGAGAACTCCATAAGCAGCGATGAATCCCAGCCGCAGGCCCAGGCCCACAGACTTTCCGGTCCCGAACAGGATCGCCTGCGACGCCAGCGTGCTGATCAGCGTGGCGAGCACGACGAAGAAAAGGATCAGGCCGTGCGCGTCGCCGGTTGGGAATGGATGCACGATCTCAACGGTCAGAGCGTTTCCCTGTGCCTTGAAGGCGTTCGTGAAGGCTGCGGTGATGACGCCCGTCGCCCCATCGCCGGCTGCCCCGGCCACGATCAGGTTCCCAGTGCTGAGTACGAGGACGCCATCCACCGTCCGCGCATCGAGGGCGGCTCGAGCATCCTGCTCGGAGGCATACGTCGTGAACTGGAACGCGCCGGGGGCGTTGGCGCCGAATGCGGTCGACATCTGCTGCACGGCGGGGGCGGGTCCGACCAGGCCCACCGGGATGTCGTGCGGTTGCGGACTCCGGATCGCGGTCCCGATGAGGCCGATGAACACGACCACGATGAGCAGGCCTCCGACCAGAGGCGGTACCAAACCCGTCAGCGATTCTCTTCGACTCGACATCCCACCTGCCTCCTCGGGCTAATTCAACAGTCATTGAATTCTACGCCCGTTGAATTCTGGGTGTCAAGCCGATGATTGCCGAAAGCGCGAGGGACGGGTCTAGCGGATCAGAACCTGATCATGAAGCGGAGGTTTCCGTGCTGCTGGCCAGACTGGTGATTGTCTCCCGGGCCCGACGACGCCGGCGCTTTGGTGGCTGGGGCTGCCGGAGCTGAGGTCGGCGGCACCGGCGCCTTGGCGCCCGGCGGTGTCCCTGAAGACCCCGACCCACCGCCCGACCCTGAGTCCTGGCGCTTGGTGATCGTCGCCGGAGCGTAGAACGCGTCGCCGGCAAAGGTTGCGAACACTGTGCCCGAGCCGCCCGACTGGCTGCCGGCATCGATCACGCAGGTGGCAGACCCGGCCGCGTTGGTCGTCGCCGTGCACGTCTTGGCTGTGGCGCCCGTTCCGGATCCGAGGGTGACGGTACGGCCGGCAAGCGGTCGAGTCCCGTCCTCGGTCAGGGTGGCGGTGATGGATTGCGCGTTGTCGACTTGATTCGAGGTCAGGGCCAGCGCAGTTTGCTCGGCGGTGACCGTAAACGAGGTCGAGGCAGTCGAAGCCGCGAGCAGACTGCTGCCCGCGAAGCTGGCGATCAGGGGGTAGCTACCACTCGGATCGATGGGCGTGAGCTGGCAGGTCGCCAGACCCTGCGCGTCGGTAATCCCAGTGCAGGTGTCTGCCCCATTGAGCGTGAAAACCACACTTTGGCCGCTCAGAGGTGTGGCGGGGCTGACCGAGCTGTTGACGAGTGTCGCCGACACCGTGGCCGGATCGTTGAAGTCTCCAGTTGCCGCCCCGGTGTAGGTCAGGGCGGTGGTGGCCGTCAGGCCGGCCGGCGCCAGGCGCCCGATCTGGTTCGACACCCGTTCGGGGAACCACAGGTTCCGATCCGGTCCCGCGACAATGGCCCCGGGCCCGCTATTCGGGGTGGGGACGTCAAACTCGCCGAGCATCGTGCCGGCCGGGCTCATCCAGCCGATCTTGCCGGCGCTTTCCTCGGTGAACCAGAGGTTGCCGTCGGGGCCCGCGGTAATGCTGCCCGGATGGCTGCCGGGTGTCGTGACCGTGAACTCCGTGATGGTCCCGGTGGTGGTGACCCTACCGATCCGGTTTCCGTCGTATTCGGTGAACCACAGGCTTCCATCCGGACCCGCTGCGATTCCCGCCGGCGTGGCGAGACCGCTGCCAAACTCGGTGACGGTGCCGCCAGTGGTGATCGTGCCGATCTTGCCGGCGGCCTGCTCGGTGAACCAGAGGTTGGCGTCAGCTCCCGTAACGATCGCCGTCGGTCCAGCACCTGCTGGTAGGACCGGGAACTCTGTTATCACGCCGGCTGGGCTGATCTTGGCGATCCTGTTGCCCGAGTACTCGGTGAACCACAGGTTGCCGTCCGGCCCGGGTGCGATCTGGTCCGGGACGCTGCCTGCGGTGGGAGTCTGGAACTCGCCCACTAGGGCGCCAAGGGTGCTCATGGTGCCGATCTTGTACGCGCCGGTTTCCGTGAACCACAGGTTGCCATCCGGACCTGACGTGATCCAGAAAGGCGCACTGGACAGTCCGGGGAATTCGGTGATCGTCCCGGTGGGAGTGATCCGCCCGATCTTGCTTCCACCTGCAAACTCGGTAAACCAGAGGTTGCCGTCCAGGCCGACCGCGATCCCTTGCGGCGTGCTGCCGGCGGTCGGGATCGGAAACTCGGTGATGACGGTGGCCGCGCGGGCAGGTGCCGTATTGGCGACGATCGCCGTGGCGGCGATGGCCGCGGTTGCGAGAACGCGTATCAATCGCGGGAAGCCCGCTCCGACCGATCTGAACATCTGTGGGTTCCTCCGGGAATAATGAAAAACCGGATATATAGGCTGTATGACGGCGATCCACCCCCAATTCCTGCACACAGTGCTGCTATGAGCGAGAACGAGGCTTGGCTGTCGGCGGGTGAGATCGTGCGTCTGGTGGGCGCTCGCGACCTCGATCTCCAGGCCGTCGCCAGGGCGCACCTCGCGGCGATCGAGCGAGCTGACTCGCGAATCCACGCTTACATCCATCTGGACCGGGGTGCGCGCGCCGCGGCCGGCGCAATGTCAGGGGTGACGCTGGCCGTGAAGGACAACCTGCCGGTGGCGGGGATGCCGTGGACCGACGGCAGCGCCGTATGGCGCGACCGCATACCCGACACGGACACGGTTCCGGTGGCACGCGCCCGGGCGGCGGGCGCGGCCATTCTGGGCAAGACCAACCTCCCGGAGCTGGCGGCGGCGGTCGGGACGACCAACGCCATCTTTCCGGCCACCAACAACCCCTGGCGGGCGGGCGTCACTCCGGGCGGCTCCAGCGGGGGCAGCGCCGCCGCCGTCGCCGCGGGCATGGCCACGGTCGCAATGGGCACCGACATGGGCGGTTCGATTCGCATCCCAGCCTCGTGCTGCGGCGTGGTCGGGCTCAGGCCGTCGCCGGACCGGGTGCCCTGCGAGATCGTCGACCCTGCCGGGCTTTCGGTCGTCGCTCCACTCGGCCGGACCGTCGCTGATGTGAGATTGCTTTTCTCGATGATGGCGGACTCCGCCGTGCCTGAGAAATCGCCGATCGCGAAGGGCCTCCGGATCGGCGTCGCGGACGCGACCTCGCTCGGGATGGACGCCGCGTGCTCGGACGCCTGCCGGCGGGCAGCCGATGCGCTCGAGTCGGCGGGCTACCGCGTGGCGCGGATTGCCTGGGAATCGGAGTCGGTGGCGACGGGCTACGGGGTGGTGCGGCGGGCCAGCATGGCGTCCTTCCCCGCCGACCCGCAGCTGTTCGCGCCCGGCATCCGCAAGCTGGTCGAGCAGGGACGCGCGCTGTCCGCGCTCGACTACTTCCAGGCTTTCGAGAGCGCCACCAACGCCGCTTTTCGGGTCGTGGTGAAACCGCTGCTCACCGACTTCGACTTCCTGCTCACCCCCACCCTGGGCCTGGTCCCGATGCCGATCGAGGCCGTGCCGGCCTTCCTCAGCGAGCCGTACGGGCGCTACATCCAGTTCGTCCTGCCCGTCAGCTTTGCCCACACGCCCGCGGTATCGGTCCCGGCCGGCCTGCACGACGGGCTGCCGGTCGGCGTGCAGCTCGTCGCGCCATCGGGCCGCGAGTGGCAGCTCCTGGCCCTCGCCGAGCAGCTCGAGGCAATGCCGGGCTTCGGTTTCCGGCGGCCGCCCGACACCGCCTGACAATGTGTACGTGATGAAAGCTCAAAAGGTCGAACTGTTCGTCTGTCCCATGGCCACCCCGTCCGACACCACCGGGCTGCAAGCCCTGGCCGACTCGGGAAAGATCAAGCCCGACACGCTCGTCGCGCTGGTGGGCAAGACGGAAGGGACCGGCGCTCACGACGACTGGGGCCGCGTATGGGCCGACGTGGTGCTGCGCGAGTGGACGGGCAAGTTCCTTGGCATCCCCGCGAGCGAGGTGGCCAAGCAGGTCATCTTCGTGCTCTCGGGCGGCTGTCCGGGTGTGATCACGCCGCACATCGCTGCCATCACGCGCGAATGGGTCGAGGTTGCGGATGGGGATGCCGGCGCGGGCCACGAAAAGATGCTGGTCGTCGGCCGAGCAGGGTCCGATCCCATGCCGCCGGAGGAGGTCGGCCGCATGGGCCAGATCCGTAAGGTGGCGGCAGCCACGCACGTGGCGATGACAGACGCCGGCCTCACCGATCCCAAGGACGTCCACCTCGTGATGGTCAAGGTGCCGGGCCTGACGACCGCGAGCATCAAAGATGCGGAGTCGCGCGGGAAGACCGTGGTCTCGCACGACCTCACGTTCGGACCGGAGGGCGCGGGGGTCTACGCGAACGACGCCGCCGCGCTCGGGGTTGCGATGGCGCTCGGCGAGGTGCCGGAATCGTCGCTTTCCGATCAAGTTGTGCGTCGCGACTGGAACCTCTACTCCGAGGTGGCCATGACCTCGTCTGGGGGCGAGAAGCGCCACGGCGAGGTGGTCGTGTTCGGTAACTCGGCCACGTCGCGAAGCCGGCTGGGGATCGGCCATGCCGTAACCCGGGACTTCATCGATGCCGAGGGGGTCAGGAACGCCCTGCGTGCCGCCGGATTGAAGTTCAGTGCGTTGCCGTCTGAAAACGATCTCTCGCGACTCGTGCATGTCTTCGCCAAGTCGGTCATACCGGGGAGCGATCAGATCCGCGGCCAGAGGATCACGCTGCTGGACGACGCGGACGCCTATCAGATCGGGAAAGCGCTGGGAGGGATGCTCGTGGCGTCGGTCACCGGCCGCACCACGAACTACGTGAGCGGAGGGGAGCGCAACTCTCACCAGGGGCCGCCGGGGGGCAACATCGTTGCCGCGGTAGTCAGGGCCGAGTCGTAGACCGGGCTAGGTGCCCGGCACTTAGACCCACCAAAACGTCCGTCCGGACGTCGCGCCGCACGTCACTGTGATCGGCCACTGCCCTCGGGTTGCACTTTTGTCGACGGACAATGTCCACGCCACGTCGCCTGCTGCGTCGGTGGTCTTGGGGTCGAGTCCCGGCGCGCTGGAGCGTCCCGAGGAATCGAACACCACGATGCTGCATGAGGTGTTTGGGCGCGCGTGCACGGTTATCGGGGCGCTGCCGCCGGGCGGGATCCCAACTGGCACGTGGCTGAATGTCACGGAGTACTGATCGCGGTAGTCGCGCCGCTCCCAGTAGTAGATGATCCCGATGGCGTACGCGTCGTTCGCCGGCCGGTGGGCACGGATGTCCGCATAGTCGGTCACCATCGCGCACCGCCCGACGCTCGTGTTCGACGGGGGCGCCGAGACACGGTCGGTGATGATCAGGCAAGCTCCGGCATTGCTGGTGTCGACGTCTCGGCTGTAGCTGGGGCTGATGCCCACGTCCACCGGTAGCGGCTTGACCAGCTCGCCGGGCGGAATACGTTGTTGCCGGGCCGCCAGGACGTCAGTGACTGTGGTTCTGTCTTTCGTCACGTCACCCGTCCCTCGATAGACCAGCAGTGTCGCTTTCATGCATGTGTGCTTGTCCACCCAACCCTGCACACGGTCCACGCAGCCGAGCTCTAGCCCTTCGTAGACGGCGGTCCTGCTGAATGGAAGCGAGAGCTCCCCAGGGACGCTCTGGTGTACCGGTCCGATGAGGCCCAACCCCTGGCATGCGACAGGCAGAAGGGAGGCGGCGGCGCTCACCGCAATGATCTTCGTCCATGGCACTGACCTGACGAGGGCGGCGCCGAGGGCGAGGGTGGCAATCGCGGGGAGGAGCAGCAGCGGCGCCGCCGAGGCCGCGGGCGGCACGATGTCGCTCCGAGTGAAGACCAGCGGAATGATCACCCCGACGGACCAGACGATCGCCAGGGCATCGATCACCGCCACGATCACGAGCGGCCATAAGCGCGGTCCTCGCCACCGCCAGGCCAGCAGCAGCAGGACCACGATGACCGGCCCGAGAACGGTCGATGAAGCTGCGAAGGGGGCGCCCCGGAAGTCGAAACACCAGCCGCATTCCAGCGCTCGGGCCTGGTAGTCGATGAAGTCGGGGACAGTGAGCCCGATCGTCGCCAGCATGCCGGCCGCCTCGATGAGGAGCGCCAGACGAAGGTATCCGTGTAGCCGGGCGCGCTCGGCGGTCATGACGACCGGATTATGGTCGCGGGTCAGCGCTTCCTTGCTGGGTTAGCTCATAGAGCTTAAGGGGTGAGAGCGGCATCTCCGTGATGGGCACGCCGAGCGCCTCTTCGACCGCCGGGCGCGAATAACCTCATCGGTCCCATTACGTCCGACGGCAACCACACAGGATTTGGACCAACAAGAGGGGGGCCGGACAATGCCGAATTCGCTGAGTGGGTGGCTCCTTCGACCGACACCATTCCACGCGAGACTATGCGCGAGGCGCCGGTCTTTGCCTCACCTCAAGCTTGCCGCTGGCCATATGGTCTGTACGGGTCAAGGGCTCGAGGTCGAATCTCGATCGCAAACGGTATCGAAGACCCGGGGAGCTATGTGCAGCGACCGTAGACCGTTGTCCTCAGATCGGTGCCGTCGAGATTGGCAAGCGGACGTTTTCTGGCCTCTAATGTCACTAACCTGGATCGATCAGCACCTTACCGGCTTTGTTTGTGACCCGAACGATATCGTTCTGTGGCCATATGGAAATCCCGTCCTTCGTTATCATGATTTCGACGTCGGACGGCTCACCGTTGGGAAAATGCACCACGAAGTAATCATCCTCCCTCAGCGTCAGAACGTTTCCTAGTGGTTCAAAATCGATTAGGTATTCGCCTTGCTCGCAGGCGATCTTCAGCTCTGTTGTTTGGCGACCGCCCAAGTCTTAACTGCCTTCCTTTTCAAACTGAGAGATCCAGTCCCTTACCAAGGCGAGCCGCCCTTCGGCAGTTAGATTACCCGGATTTTTCGCCAACGCATCCATATAGATCTGCTCCAACTGTTGGGCGTATTCCTTTGTCAAGCCCAACTCACGTAGTTGCTCCGCATTGCGCGCGCCAATGAGGGCCCTCGCCGCAGCGGCTTTGTCCGCTGGCGTCCTTCCTCCGCCCCATGCCACATTACCCCACTTGCCTCTGACCCCGCCATAATTTGACTGTATCCAAGAATCCAGTCCGGGTGGGAATGTCGCTGCCGCCAGAGTGTCACCCGGCGAAAGGGGTCGCAGACCCAAGAAGTCACGATCTCGATTGTTCGAGTCGATCCATGCCTTAATCAGGCGCGCCTCGAGGTCTCGTTTGTCGACGACAAATGTCCAGTGGGAAGGCGACGACATGGTGCCCGGAACCCATACAAGATCGTACTTACAGGTGAAAATGTTGCATTGAGCGGCAATTCGATCGACGATAGCGTTGATGGCATCGCAGTTTCCAGAGCACTGGTAAGTCTGAAGGTCTATTGTGGCCCCGCCGCCGGCCGATCCAGATCCGGTCCGTGATGCGCCTGAGCCACTTCCGCCACCACCAGTACGGGAATCAACCGGTGCTATTTGGTTGAGTTGTTTCTGTGTGTAGCAGTGACCCTCGCCATCGTCAACGCAATGGCCGCTCGGGTCCACGTGATTGACTGGGTCGCCGTTGACGTAGCTGTAGCGGTTGCGCGTTAGCGGATCGGTCCCCACCGAGAGTGCCATGGCTGCGGTTTCCGTTCGGTAGGTGTCTGGTTCGATGAATGACGCTTTGGGCGGAGCGTAGGTGCGCGATCCGAATTGGTAGTAGCCGGTCGACTCGTCCAGGCGGGCATCGCGATAGAAATGCTTGTTGATCGTGCCCGCGCCACCGGTGCAGGGCTGGGCGTAGCTGGTCCCCGTTCCAAACGGCGAGCCCCATGGATCGAAGCGAGCGACGCAGACCGTGGTCGAATTGGCGTTGGAAATGAAGGCGGCGTTGGTGTGGCCGTCGTCGAGGATGTATTGGGTGCCGGTCGCGTTGAGCGGCAGGTTGCCATTGTTGACGGCTACTGACTCTCCAGCTGCACCCGCGTCATAGACGGTGTCGGCCAGCCCGGTCGTCCGCTCCAGCACCGTTTGCGGGCTCAGTCCGTCGTAGTGAAATGCGGTCGCGCCCGAGCTCCAGCTGCGGCTGATCTGGCGATCGAAGGAGTCGTAGGCGTAGTTGACCGTGGTCATGGTGCAGGAGCCGATCGCGCTGACCTGGCTGAGGCGATCGAAGCCGTCATAGGTGTAGCTCATGCAGCCGTCGGAGGTCATCAGGCCGGGCGCGTTGTAGCCGTAGCCGCCGGTTCCACTGCTGGCAATGGAGTCGTCGGCGTTGTAGGTGAAAGTCTGCCCGCCGTAGCTGAGCCGGTTGCCGTCGTGGTCCCAGGTGACCGTGTAGGTGGCGTTGTTGGAGTTGACGAAGCTGGTCAGCCGGCCGGCGGCGTCGTACTGGTAGCTGAAGGTCCCGTCGGCCGACGTGCCGGTGTTGCTGAGCACCTGGGAGAGCACGCGGCGAGTCGAATCGTAGCCATAGGTGTACGTCCCAACGCCCTGGCCGCCAGAGTTGGTGATGGCGACCGTCGCCAGGGTGTCGTCATTGTTCCAGGTCCAGCTCGCTTGGCCGCCGTTGGGGAAGTTCTGTTGCTGGAAGCGCCCATTCTGGTCGTACCACCATTTGATCGATTGCCCGCTCGGCATCAGCGACGAGCTCAGGGCAGAGATCTTGCCGGCGTCGTTGTAGGTGTAAAGGTGGGAGTAGGTGTTGGGACTGCCGACTCCGTCCAGGACCTGCGCCTTCACAGTCGCCGCACCGGTGGCGTCGTAGGCGAACTGGGAGGTCATGATGCCGTCGTCCACCGTTCTGGGCAGGGAGTCGAGGTAGAAGGTGTCCGCGCTCGTTGAGATTGTGACTCCGGACCCGTTTTTCTCGGTTGCATTGAGGACGTTGCCGGCGGGGTCGTAGCCGTAGCTGATGGTCTCGCCGGAGCGGCCGGTCTGGGTCGAGATGCGGTTGTCGGCCAGGTAAGCGAGCAATTGGTTGCTGGCACTCCCGTTCCAGGACGTGAAGGTGCCTCCCCAGCCGCCGGTGTTGTAGTTGGCGAGCTGGACCTGAGTCTGCGTTCGCCGCCCCGCCAGGTCGAAGGTGTAGTTGGTGACCCGCCGTAGGGTGCCGTCCGGGCGCACCGGCTCGACCACCTGGGAGGGCAGGTTGTCCTGGGTGTAGCCGACGGCGATTGGAGTGCCGCCCGTGTTGTTGGCGTCGACCGGCGAGGCATTGATCGAGGGTTGGTAGACACCGATGATGTTGCCGGTGTTATCGAGCTTGTAGAAGGTCTCGTTCCGCATGGGGTCGAACCAGTCGCGCAGCTTGTTATCGGAGTAGTACTCGTACTGGACCTGCTGGCTGGCCTGGTCGGTCTGATAGGTCCGGTTGCCGTTGGCGTCCAGGGTGTAGGTGAGCTGGTGCGTGTTTGAGCCCGCCGGCTGGCTGGTCTCTTGCTGAATGAGGTTGTCGCCGGTGTAGCCCGTCGTGGCCTGGAACCCGTAGTAGTTGGTTGTTTTGACCCGATTTCCGACGCCGTCGTACAGGTAGCTGAAGTTCGTAATCTGCGGCGCGGGCGGCGTCGCCACGCTCGGATCCGGTCCGCGGACGTAGCTGAGCAGGCCGTCGTTGAAGTACCCGTAATTGAGGTAGCGCGCGCTGTTGCCGCCGTTGTAACTCGGCAGCTTCAGCGTTTGTAGCTCACCCTTGGCGTCGTAGGCCATCTGGGTCTGGCAAACGCCCACCCCACCCGGATACGCCGGGATCCCGGCGATAGTTGCCGGCAGACTCGCCAGCGAAGTCGCGCACTGGCTGGTCTGGGTCGTGCTGCTATAGGCACCGCCAAGGTCCGAATAAGAACCACCGTCGAAGCGGGGCACGTATTGGGCCGAGGGCCGGCCGTCGACGTCGTAGTCGATCCGGGTCATGAAGCGGGCGTCTGGGGCCTGGCCGTAACTCCAGCCCACCGGAAAAGCGTTCGGGCTGAAGCGCGCGACCACGTGGCCGTCAGCGTCGTAGAGCTGCCGGGTGCGGATGTTGATCCCGCCGGCGCTGTCTGGGCCGCCCGCCTGGGTGGCGTCCGTGCTGGTGGAGGCCTGCACGGTGTCGATGAGCCGATTGGCAGCGTCGAAGCTGTAAGCGGTGATCTGCGAGGTCGGCGCACCGCCGCCCGTGATCGGTTTGGTGACCGAGGTCTGGTTACCGTTGGCGTCGTACGTGTACGTGATCGTGTAGGCGCCGGCCTGACCAGTCCTGGTCTCCCCCGTCTTGCGATCGAGCGCGTCGAATGTGTACGTGCTGACGTTGCCGTTGGGATCGGTGAAGGTCTTGGGGTTGCCGTCCGCGTCGTAGGTATAGGCGGCGATTAGCGCCACGCCGCTGACCGCCCGATACGTGGTTACGGTGGAGAGGCGGCCGCCGTTGTCCCAAGCATTGTGCGTCGAGTAGTAGCCGGTCGCCGTGCAGGAGCTGGCGTTGCCTTCGCTGGGGCTGAACTCCCGCGGCGGGCAGAGATGCAGGACGTTGCCTTCGACGTCATCGACGTGGTCTTGCCGGACCGTCACAGTCCCCCCGGAGTTGCGCGGAATCTGGCGGCTGACCTCTTTGTGATTGGCGGTGTAGGTGATGGTCGTGGTCTGGCCGTTGGCGTCAGTGCTGCTGATGACATTGTCGGTTCCGTCGTAGGCGACGGAGCTGAAGCAGAGGATGTATCCGTAAGGCAGAGGTGCATCGGTGCTCCAGCTCTGGCGGCAGCCAGCGGGAGCGGTTGCGGCGTTCCAGACATCGCGCGTCCATTTGGTCGCGGTCAGCCGGTTGACCGTGTCGTACCCGTAGACGGTGATCCAGCCCAGCTGGTCTTGCTTTTCGATCGGGTTGTTGAAGGCGTCGTAGAAATATCTGATTGGAGCGCTCGGTTCGGCCGGCAGCGTCTCCTGGCTGAGGTTGTCACCGGCGTCGAACTGCTGGCTTACGTCGAAGTTGGCATTGTTGGCCGCGTTGCCGCGCGGCGGGCGGATCGCCGTCCGGTTGCCATTCTTGTCCAGCGTGTAGCTGGTCAGGTCGCCCAGCTGATCGCGGTGAGAGAGCAGGTGGCGCCAAGGCCCGAATCCGCTTGGGCTGTAGTTGTCCTGTGTGTTGGTCGTTGGCAGTCCCGTTCCGCTTGGATAGCTGGAGAGGCTCGTCCCCTTGGTGCTGTTGCGATCCCAGGTCTTGATCACGTTTCCGGCCGCGTCGTAGGCCTCGACTGCGAAGTTGCCCTGGGGATCCGTGGTGGCCTTGAGCCAGCCCCCAGCCGAAACCGTGCCCGAGAGGTCGTTGGTGGAGTCGTCGTTATAGGTGTAGACGTAGCCGCCCAGGCCTTCGGAATTGGCTTTGGGCGTCTTCACCGAGATCTTCTGGCCGTAGGCGTCGTAGGTGTAGGTGGTCTTGGCGGAGGTGCCGGTGTTGTCGAACCACGGCCCGTCGACCTCGCAGACCAGCCCAGTGTTGGTTGCGCTCGCAGGGCAGACCGTCCCGGTTGGGCGGATTGAAGGAGCGGCGGTAATGCTGTTGTCGACCAGGTAGGTGGTCTCCAGAGCGGGGAGGTTACCCCCGGCGACGTTGCCTCGCGGCGGCAGCAACTGTGTCTGGTCAGAGACATAAAAGAGGGTTTGCGAGTCAGCTCGAGGACCGCTCCCGGAGTTGACGCTCCCGTTGCCACTGACGCTGTCGTTGAACTGATTGACGCCGCCGCCGGCTTCGAAGTACTCCGCGCGGTAGCCGGAGGTAGTGCTAGCGATGACGCCGGTCGAGAACAGCGCCGCCTGTTCGATCACGGCGCCCTCGGAGTTGTAGACATAGGCGGTCGACTCGTCGGTTGGCGACGTGCTGCCCGGTGTCGTCCTCCGCACCAGCTGGCAGAGGTTGTTGTCCATTACGTTGTCGGGCTGCCGGCAGGATTGGTTGGTGATGTCCCACGTGTAGAAGGCCTGGCGCAGGAAGGTGTTGCTGGTGTCGCCCTCGTCGACCTCGGTGATGCGCCCCAGCGAATCGATCGTCATGTAGCGCGTGCGGTGGCTCGTGCGCGGCGCGTCGCTCACGTCCGAGGTCACATACTCGGGCGAGGCCGTGTTCGCGTAGGTCAGGATGGTCTGAACGCCGCGTCGATCCACGATCGCCAGCACCCGGGCGGGACCTCCAGCGACATAGTTGGGCGTGTAGCTGAAAGCGGTCCTCCCACCATTAGGGTCGGTCGCTGAGCAGAGCTGAGTGGGCCCGGCATTGGCGCAGTTAGCCGATCCGTAGGTGTAGTTGAGGGTCGAGGCAGAGTTGTCTGGATTGACGACTTGGGTAAGGAGACCGCCAGTGAACTTGTACTTGGTGATGCGCCCGGCGGGATCGGTGACGTCAGTTTCGTTGCTGGGGTAGGTGAAGGTGAACTTGCGGCACAAATTGGGGGCCTGGCAGCGCGGTTCGCTCACCGTGAGCAGGCGGTTCTGGCCGTCGTAGGCGTAGAGGAGCTCATTGCCGGCGCCGTCGCTGGTGTCGAGCAGGCGGCCATCGGCGCTGAACTCGAAGCGCATGCGATCGACGCGAATGGCACCGAAGCCAAAGACCTTGGCCCCGCTGTATGAGCTGCAGGTTCCGTTGACCTCCACGTAGCGCCAAAGACCGATGTGCACGCCCATCGGTGGAGCGAAGGTGGTGTCGACGCAGAGATGGTTGTAGCCGGAATCCAACGCCGGTAGAGCCCGGGGATTGAGCGCCGCGAGCGGCCCGGTCAGTGAGCGCGAGCTGACATCGACGGCGCTGAATGTTCCGCTGCGGGTTGGAATTGGCTGCGCAGACCGTTGCTGTCGACCAGCAGCACGCCGGTTGGGTACGACACCTGAGTTAACGGACCGGGAACGTAAAGCGCGATCGGTCCCTCGACGCCGGCCATCAGGCGCCAGCCGCTGCCGAGCCCGCCGGGGATGGGCAGATTGGCGTTCCCGGTGTCCTGGCTGTTGTAGACACGCTTGAGCTCAAAGGTGAGCTGGCCATGACCCTGGATCGGGGTGCTGTCGATCTGGCTTACCACCAGGTTGCCGTCGCCGACGTCGATAGACGCATCGGAGCCAGGGCCGAGCGTCCTTTGAACGTATGACCACCAGGCTGACGTGCCTAGTCCGCCATCGCAGACCAGGAGCGGGCTGGATGCATGCGAGGTCCCGTTGGCATCGACCGCGCTGATCGCGTTTGCGACCGCCGCACAGCCGCGAGGCGTGCCCAGCTCGAGTCCCGTGTACGTAAAGGTGTGCGAGCTGTTGGCCGCCAAAGTGAAGCTGCTGATCGTGAGGGTTCCGTTCGAGATCGAGCACGAAGGCGAAGAGCAGGGGCTTCCGTCCATCTGCACCGGAGCGGTTGAGGGCTGAAAGGCAGCTTGAAGCGTGTCCGTAATGCTGCTGACCGCCAACGATGCCGCGGTCAGATTGCTGGCCACGAGCGTGTACGTGACTTGTTGCCCGACCGACGCGTGGCCGCCGCTGAAGCCGACGCTCGAAGAGATCGCCAAAGGCAACGTCACCGTCCCCGCAGATACATAAGCCGGACCGGGATTCGTGCCAGTGCCCGTCCAGGTGAAGTTGCCGGTCATGCTGAGGTTGTAGGTATGGGTGTTGGTCATTCCGGTTAGGGTCGCGGTGGTCGCCCCGTAAGGCGCCGTGATGCTGGGACCCGCGGAGTTCGTGGTGGCGTCGAAGCTCGTCACCGGATATCCGGTCGCATAGGTGGGCATGCCACTGGAGCTCCAGTTGACCGTCGCCGACTGGTCACCGGTAACCGAGGTGGGGGCTGAATAAGCCACGCTGAGGTAGGGGTGGGCGCTCTGATTTGCGCAGTAGGTCGTTCGCTGGTAGCACCAGTAGGGTCCGCCGATGTTGCGCGTCTCATTGCGGATCTGGATCTCGAACCCCCAGTTGGTATCGCCACCGTTGGCGGCGCCGTTGACCCAGCGCTGTACCTGCTGGCTCACCTCCCATGTCTCCCAAAACGTGCTGACACTGGTGGCGCTGGCAATTCGGGATCCGCCCTCTGAGATCGACGCGAACGCCCCCGAAGCAGTCACTGAGGACAGCTGGTTCCAGGTCGAGTTCCAGTTCCAGCTCCCAGTCATGCGATGAAGGTCCAGGTTGTAGCTGGACTGCGCCGCACAGGTCGAACCCAGCGCCACACAGCCGGAGACATTCATGTTCAAGGTTGCGTAGGTGACCAGAGATCCGGCCGGTATGGAGGAGAGATTGAAACCGATGAATGTCCGGCTGGGGTTGTAGTCAACTGTTGGGCTGGTCGGGTTGGGGTAGGTGAACGTCCCTGCCCAGAGGTCGTCCCCGGTCTGGGGCAGGTTGGTGCCCGGTCCGTTGGTGGTGTTGTAGTCGGTGTAGGCGGACATCAGGCCATTGGTGTCGGTGAATGTGAGCGTCGGATCGAGCACGATCGGATAGGTCTTGCCTTGAAGCCAGCTTGCGTTTAGCGTAACGGTGACGTCGTATCCGTCACCCGCTTTGATCAGCGTTAGCGATGCGCTGTGCCGATCGTGCAAAGCCGCCGGCGTGGCTGCGGCCGGTTCAAAGGCCACCACCGGGGCAAGCTCGATCGCGACGGTGGAATCGATCTTGGCGTCGAAGCGGTACGAGCCATCTGGCTGCAAAGTCGCCTGCCCAAGCTGGCCGAGTGGGTCCGAGTAGTGGAAGGTGAACTGGTGTGGGGCACCGCTCGACTTGAGGATGATCTCTTCCTTGACTCCACCCAAACCGACCTGATAGCGCAGGTCGGTGGAGGCAGCGACATTCGAGTAGAGGACGGCTCCAGCGGCATCAATCGTCGGTTGGCCGATCGTTAACGAGGCCGCCGATACAACGACTCGGCCGCCGTCGAGAACCAGGACGACCAGATCCGTGTTGGAGTTGCCGAAGCGAACCGGACGGAGTGCCCCTTCAGCCGCGTATGCGATTGTGGGATCCGAGACTCCGGCCAGCGATGCGGTGCTGACCGTGGTGTCGATGTGCGCCCACCCTTGCGAAGTGGTGCGGTAGCTGGGCGCGCCGTAGAAATCGATTCGTCCGGTGCCGTCCGTGTAGGTGATTTGATGGGCGGTGCTGGCGAAGGCTTCCTTTGAAACTGCCGGCGACGCCTTGGGCGCCGACGGTGTGGTTGCCGCCGGTTGGGTGGCTCTTGCCGTTGGCGGATCGATGTGAGCGCTGTTGCTGTTCAGGCGCGCCATCGCGGCCGGATAGGAAACGGGCAGGTTGACGATTGGCTCATTCGGTCCCCTCGGCACGAATACTGGGCCCGGTTGGCTCGCGAAGGAACCGACCGGCAGGACACCGAGACCTGCACTGAGGGCCAGCAGCAAACCGATCGCGACCTGCTTCATCTGGACGCAGGCGTTCGATAGCGGCGCCAGTCTCATATCCGTCTCGTCCCCCACCGCCAATGAGCTGCCTTTCAGATCACGGAGCCGCGTGCCTCGACGAGGGTAAGGTGTCGTTAATTCAGTGTCAAGTGCTAAGAATAATTAACACGCGGCCGGGCTCATGAGCTCGATCCTCGGTCAGTTCGAAGAGCTTCAGGGGTGAGAGCGGCATCTCTGTGATGGCCACGCCGAGCGCCTCCTCAATCGCCAGCGATCACGGCGCCCACCGGGATCACTCCCGCCTCACCCGCTCCCTTGATGCCCAGCGGGTTGAGGGGCGAGCTCTAGAGGCGGGCCTTAGCCAGCAGTTCCCGAGCCCAATCCACGATTCCGCCGGCCCGTTCGACGCCGTCGCGTGCGTCTTGTACACTGGCTTTCCTGGATTCATATTCCACCGTGTTCTTTCGTGCCAGTAGGGCCCTCAACTGACGCGCTCGCTCGCGGGCCTCTGGAGCGGGAGCCGCGACCTCCTCAAGCAGATCGGCGGCCCGCTGGTGGTCTGGGTCAGTCGAACGAACGCCGGCCAGCGCGATAGTTGCTGCATCGGTGGCACTGATGGCGGCGTGAATTGCGTCCAAGAGGGCAGCGTCGTTGCGGTCGGCATCGAGTCCGGAGCGGGACTGTTCAATGAATTGGACAGCCTTGTCCAAGTAAAGGCGGGCTTCGCCGCGTCGGACTTGCGCCGTCTTGCCTTTCGCCATTAGCGAGCAGCCTTCGCGGCCAGTACATCTATGCCTTCACGCTCGATCGCCTGCCAAACACCCCGTCTGGCACTGCGGCTTTTGCTCAATCGCTCGAGCGACGGCGAGCCTACCAGCACGTTTAGCCGCGTCCCGAACCGTTCGCGGGCTGTCTCGGCGATCTCCTGTGCGGCGGCCTCTACCGCCGCTACGCTCTCTGGGGACGTAACCAACGCAAGGTCGACGTCGCTCGTAGGCGCCATCGCGCCTCGAGCGGCGCTTCCAAAGATTCGGGCCTCTTTTACAGGAAGCCGCCGCGCTTTCAGTTCTCCGGCCACGAGTGAAAGGAGCTCAAATTTCAACCTGGGTTCCAATTCGAAGAGCTTGGCTAGAGGCTCAGCTAGTGCGTGGCGGCGGTTGACGCGATACAGGTCGATCCGCGGTAATCGCTGCAATGCGACCAACCCTTGCTCAGCAAGGTCAGCCAGTACCTGGTTTGCACGCGGGTGCGAGACGCGCGCGCGCCTCGCCAAGTCGCGGCCGCTCGTACCCATGTCCGAGGGAAGCGCGAACAAAGCGCGGAGCAGCTTTACATGGCTGGCGCTGGCAAAGACATCGTCTAATGGGTCGTCTAGGCGCATTGGTAAGCAATGTTACCAGATGGTAATGATCTCTAACATCCGGTAACGATGCATGTCGCCCGATTGAGAGGGAAGCGGGTGGTTTGGGCCGCTGCGATGGCTCATTGGCTACGCGACAGTTCGTAGAGTTTCAGGGGTGAGAGGGGCATCTCGGTGATGGGCACGCCGAGGGCCTCCTCGATCGCGGCCGCGATCACCGCGCCCACCGGGATCACTCCCGCCTCGCCCGCGCCCTTGATACCGAGTGGGTTGAGGGGTGACGGCGTCTCGATGTGGTCGATCTCGATCGGCGGGATCTCGGTCGCGTAGGGCATGAGGAACTCCATGAAGGATGCGTTGCGCAGCTGTCCGTCCTCGTCGTAAGCCAGGCGCTCGTAAAACGCGCCTCCGATGCCCTGTGCGACGCCGCCCTCGATCTGGCCTTCGACCACCATCGGGTTGATCAACCGGCCGCAGTCGTGGACGACGACGTACTTGAGAATCTCGAGCCGGAAGGTCTTCGGGTCGACATGCACATACGCGGCGTGGCAGCCCGCCGCCCACGCCGACCCGATCGGGCTGAAGTATCCGGTCGCCTCGAGACCAGGCTGCTCTCCCTCAGGGAGCGGCGGTCCCGGCTGTGGCTTGGCTGCGAACTGGGTCGCTGCTTCCGTGCCGCCACCGAAGGCGTAGCGCATCGGGTTGGAGAGCACCGCGACTGCGGCGAGGGGGATGCCGCGGTCGGGCGATCCTTTCACGCGTACGCTGCCGCCGGCGAGCTCGAGGTCTGCGGGATCCACCTCCAGGTGCTCCGCGGCGATGAGCTTCGCTTTCTCGGCGACCATCCCCGCGGCCACCGCCATCGCGTTGCCGGCCATGATCGCCGCTCGGGACGCGAACGTGCCGACGCCCCATTTGAATCTGCGGGTGTCGCCGCTCGACACCTCGACGTCGGCGACGTCCACTCCCAGCTGGTCGGCGACGATCTGCGCCCAGACGGTGGCATGCGCCTGGCCCTGGTTGGGGATGCCGGTAAAGGCCACCACCTTGCCCGACACCAGCACCTGCACGTGCGCGCCTTCGTACGGCCCGACCCCGGTCCCCTCGACATACGGGCTGAGGCCCATGCCGATGTGATCGCCCTCAGGCCGCGGGCCGAGCATCTCGAGCGCCCGCTTCACCAATGCCGGGTAGTTGCCGCTGTCGTAGACGACGCGGTTGCCGTCCTGCCAGACGATCCCGCCGAGGTCGTATGGAAACTCGTTCGCCTGGATCAGGTTGCGGCTGCGAACCTCCACTCGGTCGAGTCCGAGCTCGGCGGCGATCGCATCCAGCGTTCGTTCCATCACAAAGCACGCATGCGGGCGCCCGGCGCCGCGATATGGCGACGTGGGCACGGCGTTGGTGTAAACGTCGCGGAAGCGCACGCGGTAGTTGGGCACGCGGTAGGGACCGGGCACCTGCGCGGCCGTGATGATCGGCAGGATGATCCCGTAGGGCGTGTAGGCGCCGGCGTCGTGGATGAAATCGTCGCTGAGGGCGAGCACGCGGCCGTCGCCGTCGAACCCGACCTCTACCTCATGCACCTGGCCGCGCTCCTGGTTCACGGCGACGAAATGCTCCTGGCGGTCCTCGGTCCACTTGACCGGCCGGCCGAGCCGCATCGCCGCGAACGGGACGAGCAGCTCGTCGGAGTAGAACAGCATGATCTTCGGCCCGAAGCCGCCGCCGACGTCGGGGGCGATCACGTCGACATTCGATTCCGGGAGGTCGAAGAGCACCGCGAGGCCGCCGCGGATCGAGGTCGGCGACTGCGTGGAGTCATAGACGGTGAGCCTGTGCTCGGTTTCGGACCACCGCGCCCACACGGCGCGCCCTTCCATGGGAGCGGCGGCGCCGCGCTCGAATCGGAGGCGCAGATTTTTTCGATGGGGCGCCTTTGCCATCGTGCCTGTTACATCCCCCACCTCCTGGAGGAGCTCGGCCGCGACGTTGCCGGGCACGTCGTCGTGCACCAGGTGCTGCGCCTTCGCTGACGCCTCCGGCGTGATCACGACCGGCAGCGGCTCGTAGTCGACCTCGACCAGGTCGGCGGCATCCTCGGCGATGTACCGGTTTTCGGCGACCACGAAGGCCACCGCCTCGCCCACGTAGCGCACCACCTCCGATGCAAGGCAGCGTTGAGTGCGGCCGTGGGTTAGGTTGGGGTGCGGGATGAGGATGGGCAGGTCGGTCTGGCCGAACGGCAGGTCGGCGGCGACGTAGACGGCCACAACGCCGGGCAGCGCGCGCGCCGCCCTCACGTCGATCGATTTGATGCGCGCGTGGGCGAAGGGCGAGCGCACGAGGCACGACTCGAGGGCCCCTTCATCGATGTCATCCGTGAAGTGGCCCTTGCCGCGCAGCAGGCGGTCGTCTTCGACTCTCTGCACCCTCGCGCCGAACCAGCGGGTGGTCAATTGTTCGGCCCCTCTGCTCCGCGCCCCTCTCCCCGACCCTCTCCCCTTTGGGGAGAGGGGGACCTCTCTGCTTCACGGCCCTCTCCCCTGCCGGGAGAGGGGGTGAGCTCTACTGATCGCTTGACCGCGCGGCGGATCGATGCATAGCCGGTGCAGCGGCACAGGTTGCCGCTGATGCCTTCATCGATCTGCTCGGCAGTGGGGTTGGGATGCTCGCTCAGCAGGCCCACCACCGACAGCACGAACCCCGGCGTGCAGAATCCGCACTGCAGCCCGTGGCACTCGTGGAAGGCTTGCTGCACGGGATGAAGCGGCGCATCCGGCGCCGCCAGGCCCTCGATGGTCGTGACCTCGTGCCCCTCTGCCTGCACCGCGAACATCAAGCAGGACCGGATGGGCGCGCCGTCGAGCAGCACGGTGCAGCAGCCGCACACGCCGTGCTCGCACCCGACGTGGGTGCCGGTGAGTCCGAGGTCGTGGCGCAGGTGATCCGACAGCAGGCGGCGCGGATCGGCTGGAGCTGTATGGGGGACGCCATTGACTTTCATGCGGCGAAGACCCGGTCGGTGAGGACCTGCACCAGGTGGAGGCGAAATTCGGGCGTGGCCTCGAGGTCGCCGCTGGGGTCCAATCCCTTGGTGGGATTTTTCGGATCCGCAAGCACCGGCGTTGGCGCGACGCCGAACAGGGCCAGGCGGTCGCCGGCGCGAACCGCGCCGGCGAGGGCGAAGTCGCCGTGGCGACGCGACTCTTCCGCGATCGCGTACTTTCCGGATGTGGCTGGGAACCAGGCCTCGACCAGCAGCTCGTCCGGCGCGAGCGCGGTTTGCATGAGGCTGGTGAAGAGATCTGCGGCGGGGATCTTGCGCTCGCCTCGCGTGGAGCGTGCGACGACGTGTCCGCCCAGCGCCAGCAGCACCGCGGGCAGCTCAGAGGCGGGATCCGCATGGGCCAGGCTTCCACAGACGGTGCCGCGGTTGCGGATCACGCGATGCGCCACCAGTCGCACTGCCGCGGTCAGCAGCGGACACACCCGTGCGACCAGCTCGGAGTCCTCGACGTCCGCGTCGCGGACGAGCGCCTGCAGCGCGATGCCGCCATCTCGCTCGTAGATCCGGTCGAGGTTCGGGAGCCGGTTGATGTCGACGATGTGCGCCGGCCGCGCGAGGCGGAAGTTGAGCAGGGGGACGAGCGACTGGCCGCCCGCCAGCACCTTCGCGTCCTCCAGCGAGCCGAGCAGCGCGCACGCCTCGTCGACGGACCTGGGCGCGTGGTACTCGAACGGCGGCGGCTTCAACTCACTCCAGCATTGCGACGGCGCGGCACGGCGACGCCTCGCCGCCCTGGAAGCGCCACGGAAAGCATCCGAACATGACCTTCTGGTCGAGCACCTGGTCGATGTGGCCGCCGAGGTTCTCGATATGGATCACGTCGTGCGGAAACAGCAGGGTGTGCATGATCTGGTAATCGGCCTTCGGGAAGATGTCGTCGAGGCTGCGGCCGAGCTTCTTTTCCGCCTCCTCGGCCTCGTCGGCGCGGATGCGGCGGATGACTGTGTTCATGGGATGGTCGGCGCTGCCGGCGTCGACCGCGATCCAGCGCACGCCGCGCTTCAGCACCCATTCCGCGAAAGGCCGCGAAGGCCCCGGATGGCGGATGAAATATTTGGTCTCGTCGACGTGGGTGCGGTCGGCCCAGTTCTCGGGGTAGTGGCGGTGATAACCGGTGTGGATGAGGAGGATGTCGCCGCGCTCGATGCGATGGCCCGTGTCCTTCTCCCAGCGCTCGAAATGCTCGGGCCCGTACAGGTCGTAGTCGCCGAGACCCATGCGCTCGAGGTCCACGACGCAGGCCGGGCCGATGAGAAAGTCGAGCGGGAGGTCGCCGATGAACTTGCCGCCCGACAAGAAGTGCGCGGGCGCATCCAGGTGGGTGCTGACGTGGAGGGTCATCGTGATCTCCTGGCCGCCGGCCTTGTCGAATGCCAGCCGTTTGATCCAGCGGATGGCGGGCCCGGCGTACCCGGCGAACGCGGGCGTATGCAGAGAGAAGTCCTGGGTGAGGTCGATGAACCTCACGTGGGGGTGGATCCGGTCATGCGCAAACAATGCACATGCGCGCCGCAGCCCGCAAGCTAGGCGCATGAAGCACCAGTTGCGGATGTACGTGATCAAGCCGGGCGAGATGAAGGAATGGATCGAGGAATGGAGCGTCGACGTCGTCCCGCTCCGACGTCGGTACGGGTTCGAGGTCGTGGGAGCGTGGGCGGTTGACGGCGAAGACCGGTTCGTGTGGATCCTGCGCTATGCGGGCGCGAAACCTTGGGAGGAGGCCGACGCAGACTACTACGGCTCCCCGGAGCGAAAGGCCCTGACTCCAAACCCGGCCCGCCACATATCCTCCACCGAGACCTGGTTGATGACGCCCGCCGCCTGACGGCGGGCTACGATCGAGGCATGACTACGACCACCCGCGCCGACGAGTTCGTGTCCCTGCTGAAAAGCCTGCGGGCAGTGCGGCAGTTTGTCGAGAAGCCACTGCCCTCCGAGGCCGTTCGCGACATTCACGAGGTGATCCGCTGGTCCGGCAACGCCAGCAACCGCCAGGAGTTCCAGGTCTTGTGGGTCGAGGATCGGGCGACCCTGCGGCGGCTGGCGGATATGAAGGGATATGTGAAGCACCTGGCGGGAGCGGCCGCGGGGGCGGTGATCGTGACCTGGATGGAGGGCGACGAGCTCAACGCGTTCGACGAGGGGCGGATTGCCGAGCGGATCATGCTGGCCGCCCACGCTCACGGCATCGGCTCGAGCATCGGGTGGTTCGTGGGCGATGGGCGGGCCGGGGCGGCAAAGGTGCTCGAGGTGCCGGCGGGGCGGACCGTGCGGACGGAGATCTCGCTCGGCTACGCGGCGGAGGGAGCCCTGCGTGGCGCTCGGCGGAAGCCCCTGGGGGAGCTGGTCCGGCGGGTTGGATGAGGTCGGCGAGGGACACTGTCTCGGCGCTCGCGGTCGTACTTGTTGAAGGGATCAGCGACCAGCTCGCTCTCCAAGCGCTGGCCGCGCGCCGCGGGTTGAACCTTGATGCGGAGGGCATCGCCATTGTGCCGATGGGAGGTTCGAAAAACATCAAGAGCTTCCTCGACAGATTCGGCCCCCAGGGCCTGAACCTCAGACTGGCGGGCCTCTGTGACGCCGCAGAGGAGGGGGACTTCCAGCGCGGTCTCGCGAGGGCGGGTCTCGGCTCCAACCTCACTCGCTCCGATATGGAACGACTCGGTTTCTACGTATGTGTCGCAGACCTGGAGGACGAGCTGATCCGCTCCCTGGGTCCTGCTGCCGTGGAACGGGTCATCGACGCGAAAGGCGAGATGGAACCATTCCGAAGCTTTCAGAGGCAGCCTGCGTGGCGAGAACGCAAGCATGAGGAGCAGCTCCGCCGCTTTTTCGGCACGCACGGGGGCCGGAAGATCGAATCAGCGGCGCTGCTCATCGACGCCCTGGATCTCGACCGAGTCCCTCGGCCGCTCGACCTTGTGCTGGCTCATATCACCCTGGTTTGATACCGGTTGGCGCCGGGGGCGGCTAGCCCTTGCCGCGCTCCAGCACCGCGACCAGGTCGCGCGCGGAAATGAGTCCGATGGGCGAACCTTCCGAATCCACAACGGGGAGGTGCCTGATGCCCAACCTCATCATCTTGACCGCGACCACGGCGACTTCCTCATCCTCGCTTACCGTCGCTGGGTCGGCCGACATGATGACGTCCGCTTTGGTCTTTTGTGGGTCGACGCCGTCGGCAATGGCTTTCACGAGGTCTCGTTCCGTGATGATTCCAAGCAACCGGCCTTCGGACATTACGGCGACAGAGTCCGCATCGGCGGCGCGCATTTTCTTGGCCACCTGCGCGAGGCTTGTTTGTGGCTCGACCGACAGCAGGCGTCCAGGCGGAACGTCTTTGACCTTCATTCGACTTCGTACCTGGTCGGAACCATACGCTGCGAGCTCTTCGGGGGTCGGTTGTAGCTTCGCTTCTGTCGCGGCGGCAGTTTGATGTTCTCGTGCGGCACTTCTTTGAAAGGGATCATCGAGAGAAAGTGGCTGATCAGGTTGAGATGGGCGGCCCGCTTGTTGTCGGTCTCGACGACGTGCCACGGCGCTTCCTTGATGTCACAGAACGCAAACATCTGGTCCTTCGCCTCTGAATAGTCGACCCATCGTGCGCGCGCCTGCAGGTCCATGGGGCTCAATTTCCATCGTTTGCTGGGATCGTTGATGCGCCCAAGGAACCGTCGCTCCTGCTCTTCGTCGCTGACCGAAAGCCAATACTTGATCACCGTGATCCCGGAGCGGACCAGCATCCTCTCGAACTGTGGACATGTCCTCATGAAGTCGTCGTATTCGTCGTCCGAGCAGAAGCCCATGACGTGCTCCACGCCCGCGCGGTTGTACCAGCTTCGGTCGAACAGCACCATCTCCCCGGCCGAGGGCAGGTGCGCGACGTAGCGCTGGAAATACCACTGCGTCCTCTCTTTCTCGGTTGGCGCCGGCAGCGCCACCACTCGGCAGTACCGAGGGTTCAGGAGCGCCATGATCCGCTTGATCACGCCTCCCTTGCCGGCCGTGTCGCGGCCCTCGAAGAGGACGACGACACGCAGACCTCTATGCCGAACCCACTCCTCCAGCTGAACCAGCTCAACCTGGAGACGCCTGAGCTCCTTCTCGTAGTCCTTCTTGGTGAGAGAGTGCTTTTTCCCCGACATATGCCGCGCTAGGTTAACTGGGCGCAACCACCTCCGCCGGCTCCGACTCGGCGTCGCGCATGTGGCCCGGCCGGAGAATCTGATAGAGCACTATCGCGCCCAGCGCCCCCAAGCCCAGGTTGTTGATCTCGAACGAGCCGATCTTGAGGTCAGCTCCGCCGGCGGCAAGGATGAGCGGAATCGCCGCCACGGCGAGGTTGGCCCGTTTGGAGAAGTCAACGCGGGCGTCGACCCAGATCTTCGCGCCGATCACTGCGATCAACCCGAACAGGTACAGCTCGATGCCGCCCAGGACGCTGATCGGGATGCTGAGCACCAGGGCTCCGAATTTGGGGATGAATCCGAGCAGGATGGCGGCGATGGCGGCCACGATGAAGACCATGATCGAGAAGACGCGGGTGATGCCCATGACGCCGATGTTCTCGGCGTAGGTCGTTTCGCCCGCGCCGCCGAATATCGCGCTCACGATCGTGGCGAGGCCGTCTCCCATGAAGGTGCGGCCCAGGTAGCCGGACAGGTCGCGCTTCATGATCCCGCCGATCGCGAAGACATGACCAGTGTTCTCGGCCACGAGGACGATCGGGATGAACCAGAACAAGCTGAAGGCTCGGACCGGATCGCTGAAGTCGGGGAAGCTGAGCTTCGGATAGCCGAGCCAGTCCGCGGTGCCGATTCCGGCAGTGTTGACGTGGCAGCCTGAAGAGACTGAGGCGCAGGCGCCGCCGGCGGCCTGATCGAGTCCGGCGACCACGTAGCCGACGACAACCCCGATGAGAACCGGAAGAAGTCGGGGAAACCCGCGCAGGTACACCGAGGCGATTGCGGCGGCGAGGAAGGTGATCGTGCCGGTGACCAGCTCCTTCTGGAAATTACTTACGGCGACGCTTGCGAGGGCGATCCCGATGACGGCCACGACCGTACCTGTGACCACTGGCGGCATCAGGAACCGGATCACGTTGATGCCTGCAAAGTGGACTGCGACCCCGATCAGAAAGTAGATGACGCCGGCGACCAGGATGCCCGCGAACGCAAGGCCCTGGTGCTGGCCTGGTCCTCCCTGGATCGCGAGCACTGCGCCTATGAACGAGAACGAGGAGCCGAGGTAGCTGGGTACCTTGCGGCCGGTCACGATCAGGAAAATGAGCGTCCCGATGCCGCTGAAGAAGATGACCGTGTTGGGGTTGAAACCCAGGATCAGAGGGACCAGCACCGTGGCGCCGAACATCGCCATCACGTGCTGGACCCCGAGCAGGATCGTCTGCGGCCACGGGAGCCGCTCCTCCGGATAGACGATGTCGCGCTCGCGCGCTGCAGATGCGACCGCCATGACGCATTCCCCCTTGCGTTGCGCCCCGGTCCCCCAACCGGGGTCCCCGCGCTATGGTAGCCGCCCGTGTGGACTTTGCGGGACGTATTTCTGCCGGGCGGCGAGGTCGCCGATGTCGTCGTGGACGGAGACCGCATAACTGCGGTCGGGCCTGGAGCTGCGGCAGGCCAGCCGGCGTCCGAAGACGGCTCCGGCAAGCTTCTGCTGCCCGCTTTCATCGACGGCCACGTCCACCTCGACAAGGCGCTCATTCGCGACGAGCTGCGAGAGCACGACGGAACGCTGAACGGTGCTATCCAGGCCATCCACGAGCGCAAGCGGCGTTACACGGTCGAGGACGTCAGGGGGCGGGCGCGCCATGTGATCGAGGCCTCGGTGCGGTCCGGGACGACCCGCCTGCGGTCGCACGTTGACGTCGACACGATCGGCGAGCTGACGCCTCTGGAGGGCGTGATGGCCGCGGCCGCAGACTGCGCCGATATCGCCGAGGTGCGGACGATCGCGTTTCCGCAGGAGGGATTGCTTCGCGACCCGGGCGCCTATGCGTTGATGGAGGCAGCGATAGAAGCGGGCGCCGACGTGGTGGGCGGCATGCCGCACTGGGAGCTCGACGACGCCGGGCAGCGTGAGCACGTCGGGCTGTGCTTCGACCTTGCCGAGCGGTTCGATCGCGACCTGGACATGCACGTGGACGAGTCAGATGACGGCGGCATGCGGACGCTGGAGATGGTCGCCGATGAGGCGTTGCGGCGCGGATATTTGGGCCGGGTGTGCGCGGGCCATGTCTGCTCGCTGGCGGCCGCGCCGCTCGACTACGCCGAGCGCGTCATCGACAAGTGTTTGCGGGCCGGCATCTCCATAGCCGCCAACCCGGTCACCAACCTGGTCCTCCAGGGTCGAGGGGACCGAGGCTTGATCCGCCGAGGATTGACGCGCGTCGGCGAACTGCGCGCGGCGGGCGTCAATGTCCTGTTCGGTCAGGACTGCGTCAAAGATGGGTTCTATCCGTTCGGGCGGGGCTCGATGCTCGAGGTGGCCTTGATCTCAGCTCACGCGGCGCACCTGACGAGCCGCTCCGACCTGGCGTTCGCGCTGCGCGCCGTGACTGAAGCGCCTGCGCAGGCGGCGCGATTGACCGATTACGGGCTCAAAGCTGGTGCGCGGGCCGACCTTCAGCTGCTGCCGGTGCCGTCCTGGGAAGAAGCGCTCCGCCTGCAGCCGCCGCCGGACAAGGTCTGGTTTGCGGGCCGGTTGGTGGCGGAGAACACTGTGATCTCTAAGCTGCACCGCCACTGATCAGACGGTTACCAGCTGTCGTGAGGCACGGGACGCAGCTGGCCCGGCTTGACGGCGACCACCGCCTGGTCCTTGACCAGGACCACGGGGATGTGCCTGCAGGTGTCATCGGAGCGGAGGGCCTGAATCAAGGCCAGGTTGCCGAGCCCCGCCCTCCCGAGGTGGGCAAATATGATCTTCGGCGCCACCTGTTTGGCTCGGGCGAGCGCATCCGCCTGGTTCTGGGCCACGAAAACCGTGTAGCCCTCACCTTCAAGCCGTGCGGAATGGGCTATGCGCGAAGTCAGCTCGTCATCGACGAGCAGGGCGGTGCGGTTGAGGGTGTCCATGTGTGAACCTCGTATCTCCTTCTTGGCCAATGGATCGGCAGGTTCACGGGAGGAAACGCCAGCCTGTCGCGTCGAGTCTGCAAGCAGTATGGACCTAAGCGCCGTGCAGACAAAGAGAAACCCGGCCCTGTGACGGGGCCGGGTCTCAAACGTCAGATGTCTAGACGGTTACGGGGGTCGGGATGAGGCCGAGCTGGCTCATCTGGTCGAGCAGGTCGAAGTAGATCCGAGTCTCGGTGATCTTTCCGTTCTCGATCTTCAAAACCTGGATGCCCTTGCCGACGACCTTCTTGTGGGTCGGCTGGACGGTGCCGTTCAGGCCCTCGAGCGGGCCGGTGTGGGTACCCTCCATGACGATTTCCTGGACGATCCAGGGGGCGCTGACGATCTCGTTGCGTACGGTCATCTTGCCGTTCGGGAAGCCCTTGAGCCACGTCATCGGGTACTCAGTTGCGTCCTTGGCGTTGTACGCCTTGAACCCGCCGGGGGCCTCGAACTTGATGTTGTCGGCGTGAAGCGCGAGCAGCGCCCTCTCGTCATGAGCGTTGAAAGCGGCGACGAAACGAGCGGCTGTGTCTTTGACATCAGTCATGTGTTCTCCTCCTAAAGGAGTAACCGCGAAGCGGAGGGCCAAGAAGGGCTACTGCCATCGGTGGCCGGCAACCGCGAGAGCCGTTCGGGCTCTACCTCAGTCCAGGAACTGTCGTCACTATAGCAGAAAATGGTTGCGCGCGCGTGCTAATATTTCGCGATGCGCCGTCCCCGCCTGTTTTCGGTTGCAGAGGCTGCCGCCGAGCTCAAAGCCTCGGAGGCCTACGTGCGCCGGTTGCTGTTGAGGGAGCGACTGTACGGAACCAAGATCGGCTCCGTGTGGGCCATCTATCCAGACGACCTCGAAGCCTTCAGCCGCACGCGGCGTCCGCCGGGCCGGCCGCGCAAGCTCGCGCAGAGCAAGTCGGAGCGGGCTTCGGCCTGGCACATCGCCGGCGAGCGGACCAACGCCGGGACCGATCCGCTGCTGCGCAAGCGGCTGCAAAAGCCTGGTGGGCCGAAACGGACCGGCCGCCCCAGCGCGCGGCGGAAAAAGCCTCAGCCCTGACGAACCGGTCTCGTGCTGCTCCTACCCGATCGGTTGCTCGCGGGCCAGCGAGGTCCGCGGGTGCGCCGCATGTTCCTGGGCAGAGGCGCGACTGCTCGAGGCGAAGCCGCGGGCCGGTGCTCCTGGTACTGCCAGCTGCCCTCGTCCAGGAACAGCTTGGCGTTCAGCTCGCGGATGTTCGGAGCCCCCTGGCGGCTGAGCTTGACCCACGCGAATTCGTCCTCCGGGGTGACGAAGGTGAGCGCGCGTCCCGCGACGCCCATGCGCGCGGTGCGGCCAACCCTGTGGGTGAGCCACTGCGCCGAGTCAGGAAGCTCGAAGTTGACGACAAGGCCGACGTCAGCGACGTCGATTCCGCGCGCGGCCACGTTGGTGGCGACGAGGACCTGGCTCCGACCATCCCTGAATGAAGCCATCGCGCGGTCGCGGATGGCCTGGGAGAGGTTGCCCCGGAGCTCGACCGAATTGTGGCCGAGCTGGCGCAGATGCCCGTTGAGCTTGGACACGCCGTGCTTGGTGCGCCCGAACACGATCGCCGAGCCGCCATGGCGGTGCAGCACCCGGCTGAGGGTCTGCAGCTTGTACTCCCGCGCGACCCGCAGGAGGCCGTGCTCCAGGTCCGCCTCTTTTTCTGCGTCGACCCTGACCTCGGCGTGATCGTGCGTGTGCTTCTCGATCATGCGGGTGACCCAGGCCGGCATGGTCGCCGAGGCGAGGACCGTTTGTGGCTCGTAGGTGAGGCCGAGCATCTTCTCGACCGCGGGGGCGAAGCCCGCGTCCAGCATCTCGTCCGCCTCATCGAGCACGAGGTACTCGACCCGCGAAAGCGAGACCCGGCCCTGCGTGACGAGGTCCATGATGCGGCCGGGGGTACCGACCACAACGTCGACCCCGCTCTTCAGCGCGAGCCGCTGGGTGGCATATCCAACCCCGCCGTAGAGCACGGCGGAGCGCAGATCGGTGGCGAGCGAACGAAGGACCTTCTCCACCTGCAGCGCGAGCTCGCGCGTCGGGGTGACGATGAGAGCTCTTGGTCCGGCGCCGCGACGGGGCAGGCGCTCCACCATCGGGATGAGGTAAGCGAAGGTTTTGCCCGAGCCGGTCGGGGCCTCGATGACGACGTCCCGCCCCTGCATGATGAGGGGGATCGCTTGCGATTGAACCGGTACCGGTTCGGTGATGCCGAGGGCGGCCAGGGCCGCCAAAGTATGCGGGCGCACGCCCGCTTCCGCGAATGACTGCAACGTATTCTCCTGATCCCCTCTATGGTCGTATTTGGCGCGACGATCAGGACACCGTCACCGTTGACGGGAGAGAGGACCCGAGCGAGCGGGCCGGCAGAGAGCCGACCGTGGACATCAGTCTACCCGATTGTCATCGAAGCCAACCCTACTCGGAGTATTCAGGCGACCGCCTCGCCCTCGTCGTCCTCGTCGTCGTCCTGTGCGACTTCCATCTGCGTGCTCGTGCGCGCGCGCAGGAATGACAGCGTCAGCGCGAGCGTGATGACGACGGTGCCGGCTCCGACCAGCCAGGCCAGGTGGTAGCCGCCGGCCAGTGCGGCCGTGGCGCCAACACCGTTGTGGACGAGGCTGATCGTCCTTGATCCCGCCAGCGTCGCCAGGACCGCGAGACCGAGGGCGCCGCCAACCTGGCCGGTGGTGTTCAGCAGGCCCGACGCCAATCCTGAATCGCTTGGCCGCGCATCCGACATCGCGATGATGGTCAATGACGGGAACGCAAGGCCGCCGCCCAGGCCGAGGAGAGCGAGCGGGCCCATCAGGTGGACGGCGTAGACCGAGCTGGTCGGCCCCAAGCCGAGGGTCGCCAGTGCCACCACGATCACCACCTGCCCTGCCACCAGCACGGCAAGCGGGCCGAAGCGGTTGATCAACATCGCCGAGAAGCGCACCGAGAACAGTCCCATCACAACGGCGACGGGCAAGAAGGCGAGCCCGATCGCCATCGGTCCGTAGCCCATCACCCGCTGAAGGTCCAGCGACGCCACGAAGAAGAAACCCAGGAACGCGGACGACATCAGAGCCTGCACGACGTTGGCGGCGGAAAGCTTTCGCGAGGCGAAGATGCGCAGCGGGAGGATCGGATTGCGCGCCCGCGCCTGGCGCACGACGAAGGCCGCCAGCAGGCCGAGCGCCAGGGCGCCAAGACCGATGGTGCGGACCGAGCCGAGACCGTAGTCGGACGACTGGACGATCGCGTACACCGCGAGCATCAACGCGACGGTGACGAGCACTGCTCCGAGGACATCCACTCCCTTCGCGATTCCGATACCGCGGTCGGACGCGAGCAGGCGAATCGAGAGCGCGGCCGTCACCAGCCCGATCGGAACGTTGACGAAGAAGATCCAGTGCCAGCTGACGGCCTGGGTGATCAGCCCGCCGGCCAGGAGTCCGATGGCGGCTCCGGCCGAGGCGATGAAGCTGAACACGCCGAAGGCCTTGGCCAGCTCATCGGGCTTCGGAAAGAGCGTCACGATCATGGCCAGGAGCACCGCCGAGCTGACGGCGCCGCCGATGCCCTGGATGAATCGCGCGGCGATCAGCATCGGCTGGCTGAACGACAGCCCGCACAACACCGATGCGGCGATGAAGATGCCGAGGCCGATCAGATAGACGCGCTTGCGGCCGAACAGGTCGCCCAGGCGACCGGCGAGCAGCAAGAACCCGCCGAAGGCGATCAGGTAAGCGTTGATGACCCATGCGAGCCCGGATTGCGAAAAGCTCAGGTCGCGTTGAATGGAGGGAAGGGCGACATTGACGATCGTCATGTCGACGACGATCAGCAGAAAACCGGTGCACAGGATGCTCAACGACAGCCAGCGGTTGTTGTTCATGGTGTGTTAGACGACGCTCGTCGGGAAACTCATCGGTGTCCCCTCTTACAACCGATTAGTTTCCCGGCCCGATTCCGTCTAAATCAAGGATGAGGAGCGTCTGCCTCGACTGCGGGCAGGTCACGAAGCCGACTGCCTTTACGGTTGATCAGATCGCCCGCCTCGAGCTCGCCGCGCGACGATGCGGCTGCGAGCTGGAGCTATCGAACGCGAACCCCCATCTGCTGGAGCTGATCGGCTTTGTGGGTCTCGCTGAGGTGCTACGGGTCGAGTCGAGGCGGCAGGCCGAACAGCGGAAACAGCCTGGCGGTGTCGAGGAAGAAAGTGAACTCGACGATCCTCCCATCCTCTAGCTCGAGCACCTGAAGGGCCCACGGGTCGTAGCCGCCCTGCGGGCTCGGCTTGTACTGCCCGAAGGCCGGTGAGCCGTTTGCGCTGACGGTGGGGATGACCCGCGAGCCACGGCAGCCATTTCCCGGCCCCACCCACCACGCCAGGATGTCGTCGCGACCGTAGAGCCACATGTCGTAGGGCGGCATGGATTGGGACGCGTCCTCGCGGATGAGCGAGGTCAGGGCGGCCATGTCGTAGCGCTCGAATGCGGCTACGTACCGCTCCAGCATCGCGCGGTCGGTGGCGCTGAGCTTGGGCAGCGGATCGGTGGCGCTGACCTTGCTCTGGGCGAGCGTCGCCCTCGCACGTTGGAGCGCGCTGTTGACCGATGGCACTGATGTACTGAGAAGCTCGGCGACCTCGGACGCCTCCCAGCGCAGCACTTCGCGCAGGATCAGCACCGCTCGCTGGCGCGCCGGCAGCTGCTGGAGCGCGGCCACGAACGCGAGGCGGATCGACTCGCGTTCGACGGCGAGGTCCGCGGGGTCTTTCTCCGGCGCGATGAGGTTTTCGGGGATCGGCTCGATCCACTCTTTCGCGGACCTTGCGTTCAGGTTCGATTCCAGCGGCTGGACTGCCGGCCCAAGGTCCATCGGGCGGGCGCGCCGCTCTCTGCCTTTCAGCATGTCGAGGCAGACGTTGGTTGCGATCCGATACAGCCAGGAGCGCATCGCCGCGCGACCCTCGAAACGGTCTCTTGCGCGCCAGGCTCGAACGAACGCGTCCTGCACGGCGTCCTCGGCGTCGAATGGCGAGCCGAGCATCCGGTAGCAGTACGCGGTCAGCTCTGCGCGATGCTGCTCCAGCTCACCAAACGCAGGTGCGATCGAGATGGTGGATTCGGCCATTGATTGGATTGTAGATGGCTAGGCTGAAGCGGCCTGCAGCTGCTTCAGGATCGTGCTCTGGGCTTCGTTGATCGCGTGGACCTCGACGGTGAGTTGATGGACTGCGGTCAACGTTTCGTGGTCGGCTTCGGCGCGCGCGTCGTTGGCAGCTTGAATCACGTTTTGACCGACGATGATGATCGGCAGCAGGACGAGCTGGAAGAAGGTCTGGGCGATCCAGGCGACGATGACGATCGTGTTGCCGGTCTGAATGGCGGCGGGCAAAGAGATGAGGGCGATTAGGGCGAACAGGTAGGCGACCCACATCGTGCCCACGGTCTTGGTGATCTTCACGGCGAGCCAGGTGTTGAACTTGCCGAGCGGGCCGGAGCCATGGATCTGCTCGTGGACGTGGTGACTGAGAACCAGGCGGGGTACGTGCAGTTGCGACTTGCTGCCCTGGGGACTGCTCATTGTTCCTCCTCAGTGATCGTGGTCGTGCTCATTGACATGCTCGTCTCCTTCATCAGTCGGCGTGCCGACGACAGAGTGCTTGTGCCGGGCGATTCCCGGGTCCATGTGGATCTCTAGTCGGGCCGCCGGCACCTCGTGGCAAACGGCGCCTTCAACGCGCATGGCGAGGGCATGAGCGTTCTCGAGCGTTGACTTGGGATCCATCGCGACGTGCATCACAGCGACCAGCTCACGTCCAACCCAGCGGACCCGCACGTCGTGGACCTGGAGCACGCCTTTCACCGATGCGGCGGCGTTTGTGATCTCGTCGACGATGGTCGGGTCGACCGCGTCCATCATCCGGTAGTAGAGCTGCTTCACCGTGCCCGCGAGCACGTAAACGATGGCGACCGTGATCAGGATCCCGACGATCGGGTCGGCGATTCCCAGGCCGAGACCCGCAAGACCGATGCCGACGAACGCGCCGGCCGACACGAGGGCGTCGATGCGGGAATGGATTCCGTCCGCCTCCAACGACTCCGACCCGATACCGCGGCCGACCCTCAACTTGTACTCGGATACCCCCAGGTTGGCGATCACGCCGATGAGGGCCGCGGCGAGGCTGAGCGGGATGTTGGAGTAGTTGGCGGGATGGATCAGTTTGGCGACCGATTCCGCCCCCGCCCCCGCGGCTGTGACGATGATCACCACGATGATGAGCAGCGTCGCCACGTCCTCGAAGCGGCCGTAGCCTGAGGAAAATCGCCTGGTCGCCGGGCGGCGGACGAGCGCGAAGGTGAAGAGCAGGATGAAGCTGGTCAGGACGTCTCCGGCATTGTGGAGCCCATCGGCCAGCACGCTGGCGGAGCCGCTCAACAGCGAGGCGGTGATCTCCGCCATGGCGGCGATGCCCAAAGCGACGGCGCTGACGACGACCGCCCTGACGGCATCCTTGTTGCCGTAATGCGCGGAGGAGTGAGAGTGTCCGGCGCTCACTGGTGGTACGGGTGAGGTCGAAGGAAGATACCGCCGATGATGGCGGTTGAACGTAGCAGAATCGCTTCGAGACGGCACGGTCGGTTTCGAACACATCGGCAAGGAGAGCTGCGATGCGCGTGGCCATTCTCGGCACCGGAAAGATGGGCGGCGCGATGGCTCGGCGCCTCAATGCTGCGGGCCACGAGCTGACGCTGTGGAACCGGACCCGCGAACGCGCGCAGGCGCTCGGGGTGGGCAGGGTGGCGGCGACTCCGGCGGACGCGGCGGTCGGCGCCGAGGTTGTGATCTCGATGCTTACCGACGCGAATGCTGTTCGGGCGGCGTATCTCGGCGCTGACGGAGCCGCGGGAGTGGCGCAGGGCAAGGTATTCGTTGAGATGAGCACCGCGGGTCCTGACATCGCCAGGGAGCTCGCGCCGTTGATCCATCACGCCGGAGGCTGGTTTGTCGAAGCGCCGGTGCTGGGAAGCATTGGCGCCGTCGAGTCCGGCTCGCTCATCATCTTCGCCGCCGGCAGCGAGGACGCGATCGAGCATGGTCGTCCGGTGCTCAAGGACCTCGGCGAAGTTCGGTTTGTCGGTGACATTGGCAGCGCCGCCTCGCTGAAGCTCGTCGCCAACAGCATGCTGGCCGGTGTCAGCGCGCTCGCGGCCGAGCTGCAGTCAGCCGGCACGGCGGCGGGGCTGAACCCCGAGGACGTCTTCTGGGTGCTCAGCCGCATTGCGCCGGTTCTCAACGCGCGTAAGGCGGGGTTCGTCGAGCATCGCTACTCACCGGTCACGTTCGCGCTGCGCGATGCTTTGAAGGACTTGCTGTTGGCGCTTGACCTCTACGAGAAGACCGGCGCGACGACGCCACTCATTCAAGCCACCAAAGACCTCTACGAGCGAGCCGCCGCTACGGCAGGTGAGCTCGACATGTCCGCGATCGCGACGCTTTACGACCGAAAGCCCACGCCCGCGAAGTAAGCGCGATTACTTGTGAGCCGCGCGGCCCACCGCGGTCAGCAGCCTGATCTCCTCCAGGTGGGCCCAGCAATGCGCGTAGCAGGTGATGCTCAGGAGAAGCCAAACGGGCTGGCCGACGAGAGGCGCGATCGATTCTCGGGCTGCTGGACGGTCATATGCGCCGTGTCCGACCAGGCGATCCGCCATGGAATTGGGAGCCTCGAGCTCCTCGTCGGTGATCGCCCTGAGCCATTGGCTCACGCGTGACCTGACCGCGTCTGCGTACTCGAGGACCTCCGAGGGCACCACCTGAGCCGCAAGCTCGTCGGCCTCTTCGGTCGAATAGCCTGTCCCTACATCCGGACGGGCCCACGGCTTCGAGGCCCATGGCGGCGCTTCGATCAATTCGGGCACGCCGCGGACGCCCAGATGGACGGTGGAATCGATCACTCGGGCGGCGTGCCAGAAGGTGAAGGCGGGAAGATTCGTGCCGGGGACGGCGCGGCGCAGCCAGTCGTCGGGCTCCAGCTCGCCGGCCAATTCATGGAGTTGAAAGTTGACCGAGTTCAACTGACTTGCGAGCAGCCGGCTGGCTTGCATGGGCAGAGTCTAAGACCCGTCTGATTGGTGGGCCGGGAGGGATTTGAACCCCCACAGCTTTCGCGGGTGGTTTACAGCCACTTGAGCTCGCCAATGCCCAGCCGACCCACTAGGGAGCAGTAATCGTACGCAATCTCGTCTGGGGGCTTTGGCGCGCTCCTGCGCATAATGGCGCCGTGACGCGAGGCTATGCCCGCTACGTCCTTGCGGTCATGGTCGGCATCAACTTCCTCAATTACTTGGACCGCTACGTTGGGGCCGCCCTCGTGACTCCGATCAAGAACGAGTTCCACCTCAGCGACGCCCAGGTCGGTCTCCTGGCCACCGCCTTCCTGCTCGTGTATGCGATCGCCGCGCTCCCGTTCGGGTTCTGGGGCGATCGCGGAGTGCGCCGGACGGTGATCGGTGTAGGCGTCACTATCTGGAGCATCGCCACGGTGTTCTCCGGGCTCGCCGCCAACTACGTGCAGCTGTTCCTCAGTCGCGCTGTCGTCGGCGTCGGCGAGGCCAGCTATTACCCGGCTGGCACGTCGCTGGTCTCCGACTACTTTCCGAAGGAGCAGCGCGGCCGGGTCATGTCGATCTGGGGCGCGGGGAGCGTGTTCGGGATCGCAGTCGCCTACGCGGGCGGCGGATACGTCGGCGACCATTTCGGCTGGCGGAGCGCCTTCTTCATCGCCGCCGCGCCTGGTCTCTTGCTGGCCTTTCTCGCGTACACGATGCGCGAGCCCCTGCGGGGAAGCATGGAGAAGGCCGGGCCGGCGCTGAAGCGGACGACCGACGCCACCTTGCGCACTTTCGTCAACCTGATGCGAATCCCTACCCTGCGCGCCGCGATCCTCGCGCAGAGCGTCCTGTATTTCGTGCTCGCATCGAACGCCTTCTGGCTGCCGGCCCTCTTGAACCGGCGGTTCGGCATGTCAGTCAGCGGTGCGGGTCTCCTCTCTGGCGGCGTCCTGGTGCTCGGAGGTCTCATCGGCACTCTGGCGGGAGGGTGGATCGCCGACCGGCGTGCCAAAACCAGACCGGGCGCCCACCTGGAGGTTGGCATCGCCGGCTTCCTGATCGGCGCGGTGTTCATCGTCATTGCGCTCATCGCGCCCCTGAACGTCGGCCCGATCCCTGTCTTCGTCCCAGCTTTCCTGATCACCGTGATCGCTCTCTATCTCCACAGCGGACCGTTCACGGCGCTTGCGCAGAACGTCGTCTCCCCCGCCCTGCGCGCAAGCTGCGTGACGATGCTGCTTTTCGTTTCACACGTGTTCGGCGACTCGCATTCGACCTTCGATGTCGGCTGGATCTCCGACCACATTCACAGCCTTCAGGTCGCTCTGCTGATCACCTCGCCGACGCTGCTGGTCGTTGCGGCGATCATCGCAGCGACAGGGCTTAGAACCGTCAAACAAGACACGAACGCAATGGAGACGGAGTGGGCGAACCGGCCCGACGAGCCCGCGACCGCTCTTAGTAGATGAACCCCACCAGGGCCGAGCCGAGCTGGCCGGGCCTGATCGTGCGCTGGTCGATCACGTAGAACGACACCCAGTTCATCTCCGACACCATCCATGACCCGTCGGGATACACCGCCTCGACGTACGCCACGTGGCCCGCCCAGCTCTCCCAGGTGACCATGATCGAGCCGACCTTCGGGGTGGGGCCGACTGCGTACCCCTTGGCCGAAGCGTTCCCGTACCAGTAACCCGCGTCGCCGCTCCAGGTCACCGGGCGCTTGGTGGCGACGTAGTAGGTGCACCAGCCCCCGGGGAAGTTGTTCGTGGGCGGTCCGGTGTACGGGCCCAGGCAGCAGTTCACGACCTTGACGTTGTACGGGCCGTGCGTGCCCGTACGCATGAGCAGCTGCCACAGCGCCGGCGGAGGCGGGAACGCGCCGCCCACGCCGTTGGGAACGACGAGCACGATTCCGGCCGCCACCTGGGTGCTGCGGAGCCGGTTGAAGTCGTAGATGGACTGGGCGTCGACCCCGTACGTGCTGGCGATGCTGTCGATGGTGTCGCCCGCCTTGACTGTGACGACGACGCCCGGCACGGGAGGGATCAGGATCTGGTCGCCAGTCGAGATGGAGTCGTCGTTGAACAGGTTCGAGTTCGACCAGCGGATCTGGGACACGGTCACCCCGAATTTAGAAGCGATCGAGTCCAGGGTCTCGCCGGCCTGCACCGTATACGTGGACGGCTGGTGGCTGATCGGCGCCGAGCTTGGGATCGCGACCGGCTTGATGATCGTGCTGTAGCGGCCGAGGGAGATGTCTCCAGCGGTCCCGCCTTCGCTCTCCACCACCGCCTCGGCGTTCACCGTGCCGAGTCTGGAGGTCAAATACGCGGGGACGTGCCGATCCATCGACGCATATGACGAAATTCCAACAGCTATCGCAAGTACGACAGCATGGGTCAGGTATCGATGGACTCGCAAATGTCTACCCCTAAACGTTGCGACCGTCAGTGAACCAGCCGGAGGGCCGGACCCCAGTGAACGGGGGCCACCGTACCAGACCCCCGGCAAGGTCGTCAACCCGTTGGCCTGTCACTTTCGAGCTTGCGAACGAAAGTTCGTGACCAGCCTCTGATCTCAGCTCCACCGTGGGCGCAAGGCGCTTTTTGGCGCCCAGACGAACGATAGTTCGCAGGGCCAGAACGGACCCTCGCCGCTTCGCGATCAAGCCGGGACGCAGCCTCATTCGCCGTACAACGCTCGAGGGGCGCACAAGCTTGCTAGCCCAGGAGCCCGGCGAATGCCCGCCCGAACCTGGGCCTACGGCCCTCCCCGGACGTAAATCGTCTGCCCCGAGACGAAGCCGGACTCATCGCTGCAAAGGAAGGCAATCACGCTCGCGATGTCCTCCGGCTGGCCGACCCGTCGGAGCGGGATCTGTGAGGCGGCGCCGAGCTTGAACGTCTCGTAGTCCATGCCCATGCGTTCAGCCGTGGCGCGCGTCATGCGGGTCTCCACGAACCCTGGAGCCACCGTGTTGACGTTGACGTTGAAGGGACCGAGCTCGATGGCCAGAGTGCGCGCCATGCCCTGCAGGCCTGCCTTGGCCGCCGAGTAGTTGGCCTGACCCCGATTGCCGAGCGCAGACGTCGACGAGAGGAAGACTATCTTTCCGTACTTCTGGTCGACCATCTGCTTCTGCGCGGCCCGGGCGCACAGGAACGTGCCCTTCAGGTGAGTGTCGATGACCGCATCCCAATCCTCGTCGGTCATCTTGAAGATGAGGTTGTCGCGGATGATGCCCGCGCAGGTGACCAGGATGTCGAGCCGGCCGAGCTCAGCGACAACTCGCCCGACCATCGATTCGACCGACCCCCGGTCGCTCACGTCGCAGGCGACGCCGAGGCCGCCGATCGAGCTCGCGACCTCGCGAGCCGGCGCCTCATCGAGATCCGATACCGCCACCCGAGCACCCTCGGCCGCAAGCATCCGCGCGGTCGCGGCGCCGATCCCGCGTCCCCCGCCGGTGACAAGAGCGACCCGATCCTTGAACCTCATTCGGTCTCCGTGTCGAGTGCGGTGCCGCCGTCCTTGCGTGGATCCGAGGCGCCGTGGAGGAATCCGTCCTTCTCGCCGACGATCACCTGCGGCCTGGCGAAGTACGAGTCGTAGCTGAGCGTCCGCCGGTTGACCGCATAGCCGCGCTTCTCCAACCCAACGCTGACCGCCACAGGCATCCGGCCCTCGACCTGCACGACGTCCCCCTGGAAGTCGATTCGCGGCGCGCTCACGGCCTCGACGGGCGTCATCTTGTGGTCAAGGATATTGACCAGGACCTGCAGGATCGCGGTCACGATCTTGGTGCCACCCGGCGCTCCGATGCACACGCGCAGGTGGTCGCCGTCGAATACGAATGTCGGCGTCATGCTCGTCGCCCGCGTCTTGCCTGGACGCACCGAGTTGGGGTGGCCCGGACGCGGGTCGAAGCAGTTCATGTAGTCGTTGTAGCCGAAGCCCAGCCCCGGGGTGACGACGCCGCTGGCGGAACCGAGCGTGTGGGTCAGGGACACGGCGTTGCCGGAGTCGTCGACCACGCAGACGTGGGTGGTGTCGGGCCGGTCGTGCATCGCCACCGAACCAACCGCCGCCCCCGCCGCCGCCACCTGGCGCGCCGTGGCCGCGTAGCCCTTGTCGGCCAGCGCCCCCGTGGGCACGTCGACGAAGCGCGGGTCCGCGACGTGAAGCTCACGGTCGGCCACCGCCCACGCCATCGCCTCCACCAGCAACCGGGCCGCCTCGGTGCTCGGCCACCCGTGCGCGCCCACGTCGTACCCCTCGAGGAAGTTGAGCATCTGCAGCAAGGTGATGCCGGCGGCGGGAGGGCCGGCCGCCACGACGGAGAGACCTCGGTATAGGCCGCGCAGCGGCTCGGTCACGTTGACCCGGTAGCTCGCCAGGTCCTCGCGCGTGATGAACCCGCCATGCGCCTCGAAATCCGAGACGATCCGATCGGCGATATCGCCCTTGTAGAAGACATCAGGCCCCTCGTTCGCCAGCCGTTCCAGCGTGTGGGCGAGATCCGCCTGGACAAATAGTTCGCCAATTTCGAATAGTTCGCCGTCTCGCGTATAAATCGCCTTGGCCGCCGCCGTGGCCTGGATCCGCTCGCGGTTGGGCACGACGTCCGGCCCGTAATCGGTCGTCCAGTAGCCGTGCATGTACCCGGTCACAGGAAAGCCGTCGCGGGCGAGCGGGATGGACGGCTCGATCGCCTGCGCCCATGTGATGGTGCCGAACCGGGTCAGCGCCTCGTGCAGCCCCGCCACCGTGCCCGGAACGGCGACCGACTGGTGGCCGACGTCGTTCACCCACCCATCCAAAACGTAGCCGTAGCGATCCGCGGCCTGGCGGATGAAGCGGTCCTCCCACTGGTCCTCTCGGGAGCGCCCGCCGGCGGTGGCGTAGAACTCGAGCACCGCGTCGCCGCTTCGAGGGCTGTGCACGAGCATCACGCCGCAGCCGCCGATGCCGCACATCTGGGGGTCGATCACGCCCTGCACGAACGCGCATGTGACGGCCGCGTCGACCGCGTTGCCCCCGCGCCGCATGACCTCGAGCCCGATCTCGGCCGCAACGGGCTGAGGGCAGACGATGATGGCCACAGGAAAAGAGTAGGGCGGTGGCATGACTCCAAGGTCGCAAGATCAACCCGTCTGGCCCGATAGAGCGTTGTAGTGGCAATGATCAACAGGTTTCTAGCGCGCGTCGGCACCTTCGGGGCGATCTTGATCCTCGCCCTCGCCGTCCTCGTGGTCGGTTTCGGAGGCGGTGTCGTCGAGCATTTCCGTCTCACCTCCTCGAATGCGCAGCAGGGAGACCAGAGCGGCCCCCAGGGCGAGACCCAGGATGGCCAGACCGGCACCCAGGGCGAGTCCCAGCAGGGCGAGCAGGGCAACAGCGGGTCGCAACAGGCAGGGCAGTCAGGCACCCAGGGCGAGTCTCAAGAAGGCGACAACGCTCCCGGGTCCGGCCAGAAGAGCTCGACGAGCCCGACCAAGTAGCGTCCGAGCAGAGCCGAGATTAGCCGTGACAGACCTCAGCCAGTATTCAGTTGCCTATAATCCGGGCGCCCGAGCCACGGCAATGAGGTCCGTCTTGAAACGATCGAAGCCGGCGTCGCAGCCAAAAAGCAGGTCCAGGGCCCAGGCCCTGGCAGAGTTCGCCATCGGCCTGCCCATCCTCCTGCTGGTCATCGGCATAACCGTCGACTTCGGCCGGGTCTACTACTACGACCTGTCGATGCGAGACGCAGCCTTCGCAGCGGCGCGGTACGCCGGCATGAACCCGGCTGACGACGCCGGGATCAAGAATGCCGCCGTCAACGCCGCCCCCAGCGGGGTCTTGACCGCAGCCAACGTCACGATCTCAACTCCGGTGGTGACGGGCTGCGACGGCAGCCGCGTCAGCGGTTGCCCGATGAAGATTTCAGTCACCTACGTGTTTTCACCCATCACACCGTTCATCACGGCGCTGACGGGGACCGGCATCACACTGAACCGGTCGCAAACGGACATCATCAAATGAAGCGTCAGCGGGCCCAGGCCCTGGTCGAATTCGCCGTCATCTCAACCCTCTTCTTCTTGCTTTTCTTCGTAGTCCTTGACGGCGGTCGAGCCATCTACGCGTGGTCGGCGGTCGCCGAGGCGGCTCGCGAAGGGGCCCACGCCGCCGAGCTCACCCAGTCCACAGATGCCCAGATCAAGAGCGCAATCACTGCGCACACCAGCCTGCTCGGGGACCTTGCCTCAACCACCACGATCACCCCAACCCCTACCCGCATCGCCGGCCAGACCGTGACCATAACGGTCACATACCAGTACCGGACCTTGACCCCGCTGCTGAGCCAGTTCGGCCCGATCACCTTCACGTCCACGACGGTGGTGGTGGCCGAATGAAGCTCAAGAGCCAGAGCGGCCAGGTGATCGTGCTGGTCGCATTTGCCCTGATCGCGCTCATCGGCATGGCCGGCGTGGTGGTCGATGGCGGCCGAGCTTATGCGGATCAGCGATCGCTGGAGGCTGCTGCCGAGGCCGGCGCGCACGGCGGCGCCTACCTGATGGAGAAGGCTTGGAACGGAGAGGCCGGCAACTTCGGGGCCTTGACCGATGCGCAGGTCAGGGCGGCGGCCCAGGCATTCGCCGGCTACAACGGATGGAGCGCCGCCAATGGCGACACCTTCTATATGGACTATGTCAAGGCCGACTATGTGACCCATGTGGCGGTCCTGGACAACACCACCCGGGGCGTGCTGGTCCAGCTAGGCAAGCCCCAGACCGCCACCTTCACCAGAGTGCTTGGCTTCAACCTCTACTCGGTCTTCGCCCGAGCCACGGCCATGTTCGGGTCCGCGCTGGTTGCCGGCGCCCTGCCGCTCGCCGTCGACGACAGCTGCCTCAGTACCTACGACACGCCCATCAGCGCCCAGCCCGCCAACGCCGGCGGCAGCTTCGGCAGCTGCAACTTCGCCAGCGTGGTGCCGCCAGGCTGCGCAGCCGGCAACGTGCCGTGCTACTCGAACGCCATGGCCAACGGCATGAACCCGCCGGTCCAGCTGGGACCCACGTACCCGACCAACTCCCTGGACTGCTGCTCCCTGTCCGCGGCGACCGTCGCCGGGTTGCAGAGCCGCATCGCCGCACGGCCCGGTGAAACGTGCACCACATTCAAGTCCCCCAGCCCGCGCGTGGTCTGGATGCCGGTCGTGCCCGGGGGATTCGGCGGCGCCACGCTCACCTTCACCCGCTACCGCGCCTTTTTCCTCACCTCGATCGAGCCCAGCACCCCCAGCAAGGGGTTCACCGGCTGCTTCGTCCACGCCACGATCAACGGCGGCCCGTTCGACCCCAACGCCGTGGGCACGGCCTACGGCGGCGTGATGCTCATGAAGCTCGTTCGCTCCACCGGCGCCGTGGTGCCGATCACAATCAGCCTCACCAGTCTCACCAACCCAGCGTTGAGAGGCGTGCCCAACGGTGCCACCCTGGTCGTCCACACCGACCAGCCGGGCGCCACCTGCACGGTCCTTGTCTACGAAGTCCCACCGGCGCCTGGATCACCGAGCGTCGCGGGGGGCCTGGGACCGCATATCACCGATGCGTCGGGGAACGCGACCTGGACGTGGACCGTGGAACCTGGCGCGATGCTCGGCGTCGTGCAGGTCCAGGTAAGGTGTTCTTACGAGGCGCTCCTTGGCTACCTGTTCACCGACACGATCATCGCGCCGTAGGGGTTAAGCCCCGGCTCAGGTAAAGATGCCAGGCCAGTGGGCAGCGATGTCAGCCTGCGTCACCCCTTTGGCAGCAGGGGCGTTGGGGCATGCAGGGTCGACCGCCGCCGAAGGTGTGTAGTCGTGGTAGGACTCGAGGGTGTAGGTGACCGTCGCGTTGGACAGGAACCAGGCGATGAACTCCGCCTGGCACTGAGTCACCACGATCGTCAGCGAGTTCGAAAGGCCACCCTGCTTCGGGGGGGTGCCGGCGCTGCCCTGAATCGGAGCCGTGTCCGACGGCGCTGCGCCGACTCGGATCACCAGGATGTTCGTGTACACGGTGCGGACGTTCTTGGCGGTCTTGCCGGCGAGCTGGACCACGAGCGACAGATAGTCGCCCACCTGGATGTAGCCGCCCACGCCCTGCTGCTCGCCGGTGGGGATGGTGAGGGCCACGTAACCCTGGGGGATGGGCAGGAAAGCCGACTGCGGCCCGATGACGGCGCCGGCGGACGTCAGCAGCAGGTTGCTGGTCACCGGTTGACCCTTTGCGATGTTGATGGCGGCGACCACGTTGACGAGATCCGAGACCTTCGTGAAAGCGCCAGGAGGGACGTCTGCAGGATGAAATTGGGCCACGACCAGGTCGCTGGCGAGGACCGGAACCCGGATCTGGAGGTCATGCGCGGCGACGACCACCGGCGTGTTGCCCAAGGACGGCCCCGCGGCCGTGGACGTATAGAAGATTACCGCGCCGGCCGTGACAAGGCCCAGCACGACTCCGCCGATGATGAATGGAAGTCCAGCTCGACGCCGACTCTTGGCCCGGGCACTCACTGGCGGCGAATTATAGTGCGGGGGTCGGCCCACGGCGACGCCGTATCGATAAGCTTTAACGAACCCACTTGATACCGATCCTACTTGCGGCCACCCTCGCCGGCAGCGTGATCATGATCTTCGTCGGCCTGGCCCGGACTCCTGCCGAGTCCGACACCGCGCGAATCGTCGAGGAACGCTTGCAGGTCTACGGGGGATTGCGCCCGCTCACCATCGAAGAGGTGGAGCTGGAGCAACCGTTCGCTCAACGGGTGGTGCGGCCGGCGCTCGTACGGATTGGGAGCCTCCTTTCCCGTTCCACGCCCGGGAAGGCACGACAGAACCTGTTCAACCAGCTCGAGCTGGCGGGGCGTCCACTCAACCTGTCGCCAGAGGATTTCGGGGCGGTTCGCCTGATCACGGCGGTGGTCGGGGCGGCAGTCGGCCTGCTGCTCGGCATTCTGCTCGCCAGCCCGGTGTACCTCGTGATCTCGATCGCGATCGGCACCATCCTCGGCTACTACATGCCCGTGCTTTGGCTGAAGCAGAAGGTCGACGGGCGCCGGGCGGAGATCCAGAGGTCATTGCCAGACGCCATGGACCTGATGGTGATCGCGGTCGATGCCGGGCTCGGGTTCGACTCGGCCCTGACGAGGGTGACCGAGAAATACAAGAACGCGCTGTCGCAAGAGTTCGCCAAGATGCTCCGCGAGGTGTCGCTCGGCCGACCTCGCATGGAGGCGCTGGACGACCTCGGACGCAACAGCGGGGTCGATGACCTCCACAACTTCATCCAGGCTGTCATCCAGTCCGAGCAGTTCGGGACCGGCATCGGCAAGATCCTGCGCATCCAGTCCGACGAGATGCGTCGCAAACGACGGCAGCGCGCCCAGGAGAAGGCGGCTCAGGCGACCCTGAAGATGATGCTGCCCATGGTGGGCTGCATCTTCCCGACCCTCTGGATCGTCCTGCTCGGGCCGGCGGGGCTGATCCTGCTGCATAAGTAGCCCTCGCCGGCCGTAACGGCCTGCCGACGACCGCCGTTCAGGTCAGAGTGGGGTCGACGGCGTGAGGTCGGTGCCGGTGGCGGCGCGGCGACTTGCCATGGCGCTGGTGGTCATCGCTGCCGTCCTGGCCCCAAGCGGGGCCACCCTCTGGTTTTCAACCCCGTCCGGAAGCGACGTCCAGGCTCGGGTGGCAGACTTCACGCGTCATTACGGCATAGTGCTGCTGGGCCCTGGCGAAGTCCCCACCTTGCTCGCCAAGGCTGTCGTCGCGACCGAGGACGAGCGGTTCTACACGCACCATGGGATCGACTCGATCGGCCTCGCGCGCGCCCTTACCTATGACGTGTCCAATCGCTGCCTGTGTCAGGGGGGATCCACGATCACGGAGCAGCTGGTCAAGGACGTGTATCTCAACGGCTCCGACCGGGGCTACAACAAGCTGGTCGACGCGGTCCTGGCGCTGAAGGTCGAGGGCGTCCTGACCAAGCAGCAGATCATGGCCGACTATGTGAGCGAGATCACCACCGGCTTCGGCCGTCGGGGCGTCAGCGCCGCCGCGTGTGCGTACTTCCAGGCGCCGCTCCAGAACCTGACCCTCGGCCAGTACGCGCTCCTGGCCGGCGTCACCCAGGCCCCCTCGGTCTACGACCCGACCGTGGATCCCGAGGCCGCCGAGCAGCGCCGGAGCGAGGTGCTCGCGTCGATGATCTCCGAGCGGTTCATCACCCCGGCCGAGGCGCTGGCGGCCAACGCCGAGCCGGTCCTCGTCACCGGCACGCAGCCGAATCCGGCCTGCGCCTGACCTGGGCCGGGCCTATCCGGCCCACGCCAACGGCGAGGTGGCGTCGAACCCGGCGTTGGTGGTGATCTGAATCGGCTTGATGACGGGCGCCACCAGCGCCGGCGCCGGGGTCGGGCTGGGCGCCAGTCCGTGGTAGGGGCCGCCCGGGGTCGGAGTGGGAATCGGGGTCGGCGGCGGTGGCGGCGGGTTGTAAGCGTTCTTGGGCAGGAACCAGAGCTGGAACTGACCCCCGGGCACAGCCGGAGCCAGGAACGCGATCCCGGAGCCGTCCGGCGCCCATGTCGGTTGGGCGACCAGCTGGTTGATGATGAGGGCCCGCCGGGTGCCGATGTTGGAGCCATCCCAGGACGCGATCTCGAGGCGATCGTCCTGGCGCTCGTAGGTACAGATCATCGCGATCGCGTGGCCGTCAGGTGAGATCGATGGCGAGGAGCAATCATCGGTGGCCGAGGTCAGCGCCTGCCCCTCAGCGCCGTATGTCGTCAAGGTCAGCCCGTTGGCGGGAGGGCTGGGCCGCATGGAGAGCCAGAGTTGGCCGACCAGGTTGCCGTTGTCATCGCGACTGTACTTCGTGTACATGATCCCGCCGGTGGTCAGTGGGATTGGTTGGATGTCGCCGCCTGTGTAGTCGATGGAGTTGGTCCACAGCCTGCCCTGGTTGATCCTTCCGTTGACCGGCATCTCCCAGATCGAGAGAGGCACGTCGTATCCGACTTTTGGCTCGTCGTAGCTCATCCACATGGTCGCCCCGTCGGGAGCGAGGCGCGGGTAGAAAGACCAGTGCTTGGACCCGGTGTCGGAGTTGTTGGCCGATCCCGCGTTGTTGACGACGAGACTGATCCTCTGTCCGAAACGGGTGAGGATGTAGACGTCCGAGTAGTTGTAGGTCCTGTGGACGGCCAGCATGTAGGTGCCATCCGGGTACAGCGACGGCTGCATCCAGCCGTCCTCGATCGTCAGCTGGTGAAACCGCCCGAAGCTGTAGCTATAGATCGCACCGTTTTGAGAAAGGTAGAGGGTGCCCGGTAGGGTGAAGGCGTTCGGGCGCGGCGATCCGACCGTCGGCTTCTGGGCTACGACGTCAACCTTTGAATTGCGCCCCCCCAGGTATACGTAGGTCGCAAAGCTGGTTACCAGCAGCAGCGCGCACAGGCCAAGCCCGAGAAAGAACCTCGCGATCATGGGAAGTACTGGCGCACCAGCGCAAGAATCTCCGGCCAGTTCGGCGTGAGGCTGCCGCCAGGTCCGCCCCCGTGCCACAACGGTGGGGTCATCACCATGGAGGTGATCGCGTCCGGATTGTCGAAGGTGGCGGCAAACGGGATGAGCTGGGCCACGCGGCCGAGGCCCATGCTGGTCTTGATCTCCCCGCCCAGGGCCGCCGCGATGGAGGGCACGTCCGTCGACGACACCTGCTTCGCCTTCTGCCGGATGGCGAGCAGGACCTGTTGCTGTCGTTTCGAGCGGCCGATGTCACTTTGCAGGTCGTTGTGGCGCGATCGCACGTACTGCATGGCGTGGATCCCGTCCAGGTGCTGCGGACCGGCCAGCACGGCGACACGCTGAAAGTCGTAGGGATAGGGATCGTAGATGTCTTGCGGGTAGTAGTCGTCGATCACCGGGTTGCTCGTGACTACGTCAATTCCTCCGATCGCGTCGATCAGCTTGATGAGCCCGAGCAATCCGATCCAGATGTATTCGTCGATGTGCACGCCGAAATCTTGCTCGACCGTGGCGATGGCGCCGCCGGCCTGACCGTACGAGTAGGCGCCGTCGATCTTGCCGGAGCCCCCGGCCCAGAAGGGAACGTAAAGGTCGCGAGGGATCGACAGCATGATCACCTGCTTGGTGGTCGGTATCACGCGAACCAGGATCATCGACTGAGTGAGGACGTGGTCGGGCGAGAACTTGGAATCGTCGTCGGAGCCAAGCAGCAACACCGTGAAAGCGCCCGGTTGGTAGATCGGACTGGGCGTCGGTGACGACACGGCGGTGCTGGTCGGCGAGGGGGTCGGCGAAGCGATGCTGATGACCTGCCCGGTCGCGTCCCACGCCAGCTTGGCGGCGGGAAGAAAGTACGCGACACTTCCTGCCATCGCCGACAGACCGATGGCGAAGATGGCGAGGGCGGCGGTGCGGACGATGCTCAGGCGCCTGCGCGAAGCTCTAGCGCGGCGCCCCGGCAGGATACCGAGCGGCACGAGCCAACATTCTAGACCGATGACCTGTGCAGGTTTGTAAGCGAGTTGTTAATGACTCCGGAATCAGTGCTTGATCAGTGCTTGATCAGCGCGATCTCGACCGCCTTTACAGCCAGGAACAAAACCGCCACGACGATGTAGCCCGCCATCGTCAGCATCGCGATCCTTTTCGGGAGCGACCAGGTGGGGCGCTCGAGCAGAGCCAGTGCCGGCATCCGCCAGTTCTCCTTCTCCGAGCGCGGCATCTCAGGAGCCGGCTCGGCCCTGCGCGCGCTCCACACCATCCAGGCTGTGGCGGCGATCACAACCACCGCCATGATCACACCCAGCACAACGATCAGGGTCGTGACGTTGACGCCCGTGAAAAGCGTGGAGATGACCAGGACGAACGAGAGCAAGAGGAGCGCGCTCACGATGATCGTGGCGAGCACGTTCAGCCACGGCTTGTTGACCCACGGGCCGAGCACCGCGCGGTCATTGCAAAGAAGGACGAGGAAGACGGTCGCGCTCGGGAGGAGCGTGCCCGCGAGGGCCTGGACCGCGGTCGTGATCAGGCCAAGCGGTGCGTGGGGGATGAGCACTATGCCGGCGGCCACCGCCACCATTCCCGAGTACGAAGCGTAGAAAAACTTCGCCTCGCGGATGCCCCGGTGCAGAGAGTGGCGCAGTCCGAAGATGTCGCCGAACGCATATGACGTGGCCAGCGTGACCGCCGACGCCCCGACGATCGAAGCGTCGAACAGCAGCAAGGCAAAGATGGTGCCCTCGAACGGTGAGATGTGCGAGGCAAGGCCGCGCGCGACGCTGAGGGCGTCCCGGAACTGGCCGAAGTCCCTGGTGCCGGTGAATGCCGAGGACGCAGCGATCATGATCGCGGCCGCGCCGATGACCACGACGAACGCGCCGAGCACGGTGTCCGCCTTCTCGTAGTCGAGCCAGCGCGGCGTGATCCGCTTGTCGATCACGTTCGACTGCTGGAAGAACAACTGCCAGGGCGCGACCGTGGTGCCGACGATAGCGATGATCAACAGGGCGGCGTCTGACGTAAGACCGCCCTGGATCCCGGGCTTGATGAATCCTTTCAGTGATGCCCCTGGGTCGGGGTGGCTGAGCACGAGCAGCGGCAGGACCAGCAGGCTCGCAAAGAGGAAGACGAACATGGCCCGCTCCCAGCGCCGGAAGTTCCCAGTGACGGTGATCCCGATCAGGATCAGCGCCGACAGCGGGACGACGACGTAAGGGCTGAAGCCAAAGTACTCCCCGGCCAGGCTCACACCGATGAACTCCGTGCTGATGGTCAGGAAGTTCAACAGGAAGAGGTCCCCCACCGAGAACCAGCCCCAGAAGCGGCCGAACCGCTCAGCGATCAGCCGGGCATGTCCGACCCCGGTCACCGCTCCGAGGCGCACGACCATCTCCTGGTTGACGATGAGCACCGGTATTAGAAGGACGAGGGTCCACAGCAGCGAGTAGCCGTAGTCCTGGCCTGCCTGCGCGTAGGTCGAGACCCCGCCGGCGTCGTTGTCGCCGACCATGACGATGAGGCCAGGACCGACGATCGCCGCCAGGGTAAGCAGGCGGCGGCGCCAGGTGCGCCGCGGAGCCACGTCGCTGAGGCGGATCGTCCCGAACGCGCCGTGGATGTCGCCGACATGCGCTTCGTCCAATACCGCTGAAGTGGGGACCAATTGCGAGTCGTCTTTCATCGGCTCGCGCTCGGTCACGCCGGCTTATACGCCGCTGCTGGCTTCGAGGCGGGCGCGCCACTCTTCCGGAACGATGGCCTCGATCACGTCGTCCGCGGTGACGGCGCCGAGTAGATTGCCGGCCGCATCGGTCACGGCCAGCGCGATCAGGTTGTAGTCGGCCATGGTCAGGGTGACGTCCGTGACGTCTGCCCCCGAGGTCACGCGGCAGGTGACCAAATCGAGCTCCTCTACCTTGCGCTCGCCATCGGACCGCAGCAGCTCGGCTGTGCTGACGCTGCCGAGCAGCTTGCCGCCCTCCTCGGTGATGAACACGGTGTTGAGCAGCTGGTGCGGGGCCTTGTCGTCGATGCGCACGGCTTCGAGCGCCATGGCCGCGGTCGCGCCTCTGACCACCCAGACGTAGTCGGGGCTCATCATCCCGCCGGCCGTGCTCGGGTGGTACTGGAGGAGCTTGCGCAGCTTGTGCTGAGCCGTCGGCGACATCAGGTCGAACACGGGCTTGCGCCGTTCCTGGTCGAGCTCGCCCAGGAGGTCGGCGGCGTCGTCGGGGGCCATGCGTTCGAGGACCTTGGCGGCCTCTTCGTTCGACATCGACCGAAGGAACTCGACCTGGTGCTCGGTGTCCAGCTCCTCGAATATGTCGGCCGTGAGCTCAGCATCGCCTTCGACCGCGTCCAGGATCTCCTCGCCCTCTTCATGCGACGCGCCTTCCACCAGGTCGGCGATCTGCGCCGGATGCAGCCTGCGGAGCCTCTGCAGCGGCATCAGCAGCTTGGCGGTCGGCACATGCGAGACGAACGGCTGCACGTCTTTCCAGTCCAGGACGGCGTGCCTGCGCAGGTCCGGCCGGCCCCGGCGCGGAACCAGCCGCCGAAGCATCGCCCGCGGGCTGCGGTCGACGCCGGTCAATCGCCATCCGTCCTCGCCGGGAGAAAGGACGAGGTCGTGCGCCTGCACGATGCGACCGCGGGCCATGTCCATCAGGTGCCGGCCGAGGACGTCGGCCGCCAGCAGCACCTCGCCGGCGCGTCTCTGAAAAGCTCCCGTGTCAAGGGTTTGGGTCTCGAGCCGCACCTCGCCCGGGGCGACCTTGTCGATGTTCTTGCTGCTGACATACACGTCGCTTCTGCCCACTCGGACCTTGATCCCGGTCACGGGCGGATAGCCGCCGCCGTCGAGCTTGACGATCAGGTCTTCGAGCCTGCCCACCTCGTCGCCGGTCGGGTTAAGGACCGGGCTGCGGAGGAGCTGGGTGACCATCAGCCTCCGCTTCTCCTTGCTTGCCACCGGCTTGGCGTTCGCGCCACTTGCCGGCCGGCCGTCCACGTGTTCGTTCTTGTCGGTCATCGGTCTACCGCTCCCGCGGTCCTCCACTCCCAGCCGGCGCCGCGGCGGTTGCCGCGCGCTCGAACCAAGCTAAGGCAATTATCCCGCGGACTTCTCCAGGCGCGCCTCGAGCTGCTCCATGCGCTTGATGAGGCTCGCCAGCGCCTTGTCCTGGGCGGTGAGGTGTTTTTGCATCTGGATGCATTCGTGGAGGATCGCCTCGGCGTCCTGGTAGGTGACGACCGCCCGCTTGTCGGAGGCCTGGCCCAGAACCTGCTGGCCGACCATGATCACGAACATCAGCAGGAGCTGGACGATGTTGGAGAGGAAGAGCAGGAACGCGAACGGGTAGGGATCGCGGGCGAACAGCCAGATCCCGAGTGTGGCCAGCGCCATCCATGTGACCTGAAAGGCGAATGCGATGTAGACCGCCCACATCGTGCCCACGCTCCGGGTGATCGCCGCGGCCAGCCGGCCGTTGAAGCCGACGTGCTCATCGGCCACCATCGGCGGCGCCTTGAGCTTCCGCTTCTCCGTGTGCGGGTGCGGGTCATGGACGAAATCGATGTGACTCTGGCCCGAGACGTCCGGGCTACTCATCGCTGGGCATCATGAGCACTGGGCAGTGAGCGCCGTGGACGATTTTTCTGCCGAGGTCGCCGGTGACGCGTTCCTTCAGGCCGTGGGCGTGGTGAGCGCCGACCACGATCAGCTCGGCCCCGAACTCGTCGGCCTTCTCGAGGATGAAGTCCGCCAGCCGGTCAGGCCGGTGGCTGTCGATGTCGGAGGAAGCCTTGACGCCGGCTTCGATAAGCCGCCGAGCCACGGCCTCGCCGAATTTGAACGACTCGGGAATGGTCTCTTGCTCGAGCGTCGCGGCGGACGTGACGATCCGTTCCCTCATGTGGACCACGAGGACCTCTGAGTCGAATGCCTTGGCGAGGCCGGTGATGACCGGCACGAGCTCGGTGGCATGCTCGGTGCCGCCGACCGCTACCACGATCTTCGCAAACACGACGCGATTATGCGTCCCCTCTCCCCGCAAGGGGAGAGGGTTAGGGAGAGGGGCGTGAAGCACGATCGCCTACCATCGGCGGCACAGATGGCAGGCCGGGTCCAGCACTACCGGGCAGAGCTGAAGAAGAGGCGCGGCGAGTGGGAGCCATACCTGAAGGCCAACTCGGGACTCCCCGGCCCGCGGGCGAACCTCGAGCTGGTGACGGCCGTCGGCGAGGAGGCCGACGCCGACCTCCTGTGGCGCCTCTCCGCGTCGAGCGACGAATTCCTGGCGCTTTGCGGGACCGCGGGGCTCGGGCGCCTGGCCGCGACCGAGCCGGACACGGTTCTGCCGTGGCTGAAAGAGCTGGCCGAAGACCCGCGATGGCGGGTGCGCGAGGGTGTGGCGATCGCGCTGCAGCGGCTCGGGCACAAGAGCATGCCGCAGCTGATCGCAGAGATGGAGGCCTGGTCGAAGGGCGGTCCGCTGATGCAGAGGGCGGCGGCCGCGGGACTGTGCGAGCCGGCGTTGTTGAAGAAGCCCGATGAGGTCCGGCGCGTGCTGCTCGTCCTCGACCACATCACACGCTCGATGGCGGCCACTCGAGACCGAAAGCACGAAGGCTTCAAGGTGCTCCGACAGGCCATGGGCTACTGCTGGAGCGTGGCCGCCGCGGCCAACCCGGCGGCCGCCCGGCCGCTCTTCGTCAAGTGGCTGCGTTCGTCGGACCCAGACATCGCCTGGGTCATTAAGAGCAACCTCGGCAAGGCCCGGCTCAAAGGTTTTCGGACGAGCGTCGAGGAGTCAAAGGTCGGAACGCCGAAGCCCAAGGCCAGGACGCCCGCGCAGAAAGCCGCGAAGAAGAAGCCCGCCGAGTAACGCGTCGCAAGCTGGACACGTATTCGCAACTGATGGCAAGGGCGGTGCTGGCCCTGTCTCAATTGCGGGCCTCCCGGCTCGATCCCAGCCGGGGCCAGCGTCACCTTCCAGATGGTCTTCCTGGTCCCGGCCGACGCGGCGCCCGGCAAGTGCACGCTCCTTTTCGGGCTCGGCTACTGGAATGCCATCACCAGCTACTCGCAGGCGACCGTCACGCTGAAATAGCGCCGGCTAGAAGCCGTTCTCGCCCGGATGCAGGCCGGGCGCGGTCATGTCCACCTGAGCCCACAAGGGCTGCCTGCGAACGATCGCGTTGAGGCGAACCCCGCCGGCAACGTCCTTCTGAAACACAGAGGAGTCCGCGTCCGAAACAAGAACGCCGCCCAGCTCCGTCCAGCCGTTGGGGCTCATGTTCGCCTTGATCTCGGGATAGAGCGCTGACGGATCGCCGATGTAGCTGAACGAAAGGCTCGCGTCGGAGCAGAGCCAGCTGTTGTCGGGGCCGGCGTTCTCCCACGTGAAGAGCTCACCAGGCGGGTGGAAGGATGCGATGGGGTCCGATTTCAGGAGGTTGAATTGCGCATTGCCGGGATCGCATTTATTGCTCCACGAAGTCCCGAACAGGTTGTGCGCGGTGAAGATCGCGATCCAAACGAGGACCAGGCCAATCGCCCAGCGCCCCCAACCTCGGAACATGCGCCGCCGATATAGCAGATGGGGCCTTCGATACCGCGCCGGATGGTGCCCCGCGAGGGATTCGAACCCCCGACCCTCTGCTTAGAAGGCAGATGCTCTATCCACTGAGCTAGCGGGGCGAAGCCGCCATTCCGGAGAGAATACGCGTGGCGGATGATCGTGCATGGCTGACGCGCTGCAGCGCTTGAAGGCGATCCTGGCCGAGGTCACAGACATCCACCGGGCCGCCGCCGTGCTCGACTGGGACCAGGAAACGTACATGCCGAGTGGCGGCGTGCACAACCGCGCGGAGCAGCTGTCGACGCTCAGCGAGGTCGCTCACCGCCGCTTCACCGCGGACGAGGTGGGCCGGTTGCTCGACGAAGCAGAAGCTGCCACGGCGAAGATGCCCTTCGACTCGGACGAAGCCAGCCTCGTGCGCGTAACGCGCCGCGATTACGAGCAGGCTCGCAAGCTGCCACCGGAGCTCGTGGCCGAGATCGCTCACGCGAGCGCATCGGCTCGACCGCACTGGCAGAAAGCCCGCCACGACTCTAACTTCGCGCTCTTCGCCCCCTACCTCGAGAAGAACGTCGAGCTCAACAAACGCGTGGCCGAAGCGCTTGGTTATCAGAAGCGACTGTACGACGCACTCTTGGACCGCACAGAGCCGGGATTGACTACTGACCAGCTCGAGGCGATCTTCGACGAGCTCAAGGCCGCGATTGTGCCGCTCGTCGCCGACATCAAACGCCATGCGGATTCGGTCGATGACAGCGTGCTGCATCGCGGGTTCGATCCGGACCTGCAGGTCCGCTACGCGCTCGAAACCGTCACCGCGCTCGGCTACGACCTCGAGCGCGGCAGGCAGGACATCTCAACGCATCCATTCAGCACTGCGTTCGGCCCAGGCGACGTTCGCATCACCACGCGAGTCTCACGCGACTTCTTCAACGAGTGCCTGTTCGGTTCGATTCACGAGGCCGGGCATGGAATGTACTTCCAGGGCATTGGGCGCAACCTCGACCGCACGAACCTGTGGGACGGCGCCTCGCCTGGCGTCCACGAGTCGCAGTCGCGACTCTGGGAAAACCTGGTCGGGCGCAGCCTTCCGTTCTGGCACCACTTCTTCCCGAGCCTGCGCAAGACGTTTCCCGAACCGCTGAAGGGGGTGGATGCGGAGGCCTTCTATCGCGCAGTCAACAAGTCGTACCCGTCCTTCATCCGCGTGGAGGCGGACGAGGTCACGTACAACCTGCACATCCTCCTGCGATTCGAGCTGGAGAACGACCTGCTCGAGGGCAAGCTGAAGGTTGCCGATCTGCCGGAGGCCTGGAACGAGCTCTTCAAGTCGTACATCGGACTCGACGTGCCCGACGACAGACAAGGCGCTCTCCAGGACATCCACTGGTCGGGGGTCGGGTTCGCAGAGTTTCCGGGCTACACGCTCGGCAATATCATCGGCGCGCAGCTGATGGAGAAGATTCGATCCGAGCTGACCGACCTCGACGACCAGATGGAGCGCGGCGAGTTTGGAGCGCTGCTGAGCTGGCTGCAGGAGCACGTCTACCGGCACGGGCGCAAATTCACACCCAATGAGTTGCTCGAGCGCGAGACGGGCCGGCCGCTGACGCCCAAGCCGTGGATCGCCTACGTACGTAAGAAATACAGCGCGCTGTACGGCCTGGATCTGGCGAAGGACTAAGGCGGGATCGCGACCAGCTCTCGATCCTGCGCGAGCTCCAGCCTCCATCCTTCTTCGTGCACCAACCGATGGTGCCGGCGACACATAAGGATCAGGTTGTCGAGCGTGGTCGGACCGCCATCCGCCCAATGTTTGACGTGATGCGCATCCGTCCACGCCGGCGGGCAGTCACAGCCAGGAAACCGGCAGCCCTTGTCTCGAGCGATCAGTGCCCGCCGCGTGGCACCCGGCACCACGCGGCTGGTGCGGTCGGCCTCGCCATCGATGATGGGCGTGATCGCGGCGTCACACGCCAGCCGGCGCGCGGTCTCGGCCGGGATCGGCTGTGACCACTCGAGCTCAGCCGCCATCGAGCCCGGCTCTTTGCTCAAGGTCGACATGTCGACGCTGACCGCCAGGTGCGGCTTCTGACCCGCGACCGCGGGGAGCTGCCCTCCGTCCAGCTGCCGGCGTGCCATCTCCACGGCGGCATCGGCGCGGCGCTCCGCCGCACTCCGGTCGTCGTCCGCGAGCCTGGGTCCCATGACTGAATCCAATGCGGTGTTGAGCGTCGCTCCGCCTTCGGCATCGAGCCACCCGTCGATCCGATAGACGCCATCGAAGGTCTGGCTGAGGTGAAGGAAGCGACGGCTGTTCGCCTTGTTGGCGTCGCTGAGGGCGCCGTCCGGATCGAGGCAGTGCTTCAGGTGCCAGATCGGCCGCAGCAGGTGCCAGGGGTCGACCTCCTTGGCCGCCTTGACCAGGATGCTCTCCGAGTGGGCCTCAAACTTGTCGCCGAGCTGGCCTGCCGTCTCCGCGATGAGGACCGCATGCCGGTAGCTGATGTCGCCATCGGCCAGGGCCTGCTCGGTTTGCGGTAGAGCCACCAGCTTCCGCGACATCGCGACCCGCTCCGACGCCGCGTTCATTGTCAGGTTCAGCTGCCAGCGCAGCCACGCCCTCGCCGACAGCGCGCCGAAAGGAGCGTAACCCTGGCCGCTGTCGAAGCGCCGGAGCCGGCGCCGACCCTCGGCCTGGACGCGATTGCCAATGCGCTGGAGCGCTATCTGGTCATCGCCCATTGACTCGGCCGGCACCGAGTCGAGGTCTTCACCGGCCAGGTGATTGAGCAATGAATTGATCTCATCGAGGACCTCTCCCGAGGTCCAATTCCCCCTCTCCCCGCCCACAGAACCCATGTTCGTATTATATCGAACTTATGTTCGATGCCAAGGATTTCGCAATGTTAATTTGCGAATTTTCACTGCCCGACCAGGCGACCAGCATTTACCTCAATGCGGCCCCTCACCTCCCTTTCCCAGTCTTTTGCGAATTCGTACCTCCCCACCCGGCGTGCTCGCTTCGCGAGCAGGCCGACCTCCCCACTGCGTGGGGAGGCGACAACAACTCCCTCTTCCCAGTTTTCTTTCCGCTACCCAGAGCGGGACCCGAAGTCCACCGGAGCCTGCGCCTCTCGGTTCACCTCGAGCCTGAAGATGTCGGGGCGCCCGTAGTGCCCGGCGACGTCGAGGGTCCGCTTCGCCGCCGACGCTCGCTCGGGGTCGCAGTCAGCGAACAGGATGCCGTGCTTCTCGTGCAGCGGGCCCGCGACCAGCTTGCCGTCGGGGGCGACGATGACCGAGTCGCCTGGGTTGAACCACTCCTCCAGGTCCGGGAACACGCGGGCCCGTTCAGGAAAGTCGGCGGGGACGTCCTTGCCTCGCATCGCCGTTCCGTTCCCCAGCACCCAGCACCGCCCTTCCGCAGCGATGTGCCGCATCGTCGACACCCACGTGCTGCCGGCATCCCAGGTCGGCGCAACGTACACCTCGCAGCCCTGCGCAAACAGGCTGAACCGCGCCAGCGGCATGTAGTTCTCCCAGCAGATCAGTGAGCCGACCCGGCCCGCCGGCGTCTCGATCACCCGCAGCCCGCGCGCATCCCCCACCCCCCAGACCATGCGCTCCGGATTCGTGGGCATGAGCTTGCGGTGCCGGTTCAGCACCTCGCCGTCGGGGCCGATCAGGACGACGGTGTTGTAGAGCGTGCCCCGACTGAATTCCGAGTCGCGCTCGTGCACGCCGATCGAAACCGTCTGCTTGAGTCGTCGCGCCGCGGCCTGGATCGGTTTGAGGTGCCCCGCCTTCAGGTCGACCGCGTTCTCCAGGAGCCGCGCGTGGATCTTCGCCGTGAGCTCGTAGTCATCGCCGGGTCGCAGCCGCCACACCCATTCCGGGTAGCCGGGCAGCCAGGTCTCGGGAAATGAGACGAGTCGCGCCCCGCCGGCGGCCGCCTCCTCCATGAGCTCAACGCCACGCTTGATCGTCTTGTCTCGATGCAGCAGCAACGGCGGGTGCTGCACGACGGCGACCCGATGCGGACTAGCGGCTTTCTTCTTCGCCATGGCGCCATGTTGACAGCGCCGCGAGGCGGTGGTCTATCTGGGGCCCGGAAAATCTCCGGCGCGCGCGACCATGCCCGGCAGCTCCTTCCCCAGTCGCTGTCCAAGCCACCGCGAGCATTCGATGAGGGCGTCGAGGTCGATCCCGGTTTCCACGCCCATCCCTCGCAGCAGATAGTCGAGGTCCTCGGTGGCGATGTTGCCGGTCGCCTTGGGCGCGAAGGGGCAGCCGCCGGCGCCCCCCACCGATGCGTCTAGCGAAACCACTCCCCGTTCGAGCGCCGTCAGTGCGTTCGCGTAGCCCGTGTTGCGCGTGTTGTGGAAATGGGCGCCCACCGATGCGCCCAGCTCTTGAGCGCCGCGCACCAGCGCCTTCACCTGCGACGGCACCCCGACCCCGATGGTGTCCGCGAGGCAGACCTCGTCTGGCGGGATCGCCATCAGCCGCTGGACGAGATCGAGGACGCGCGGGACCGGGACGACGCCTTCGAACGGGCATCCGAACGCGACGCTGATCGTCACCGTGACCGGCACCCGATCCGCGCGGGCTTTCGCCACCAGTGACAGCGCCGTCTTCAGGCCTTCCTCGGTGGTGGCGTTCTGGTTGCGCCGCCCAAACTCATCCGTGGCCGCGAACGCGTAATGGACCTCGTCAACGCCGGCTGCGATCGCGCGGTCGTAGCCCTTCTCGTTGAGGACCAGGCCCGCGTACGACGTTCCCGGCCGCCGATGCAGCGCGGCCATCACGTCCTCGGCGCCCGCCATCTGCGGGACGAGCTTCGGGTTGACGAAGCTCGCCGCTTCGATTCGCTTCAGGCCCGCGGCCGCGAGCCGGTCGCACAGGTCCGCGCGCACCGCCGGCTCGAGCACGCGTTCCTCGTTCTGCAGCCCATCTCGGGGACCGACATCGCAAACGATCAAGCTCACATAGATAAAGGTAGTAGGCGTCAGCCCACCAGGTCGTTCATCGGCTTGGCTTGAGCGGCCTGACCCAGTCGGCCGACGCCCACGAGGTCTTCGATCGTCGCCAGCAGCGAGTAGTGGTCGTACGCGGCAGTGCTTTCCCGGTGGCCCTTGCCAGGCGCCAGGACCAGGGTCAGAACCCGATTGGAGGCGCTCCCGTCGTCCTCGTCCCACGTGATGAACAAGACGCCGCCGTTCTTCCATGCGCTCGACTGCATGATCTGCTCCACCGTCTGCTTCAGCCAGTCGTCGCCAGTCGCCACCGGGCAGTCGTGCGTGTCGTGGCACCTGTCGGGCGTGATCCAGCTGAACCGGGGTGTGGTGCCCGCCAGGTCACCGGCGAACGACGTCAACGGCACCACGTTCGCCGGACAAGCGCCGCCGTAGAAGGCGAAGGGATTGTGGCCGGGGTCGTACGGGACCGGGCTGTTCAGGCACCCGCCGTCGCCGAGCCCCTCCATGTACGCGCGCCACGTCACGGCGGCGGAGGTGAGCTGCGTGCCGAGGTCCTGCTTGGGCAGCGTGTGGTAGCTGTCGTCGGACAATCCCCAGGTGGAGCCGGACGTCAGCGCCAGGTAGTTCGGCACGCTGGGGTGGGTGATCGCGTGGTAGTTGTTCGCCACCCCATACGTCGCGGCCAGGGACGCCGTGAACGGACCGGTCAGCGCCTCCTCGGCCGAATGATTCTCCATGACGATCAGGAAGACATGTCGCGCGACCCCGTGGTCGATGTTTCCGCCACCCCCGCAGGCGCCCAGCACTGTCGCCGCCACCACCCCGCCCGCCACTTTCTGTAGCCTCTTGATTTTTAGAGTGACTCTATTTATCATGTGGCTATATCAAATAGACGGGAGGTGCTCGAGATGACCATGACCACAGTAGAAACAACGCCGGAGAGGCTGCGAGGCCGCTGGCTGGGCCTGGCCGCCCTCACCCTCAGCGGGCTGGTGCTCGGGCTCGACATCACGATCCTGGTCACCGCCCTCCCCACGCTATCGGCCAAGCTCAACGCCACCACCGACCAGCTGCAGTGGATGTCCGCGGCCTACACGCTCGCGCTGGCCGGCTTCATGCTGCCGGCGGGCGTGCTCGGCGACCGTCTGGGCCGCAAGCGGATGCTCCTCGTCGGCCTGACGACGTTCGGAATCTCCTCGGTGATCGCCAGCCAGATGACCTCGGCCAACGGCCTGATCCTGATGCGGGTCGTGATGGGCATCAGCGGCGCCATCGTCCTGCCGCTCATGCAGTCGATGCTGCCGTCCATGTTCCAGACCGACGAGCGCCAGCGCGCCATCGGCCTGGCCGGCGCCGGCGCCTTTATCGGCCTTCCGCTCGGGCCGCTGGTGGCCGGGTGGCTTCTGACTCACTACGACTGGGGCTCCATCTTCTTGATCAACGCACCCGTGGTTGTGGTCGCTGTCATCGGTACGTGGTTCTTCGTGCCCGAGAGCAAGGATCCCAACGCGCGCCGGCTCGACTGGATCGGCGCGATCCTCGAGGTGGTCGGGGTCACCGGGATCGTGTACGGCATCATCGAGCAGCCGATCCGAGGCTGGACGGACTTCCAGGTCGCCGGCCCGATCGCCGGCGGTGCCGTGCTGCTCGCCGCGTTCGCGATGTGGCAGCTGCGGACCAGGTTTCCGCTCATCGATTTGAGGCTGTTCAAGAGCGCCCGGTTCTCATGGGCCACAGTGGCCTTTACCATCGTCGGTTTCGCCATGACGGGCGTGCTGTTCATCCTCTCTCCATTCCTCCAGATCGTGCAGGGCAACGATGCGCAGGGCACCGGAATCCGGCTGATTCCATTGATCGCGGCGATGATGGTCGGCGCGATCAGCACCGACGTGCTCGCCAAGCGCTTCGGCTCCAAGATCGTGGTCGCGAGCGGCATGCTCGGCAACGCCGTCGGCATGTTCATGCTTTCGCGGGTGGGCGTCGACACCGGCTACGGGCTGGTGGCGATCTCCCTCGCCGTCATCGGCCTCAGCATCGCGCTGACCATGATCCCCGCCCTCGACGCCATCCTCGGCTCCTTGCCCGCGGGCGAGACCGGTGCGGGCAGCGCGCTCACGCGAACACTGCAGAACATCGGCTCATCGTTCGGCGTCGCGATCATGGGCAGCATCCTGAACGGGGCGTATCAGTCACACATCAGCGGTCAGCTCGCGGGCCTGCCCGCCCAGGTGCAAGCCGCCGCTCAGAGCAGTGTCGCCGTCGCGGCCGCGATCGCCCGCCACCTTCCAAGCCCGCTCGGCGCCCGCGTGCTGCGAGCGGCCCAGGAGTCTTACTCTCAGGGCATGTCTGAGGTGATGCTGGTGAGCGCCGCGATGATGATCGCCGGCGCGATCCTGATGGCCCTGTTCCTGCCGGCCAGGGCCCCCCGAGAGCTCCCTCTCCCCGAAGGGGAGAGGGTCGGGGAGAGGGGCGTGTTAGTCCACTGATGCCCCATACAATCACGCCGGTCGCCCTCGGCCTCCGCGAGCGCAAGAAGCTCAAGACCAAGGAGGCGATCCAACGCGAGGCCCTGCGCCTGTTCAAGGAGCAGGGCTACTCGGAAACGACGATCGAGCAGATCGCGGCTGCCGCCGAGATCTCACCCAGCACGTTCTTCAACTACTTTCCGACCAAGGAGGACGTGGTCCTCTTCGACCGCTACGACCCGATGATCTTCTCGATGATGTCGTCGATTCCGGCGAGCGAACCCCTTAGCGCTGTCATGTACGGCCTGCTCAACGGACTTGCGGGCGTGATGGAGAGCGACCACGACGTCATCCTCGCCCGATCGAAGCTCTCGCTCGCAGTGCCGGAGCTGCGGGCGCGGTTCTGGGAGGAGATCGAGAAAGCGCGTGATCTCATCGCGAGTGTACTGGCCTCTCGCACGGGTCGGGACGCCGCCGACTTCGAGCTGAGGGTCCTGGCCATGATCTTCTTGACCGCTACTTTTGAGGCCATCCTTGAGTGGATCCGGCAAGACGGCCGCGGCGATATGGTGAAACTCGTCAAACAGGCTCTTGACCTGGCCCAGATCGGCCCGCGACTGGACGAGCTCGAGTCCGCATCGCGCAAGCCTAAGGGCCACTAAGCTCCGACAAGTCCCGCTTCGTAGGCCAGGATCACGGCCTGCACGCGGTCCCTCAGCTCGAGCTTGTCGAGCACGTGCGCGACGTGCGTCTTCACTGTGGTCTCCGCGACGTGCAGGCGCGCCGCGATCTCGGCGTTCGTGAACCCGCCCGCTAACTCGCGCAGCACCTCCCGCTCGCGTTCCGTCAAAACCTCGAGCTGCTTGGCCTTGCGCGCTTGAGGCTCTGGACGCTTGGCGAACTCTTCGATCAGGCGGCGTGTCACCGACGGCGCCAGCAGCGCGTCGCCTGAAGCCACCACGCGGATCGCACGGATCAAGTCCTCGGGCGGCGCCGCCTTGAGCAGGAACGCGGACGCGCCCGCCGCAAGCGCGTCGAAGACGTACTCATCGAGCTCGTAGGTCGTGAGAATGACCACGCGGGTCGCCAATCCGGCGCCGGTGATCGTGCGAGTCGCCGCGATGCCGTCGACGTGCGGCATGCGGATGTCCATGAGGATCACGTCGGGTCGCTCGCGCCGCACCAGGTCGATGGCGGCCTGGCCGTCGCCCGCCTCGCCCGCGACCGCCATGTCCGGTTGCGAGCCGACGATCATGCGGAAGCCCGCGCGCACCATCTCCTGGTCGTCGGCGATCGCGACCTTAATGGTCATTGTGTAAGGGGAAGCCGGGAACGGACTGTGAAGCCGCCCACATCAGAGGAGCCCGCCTCGAGCTCGCCTCCGAACAGCGCCACCCGCTCGCGCATGCCGACCAATCCATGTCCGGTCGAGGCCCTCACTGCCTCCTCGGATCCGCCCTCGCCGTTGTCGCGGATGGTCAGCTCCAGTGCGTCGGAGAGGTACGCAACCTGCACCTCGAGCCTCGATGCGTGTGCGTGCTTGAGCGCGTTCGTGATCGCCTCCTGGACGATCCGGTAGGCCGTGAGGTCGAGCGCTGCGGGCAGAGGCCGTTCGGTACCGGTGGTCTTCAGGGCCACGTCCAGGCCCGCGTCGTTCGCGGCTTTGAGGAGCGAATCGATCTGCTCCAGTCCGGGCTGAGGGCTCAGCTCCGGCTGCCCGGGCTCCTTGCGCAGCACGCCGAGCAGGCGATTCAGCTCGGCGAGAGTGTCTCGGGCGCTGACCTCGATCGACTGCAGCGCTTTTTGCCCCGCGCCGTCCACGTTCCCGGCCAGCCGCGCCGCGCCGGCCTGGATGGCCATGAGGCTGACGTTGTGCGCGACCACGTCGTGCAGCTCGCGCGCTATGCGCAGCCTCTCGTCCTCCACCGCCTGCCGCCGCATCGCCTCCGACTCGCGGCGGTGACGCGTGATCAGCTCGGCGAAGAACGCGCGACGCCCGCGGATGTAATCGCCGATCACCCACGCCACCAGCACCGGCGGGCCGAGGGTGAGCAGGGACTCGCGCCGGGGGCTGATGCCGGTGATCGTCGTGATGAAGACAGCCACCGTCTCGATGGCCGCGAGCGCGACCACCCACAAGCGTGCGGTCGAGCTGCCGTAAACCGACACCGCGTAGGCCGCCAGGATGACGGCGCCGTCTGAGGCGATCTGCGCGAGGCCGAGCAGCTCGCCTGCAAGCAGCGCGGCGGTGACGATGACGAGCACTGCCACCGGTTGGGTCCGGCGCCACCACAGCGGCACCGACTTGAAGAGCACCAGCACGAGGGCGGCGATGAATAGCGGGGTGGAAACGTGGAAGTAGTCGACGGCAATGGTTCCAATGAGGGCGGGCACCAGGGTGATCGCCACCAGCAGCCCGTCGACGAGCCGAGGCCGGCCCGCGATCCATGACCACGGCCGGCCCCGAAAAGGTGTCGGAGACTGGAAGCTGGCTATGTGACGTCCCTCTGCCGCAGCAGCGCGGCGGCCGCGACCACGAAGACTGCCAGGTAGCCGACGAGGGTGAGCACCGCCTGCTCGGCGCTGACCGCGGGAGGAGTCGCGTGTCCGAATGCGGGCGATGTGAACGAGTTCATCAACGCCGTTGCGTTCTGGCCGTCGAACCAGTTGGTGATCCACTTGTATGTGCCGCCGTTGAAGCTGACGATGAACCGGACCAGGATGATCTGCAGCACGGTGACGTAGATCAGGCCCACGCCGAGAGCCGCCGCCGACTGCCTGAACAGGACGCCGAGCGCCATGCCGAGCGAGCCGTTCACGGCCAGCACGAGCCAGATCGCACCGATGCCCTTGACCATGTCGATTGCCGCCGGCCAAACGATCGCGTGGCCTTGCGCCGATGCGATGACAGCGCTGTACCCGGCCCCGACCACAAAGATGATGACGGTCATGATCGCCATCCAGGCCTGGAAGACGACCACTCGACCGGTCAGGGTCGCGAGCCGTCCGGGCCGCTGGGTGAAGACGGTCTTCAAAGTTCCCCACGAGTACTCAGAGCCCGCGATCAACGCGCCCAGAACGATCGCCATGGCGGCTCCGAGCGGGAATGCGGCGCCCATGACGTTGTTGACGAACTGGTCGGGGTAGAGGGTCAGGATCGACACGGCGTCCCGGACACCCCCGGGATGCGTCGCCTGGTACCACTCGGCCGAGTAGAAGAGCACCACGATGCCCGCGATGAGTCCGGCCGACACCAGGAAGGCCGGGCGAAATCGATTCTTACGCCATTCCGCTTTGATGCTTGCGATCATGATCCTTGCTTCTCCCCTGTGAGCTGGAAGAAGGCTTCCTCCAGCGATCTTTCGATTGGCCTCAGTTCACTGACACCGATGCCGGCGGCCATGAGCCGGCTGTTGATCTCGAGGCTGCCGGCAGGGTCGGTCTGCAATCGGATGGAGCCGTTCTGCCGGCTCACCGCCGCGACGCCGAACATGCCGGCCAAGAGCTCGAATGCGCGATCGACGGGCTGGGCGGTGACGAGCACGCCTTCCTCGCCGAGCAGCTCCTGCACGGTGGACTGGGTGACGAGCTTGCCGCCTCGGATCACGCCGACGCGATCGCAGATTTGCTCGACCTCTGGGAGCAGGTGGCTCGACAGGAGCACCGTGCGGTTGCCCTGACCGATGTCTTTGATGAGCTTGCGCATCTCGGCCATGCCCTGCGGGTCGAGCCCGCTCGTGGGCTCGTCGAGGATGAGGAGCTCCGGGTCCTTGAGCAACGCGGCGGCGACGCCGAGCCGCTGCTTCATACCGGTCGAGTAGGTGCCGAACTTGCGCCCGGCGCGAGACGTGAGCTCGACGATGTCGAGCACCTCTTGGACGCGCTTGTGGTTGATGTTCGCGTAGTCCGCGACCACTTTGAGGTTCTCGCGGCCGGAGAGGTATGGGTAGAAGCCCGGCGCCTCCACGAGCGAGCCGATCTTCGCGAGCCCGGCCGGATCGCCCGGCGCGTGGCCCACGACTGAAGCCGTGCCCGAGGTGGGCCGGATGAGGCCCACGAGCATGCGCAGGGTCGTGGTCTTCCCGGCGCCGTTGGGGCCGAGGAAGCCATACACCTCCCCACGCCGCACGCTCATCTCCACGGAGTCGACGGCGAGGACTCCGTTTCCGTAACGCTTGGTGAGTCCGCTGGTCTCTACGACTGTCATGTTTTCCATGACCATCAAGCTAGGTTTCGCAGGTCCCCACGTCGTCAGCAGTGAGATCGATCTTTGAGCTCATCCGCAGGGATGAGTCCCCTTCTCCCCGCAGGGGAGAGGGTTAGGGAGAGGGGCGGGAAGCCCCTCTTATCTTTCCGCCGCGCGCTTGAGCGACTGCGCGAATTCCTGAAACGCGGGGCCGAGGTCGGGGATCGACTTCCAGATCATCCCTAGCATCGGGCCGCTGTACTCCTCGCGCATGAGGAATCGCGTCTCGCCGTTTCCGGCCGGCGTGAGGGTGTAGGTGCGCTGTCCCTTGAACAGTCCTAGAGGCATGCCACCCGACCAGACCATGCGCTCGTTCGGCTTGAACTCCGTGACCTTGACGGGGAACGCGCGGCCAGGATTCACCTTGACGAGCACCTTGATCGTCTCGCCGGGTGCGATCTTGCCTTCAACCTTATCGACCGTCGTGTTCCAGTCGGTGTAATGCGGGGCATCTGTGATGAGCGCCCAGATGCGGTCCGGGCTCGCCTTGATATTTGCCGTCGCCTCGTAGAACTTCACTTTCTTCCTCCCGTCTCACGCGAATCGGTAACGCTTTGGCTACCGTAAACCAAACGTTACCATTAATTCAAATGTGTGCAACTCGCCTCCCCACCTCGTGGGGAGGTCGGCGCGAAGCGCCGGGTGGGGAATCGCATTAATGCAAGACCCGTTCAAGGCCCTCGGGGACCCGCACCGGAGGGCGATCGTGGAGCTGCTCGGCTCGGGACCTCGCTCTGTCCAAGAGATCGCGGACGAGTTGCCAATCAGCCGGCCGGCAGTCTCGCGCCATCTGCGTCTATTGAAAGACGCGGGCCTCGTGATCGACGAGTCGCGCGGCACGCAGCGCCTGTATCAGCTGGACGGCCAGGGCGTGGCCGCCGCGCAGGAATACCTGGTTCAGGTCTGGGGCGAAGCTGCGGCGCGATTTCGGATCTTCGCGGAGAACACGAAACCAGCGCGACGCAAGCGCCGCCTCTCCCCCTCGGGGAGAGGGTTGGGTAGAGGGGCGTGAAGCACGTCAGATGATCGAACCGCTCCGATTCTCGTTCGCGGTGGATTGTCCAGCGGATCACGCGTTCGAGGTGTGGACCGGGCGCACTTCGAAGTGGTGGCCGAAGACCTCTACGGTCTCCCAGTCGGACGGCCTCGAGGTGATCTTCGAGGGTCGCTCCGGCGGCCGGATCTTCGAGCGCACGCCGGCCGGCCAGGAGATCGAGTGGGGCAAGATCACGGTCTGGGAGCCGCCGCGGCGCCTGGGCTACACGTGGCACATCGCCACGGATCGCGCGAGCGCGACCGAGGTCGAAATCACGTTCTCGGACCTGGGCGACGAAACGACTCTGGTGAACATCGAGCATCGGGGCTGGGAAAAACTGGGCGACCGGGGCCCAGGCTGGCGAGACACCAACCGAGGGGGCTGGGACGGCACGCTCCCGCACTACATCGTCGCCTGCTCCGCATGACCGTTTTGAGCCCAAATGGAACCAAATGGGGTCCCGGTGACGTTATAGGTTTGTGATGCTTATAGATCTGTTCATTTTTGGGGCGGCCGGAGCAATTCTCCTGGCTGCCATTCGATCCCAGCCTGTAGGCGGTGGAAGCGAACTGTGTTGGTCGTGCGGACGGCGTAGCGAGCACGGCCTTTGGTGCCCAAACCGGTAGATCAGGGCTCTTCCCTGTATTGCCGTTTGCCGGTTGACGGATCCTCGTAGACGCGCGTCATCTTCCCTGTGGTTGGATCCTTGAAAACCTCGTTGGTCGCCTTGAAGTTGCCCTGGTCCGCTCCACGGTAGCGTCGGTCCCAGATGAAGTAACCGACGATCGCAAACACGATTACCACCAGAAGGATCACAAGCTGCGCGATGCTCACGAGGAGGTTTTCTCAATGATCGCGGCGGTCCCATACGCAACAACTTCGGTCATTGTCTGGCCCATCTCGGAGGAGTCGAAGCGCATCATGACCACGGCGTTGGCACCCATCGCGCGAGCGTTCTCGACCATGCGGTCGATTGCGTGGCGGCGTGTGTCCTCTACAAGGCGCGTGTACTCCACGATCTCACCGCCGGCGAGCGATCTCAAGCCGGCCAGGATGTTGCCACCCAGGCCGCGGCTGCGGACCACAACTCCGAACACCTGCCCGAGAGCCTGCTTCACCTCGTAGCCGGCTGGGCGCTCGGTCGTGGTTACCAATAGTGGAGCTTGGGACTGCGATTGGGACATGGCGGCACCCTCCAATCCGACTCTCGTTGCTCTGTTGAGATGGTAGGTGAACATCGAGCATGAGGCTTGGGAAAGCTGGGCGAGCGGACCCGGGCTGGCACGACACCAAATCGGGGGCGGTTGGGATGGCACGCTCCTGCAATTCATCGCCGTCTGCACTCACTAGCCTCGCGGAGCAACTCTCCACGGCAGTTAGCGCCAGTCACCAGTGGCTCTAGAGCGAGTACGAGAGCGCTGCGACCCCTGCTTCTTCAAGTATTCGACTGCACTCCTCGCACACGTCGATAGAGGCGGCCGCAGTCGAAGCCAACAGAATTAGCCTCACCTCATTCGGCATATTGGGGCTCAGCAGGTTGCTGAGGAGTAGACGGCCAGCCTCTTCGAATCGACGAATCGCTGCGTGAAGGGATGTGAGCCTGCTGAGAATCGGCACGTTATCGAGCGCAAGTCGATCAATCTCCTCGAGTCTGAAGAGCAAGTGGTTGGCGTTCTCTGGTTTCGTAGCTAGCGACAAGAGCCGTTCGCGGTCGACGCCGGCCAGATCAGAGCGAGCTATCTCTCTTGCCCGTGCAAAACTCAGGTTCCGAACACGAAAGTCCAGGTCGAAAATGCCATTGATCACGTCCAAAGGAAGCCCGCAGCTGGCTCCCACCAGGCGCGCACGCTGGAATATGGCTTGGAGGAAGGGAGCGACTTGATTGGCTTCGCGCTTTAGCCAACTACGGCGCTGGATTTCCTCTCCCTGCTCCTCGAGGATCAGTGACACGACAAGTCCAGCGCCGATTACGCCCCAGAGCGTGGCGATCACGTTCCAACGAGTCTGGTCAAAGACAAGCATGGTCACGAACGAGGCAATCGCAACCAGGCCCAAGATCCTTCGGTGACGAATCAGCCATCGGATCGCAGCTGGAATTGGATCATGATCGTTCGCCCGGCCAGCCAGCCGATTCCAGCGCTCGGGGAGATGGTTTCGCGCCTGCCTCACCGCGCCGAATCTTAGAGCGGTCCGTGGAGCTGTCGAAGACCAATTCACGATGACGACCTTGGTGAACATCGAGCACCGAGGCCGGGAAGCGTGCGCGAGCGGGGCCAGGCTGCGGTCCAGCCCAGACGCCCAAGCGTCGTAGGGGCAGCCGCGCTCTCGTCCTCGCTATTTGACCCCTTCCTGCTGGCCGAGCCATCCCTCCGCTAGCTCACAGAGTTCAAGGAGTTCGGGTTCCGCTTGCGAAATCCGTGGATGCTGGGCATCCTCCGAGTAGTTGCCCACATCCGTGAAGCCAATAAATTGGACATAGACGATGGCGACTCGCCTCAATAGGTCATCGACCGTTGGTGAGCGCTCTAGTTGTGCGGCCATGTACCTCTCCACCACGTCGCGGCGAATGCCTTTCACAGGGGTTCCGTATGCTCGCGCAGATATCTCAGCGGCCAAAGCCAACAGGGCCCGCTCAAATCGTGTTCGCAGCAAATACGCCGGCACGCCGATCTGCCTCTCGGCGCTCAGGGTCCGAAGGTTAACTGCCACTTCGTACTCGCCGGACAGCAAATGAAAGGACGCTCTGCGCCTGACTAACCAGGAGTGCGATGCCAGCCTGAGTCGGCATCGTGTGGAAACTTCTTTTGCCGTTATACGCCAGGCGACACTCTTCAAGGAAATCTAGATCGGCTCCGCTGTAAGGAAATGCATCGCCCATTTGCGACGCCAACCACTCTACCGGCAGCCTACGACTAAATAGCGGGCTTCCCGAAACAAAGGACGCAATAATTCCGGTGTTTCGCAGGACGGTGTAAAGACTGGCCGCCTCGAATGGGGTCGTCAGGGACGTGACACGCAAACCGTTGTCGATGTCGTCGAGTATTCGCTGCAAGGTAGCGAGGTCGAGAAGAGCCCGTTGTCGCGGATATGGGGCCAGTTTGGCCATGAGCCCGGCAAGCCATTCATCCCGTGCCAGCAGAACCTTTCCTTCTAGCCGTAGATGCCACAGAAAGAGACTTCCCTTAGTGGCCATATCTTCAGCTGTGAACGTGGAATATAGGGTTATCTCAGTCTTTTCCAGGCGGCGGTTGTGCTGGAGTCTCTGATGTATATCGTGCAGTTCGGTCGCTCGGCGAACGTTCGCGAACGCGACCACATCAACGTCGCTGAATACATCCGAATCGCCCCTCGCTCGAGAACCAAACAGAATGATGGCCTTCACTCGATCCGTCAACTGAGGACCGGACAAGTGGTCATCGTCGACTTCTTTTGTCAAACCGCTGGGCACACTCATCGACGCGAGAACCGTCTAAACACGGCAGCGACCAGGAATCCAAACAGAACGAGACCTAGAACGCCTTCAAGGTGCGCCGTCCACAAGGTCAACATGTTTGCTGGCTGCCAGCGTACGAGACCCGTATTGGTAAAGCTGGAAAGGCTGAAATCAAGATAATCGGCAGCCGTTGGGTGACTTGACGCAAAGGTGATTTGCAGTCCAGGCCAGCTGTAGCCCCATGCAAACAGCACTACCAGTAGGCCACTTACCGCGCCGATCCGAAGGAGTCTCTCGCCATGGCCCCAGACGAATTCCGAGAACAATAGCCATGCGACGGTTCCAAACGCTGATAGTCGCTCCGTAATAGGGAACTTCTTGTAGTACGGATCCGTCCACAAAAACGCCTTGCCTACGTTCACCCGAAGGAGGGCTCGCAGCTCGACTAACAGAAACGCTCGCGCGTCATCGACTTCACCGCGACCGGATGCATTTGTCTTGAGGTTACGCGCGATGATTAGACGCACGTTATCCCATCTTGGCAGGGAGTCCTTGATTTGATCGAAGGTGACGTTGCAGTTGCTAAACTCCGAATAGTCGAAGCTGCAGTTGATCAAGCGTGCTCCGTGAAAGTTGCAGTCTATGAATCGGCAGCCTTCGAACTTGACCCTGTTAAAGGCCGCATCCCTGAAATAGCATCTGACAAAGGTGACAAAGCTAAAGCTCAGCCGGTCAAAGAGGGCAGCCTTGAAACCGCAATCTTCAACTGTGGCGAAGACAATGTCTTCCGGTCCAAAGTTGGCATTGTCTTGTTGAGCGTCGTTGATTGTTGGGTGAGGTCGATTCGGTTTCGCCAAACTCAGCAGCGTTCTGCCGGGCGTAGCGCTCACGAGCGATAGTGTAGGCCGCCCCATCGGACTGTCCTCTGGAGTGCATTTGTTGGGCGCCGATGGCGACCAATTGCATACCCTTGCTAATACCCCTAGGGGGTATAGTGGCGAAATGCCCGGATACACCACCCACAAGCCCACAGTTCAGCGCCGGCTCCAGAGAATCGAAGGGCAGGTTCGAGGCCTTCAGAAGATGGTCGAGGATGACCGCTACTGCATCGACGTCCTGACGCAGGTCAGCGCCGTCAAGGCCGCGCTGGAAAGCGTCGCTCTCCTTCTCCTGGCCGATCACACCGAGCACTGCGTCGCTGAGGCCATCCGCGCCGGCGACGGCGACGCCAAGGTTGCGGAGCTCAACAGTGCCGTTCAGCGGCTCGTGAAGGCGTAGCGATCGTGTTCGTGCTCAACGCTATCGAGCAGGCGCTGCAGATGGCCTTTTTCATGTTCTGGGAGGTCCTCTGGCCGCTCGCGCTCGGGTTCGTGATCTCCGCGATCGTGCAGACCGTCGTCTCCAAGCAGGCGATCGTCCACTTCCTCGGCAAGGACGACCTCCGCGGCGTGACCTTCGCGACGCTCTTCGGGGCCGCCAGCTCCAGCTGTTCCTACGCCGCGGTTGCCATCGCGCGGGGACTGTTCCGCCGGGGCGCGACCTTCGCCAACGCGATCCTTTTCGAGTTCGCCAGCACCAACCTCGTCTTCGAGCTCGGCATCGTCCTCCTGGTCCTGCTCGGGTGGCAGTTCGTGGCCGCGGAGTTCGCGGGCGGGCTGCTGATGATCGGGATCCTGGCGGTCGTCTTCAAGTACACCCTGCGCGCGCGCATGGTCGAGGAGGCGCGCAAGCAGGCGGAGAAAGGCCTCCGAGGGCGCATGGAGGGACATGGCGAGATGGACATGTCCGTCACCGACGGCCCGTTCCTACGCCGACTGTTTTCGCCGCGCGCATTCACCGCCGTGAGCCAGTACTTCTTCGGGGACGTCTACAGCCTGTGGCAGGACCTCCTGCTCGGGTTCCTGATCGCCGGCGCGCTCGCCGCCTGGGTGCCCAACAGCTTCTGGCAGTCACTGTTTCTGACGAATCAGCCGGCACTGAACACGGTCTGGGGCCCGCTGGTGGGGCCGATCATCGCGATGCTCAGCTTCGTCTGCTCGGTCGGCAACATTCCGCTCGCAGTCGTGCTGTGGAACGGAGGCATCAGCTTCGGCGGCGTGATCAGCTTCGTCTTCGCCGACCTGATCATCATCCCGATCATCAACATCTACCGGAAGTACTACGGCGGGCGCATGAGCCTTTATGTGCTTGGGACGTCATACATCGCGATGGCGCTCGCCGGGTTCGTCATCGGCGAGTTGTTTCAACTCGTGGGCATCGCTCCCGCGCACCACTTCATTGCGGTTTTCCAGACGGCGCCGTCCTGGAACTACAACACGTTCCTCGACATCGCGGCGCTCGCGCTCATCGCGCTGCTCGGATGGCGGTTCCTATGCACGGGCGGGGTGGAGATGCTGCGCGCGATGGACAACCCGACCGGGGCGCACGCACACGAACACCACGAACACCACGAGCATCACGACCACAGCGAGCACGAACACAACCACCATTAATAGAAGTAACCACACACCCCCACGCTTAGAGTGGTGCCGTGCGACGCCTGATCGGCACGGTCGCCGAGGCCGTGATCCTGTTCCTCTGCTTCCTGCTCGGCCGCCGCATCGCCCGGGACCAGAATCCATGGCTCGACGGGCCGACCGGACCACCGCGCATCGGCACCGGCTTTCACCGCTCGCTCGCGGCTGAGGCCGGCCTCGAGCTCAGGACCGGCCAGGACGTCGGGCTGCTGCCCGACTGCTCGCTTCTCGACGGCGAGGGCTTCGACTCGAGCCGCCTCCACCCGTCCGTGCGCGACTTCTACGAGCACACGGGTCGCTACCACCTCGATGTGTGGTCGCAGTGGTCGCCGCTCTTCTGGCCGTTCGGCTGGGCGCTGATTCATTTCGTCAGCCGGCGCATGGAGCAGCTCAACTTCCCGATGTACCCGCTCGAGACGGCCCAGGGCATGACCAGCAACGTCGAGCAGCTGGTCGACAAGTCGGGCCGCGTGGTTTTCACCAGCTGGCTGCGCCGCAACCTGGGCAGCGGATTGGTCATCTACTCGGGCCTGTACGCCGTTGCCTCACCGCCCGGGCACGGGCCATGCGTAAAGACCGTTTTCCCCGTCCCTAGAGGCAACGCCACCGTGCTCCTCCGGCCCGAAGCCTCCGCCGACGGCTCGCTGCGACTCATCTCGTCCGGCCGCCGATTCGGGGACCCTGGCTTCTACAGGATCACAGCTACTGGCCCAGGGCGCATGCGCGTCTGGTACGTGCGCGGCCTGACCGAGCTCTTCCACGTCTACCCCGACAGCGATGGTTCGGTTCGCACCGACCACAACCTGCGCTGGTGGGGCCTTCCGGTCCTCCGCCTGCACTACCACATCACGCCCGCTGCAGCCCAAGACGCGATCGAGTTCGCGAAGACGAAGCGCGCTTAGGTCCCGATCCGCTCCAGGACGACGATCGGGATCTCTCGCTCGGTCAGCTTCTGCTGGCCCTCCAAGTAGGGAACCAACTTCCCGAGCTCGTCGCGCTCATCGGGGCCGGCGGTCCGAGCCCGCACGTCGAACATCTCTGAGCCCAGCTCCACGGTGGCGGTCGGGGTCGCCAGCAGGTTGAAGTACCAGTCCGGATGCCTGGGCGCCCCGTTGTTCGAGGCGATGGCGAGCAGCCTGTCGCCGTGGCGGGCGTAGCCCATCACCGCTGTCCGGGGTTGGCCTGACTTCGCGCCAGTCGTGGTGAGGAGAATCAGCTGGCTCTTCGCCATCCGCCCGCTCAGCCGGCCGTCGTTGGCGCGCCACTCTTCGATGAGCGCTCGATTGAAGGCCTTCATGTCAGGGGGTATCTGCGCCATCCCCACAGCATATGGGCTTGCGTGGGTTGGCCCGCAAATCCCATCCATATACTGGGCTCGTGTCGATCTCTAGTGCCAAGCCGACCGACGGCGCTCCGCAGGTCGAAGGCATCTCGATCGTGTTGCCCGCACGCAACGAAGTGGCCAACATCACCACTGCGATCGAGAAATCTCTCGCGGTTGCTGAGCGCTTGTCGCCCCGCCACGAGATCATCGTCGTCGACGACGGGAGCTCGGATGGCACGGGCCAGGCGGTGGAAGCGTTGGCCCGGATGCATTACCCGCGCGTGCGCCTGGTGACGCACGCTGTGAATCAGGGGTACGGGGCCGCCCTGCGCACCGGCTTCAAGCACTCTCGATTCGAGCTCGTGTTCTTCACCGATTCCGACAACCAGTTCGACATCTCAGAGCTCGAGTACTTCATCCCTTTCATGGCGGACCACGACATGGTGACCGGCTTTCGCGTCTATCGATACGACCCGGTCCTTCGCTCCATCCTCTCGTGGTTCTACAACCGCCTGGTGCGCGTCATGTTCGGCGTTCACGTGCGGGACGTCGACTGCGCTTTCAAGCTCATGCGGCGCGAGCTGGTACAGAAGGTCACGATCGAGTGCAACAACTTCTTTGTGAACACTGAGCTCATGGCCAAGGCGCGGCGCTGGAATTTCCGCATTGCGGAGAAAGGCGTTCGGCACTATCCGCGCACCGCGGGTGAAACATCGGTCAGGCCGTCCGACATCCCGCGAACTCTCGGCACCGTCTTCAAGATGTGGCGGCACATCTACTTCCCCACGCGAGGCGAGATGGATCGCCTTCGCGCGGACGAGCTTTCGAGGTCAAACGTGAGCGAGTTCATCCCGGCTCGCGACTGATCTGAAGCGAGAGTTCTACCGGGAATACAACCGGGTGGAGGATGTCCACTGGTGGTTCGTCGGCCGCCGGCGCATCCTACTCTCGATCCTGAACCGGTACGTCGGCTCCGGCGCAACGAATGGGCGCCAGATCCTCGACGTCGGTTGTGGAACCGGAACCATGCTGACCCACCTGGCGCGCTTCGGAGACGCGCGGGGCGTGGACATGGACCTCGAGGCGGTTGGCTACTGCCACGACCGTGGATTGCTGCACGTGACACAGTCGGGCGCCGACAGCCTTCCATTCGAGAAGGACAGATTCGATCTGGTCACGGCCCTCGACGTGGTCGAGCACATAGATGACGATCTCGCCGCTTTACGCGAGATGAGACGAGTCATCAAGCCAGGTGGGCTGTTGCTGCTGACCGTTCCCGCGTACAGGTTCTTGTGGGGCCGCCAGGACGACATCAATCTTCACAAGCGCCGGTACGTCGCTCGCGAGCTTCGCAGCCGCCTGCAAACGGCCAGCTTCGAAGTGGAGAGGATGACTTATATGAACTCGATTCTGTTTCCGGCCATCGCGGCGATCCGGCTCGTTCGCCACGTCCTTCCGGAACCGCCGAAGCTCGAGTCCGACTTCGCATTTCCCGCGCCCCAGCCCTTGAACGTCCTGCTGAGCGCGGTCTTCGGATCGGAGCGCCACTTCCTCACCCGGTTCGACATTCCTTTCGGAGTCTCGATCATGGCCCTGGCGCGGAGGCCGCTCGAGCCGTAACCGGAACAACCGCAGGTGCGCGCGTCTGCGCGGTGGCCACGACAAAGGCGACCGCGAGCGCAACATCGCAGACGACACACACGATCGGCACCCCGAGCACGAGCCAGCCCGAGATCCATGTCACGGCGGCGACAGCCCGCAGCCACCACGGACGCCCAGCGCGAAACGCGACCCATACGGGCAGCAGCCACAGCACGAAGTCGCCGACGTTGAGGTGCTGAGCGACGAACAGCGACGCCAGGACGCCCACAGATAGGGCCACTTCCGGCGCCGGACGGAGCCGAATGCCCACCGCGACCACGGCCACGACGACCAGTGCCGTAGCGATGAACGAGGGCGTGCCGCTGCCGACCAGGCCCTTGATCGTCCACGGCACCGGATGCAGCAATGTCTCCGGCGAGACGAGGAAAGACACGTAGTCGCGCGTCCCGCTCACGCCGATCACGGCCACCGATGCCACGGCCAGCCCGGCCATGACCCCGATCGCGCTCAACGCGGTCTTCCAGTAACCCGCGGCGAGGAGGACGGGAATCGTGAGCAGCGTGAGCTGGGGCTTGAGCGCGGTCAGGCCGAGGAAGACGCCGGCGAGCACAGGCGAGCCGCCTTCCATTGCACGCAATGTCCCGACGAGGAGCAGGAACACCACCGGGCTCATGGTTCCGTAGCCGAGGGCGAACAGGACCGGCTGGAACCCCGCGACCGACAACAGGATGAGCGCGCGGTCCCAGCGCCGGGACGGTGACACCAGCAGGGCGGCGGCGACGAGCGCGGCCAGCACGAGGACCTGCCAGACCAAGCCCGCCCAGCGCAGCGGCAGGAGCAGGAACGGAACCGCCAGCCACGCGTCCGGCGGCGGGTGCTGAAACGGCGCAAAACCATCCAGGTGGTTCGCCGCCTCGATGGGACCGATCAGCGTCGGGTCGTAGAGGCGGCTCCAGCCGTAGTGAATCCCGATGTACGCCGCGGCCCACTGGGACCCGAAGTCGAGGTCGCCGGGCCGCTGGACGATCCAGTAGACGAGGTAGGCGGCGACGAACAATCCCAGCTCGAACATTGCCACCGCGGCGACGACGCGAAGCAGCTTCGAGCTCTCAAGGCGACGCAGCCCCGCTTGCACGCGACGAGGGTAGCTGACGCCCCCTCGAGTTCCGGAGACTCAGCGAACGCTGCGCTCGGACCGGGCCGAGAACGTGACCGCCAGGAGGGCCGCGATGAAGGCGACGCCAACTGGCAGCCGATATGGCACGCCGATCAGGGCTAGTCCAATCGCGCCGGCTCCCAGAATGAGGACGGCGACGGCGGCAAAGAGCGGCTGCCGCGTGCGGCGCCGGCGCCACGAGCGGAGGAGTATCCCCGCCGCAAAGAGGCACGCCACTGCGAGGGCGGCCAGCGCGAGCAGCTCGTTGCCGCTCACGCTGGTTTTCCTCTGATTGAAAAGCTCAGGCCGGCACCGGGGCGACTTCGGCGCCAACTCCTGTTTGCGCTCGCACATCGATCTCGTGGAATTTCAGCGCGGCCAGCCGGTCGGCCTTGAAGAGTTCGCCGACGTACGTGCCGGCGATCGCGAGGATGAATCCGACCGGGATGGCGACGATGCCAACGTTCTGAAGCGGGAACGCGGGGTGGGCCACCGCCGGCAGGGTCCAGCCGGGCCCGACCGCGACCAGCCAGATGGTGACGACAGTTCCGCCCACCAGCGAGGCCACGGCGCCGTAGGTGTTGAACCGCTTCCAGAACAAGGTGAAGAGGATCGCCGGCAGGTTCGCCGACGCGGCGATCACAAACGCGACGCCGGCGACCAGCGCCGCCACGTTGGCGGTGGCCCCGGTCTTGGCCGCGAGCCAGATCGAAAGCAGACCGACGAGGGCGGCCGTGATGCGCGCCACGAGCACCTGCTCGCGCTCGCTCACGGTCCCGTGGAAGATCTGAGTCCGGACCACATTGACGTAGAAGTCGTGCGAGAAAGCGCTGGACGCGGCCAGCGTCAGGCCGGCGACCACGGCCAGGATGGTCGCGAACGCGACCGCCGCGATGAAGGCGAGCAGGAACTCACCACCCGTGGTGCCGAAGAAGTAGGTGCCGAGGAAGTCGGCCAGCCGGGGCATTGACATGTTGGTGTTGGGCTTGAGCCCAGGAGCGCACTTGAAGCCGGTGACGACCTTGGCGCAGATGTTGGCCTTTCCGATCAGCGCCGCCGCGCCGAAGCCAAGGAAGGTCGTCATCACATAGAACGAACCGATCAGCCCCATCGCCCAGGCCACCGAGGTGCGCGCAGCCTTGGCATTGGGCACTGTGAAGAAGCGCATCAGGATATGCGGCAGACCGGCCGTGCCGAGGATTAGGGCCAGGCCGAGCGACACGTTCTCGACCAGCGCCTTGTCGACACCAAAGACCGACGATTTGCCGTAGGGATACAGGATGCCGGGGCTCGTGAACGGCAACTTGGTGGCCGAGTCCTTGACCGAGTAGATCTTGTCAAAGAAGGCCAGAAAGTTGAAGTTGAAGTAGATGAGAACCAGCAGGCTGAGGAGGATGGCGCCTCCCATCAGGAGCACGGCCTTGACGATCTGCACCCATGTGGTCGCCACCATGCCACCGGCGATGACGTAGATCATCATCATCAGGCCGACCAGCGCGATGGAAGGGTCCAGCTTGGTCCCGAAAATGGCCCAGTTGAAATAGGGCTGCAGGTTCTTGTCCAGGTCGGGCAGGAGGATCTTGATCAAGCTGCCCGCGCCGATCATCTGGGCCATCATGTAGGCCGCGCTGACGGCCACCGTGGAAAAGGCCGCGGCGGAGCGCACCGGCACTGCCGACATCCGGTATGCGAGCACATCGGCCATCGTGTACTTCCCGGTGTTTCGCATTGGCTCGGCGATCAGGAAGAGCACCGTCAGGTAGGCGACCAACCAGCCGACGGAGTACATGAATCCGTCGTAGCCGTTGAACGCGATCAGGCCGGCGATGCCCAGGAATGACGCGGCGCTCATGTAGTCGCCCGCAATGGCGAGCCCGTTCTGCCAGCCCTTGATGGTGCGGCCGGCGGCCCAGAACTGGACTGTCGTCTTGGTCCGACGGGCAGCCCAGGCGGTGATCACGAGTGTGATCCCGACGACGATCAGGAAGAGGGTGAGGGTGATGCTCATCGCCTACTTCCCCTTGCCTGCCCGCTGGCGGACCTTTTCCGCGAGTGGGTCAAAGACCCGGCCGGCCTGCCGGATGTAGAAGTACGCAAGCAACCAGGCCATCACGAACTCCGACAGGGCGAAGAGGTAGGCCAGGTTGATGTGGCCGATGACCTCCGTTCGCATCACGTTTGGAAAGAGGCCGTTGCTGAGCGGAAGCGCGAAGTAATAGACGAGAAAAAAGACTGTCGCCGGGGCCACGAAGCGCCAGCGAGCCCGGACCAGCTGCTTGAACTCGTCGGTTTCCTCGAGGCCTTCCCAATGGACTTGGTCGCCCGCACCCGGTTCGGGCCAGGCCACCTCTTTGGGTGGGGCCGGCTGCGCCGGCTCGGTCTTGCCAACTTCCATGGCCTTTCCTCCTATTGAGGCGGCTCGAGCGCCGCCCCCTACCCCCGGTTTGGCCGCCAGCGCGGCCGCACCCTAAACCGTATAGGTCCGGCGGCGAGACTTCAACGATGCATTGCGTCATCGCACGCCCCCACCCACCGGTGGGGAGGCCAGAAACGGGCTCAGGCGCGACCGGGGTTATCCGCGGTGGCGGTCACCGTGGCCGCGTTGGCTTGCTGAAGGTCCAGGTTGGCGAAGGTGCAGGTGACGGTGGTGGTGGCGTTGTACCCGACGTCCGAAGTGACCTGCACTGAGCAGGTGCCGAGGACGCGCTTTGACACCGAGTCGGCCATCGTGAAAGTGACCGTGGAACGTGCCACCGCGGCGGTCATCCCACCCAGGTTCTTGAGGAGGGCAGACACGATGCACGGCGACAGGCATCCCGAGGTGTCGACGGACAGCACGGTATAGATCGGAGGCAGCGTGGAGAGGTTGGAGAAATCGATCACGTCTTTCGGCGCTACGATCCCGAAATCCTTGTCGAAGTTGCTGTACTTGAAGTCGCCGTCGCTGATCCCGTCGATGACGACCTTCTGCTTCATCCGCACCCGCAGCAGGTTGTATGGGGATTGAGCGGCGATGAAGACGTCCGCCCTGGGCCCCGACAGCTCGACGGCATCGACTCCATCGACGGTCATATGGTCGGTTCGCTGCGTCACGGCCGGCCCCAGGAACGTCGCGCGGAACGTGGCACCGTCAGTCAGGTCCTGCAGCTGAGGCACCTGGCCGGCCGAGCCTTTCCACCACGCGTTGCCGGCGGCCTTGACCAGTTCTTGGGAGATGGGGTCGGTGCCCATGTGGTCGGCGAGGAATTGATGGCCGCGGAAGTAGGCGGCGTCGCCTATGACGATCACCTCGACCTTCATGTTCGTCCCGGTGACGGTGATGTGATGCCCGCCCGGCCGGCTTATCTGCAGGTCGACCGTCCAGGTCGTGTCCGATGCCGGCGTCGGCGCTGGGGAGCTGGTGCGGGCGCCGCTCGCCACCGGGACGGGCAGGCTGACGCCGGCACCTGTGTACGCGCCTGTCATCTCGAAGCTCGACCCTCTTAGGCCGGTTTCGGCGCCAGCTTCCAGGGCCCGTGTCGAAGGCGTACCGAGGCCAAAGGGAAGATCGCACGCCGAGAGGACGACGAGGACAGCGCCGGCCAGCGCCAACCCGGCGAAGTGGGAGTAGGAGCGCAGCACGCCGCGAAGGCTAATCAAGGTTGTCCGTTGATGTAACGGCGGGCGTATCCTGCCCGTTACCCCAGCGTGAACGGCTCGTCGCAACCGTCCTCCTCCCAGCGGTCCCGGCCCAGGATCGCGCGGATCTTCGGCCGCGAATACCGGGTCATCCTGCCCAGCATCCGGGACCCTCGCTTGCACGTGGCCATGGTGCTGCTGACGCTCCAGGCGCTGGGCCAGACCGTCCTCGGCTTCCGCCTCTCCATAGCCCAGATTCTGGTCTGTCTCGCCACCGGCGCCTTGATCGAATTCGGCGTCGCCTTCTTCAAGGACAAGCAGCTCCTTTGGCCGGCGAGCGGCTTGCTGACCGGCAACAGCACGGCCTTCATCCTGCGAGTCCCCGGCACTCTCCACGGCCAGTGGTGGACCCTTCACGGGGCGGAGATCTTCATCGGCGTGGTGGCGCTCGGGATGGCCACCAAGTATCTGATCCGATGGCGGGGAAGGCACATCTTCAACCCCTCCAATGTGGCCCTGGTGGCCGCCTTCATCGCCCTCGGGCCGACGCGCGTCGAGCCGCTGGACCTCTGGTGGATACCGATGGGGCCCTGGATGATCGCGGCATACGGGATCCTGATCGTCGGCGGCCTCCTGATCGCGTGGGAGCTTCGGCTGATTGGGCTGGAGCTCGGCTTCTATGCCGCATTCGCCGCCCTCGTCGCCCTCGCGCTCGTCGGGGCGCCCGACCACTGCATGGTCGCCAGCTGGCACGTCACCCCCATGTGCGGCTCGGAGCTCTGGCGGATCCTGGTCACCTCACCTGAGATCCTGATCTTCGCCCTGTTCATGGTTCCGGACCCGAGGACCGTGCCCGACGGGCCGGTGGCGAGAGTCGTCTTCGGAGTCGTCGTGGCCATCCTGGCGGTGCTGCTGCTCGGCCCCACCGCCCTCGAGTACTGGACCAAGACGGCCATCCTCGCGAGCCTGGTCATCGCCTGCGCCGGGCGGTTCGCGCTGGCTCGATTCGTGGCACCGTTCGAGGCGGCCGAATACCGGCCGCTGTCGGCACTTGGCGCCCGCAGGCTCTGGCGCGTGCCGGCCGCCCTCGCGGTTGCGGCCCTGTTCGCCGGCGCCGTACCGGTGTCCGCGGATATCTCCACTCATATTCCGGACGCGGCCGCTGAGCTCCCGGACGGTTCGACGCCGATCATCACATTGACCGTGGGCACAGGCCCTGGTATCGAAGGCTGGGCATTGACGAGCGCGGGTGCCGCCTTGCCGCCTCCGCCGAATTCCGGGCCGGCCTCGGCGTCGGCGCGCGTGTGGATCCTGCCGTCGATACCAACGCCGAGCGTCGCGTCAAACGTGACCTCTTTCGACCCGTCCATGAATTCGCAGGTCGCCGCCAAGATGGCTCATGACACGGTGCTCGACCTCATCATCGAGTCCGAGGCGCGCCGCTCCCATGACTTGAAGCTGGCGGAGCTGGGGGCCAGCGACGACGGGCTCAAGGAGTTCATCGACGTCATCAATGCCGACGGCGCCGGCAACTTCGTCCAGAAGACCTACAGCTTCGACTCGATCAGCATTCAACTCTTCCTGCCGAAGTTCGCCACCCAGGCAGCCCGGTTGGTCGGGATCGAGCTCAAGGGGACGGCCACCTACACCACGCGGGACGCCTCCGGCAACGTGGTCTCGCGCTCGAGCACGTCGTATGACAAGACATGGGGGATCGGCGGCTCGGTAGCCGGCAGTGGCTACCAGCTCATCTTCGTCGACTACACCGGCCTGGCCCCAGCGCCCTAAAGTCCCCTCTCCCCGCAGGGGAGAGGGCTAGGGAGAGGGGCGTGAGCTCTCTTATGCCTCGCGGGTGACCGCCGCAGGGATGCCGTTCGGTTCGTAGACCGCCGGCGGCTCGATCCCGAATGTATCCGCGAGCCGAACGAACAGGCTGAACAGCGCCGCCACGTAGGCGGCCTCCGCGATCTGCTCGTCGGTCCAGCCCACGTCGCGCAGGCCCTGGACCTGCTCGTCGGTGACTCGATAGGCCGCGCGCGCGATAGTGCCCACGAATTCCAGGAGCAGGTGCTCCTGTGGCGTCAGCCCGGCCGCGTCGAGGTCACCGTTGCGGAGTGCTTCGGCCGCCCCCTCGAACGCTGCGCCCTGCAACTGCAGGAACCACGTGTGTGCGCTGAGTCAATACCGGCAGCGGTTCAGGGCGGAGACGTAGGACGCAATCATCTCGTGCTGGGCGCGCGAGAGCGCCCCGTCGGTGAAGTGCATGCGCGAGGCGGCCTGGATGGCGGCCAGGAAGTCGGGCCGCAGGCTCATCGTCTTGAGGATTTCGGCGACGACGCCGATAGGGCTCTGCGCCTTGGCCGTCGCGTAGAGCTCGGCCAGCGGCCCCTGGGCCTCCGACGGTTGGACCATCTTGATCCGGGTCACGAGACTAGTAACGGCCCGGGGAGCGAAATGGTGTCGTCACTCGCGCCCGTTCCAGCCCCAGCGAGGCACCGGCAGGCCCGCCTGGACCTGTGAGCCGACGGGTGCGTAGGCGAGCACCTCATTTGTCGCCCACTCCATGTACGAGCGCAGGGCGTCTCGGAAATCCGGGTCATCAGGAAGCTCGGCGTCGTCAGCCGCCTGCACGAAGCAGGCGACGAAGCGGGGGCCGTAGTCCTCACCGGCGCCTTGTCGGGCGTGGATCTCGAGCATTCCGGAATGACCACCGTGCGACTCCGAGTAGCGAGGTGGACCGCCGAAGACCTCAGCCCAGTAATAAGCCAGGTTCTCGATGTGCTCGGGGTTCACACCGTGAGAGAACGGATGGTTCAGCTCAGGGTCCTCGAGACAACGCTCGTGATGCGCCGCAGCCAAGGCCAGGAACGCGTCGTCGCCGCCCGCGAACTCATAAATCGATGGCCGCGCCATCCGGCGCATCTTACGCGGGCTGAAGTCCGCAGCCCGGAGGCCATGATTTCCTCAGTGAGGCGGACCTGCGAGCTGGTGATCGGCATTTTTCTGTTGTGTGCGGCGATTGCCTGCGGAGACCAGCACGCGACGCCCGCGCACTCGGCAGTGACGCCGGCCGCCCCATGCCCCGGACCCTTGCCGTTGTCAACCCCCCAGGTGCTGGCGGAGATCAGTCCGAATCCGATGGTGGATCCGGCAACTCCGGCCGAGGCCAGCTACGCGCTGCAGGTTCCGCCGGCCACTGAGCTGCTGGTCGTCGTCGTCGAAGCTCGCACGAGCTCGAAGAATGATCTCGTCCCCAGCTTCAAAGGGCCCGACGGTCAGATCGTCACGCGCATGCAGCTGCTGCGCGACGACATCACGGGAGGGAACCCTGGCGATCTAGGGTTCACGGAGCTGATGCACATCCCGTCTCCAAAGACGGGCGCATGGATCCTGCGGCTGCACAATTCGACTGGCGGCAGCATCGCGACCACTGTCAAAGCGACCGCCCTCTTCCACCTTCACAGGCCGCCACTTGGGAGCGTCATTGCTCAGCCGGCCTCGGGGTCCGCACCACTTACAGTGGCTTTCGACGCCACCGCGACGAAGCTTGACGGCGGCACCGCGACGTACTGCTGGGAATTCGACGATGGCGCGACTGCATGGGGCGTGAAGGCGAGCCACACGTTCTCGAAGCCGGGCGTTTACTTCGTCGGCCTCACCGTTACCGATGACCAGGGCCGGCAAGGCTTCGCCGGCGCACAGGTGACCGCCACGAACTAACTTCGTACAGACCCCCGCTATCACGGGACCGCCGCTTCGCAACGACGCGAGAGCGGCGGTCCGTGTCGTTGCTATGGGCTACTTGTTCTTCGAGAGCTCCACGAGAAGCTCGGCCAGCCGGTCATTGGTTTCGGTTGCGCCCGTCCGCATGCCCGTCTGCAGCATCATGTCGCGGTCCTCGACCGACTGGAAGACGGACTGCTGAACGAGCCTGGTCTTGCCACCGAGGTCCTCCAGCACCAGCGTGTCGAGCGCGACGTGTCCCGGCACTCCTTCGAACTCGAAGGTCTGGACGACGCGCGCAGGTGCGTCGACGAGGTGATAAACGCCGTGGAAGCCGTACTCGTTGCCGCTGGAGTCGCCGTTGATGAATCGCCAGCTGCCGCCCGGCCGGACATCCATCTTGTCGACCTTGGTCCAGTGATCCCTCGGCCCCCACCACTTGGGCATGAGCTTTGGATCCGTCATCGCCTTGAACACGAGCTCGCGCGGGGCATCGAAGATGCGCGTCATCACGATCTCGTGGCTGCCCGGCTCGATGATGAACTCGGTCTTTGCCATCGTCGCTGCTCCCTTGCTGTTCTTACTGTCGCTCATCCTCTTTCTTCTCCTTGTGAACTGGTTGTACTGACTGCAGGTAGTCGTCCAAACGGTCGAAGCTCTCGTCCCAGAAGCGGCGGTACTGCTCCATCCAGCCGGCGACGTCGCGGAGCGGCTCCCCGTCGAGGCGGCACGGGCGCCACTGCGCGTCGCGGCTGCGAGCGATCAGGCCGGCCCGCTCCAGCACCTTGAGGTGCTTGGAGACCGCGGGCATGGTCATCTCGAACGGCGCGGCCAGCTCCGTAACCGAGGCCTGGCCCGAAGCAAGACGGGCAAGGATCGCGCGCCGGGTGGGGTCGGCGAGCGCTGCGAAGGTGCTGCTGAGGCGGTCGGGTGGCATCTGGCGTTTAACTCCTCGGTTATGTAACTAGCCGGTAAAGTACGCCCCTCGGCAGTGCTTTGTCAAGCCCTCGCCGCGCTTAGCATGGCCTGGGATGAGAACCCTGCTGACGACGAGCGGCAAGACTGTCGAGACCGATGACCCCGCGATCACAAGATGTTTCGCGGAAGCGCACAAGGAAGGGCTCTGGCTGGACATCGAGAGCCCTGATGCCGACGACTACAAGCTGCTCGAGGAAACCTTCAAGGCGCACCCGCTCACCATCGAGGACATCCAGCAGCAGAACCAGCGACCCAAGATCGATGAGTATCCCGAGTACAACTTCGTCGTCATCTTTCAGGCCGATTGGCAGGGCGACGACGTGAGCTTCGTGGAGCATCACCTTTTCGTCGGACCGAACTTCCTGATCACCGTCCACCAGGAACCGGCGCCGGCCCTCGCGGAATTGCAAGCCCGAATTGAGAAGAGCCCGGCGTTGACCAAAGGCCAGCCGGCCTTTCTGACCTACCTGGTAGTCGACGCTTTGGTCGACGCCACGTTTCCGGTCCTGGAACGGGTCGACGAGACGGTCGACCGGATGGAGGACGAAATCATCGAGAAGGCCGCGCCCGATTCACTCGATCGCATCTACCACCTGAAGCACTCGGTCACCGAGCTCCGCAGGTACCTGGGCGCGCAGCGCGATGTCTTTCAGCGATTGATCACTCACGGCATTCACCTTCAGCAGCAGGACATGACGCTCTACTACCGCGACGTGTACGACCACATCGTTCGCCAGTACGAGACCGTCGATTCGCTTCGCGATTTGCTGTCGAGCGCGATGGATGTGTATCTGTCGACAGTCTCGAACCGCCTGAACACGACCACCAAGGCGCTGACCGTGATCGCAAGCCTGTTCTTGCCGCTGAGCTTTCTGACCGGCTTCTACGGCATGAACTTCTCTTACCTCACCACCGTCCTCGAAGCACCCTATTGGGCCTTTGCCGTCGGCATCGGCACCATGCTCATCTCGATCGGCATCCAGCTCTACTTCTTCCGGCGCCGCGGCTGGATCTGACGCCCGAGCCTCAGTCCACGTACGGTCCGTTGTAGATCGGCCGCTCTCCATAAGGCTTCCCAGCCATCAGCACGAACCGCGTCCCCGGCTGTGCGTCCTCCACGGCCAGCGCGCCGCCCGGTCCGAGCACGGCAATCTGCCCGCGCTTCGCCCGGAGGCTGTTGGCGCCGAACGCCGCCTGGCCGTCGAGCATGTGGACGAAGCCGTTGAAGCCGGCCCGGACGGGAATGGTCACGGTTCCGCCTCTGGGCAGCTGGACGTCAAGGATCAGCCCCGGAGTCCCGAGCTCGATGGGCGAGCCCTCGCCGACGAGCACGCGAATGGTGGCGTCGCCGTCATGGCGGACGGGAACCTCGTTCGGCTTGACTACGCGCGCAAAGGGCTCGACGTTCTTGTCCTTGCGGGCCAGGTTCACCCAGAACAGGAGGCCGCGCATCTCGGTGGCCTTGCCCTCGCGGCGCTCGTCATCGCCGATTCCTTCCGCGTGCAGGACGCCGCGGCCGGTGCGAATGAAAAGGAGCGATCCCTCGTCCAGCCGGGCTCGCTCAAAGTCTCCGCCGGGACCGGTGCTGTGGCCCGTGCTCGAGGAGCCCGTGATCGCGTACCAGATGTTGTCGAAGCCCCGATGTGGGTGCGTGGTGTCCTGGCTCTCCTGGGTCGGATCGATTTTCAGATCGGCCTCGTGGACGAGGATGTACGGGTCGACGAGGGAGTACGGGATGTGCCTCGACGGCAACGATTCGAGGACCTGGTTGCCCATCATCGGGCGGATGTGAGCATCTTCCACCAGGACGATTTCGCGCTGCGCTGTGTCGATTTGAGTGGCCATGGCCTGTGCCTCCATTTGATTTGGGTTAGAACCCAAGAACCTCGTCAACGAAGACGACGGTGATCCGCCCCGGGACGACCTCGCGGTTGATGATGAGCAGCTTGTTCACGGCGCTGTTCATGCCGTACGCCATCTGGGCGCGCGCGTTCTCGAGAGCGAGTGAGTAGTCGTTGACGCGGCGAAGACCTTCTTCGAGGTCGGACACGATCTTCTGCGTCCCCACCACGAGGATGAGTCGCCCTGCGCCGCTCGCATATGGACCGAGCTGGCTGCCTCCCGCCGAGGCCGTGATCAGCGATCCAGTCTCGGTGACGGCGTGGACGCTGCCCAGCATCACGTCCGGCGAGGCGCCGAGGCGGCGGATCTCGTCGGCCTGGGTTTTGCGATCCATGCTCAGGATTCGCGGTCGCACCTGCTCGTAGCGATCCGACTTTGCGAGCGCCTCGAGGATGCCGGTGTCCTGGAGGGATTTCGACGCCCCGTGATGCACCCGGGCGCCGTCCGGGATGAGGCTCAGAACGATCCGTCTTGCTTCGGCGGCGTCGGCGGCGCGGAGCACTTTGATCCCGTTCGCCTCGAGGGCGGCGGTCGCCCGCTTCACGCTGGCGTCGTCCGCCACCGTCCCGAACCGGCGGGTGAGCGCTGGATCGAGTTCTGGTCTGAGTTCGCTGATCACACTTCCTCCTGGGTCGTTCCGCCGATATACTTGCACCTGCAAGTACCTTGGCGAAAGCAACTTTATTGCACAAGCAAGCAACTTCCAAACCAGACGTGGCCGGCCTCCTGGATCGGCTGGTGGCCAAGGAGATGCCCGGAAGGCGCGGAATGGGGGCCTGGCGCGCCCTGCTGCGGGCGCACGCCACCCTCATGCGCCAGCTCGGGACGGATCTCGAGAGCAAAACCGGTTTGCACCTGGGCGATTTCGACGTTCTCGGTCAGCTGGCGGAGGCGGCCGGCGCGTTGCGAATGACCGAGCTGGCGGAACGGACGCTGAGCTCACGCTCGGCCATGACGCGACGAATCGACCGGATGGCGGACGAAGGCCTGGTGCGTCGAGCCAACGCCGACAGCGACGCCCGGGGCGTCGTGGTCGAGCTGACCGACGCCGGGGTGGCGCGCCTGACCGAAACCGCTCCCGTTCATCTGCGCGGTGTCTCCGAGCTGTTCGTCGCGCGACTTGACGATCACGAGCTGGCGGCTCTCCAGAGCGCCCTGGAGAAAGTCATCCAGGACTGCGGCTTCGGCTAGCAGTCGACGGCATAGCCCAAAGAGCGGCGTGGTTCTACGGAGGCGAGCACACTACAAAGGAGCCACGAAACCATGAACGCGAAATGGACGGCTGACCAGATACCCGATCAGCACGGTCGCACCGCCATCGTCACCGGGGCTAACAGCGGCCTCGGCTTAGTCGCTGCCCGAGAGCTCGCTCGGGCCGGAGCGCGGGTGATTCTCGCCATTCGCGACCCTGAGAGAGGCGCCAGGGCGATGGGCGTCATCAAGGCCGCCCATCCGGCAGCGAACCTCGAGCTGGCACAGCTCGACCTTGCCAGTCTCGCCTCGATAAGGGCTTTCGCAACGCAGTTCCTTGCCGGCCAGAACCGGATTGACCTGCTTGTCAACAACGCGGGGATCATGGCAGCCCCATACGGTCGAACCGCCGATGGATTCGAGCGCCAGTTCGGAACCAACCACCTGGGACACTTCGCTCTCACCGGGCTCCTGATGCCCGCTTTCAACCAGCGTCCTGGCACTCGCGTCGCGACCATGAGCAGCAACCTCCACAAAGGCGGGCAAATTGATTTCGAGGACCTGCAAGGAGAACAGCACTATTCGCGCTGGGGCGCCTATGGCCAGTCGAAGCTCGCCAACCTCCTGTTCGCGTTCGAGCTGGACAGAAGGCTTGCGGCAGCGGGGCTGCCGATGATCAGCGTCGCCGCTCACCCCGGCTACTCCTCGACCAACCTGCAGCTGAGTGGACCTCCGCTCCAGGAGCGAATCGTCATGAGGCTCGCCAACCGTTTGTTCGCGCAGTCAGCCGAGATTGGAGCCCTTCCCATCCTCTACGCGGCCACGTATCCCGACCTGCCGGGCGGCTCGTACGTCGGCCCGGACGGCCCGAGAGAGGGGCGCGGCTATCCGACTCTGGTCCAGCCCAGCGAGAAGGCAAAGGATGCGGCCGTGGCGAAACGGCTGTGGGAGGTCTCGGAGAAGTTGACTGGAGTGAAGTACGCGCTGTTGAAGCCGGCAGCTGCCTGACGCCTCGTCGTCGGGTTGCGGACGGAAGCTACTGTCGCGCGGAGCGCAGCCACTGGGCCGCTAGCGCGATGAGGCCGAGGGTGACGACACCCAGGCTGTAGACCACCGTCGTCGGATGCAGGCCAAATGAGGTGCTCGCAAAGCCGGCTGCCACGGCCGGGAGGCTGAAGGCCAGATAGGCGATCACGAGGGCGGCGGCCAGGAGCTCGCTGCGTTCGCCGGGCGCGGCGATGCGCGCAAGCGTCCCGAACGAGGCGAGGGCGGAGGAGCCGAAACCGACTCCAGCGACGACGGTCCCCACGAAAGCGAGCGCCACCGCGTGCGTTTCGACCCCGGCGAGCGTCAACGCCGTCCCGGCAGCAAGCGTCACGGCGCTGACCATCAAGACTCTGGTCGTCGGCCAGGCCCGAAGTGAAAAGGCGGTCACCGCGCCGGCGCCCGCCAGCAGCGTGACCACCAGGCCGCCGATGAGGTGGTTGCGGAGGCCGAAAATGTTGACGGCGACAGAAGGCCCGAGCGAGAGATAGAGCCCGCCTAGCGCCCAGCTGGCGACGATGATTGGGACCAGGGCATACACGTCCGGGCGCAGGCGGACCGGGATTCCCAGCACCGGAACCAGCGAGGCGATGGCGCCCGGCCGTCGCGCCGACGTCTCGGGCAATCGGGCGACGACCGCTCCGGCGAAAACCATGCCTGCCAACAGCAGGGCGAAGACGAGATGTGTCGGCGCAGGAGCGAGCTGGACCAGCGCGCCGCACCCCAACGCTCCCAGCGCCAGGCCGCTGATCGGCGCGACGCCGTTGACGAGGCCCGCCCTGCCTGGCGAATGGGGCGGGTTCAGGTCGACGAGCGTGGCTCCGAGCGTCGAGAACGCTATGCCGGTGGCGATGCCCTGCACCGTGCGGGCGAGCAGGAGGACCGTGACTCCTCCCGCAATGATGAAGAGGACGAAGGCCACACCTTCAAGCACGATCGCCGCGGCCAGCAGCGGGCGGCGGCCGACGTGATCGGAAAGGCCACCGAGAACGAGCAGGGAGCCGATCAAGCCGAGGACGTAGACCGCGAAGATCACGGTCAGCGTGGTGTCGGAGAAAGCCCACTGTCTTTGATAGACGACGTAGAGCGGCGTCGGCGCGCTGGCGGCTGCGGCGAAGAGCACGAAGATCGCGGTGATCGCCGCGAAGGCGATCGGGCGCGACAGGCGGCTGGTGCGGCCGGCCGGCCCGATCTCATGCTCCAAGATGGCGACCTCTGGCAACACGTGCGAGGCTACTTGGCGGCGATCTCGCGGCGGGCAGCCGCGACGATATCGGCGCTGGTGTTGGCGTGGCCCTGCAGCCCCCAACCGCCTTCGGGCGACTCGGTGATCAGAACCCAGGTGCGCTCGGTCAGCTTCGAATCGCCGCCGGCGGCAGCGACGATGTCGGTCAGCTCCCTGACCACGCCAAGCTGCTTGTCGCGATCGAGAACGCCGACCGGCGTGAGGACCTGCACGCGGACGTAGTTGCTGTCGCCGGAAACGTTTGACAGCGAGTCGGCCGGCAGGTCATGGACGAACGCGGCGGTGTTGTTGCGGAACAACGCGAGGTCAGGCACCTTCTCCCACCGCATCACGGCGGCGGCGAGATCCTTGGCCAGCTCGTGCTTGTCCTTGAAGGTTCCCTCGGCGGCGTAGACGTCGATCATCGGCATGGCTTTTCTCCCGGTGGCGTAATATCACGTACTGAACAGAACGGTTGGTATAGTAACACCATTCCGGGTTTGGGTAGACAGACCGGTCGGTAGACTGAACGCATGGCTGTGAAAACCAAAGTGCGCGCCAGGCCCGTCGAGCCAGAGGCTCCGAAGCGCCTGTCCGCCAGGGATCGCCTGCTCGCCGCGGCAGACGAGCTGTTCTACGCGGAAGGCGTTCACGTCGTCGGTGTCGACCGGATCGTCGAGCGGGCCGGCGTCACCAAAGCCTCCCTCTACAACACCTTTGGCAGCAAGGACGAGCTCGTACGCGCCTACCTGGAGAGGCACTTCCTCAACCGGCAGAACCGCATCGCGCGCATCCTGGCGGCGCACACCAAGCCAAGAGAGCGCATTCTCGCCGTGTTCGCGGAGGTTGAGGACTTGCTGGCAGGATCAGCATTTCGTGGCTGCAAGTTCATCAGCGCCGCCGCGGAGTCGGGGCCCGGCGATGCAGGCCAAATCGTTGCCGAGAAATACCGTGCCTGGCTTTGGTCGGTGTTCACGGATCTTGCGGAGGCAGCCGGCGCACGCGACGCGAAGCAGATTGGCAGACAGCTGTTCCTGCTCTACGACGGCGCCGCAGTCGCCGCTCGAATGGACGAGGATCGGAGTGCTGCTGCGAAAGCGGTGCGCTCCGCGGTCGAGGCGTTGCTGGACGCCGCGATCCCGTCCAAGCGCAGCCGTCGGGCGTCTTAGCGGCGCTTGCGGGCGCTCGAAACCTCGTCGTCGGCGCGCTGGATCAGGTCGTCCGCCGAGTCGCCGGTTTTGAGCCTGGCGAGGCCGATGGTGATCGAAGCCCCGGAATTACCTGCGGCGAGCATCGCGCTGACGGCCTCAAAACGTTGTCTCGCGTGTTCGACGGCAATGCCTGGCAGCACGCATACGAACTCATCCCCGCCTACGCGAGTGATCACGTCGTAGGAGCGTAAGCACGCTCGCAGGGAGTCGGCCACTGCGATCAGCAGCGTGTCGCCGGCTGCATGACCTCTGGCGTCGTTCGTGGCTTTCAGCCCGTCGACATCGACATAGGCGGCTACAAGCTCTCCGCTGTCGCGTTGCGCGCGATTGATCTCGCGCCCGATGGCTGAGAGGCCGGCGCCGCGGCGGCTGACTCCAGTCAGCTCGTCGGTCCCGGAATCTTCGCGGTCCTTGGCGGCCTGGGCACGATCTTCCGCCGCAATCTGGCGGTCGTGGCTGCCCTGGGCACGATCGTCCGCGGCAACCTTGCGGTCGTTGACTGCTCGTACGCGGCTGTCCGCGGCCTCGGCCTCCCGGCGGCGCACCGCCGTCAGCTCGTCGGTCCCGGAATCCTCGCGATCCTTGGCGGCGTGCGCGCGATCTTCGGCTGCAACCTTGCGGTCATACACAGCTCGCACGCGACTGTCGGCAGCCTCAGCCCGCCCCGAGTCGGCGCGGGCGCCTTCGTCCGCCGCACGCTGGCGGCTGCTCGCCGCGCGATCCCCCGCAGTGCGGTCGCGATCTCCGGCGGCATCATCGCGCGCTTCGGCCTCTCGATCGCGTAGCCCGGCCGCGACGTCGCGGTCCCGCGCGGCCAGCCCGGCCTCGCGGCGGCGCACAGCGGTCAGCTCGTCCGCGCCGGAATCCTCGCGGTCTTTCGCTGCCTGCGCGCGATCGTCGGCAGCAACTCTGCGGTCGGTGATGGCTCGTTCGCGGCTGTCCGCGGCATCGGCGCGCCCCGAGTCGGCCCGGGCGCCTTCGTCTGCCGCGCGCCGGCGATTGCTCGCTGCGCGATCCGCGGCGGTTCGGTCGAACTCGGCGGCTGCGTCGTCGCGCGCTTCGGCTTCTCGGTCGCGCTGCTCGGCGGCAAGGTCACGCGCCCGCGAGGCGAGGCTCGAACTTTCGCGATCCTTCGCGGCCTGGGCGCGGTCTTCGGCTGCAAGCCTGCGGTCGTTGATGGCCTGGGCGCGGTAATCCGCAGACTCGGCTCGCCCCAATGCGGCCTGGGCGCCTTCGTCTGCCGCGCGGCGGCGGTTGGTCGCCGCGCGATCGCCCGCGGTTCGGTCCAGATCACCGGCCGCGTCGTCACGCGCCTCGGCCTCTCGGTCGCGCAGGCCGGCCGCGACATCGCGGTCCTGGGCGGCCATCCCCGCGGACCGGCGGCGCGCGCCTGTCAGCTCGTCGGTCCCGGAATCGTCCCTGTCCTTAGCAGCCTGGGCACGATCTTCGGCCGCCACCCTGCGGTCGTTGATGGCCTGGGCGCGGTTGTCGGCAGCCCCGGCGCTCCGCGAGGCTGCCTGGTCGCGTTCGTCTGCCGCGTGCTGGCGGTCGCTCGCCGCGCGATCACCTGCGGTCCGGTCAAGGTCGCCCGCGGCGTCATCGCGGGCTTCGGCCTCTCGGTCGCGCAGCCCGGCTGCGGCGTCACGGTCCTGCGCGGCCAGGCCGGCCTCTCGCCGGCGCACTCCGGTCAGCTCGTCGGTCTCGAAGTCGTCGCGGTCCGCTTCGGCATCTCGGTCGCGCTGCTCGGCCTCCCGGTCGCGCACATCGGCGGCCAGGTCGCGGTCGCGCCCTTCTATATCCCGCTCGCCCGCCGCGGCCAGGGCGTCTTCCTCGTTGTCAGACAAGGGACTAGCATCGGCCACTCGCCGTAACAAATGCCGCAATTCGGGCCAACTTGGTCGCAGCGGCTTGATCGAGCCATTCGGGCCCAGCTGGTCGCATCCGAGGCGATTGATGGCGCCATTAGTGCCAACCTGGTTGTGTCATCGCCGCCCGGCGCTCCCTGGCGATCTGTGTGAGCCGATCCCAGGCCGGCGACGTCATGCCGACCGATGTCGCGACCAGCTGCGCGAGGGTTGGGTCCGGCACGGACCCCTTTCCGCCCTTGCCCGTGCCGTGGCGTTTGGCAAACCACCGCTCGGTGCGGACGGCCAGCGCGTGCAGGCGCCGGTCGTCCGGGGACCAGTCGAACGCCGCGTCGTACTGGAGGTAGATGGCGCGGAACTCCGGATCGCTGAGCGCATCGCGCTTGTCGGCGAGCCACATGGCCGCATCCTTCGGCGAGGCCGACTGCATCAGGATCCAGCCGTCGCGCTCCATCTGCACCGTGCGCTGGCTTACGCCCAGCTCGTGGAGCCGGTCGAGGTAGTCCGCCACCTCCACAGCCGGTCGCCGGCGCTGAGGCGGGCGATCCGCTCGCGGGTGCGGCGGAGCTCCTTGGCCCGTTCCTGCAGGTTGCGGTCGATCTCGGTGATCGCCGCGGCGAATCGGTCGGGGTCGGCGGCGAGCAACTCCTTGATGCGGGCCAGCGGCACGCCGGCTTCAGCGAGCGTTTTGATCTTGACCAGGTCGACTGCCTGCTCGGCGGTGTAGCGCCGGTAGCCCGAGGAGTCACGCGACGGCTCCTCGAGCAGGCCGCGCTGGTGGTAGTGGCGGACCGCCTTGATCGTCACGCCGGCGTATGCGGCGAGCTGGCCGATGGTGATCATGCGCCCGCTCAAGACTCTGATCCCGTCACCTGGCACCGCGCCTAAACGCGGCCTGGGCCCAGAGGTATGAGACCAGCGCGATCGCCGCACACCAGGCCAGGGCCAGGTAGGGTGAGTTGCCGGCCGGCGCGCCGGTGAGCAATGCGCGAAGGCTGTCCACCACCGCGGTGAACGGCTGGTTCGCGGCGAACCAGCGCACTCCGGCAGGCATCGAGCCGGCCGGCACGAAAGTGCTGGACAGGAATGGAAGCAGGAACGACAAGGGCAGGGTGGAGCCGTTCGCGCCGGCGACGCTATTGGTGACCAGGCCGATGGCCGCGGACAGCCAAGCCAGGGCAAATGAGAACGCCGCGACGATTCCGACGACAGCGAACCAGTCGGCGACCGACGCCGTGGGCCGGAATCCAAGCAAGAGCGCCACCCCGGTGACAGCGGCCGTGGCGACAAGCATGCGGAGGACGCTGACGCCGACATGTCCAGCCAGCAGCGCACCGCGAGTGACGGCCATCGTGCGGATCCGGTCGATAAAGCCACCAGTCATGTCCATGGTTACGTTGATCGCAGTGGGCCCGCAGCCCCCTGCCACCGTCATCACGAGGATGCCGGCCACGAGATAGTCGATATACGGTGCTCCTCGCGCCGCGTCACCGAGCCCGCGGCCGATCGTCCCACCAAGGATGTAGTCGAACAGCAACAGCATTACGACCGGCACGAGTATCGCGCTCACGATCAGCAAGCGGAGGAGCCGGATGCTGTGCTTGATTTCCCGCCACAGCATGGTGGCGGAGTCCTGGGCTGCGATGGTCAAGGCGCTCATTGGCTCTTCTCCTTAGAAGCGTTGCCGGTCACGGCGAAGAACACGTCGTCGAGGTCCGGTGCGTGGATGGACAGGTCCTCCACGGCGACGTCGTCGCCGAGGCGGGCGAGCACGTCGCGCAGCGATCGGACGCCACCCTCGTTAGGTACCCGCAGCACGAGCTTCTCGTCGTCCCGCGTGCCTTCGCGCAGCTCTCGTGCGGCCTCGTCGAGCGAGGAGATGTCGGCGAATCGCAGGCGGATGTGTGCGCCGGGGATTCGCCGCTTCAGCTCTTCCGGCGTGCCTTCGGCGACGATGCGCCCATGGTCGAGCACTGCGATGCGGTCGGCGAGCTGGTCGGCCTCCTCCAGGTACTGGGTGGTCAGCAGGATGGTGACGCCCTCGGCGACGAGGTCGCGGATGAGCTGCCACATGATCTGGCGGCTCCGCGGGTCCAGGCCGGTGGTGGGCTCGTCGAGGAATATCAACCGTGGCCGCCCCATCAAGGTCATGGCGATGTCGAGGCGGCGCGTCATGCCGCCGGAGTAGGTGGCCGGCGTCTGCTTGGTGACGTCGACCAGGTCGAAGCGCTCGAGCAGCTCCGCGGCCCGCGCCCGTCGCTCGGTCGCCGGCAGGTGCAGGAGGCGGCCCATGAGGAAGAGGTTCTCCTCGCCTGTCAGCAGGTTGTCGACTGCGGAGAACTGCCCTGTGACCCCGATCACCGCGCGCACCCTGGCGGCATGGGAACGCAGGTCGTAACCCATCACGCGGGCGGTCCCGGCGTCAGCCGCGATCAGCGTGGACAGAATCCGCACGATCGTGGTCTTGCCCGCGCCGTTCGGCCCAAGAAGTGCGAAGACCTCGCCCTCGCCGATCGTGAGGTCGACCCCGTCGAGGACGACCTTCTCTCCGTACGTCTTGCGCAGGCCGGTCACGGAAACCGCCGTACGTGTCTCGGGCGAGGTCAGTGTGTTCATGCAACAGATGCTGCAACCCTGACCCGAGGTCAATGTCAAGCCCCATCGCGACTTTCGTCGCGAGGCGGGTGGGACGCCAGCGCCTGTAGGCGCCTCGGGCGACGTGGCATGATCGAGGAGATGGCCAGCACCTCCGCCGCGGCACAGCACCTGCGCGACCTCGCGCGGCTTCGCCGCGTCCGCGACCGGATCGACCGGGAGTACGCGCAGCCGCTCGACGTCGAAGCGCTCGCTCGCGGCGCGCACATATCGGCCGGGCACCTCAGCCGCGAGTTCAAGCTCGCCTTCGGCGAGTCGCCGTACAGCTACCTGATGACGCGGCGCATCGAGCGCGCGATGATGCTGCTGCGTCGTGGCGACCTGAGCGTCACCGAGGTGTGCTTCGAAGTCGGCTGCTCGTCGCTGGGCACCTTCAGCACGCGCTTCACCGAGCTGGTCGGTGTACCGCCGAGCACCTATCGGGGCCAAACAGCTCGCGCGACGGCGGAGCTCCCGTCGTGCGTATCGAAACAGGTGACCAGACCGATCAGGAATCGAGAAGCGTCGGTCACCGAGCCGCGCCTAGCCTGACCGCCATGGACATCACCATTCACACGGCCTTCCTCCCGCACGACGACCCGGACGCATCCTTGGCCTTCTATCGCGACACACTCGGCTTCGAGGTCCGCAACGACGTCAAATACCGCGGGATGCGCTGGATCACGGTCGGCCCGGCCAGCCAGCCCGGCACGTCCATAAACCTGTATCCGCCGGCCGCCACCCCCGGCGTCACCGTCGAGGAGCGCCGCACCATCGTCGAGTTGATGGCCAAGGGCAGCTACGGCCGCATCATCCTGGCCACCGCCGACCTGGACGGTGCCTTCGAGCGGCTGGAGGCCAGCGGCGCCGAGGTCGTCCAGGAGCCGACCGAGCAGCCATACGGGCTTCGCGATTGCGCCTTCCGCGATCCCGCAGGCAACGAGATCCGCATCACCCAGCTCCGCTGAGAAGTCCGGCGATCGCAGCCATGAAGTCGAACGAGTCGCCTGCGCTGCACGTTGCACGCAGCCACGATCTGATCCGCGTGCAGGGCGCGCGCGTGAACAACCTCAAGGACGTCAGCGTCGAGCTCCCGAAGCGCCGACTGACGGTGTTCACCGGCGTCTCCGGCTCGGGCAAGAGCTCTTTAGTGTTCGGCACGATCGCCGCGGAGTCGCAGCGGCTGATCAATGAGACCTACAGCACTTTCGTGCAGGGCTTCATGCCGACGCTGTCGCGGCCTGAGGTCGACGTGCTCGCCGGCCTGACGACCGCGATCATCGTCGACCAGGAGCGGATGGGCGCCAATGCCCGCTCCACGGTCGGCACCGCCACCGACGCCAATGCGATGCTGCGGGTCCTGTTCAGCCGGCTGGGGCAGCCGCACATCGGGTCCTCGAACGCGTTCTCCTTCAACGTCCCGTCGGTTCGCGGGACCGGTGCGATCACGATCGAACAAGGTGCAGGCAAGACCGTGACAAAGACCTTTACCAGCACCGGCGGCATGTGCCCGCGTTGCGAAGGCCGGGGCACGGTCTCCGATATCGACCTCACTCAGCTCTTCGACGATTCCAAGTCGCTTGCCGAGGGCGCGATCACCATCCCCGGCTACAAGACGGACAGCTGGTGGACAACCGGGATCTTCATCGAGTCGGGCTTCCTCGACCCGAAGAAGCCGATCCGCAAGTACACCAAGAAGGAGCTCCAGGACTTCCTCTACAAGGAGCCGGTCAAGGTGAAGGTCAACGGCGTCAACCTCACCTACGAGGGGCTGATCCCCAAGATCCAGAAGTCGATGCTCTCCAAGGACCCCGACGCGCTGCAGCCGCATATCCGGGCGTTCGTGGACCGGGCGGTCACCTTCACCGCCTGTCCCGACTGCGGCGGCACCCGCCTCAGCGAAGCGGCCCGCTCCTCGCGGATCCGAGGGATCAACATCGCCGACTGCTGCGCGATGCAGATCAGCGACCTGGCCGAATGGGTCCGTGGCCTCGACGAGCCGTCGGTCGCGCCATTGCTCGCCACGCTGCAGCAGACCCTCGACTCGTTCGTGGAGATCGGGCTGGGTTACCTCTCGCTCGACCGGCCGTCGGGCACGCTGTCGGGAGGCGAGGCGCAGCGCGTCAAGATGATCCGCCATCTCGGCTCCTCGCTCACCGACGTCACCTACGTCTTCGACGAGCCCACTACGGGCCTGCACCCCCATGACATCCAGCGGATGAACGACCTGCTGCTCCGGCTGCGGGACAAGGGCAACACGGTGCTCGTGGTGGAGCACGAGCCGGAGACGATCGCGATCGCCGACCACGTCGTCGACCTCGGCCCCGGCGCCGGTACTGCCGGCGGCACCGTTTGCTTCGAGGGCACCGTCGAGGGGCTGCGGGCCAGCGGCACCCTCACCGGCCGCCATTTCGGCGACCGGGCCCGGCTCAAGAAGACGGTGCGGACCTCCACCGGCACGATTCAGATCCGCGGCGCGACGGCGCACAACCTGCGCGATGTCGACGTCGACATTCCGCTTGGGGTGCTTGTCGTCGTCACCGGCGTCGCCGGCTCCGGCAAGAGCTCGCTCGTGCGAGGGTCGATCCCTGCCGGCGCGGGAGTGGTGTCGATCGACCAGGTCGCGATCCGGGGCTCGCGACGGAGCAACCCGGCGACGTACACCGGGCTGCTCGACCCGATCCGCAATGCGTTCGCAAAGGCCAACGATGTGAAGCCGGCGCTGTTCAGCGCCAACTCCGAAGGCGCGTGCCCCAACTGCAACGGCGCGGGCGTCATCTACACCGACCTGGCGATGATGGCCGGCGTAGAAACCGTCTGCGAGGAGTGCGAGGGGAAGCGGTTCCAGGCATCGGTGCTGGAGTACCACCTCGGTGACCGCGACATCAGCGAGGTGCTCGCGATGTCCGTGACCGAGGCCAAGGAGTTCTTCGGCGCCGGCGAGGCGCGGACGCCGGCCGCGCACGCCATCCTCGACCGGCTCGCCGACGTCGGGCTCGGATATCTCACGATCGGCCAGCCGCTCACCACGCTGTCCGGCGGCGAACGGCAGCGGCTCAAGCTGGCCACCCACATGGCGGAGAAGGGCGGCGTCTACGTCCTCGACGAGCCGACCAGCGGCCTCCACCTCGCCGACGTCGAGCAGCTGCTCGGCCTCCTCGACCGGCTCGTCGACGCCGGCAAGTCGGTCATCGTCATCGAGCACCACCAGGGGGTCATGGCGCACGCCGACTGGATCATCGACCTCGGCCCCGGCGCCGGCCACGACGGCGGCCGGATCGTCTTCGAAGGCGCACCCGCCGACCTAGTCGCCGCCCGCTCCACCCTCACCGGCGAGCACCTCGCAGCCTACGTCGGCAGCTAGCCGATCAGGATCAGGCCGGCTGGGCGTCGAGGAAGGCTAGCGCCACCGCAGCGAGCAGTGGCGAGGCGCCGATGTTGTAGTGGGTCAGGCCGGGCAAGATCGCCAGTGCGTGACCGCCCGCCGGCCGGCCCTCGCCCATCCAGCCACCGTCGCGCATTCCGCCACCGAGCAGCTTGAACACCTCGACGTAGTGGCTCGGAGGCGCCATGTCGGCGTCGGCGGCGACGATCAGGGTGGGAACCTGGAGGCCGCGGACCTCGTCGGCGAAGTCGAAGTCCTTCGCCATCGCCGCACCGATCTTGTCGAGCAGCTTCGGGAAGTCCTCGGGACGCGGAGCGACCCTGTGGTAGAGCTGGTACATCGGCGTCTCTTTCATGAACTCGGCGGCGGCCGCGCCGACCTGGCCTTGCTGCACTCGCATCTCCTCGTATATCGCGTCGGGGCGGATGTTCGCTGAGACTGCGACCAGCCGGCGAATCTTGGCCGGGTATTTCGCAGCCGTGTGAAGCGCCACGCCACCGCCGAGCGAGTAGCCGACCAGGTCTGGCTTCTCCAGTCCCAGATGGTCGATAAGAGCGGCGATGTCGTCGGCCATCAGTCGAATGTCGATTGGTCGATCGATGTCAGCAGTCCGGCCGTGTCCTTGCAGGTCGGGGGCGATGACCTGGTGGTGCTCCGCGAGTTGGGGTAGGACCGGGCCGAACGTCTCGTTCGACATGAGTCCGCCGTGCAGGAGGATCAGGGGCCGTCCGGCGCCGTGGGTCTCGTAGTAGAGGTTGAGGCCGTTGACCTTGGCATACTGGCCGGTGCCCTTCGTGTCGGTCGTCTTACTGGTGGTCATGGTCAAGCTCCTTACGTCCTAATCGAATCCTGTAGGTAAGACTCAGCCTGGGCCCGGAATTCATCGGTCCATGAGGAACACCGCGCGCTACGCCGCGGCAGGCGGTCCAAACCAGGTGGTTAGCGCGTCAGCGAGCCCCAGCTGGGTCAGGTCTCCCACCCAGGCCACGTATCCGTCGGGCCGAATCAACACGGCGGTGGGAGCAGCGACCGCCCCGAGCACCGGAAGCTCCCACGCACCAACGTATTTGGCGTCGATCAGCTGAACCCGGTCTGCCCATGGCGTGATGTCGAAGCCGCCGGGCGCACCGAGGTTGATCAGCACCGGCCGGGCTTTGTGCAGCAGGGTGAAGACGCGCAGCGGGCCGTTGGCGGTGACCAGGTCGAGATCGGGCATGCGGCGTCCGAGCAGCGGGTGTCCCGCGCCGAGGTCGTAATGAACGTCCAGGCCGGACATCATCCCGGCGATGTGCTTGCGCGGTTCATTCATCGTGAGCACCTCAGCGAGGAGGCCACGAAGCGCGACCGTGCGCTCGTCGTTGGCGCCCAACGCTCTCTGCGCCATCGTGTTCTGCAGCACGCGGGCGGCAACCGGATGCCGTTCAGCGTGGTACGTGTCGAGAAGGCTCACCGGTGATGTTCCGTTGACAACCTGAGCCAGCTTCCACCCCAGGTTGACAGCGTCCTGCACGCCGATGTTCAAACCCTGCCCGCCCACTGGAGCGTGCACATGTGCGGCGTCACCTGCGAGCAACGCGCGCCCGGCGCGATACGCGACCGCCTGACGCGTCATGTCGGTAAAGCTGGAGATCCAGTGCGGGCTGTGCACGCCGTAGTCCTTGCCGTCCACCCGGATGAGCGCGTCGCGGACGTCCTGCAGGGTGGGCTCATCGGTGCGGTCCAGGTCGGGCACGATGAGGGTGACGCCCACCCGTCCATCCTCGGCTGGGCCGATGCCACCACCGCCACGCAAGCCGAAATCCGGCTTCTCCTCCATCTCGACCTCGGCAATGATCCAGCGCGTGGTTGGATCCCAGCCCGCGAAATCGATTCCGGCCGCCTTGCGCACAGCGCTGCGGCCTCCGTCGCAACCAGCCAGGTATTGCGCCCGCAGCGATGTGCCGTCGGACAGCGCGACATCGACGCCGCCGTCGTCTTGCGTGAAACCGGTCACCTCGCGTTCGCGCAGGATGGGAACGCCCAGCTCGTCGAGCCAGCCGGCCAGGATGCGCTCGAAGCGGCTCTGCAGCAGCGCCATCCCATAGTTGTGGCGGGTGGGGAAGTCGCTGATGTCCAACGGAACCCCAGCGAACGCCTGCACCTGCATCGCCTTCCCCTCGGCGAGGAAGCGATCGACGACACCGCGCTGGTCCAGCACCTCGATGGTGCGGGAGTGCAGACCTCTGGAGCGCGAGCTTTCGAGCTTGAAGCTGGCGCGTCGCTCGACGATGAGGACGTCGGTTCCCGCCAGCGTCAGCTCCGCCGCCAGCATCACCCCCGTCGGACCGCCGCCGGCGATGACCACCGCATGCTCGGTCATCGCGACCACAACACCCGCATTTCACGACTCCTATTTCAGTACGCTCTGGCTTCGGCCGGCGATTATGCGGCACGACCCGGGGCTTGCCGCAAGCCCCCGGGTGCCCTGTACCATTCGAAGTGGAGAGCGGGTACTCTCCTTTCCTTAATCGGGTGGGGTCCCCATTGGGCCCTTCTTAGCCAAAGGTGCGGTCGAGGATCACCTTTTTGAGCGCGCGCTCGAGGACGGCGAGCTCCTGGTTGTCGAGTTTCGCCATGAACAGCTCGGCGACCGCGCGTAGGTGGACCGGGACGGTCTCCGAGACGCGCTCCGCGCCGGCATCCGTCAGGGTGACCACGACGCCACGTGCATCCCCGTCGGCGGTGGTCCGCCTGACCAGTCCCTCTTCGACCAGCCGGTCGATGCGGCGCGTGAGGCCCGACCGTGACGAGAAAGCGCGGCCGGCGAGCTCGGTCATCCGCAGGCCGCCGCCGGCCCGCGCCAACTGCGAGATCACGTCGAAGTCGTTCAAGTCCAGGCCGGTCTTGTTCACGAGGTCAGTCTGGAGCTGGCGCATGAGCGTCGCATGAGCCTCGAGTAGGGTTCCCCAGGCCGCCAGTCCTCGCCTGCCGGGAACTGCCTTTTCGATCAGACGGTCCAGGTCAGCCGCCAAGTCCTGCTTCGCTGGTACTTGCATATGCAATAAATTAGTCGGAGGAGGTATTTGTAATTGCAAATGGTATCACCGGTCGTCCAGGACATCGAGTTCGGGCTGGACTCGTTCGTTCCGATCAGCGTCGACGAGTCGGGTCGCGAGCTGAGCGGCGACGTCGTCATTCGTAACACGGTGGAGGAAGCGGTGCTTGCCGATGCCGTAGGCATCGATTCCTTCAACATCGCCGAGCACTACCGGCGCGAGATGATGGACTCCGCCGCGAGCATCATCCTGGCCACGATCGCCGGCCGAACCAAACGCATTCGGCTGGGCACTGCCGTCACCGTCCTCAGCACGCAGGACCCCGTTCGGGTGTACACCGAGTTTGCCACCCTCGACGCGGTGTCGAACGGCCGGGCGCAGCTGATCGCCGGCCGCGGCTCGCTGATCGAGTCATTCCCGCTCTTCGGATTCGACCTCAACGACTACGAGGACCTCTACGAGGAAAAGCTCGACCTGCTCATGCGCCTATTGCGAGACCAACCGGTGACGTGGTCCGGCAAGTTCCGCTCCCCGCTCACCAACCAGTACCTGAGTCCTCCTCTCGCGGCGGGCCATGTACCAGTATGGGTTGGTGTTGGTGGCAGTCCCCAGTCGGTAGTCCGGGCCGCGCGCTACGGCCTCCCGCTCATGCTGGCCGTGATCGGCGGGCCGCCGATCCGGTTCCTACCGCTGATCGAGCTGTACAAACGAGCTCTCGTCAAGTACGGAAAGCCGCTGCAGCGCATCGGCATGCACTCGCACGGGCTCGTGGCCAGAACCGACCAGGAAGCCGCGGACATTCAATGGCCGCACTGGGCTCATGTCTTCGAGAACGCCGCAGCGGAACGTGGATGGGCGCGGCCGACCATGGATCGATTCCAGGCCGAGGTCGACGAAGGATCGCTGTATCTCGGGTCGGTGGAAACAGTCGCGACCAAGATTGCTTGGGTCATTCGGCTTCTCGGGCTCAGCCGGTTCGATCTCGCCTACGCGACCGGACGAGTACCACACGAACAGAAGATGGCGACCATCGAACTGTACGGACGGGAGGTGATCCCGCGAGTCAGGGAACTGCTATCGGATCCGGCCGAGGAGCCGGCACGGCGCGACCAGAGCGCGGGGACCGCGAACGCGAGAGAATCCGGTGTCTAGCAGCGAGCCCACCCACCGCCGCCTGGGCATCGTCGGAGCCGGCAAGGCAGGCACTGCGATCGCGCGCGCTGCCGTGGCTGGTGGATACGACGTCGCAATCTCGGGGTCGGGATCTGCCGACCGGATAGAGCTGATCGTTGAGGTGCTCGCTCCCGGCGCTCGCGCGCTCTCAACTGACGAAGTGGTGAGATACGCCGGCCTCATCGTCCTGGCGATACCGATGCACCGCTTTCGGCAGCTTCGACGTGACCTGTTCGCCGGCAAGATCCTCGTCGACGCCATGAACTACTGGAACGAAATCGACGGCGTTGATGAGCAACTCGAGACCGCACCGGCGGGCACGAGCATGCTCGTCCAGGAGTGGTTCTCGTCCGCGAGGGTGGTGAAGAGCCTCAATCACCTCGGCTACTTCAAGTTAGAGAAGAGCAGGCGTCCACCCGGCACGCCGGGCCGCATTGGCATGGCGGCCGCCGGCAATGACCGCTCTGCGGTTGCTGCGGTGCTTCAGCTTATCGATACGCTTGGATTCGACCCCGTCGATGCCGGGAGCCTCGAATCCGGTTTGGCCCTGCAGCCGGGTGGCCCGATCTTCGGAGCGGGTCACAGCGCGGAGGATTTGTCGAACCTCCTTTCGCGTGAGGCCGCCCTGCTGCCGTCGAACTAGGGGCCGGCTTGGGAGGAGTTCAGACGGTTAGGTTCAGGTGGACTCGGCACCTGGCGACCCACCCCTCGTTCCGCGACGTGTGCGCTCAAGCCGTCGAACGCCTTGGTCGATAAGAGCCTTCATCAATGACTGGTAGGGAACACCGCGATGCTCCGCGACATGTTTGGTTCGACTTAGCAATTCCTTGGGGACGCGTAACGAGATTTTGGTTGTTGCTTGATCGAGGGACTCGAGTACCTCACGCTCGAACTGCTCATCGCTCAATTCGTCGAAGGGGTCGCTGAACGGTTTCCTGCTTGCCTTTGTCTTCAATGGCTGATCCTCCGGATGATTCGTTTGGATGCTTCGCGCGCATGGATTGGGTATCGACCGGTGCGGTCATCGATCCAGATCACCACAAGCCACCGGCCCAGCGCGGTCCGGCCAATCACCTGGCTCGCCTCCCTATCAGCAACCTCGGTCTCCGTTCGATCCACGTCATGAAGCACCTCTTCGATCTCTTCTATCGAGATCCGACGTTCGGGATGATCGGAACCGAGATGCCGGCGATTGGCAGCATCCCAGACGATCGGCCGATCGTCCACCCATTCAGTATATACAAAACGGATGGACAAATTGGGGTGGGCTGTCGACCTTCGGTAGCTCTGCGACGAACCTACTTCGGTACGTCTGCGACACCTCCAACTCCGAATTGCTCACTGTGGCACTTTGCTTTCCGCGTGCTT
>Ga0209117_1000038_pt1 | contig 119392 bp, 96 predicted proteins | sample BlaSpr_A8_OM2_M2_FD_187978 | JGI IMG/M metagenome (GOLD analysis project Ga0209117, IMG submission 187978) | Forest soil microbial communities from Thunder Bay, Ontario, Canada - Black Spruce, Ontario site 2_A8_OM2_M2 (SPAdes) (version 2) | ecosystem: Environmental > Terrestrial > Soil > Boreal... | reverse complement strand
TGCGAGCACGGAGGCTATGACAACTGCTGCCAGGGGAGTCTCGCAAAAAGGAATCATCCAAGCACTCCAATCCTTGGGGGCGCAGAATATTCCATTTAAAGGTCCGGTCCAGAGCCGTAGTGGTCACCACGTCGTTCTCGTCGGAAACGTTCTTTTACTGGAAGCCGAACTCATAGAACTGCTTGAGAAGGGAGAGCTAAACAGCGATGGCATTCTCAAGATGGGAATTCGTAGCGGGCAAATGCGAGATTAGGTCAGCAGCTCCCCAAACCCGACTGTATATATGAAGCGCGGGTGTCCTCAGGCAATGAAGTGGTGTCGGCAGATACATTGTGGATTGGCCGTGTACGCATTACCTCGGCATTGCGCCCAACCTGTGATTCTATAAATGGAGTATCGCTGTAGGAGAGGCTCGCGAATCTTGATTTGCATGAATCGAAAGTGTCGTTATGTATTCGATAATGTACTCGATATTCGTGAACAGAGCGCGGACGCTAATTCATCGAAGTCCCCAGTTAGAGATTGTCCGAAGTGCGGCCACCTCTTGTCCAACTTCTGCCCGTTTTGCGGCCAATTCCTGGCAGTTCTTTCGCCGGAAATGGCCCCTCACTGTCTCCATTGCGGTCGCGAGCTGAGGTCAGAAGATGCTTGAGGTTGTTCCGGTCTGGTGATGAATCAATGAGGTAGGAGCCTGCACCACTTATTCACCGCGTGAGCTGCAGCACCTGGCCCGCACGTCCTGGAGTGAAAATAATCAAAGCCCTGAAGATGAGGAGCGGAGACAAGTCATGGAGACGAGATTCAAGGTTGGTGACTATGTTCGAGTCCTCGGGTCTTCCGGCAATCGTCTGGGAACCCTGGTCAGTGACCCGAACGCGGAGGGGCTGTTCATATTCCGCGATGACCTGCGGCTCACCGACAAGGTATTTGAATTATTTGTGTATGAATCTCAAATCGAACGATGTGAACCACCCACGGATGACGAAGCAAGGGTATTAAATGCAATCCGTAAACGTGGTAGCTGAGGGCTGCGTCGGAAGTCGTGTACTAGGACCCGGAGCCGTTCTGTCCCTATTCCCCCAAAAATTCTCGGAACAGAGCGATCAGGCATCGCGTCCCTGGCTGAAATGAAAAGCCGCTACGACGATTTAGACCCCGAAACGTCCCTAAAACGTCCCCTTTACCTAGCTACGCCGGGCAATCTCGGCAAACGCCAGCCAACGAAGCGACCACGGGAATCTTACTGCCGAGCCAAGAGTTCGCAGATTTTGTTGGAGATAAGAGCGAGAGCCGAAACTGGCATCGCGATTCCCTGAATCGGTCGTCGGTACAGTGCAAGCAAAGGGCCTATCGTTGGAGCGTCACCATTTAGCCTGAGCGACGGTGAGGTTCGGTGACGTCCGATGTGGTCCGGTCATGCACAGTTGATGCACATTGCGCGGCGACGCGTACGGCAGCGAATCGTCGTGCCTCTTGTCATATTCGCTTCCCGGTGACGGTAGTCTTCCGCATTCACTTAGCTAATCGATTACATTAAGATACGTAAACTTCCCTGAGACTAACCATCACGGTCGCCGTTAAGCGCCGTAGACGCGAGAGATATAATTACGATGCTCACAGGTGAACTCCGCAATCAGATTGATCGTATATGGGATGCCTTCTGGTCGGGCGGAATAGCCAATCCGCTCGAAGTGATCGAGCAAATCACCTACCTTCTGTTCCTACGCCGACTAGATGAACTGCAAACGCTTCAGGAGCTGAAGGCCGAGCGGCTGAAGAAGCCGATGGAGCGACGCATCTTCCCGGAAGGCAAAGACGCAAGGAAGCGCCCTTACGAGCAATTCCGCTGGTCTCGGTTCAAGAACCTTGAAGCACGAGAGATGTACAACGTCGTCAGCGAACACGTATTCCCGTTCTTGCGCAATCTAGGCGGGGATGAGACGACGTATGCGCACCACATGAAGGATGCGCGGTTTACTATTCCCACGCCCGCGTTGCTCGCCAAAGTGGTGGACCTTATCGATCAAGTCCCGATGGAGGACCGCGATACCAAGGGCGATTTATACGAATACATGCTCGGAAAGATCGCGTCCGCCGGGCAGAACGGCCAATTCCGCACTCCTCGCCACATCATTCGGCTTATGGTTGAGATGATCCAACCGAAGCCGACCGATATCGCGTGCGATCCGGCCTGCGGCACGTGCGGCTTCCTCGTGGCTGTGGGCGAGTATCTTCGCCAGCGTTCCCCTGAAATGTTTAGTGACTCGAAGCTTCGCAAGCACTTCCACCGGGAGCTGTTCCATGGATTCGACTTCGATAACACGATGCTCCGCATCGGCAGCATGAACATGCTTCTTCATGGCATTGAGAACCCCGATGTCATATACCGCGACTCGCTGGCACAGGACCACTCTGGCGAGGAAGAGAAGTACACACTGGTGCTTGCGAATCCACCATTCGCGGGATCGCTCGACTATGAGAACACTGCCAAGGATCTGCAGCAGGTGGTAAAGACGAAGAAGACCGAGTTGCTCTTCCTAGCGCTGTTCCTACGGCTGCTCAAGCCTGGCGGTCGAGCGGCGGTGATTGTTCCAGACGGCGTGCTGTTCGGCTCCAGCAACGCCCACAAGACCTTGCGACGCATCCTGATAGAGGAGCAGAAGCTTGACGCTGTGATCTCGCTGCCTGGTGGCGTGTTCAAGCCTTACGCGGGCGTATCGACAGCGATCCTGCTATTCACAAAGACCAACTCTGGTGGCACGGACCACGTGTGGTTCTACGACTGCGACGCGGATGGCTGGTCACTCGATGACAAGCGCACTGCGCTGCTACCCGATGACAAACTTGGTGCAGTGCCGACCACCGCACTCGGTGCCGAGGAGCACTCCAAGAACAACTTGCCCGACATCCTGTCCCGCTGGCAGCAGCGCGACAGCAACGAGCGGAAGCGTCCGCGGACCGAGCAGAGTTTCTGCGTGTCCAAAGCCGATCTTGTCGCGCAGGGCTACGACCTCTCCCTAAACCGCTACAAGGAAGTCGTGCACGCCGAGGTCCCACACCGCCCGCCGCGCGAGCTACTCGCCGACCTCGCCAAGCTGGAGACGGAGATTCAGCAGGAGATGAAGGAGTTGGAAGAGATGCTCGGATGAGCACCTGGAAGAATGCTCGACTCGATAATTGTTGCAAAATCGTCGGAGGGGCGACGCCAAGCACTTCCGTCGATGCCTACTGGAGCGGCGATATTTGCTGGGTTACACCGAAGAATTTGAGCGACCTCAGCGCCGCCTTTATCTCGGACACGCCACGTAAACTCACGCAAGCTGGCTTGGATGCGTGTGCTGCATCGATTTTGCCGCCCGGTTCTGTTTTGTTCAGCTCACGCGCGCCCATTGGGCTTGTTGCGATCAACACCGTGCCGATGGCGACAAATCAGGGTTTAAAGAGCTTCGTGCCGAAGCCGGAGCGCGTCCACGGGAAGTTCCTTTATTGGTGGCTTCGCTCAAATCGCTCGTATCTCGAACAGCTCGGGAACGGCGCAACGTTTAAAGAAGTGTCAAAGACCGTTGTCTCGCGCATCGAAATCCCCCTTCCCCCGTTAGCAGAGCAGAGGCGCATTGCGAATGTGCTGGACCGGGCGGAGGCTCTACGGGCCAAGCGCCGCGCGGCCCTCGCCCAACTCGACACGCTCACGCAGTCCATCTTCCTCGACCTCTTCGGCGACCCCGCCTCCAAAGGGTGGCCCATGACTACCATCGCTCAGATAGCGCAGAATGGCTCAATTCGGACCGGGCCATTCGGGAGTCAACTTTTGCATAGTGAGTTCGTGGACAAGGGTGTTGCGGTGCTGGGCATTGATAATGCCGTTGCAAACGAATTCCGTTGGGGGAAGCCCCGATTCATTCCCCAAGAGAAGTATCGCGAATTGGAGCGCTACACCGTCCGGCCCGGTGACGTGCTCATAACAATCATGGGCACTTGCGGGCGTTGCGTCGTGGTTCCAGACGATGTGCCGCTTGCGATCAACACTAAGCACCTTTGTTGTATCACGCTCGCCCCGGATAAGTGTCTACCAGTCTTTCTCCATGCCTACTTCCTTCGGCATCCGCTAGCCCGGCGGTATCTCGACCAGGCTGCCAAAGGTGCGATTATGAATGGGTTGAACATGGGCATCATCAAGTCAATGCCCATTCCCCTACCGCCCGTCCAACTACAGCAGGACTTCGCCCGCCGCGTGGCAGCCGTAGAGGAACTGAAAGCCACGTGCCGCACGTCGCTGAGCGAACTAGATGCGCTCTTCAATGCGCTCCAGTACCGCGCCTTTCGAGGAGAACTCTAGGATGACCAACTTCGGCTTCCTGCGACCCGAATGGCCGGAAGTGTTCGAGTCTGCAACGAAGGTCGAGGCGTTGGCGTATCCCGATGCGCGTGCTGCTTGCTTTTACGCTCGGCGGACGTTGGAACTCGCCGTGGATTGGCTGTACAAGCACGACGGCGCGTTAACGCTGCCCTATCAGGACAATTTGAGTGCCTTGATCTACGAGCCAACGTTCAGGAACACTGTTGGTCCCGCCATACATGCCAAAGCTCGCATCGTCAAAGACCTGGGGAATCGCGCAGTCCACACAAGGAAACTCGTAAGCTCATACGATTCGCTAGCCGCTGTCCGCGAATTGTTCCACCTGTGCTTTTGGCTGGCTCGGAACTACGCACGCGCTGCAAAGCCTCCAGATGGACTCACTTTCGATGCGAATCAGCTCCCTAAGACGTCTCCTGTTCCTCCGCAAACTCTCGCGCAATTGCAGCAATTGGCGGCTCAAGTAGCGGAGAAGGACGCAAAGCTCGATGCGTTGATTACGGATAAGTTGGCTCTGGACGCAGAACTGGCGCGGCTCCGAGCCGAGATCGCCGAGGTGAAGCGCAACAACGAAGCGACGCCGGATCAGCACAATTACTCAGAGGCCGAGACGCGTGACTACTTCATCGACTTACTTTTGAAGGAGGCTGGTTGGACGCTCGACAAACCGCAAGACCGTGAGTTCCGCGTCACAGGGATGCCCAACAAAAAAGACGAGGGCTTCGTCGATTACGTTTTGTGGGGCGATAACGGTAGGCCCCTCGGCCTCGTGGAAGCAAAGAAGACGAAGCGGGACGCGCGCGTCGGCCAGCAGCAGGCAAAGCTCTACGCGGATTGCCTGGAGAAGCAGTTCGGCCAGCGACCAATCATCTTCTACAGTAATGGTTACGAACATTGGATGTGGGACGATTTGAATCACCCACCTCGGTCGGTGCAAGGCTTCCTCAAGAAAGTGGAGCTAGAACTGTACATCCAGCGTCGCTCGACACGCCTTCCGCTCAATACCGCCGAGATCGATACCAAGATCGTGGAACGCTATTATCAGTTGCGGGCAATCCGTCGAATCTGTGAGGCATTCGAGAGGGATCATGACCGCAAGACGCTAATCGTTATGGCCACAGGTGCGGGGAAGACGCGTACAGTTATCGCTCTGTGTGATCTGCTGATGCGGTGTAATTGGGTAAAGCGTGTGCTGTTTCTAGCTGACCGGGTGGCGCTCGTGAATCAAACGGTAAACGCCTTCAAGAAGCATCTGCCCGCCTCCTCACCCGTGAACCTCGTGACTGAGAAGGATGCCGAGGGCCGCGTGTATATCTCCACGTACCCGACCATGATGGGATTGATTGATGAGACCACCGACGGACAACGACGCTTCGGAGTGGGCCACTTTGACCTGGTCATCATCGACGAAGCGCATCGCTCGGTGTACCAAAAATACCGTGCCATATTCGAGTACTTCGATTCACTCCTGGTGGGCCTCACCGCGACACCCAAGGACGAGGTTGATCGCAACACGTACAGCCTTTTTGAACTTGAGACGGGCGTGCCGACCGATACATATGGCCTGGAAGAAGCGGTAAAAGACAGCTTCCTGGTGCCGCCTAAGCCTGTGTCGGTACCGTTAAAGTTCCAGCGGGAAGGAATTCGATATGACCAACTACCCGACGAGGAGAAGGAAGAGTGGGACGCGCTGGAGTGGAGCGAAGACGGCGAAGTACCCGACCGTGTTGAAGCAGGGGCAGTCAACAAGTGGCTCTTCAACAAGGACACTGTAGACAAGGTTCTCGAACACCTGATGTCTCGCGGCGCGAAGATTGCTGACGGGGACCGGCTGGGGAAGACTATCGTCTTTGCGAAGAATCACGATCACGCCGTCTTCATAGCCGACCGCTTCGATGCCAACTACGCGCAATACAAGGGCGCGTTTGCACGGGTGATCGACTTCCACGTAGAGTACGCCCAAAGTTTGATTGATGACTTCTCCGCTGCCGCAAAGGCTCCCCACATCGCCATCTCCGTAGACATGCTCGACACTGGAATCGACATCCCAGAAGTGCTCAACCTTGTCTTCTTTAAGCTCATTCGGTCGAAGACTAAGTTCTGGCAAATGATCGGACGCGGGACACGCCTGCGTCCTGATCTATTTGGGCCGGGCAGGGACAAACGGTTCTTCTTCGTCTTCGATTACTGCCAGAATCTCGAATTCTTCGGCCAGAATCCTGAGACGACGGATGGGGCACTCGCTGAATCCCTCGGGAAGAAGCTCTTCGCGACCAGAGTCGAACTGATCGCCACGTTGGACGAAGACCTCGCTAGCGGTAAAGCAGAACACAAGAAGGATGAGTTAAGGTTGGAGACCGCTGAGTTCCTACGCAGTCAAGTCGCAGCAATGAACGTGAACAACTTCATTGTGCGTCCTAAGCGCAGGCTTGTGGAGCAATACGCCGACGCGAACGCTTGGACGAAGTTAGGAACGGAGCAGCAGGTCGAGTTGGTGCGCGAAGTGGCCGGACTGCCATCCGAGTTGGTCGATGAGGATCAAGAGGCCAAACAGTTCGACTTGCTTATGCTTCGGCTGCAGCTTGCAGTCCTGCGAACGGAGCCGTCGTTTGGCCGCCTGCGCGATCAGGTGATTCAGATTGCCGGTGTGCTAGAGGAACAATCGAGCATCCCAATGGTCCAGAAGCAGATGGTAATTATTCAGGAGATACAAACAGAGGACTTCTGGCAGGACGTGACTGTATCTATGCTGGAGGATGTTCGCAAGCGGCTGAGGTTGCTTGTAAAGCTGATCGAGAAGGGTAAGAGGGTAACCGTATACACCGACTTCCAGGACACACTCGGCGATGGAACTGTTATCCAACTGCCCGGCATTGGTTCCGGCGCAGACTTCGAGAGATTCCGTGCCAAGGCACGCCAGTTTCTTAAAGCTCACGAAGATCACCCTGCCATTCACAGACTACGATGGAATGAGCCGCTGATGCCGACCGACATACAGCAACTGGAGAAGATGCTGGTGGAGGCAGGGGCCGGTACTGCGGACGATATTAACCGGGCCAAGGACGAGAGCTACCGTCTAGGTCTATTCTTACGGTCTTTGGTCGGACTGGATCGCGAGGCAGCAAAGCGGTGCTTCGATGCGTTTCTGATGGGGAAGACGCCGACGGCAAACCAGATCGAGTTCATCAATCTGATGATCGACCATTTGACACAGCGCGGCTGGATGGAAGCGTCGCTGCTTTATGAGTCCCCGTTCACGGATATTAGTCCGCGTGGCGTTGAGGGAGTCTTCACCTCCGTACAGGTCGGTCAATTGTTGTCCGTGCTCAACGATATCCGCGAGAGTGCGGCTGCGTAGGGCGAACGACGAGGTCGGTTCCAACCAGTCGTGAACTAATGACACTGTAACAACTGTAATCGCATTACACTGTCGCGTGGCGCGTCACGCCGTCCCCCCACTGCAAACAAACGACTTAACAAATTCCGCGTTACGCTGTTTTACAGTCGTTACACTGTAACGGACTGTCAACGATGGTGGTGGCTATCTCATGCGTAACATCTATCACCTATGCCCTTTAGCGAGCACGCCAGCTGAGGGCGGCGTAAGAACACCCGCATGTTGAGTCACGGTTTTTTGATGACTGTCGCAACTGACGCACTTTGCCTAGCGAAGTGGTTGCCGCGCGGGGATGTTTTTACTGAGAGGAGAGTCGTGCTAGATTCGTGGAGCGATTTGATCACACGGGATCATCAAAAGTGCCATTCCGCAAAAACGTATTCATCGTGGGAGCTGGATTCTCTGCCGAATCCGGTGCTCCAGCGATCAAAAACTTCTTCGATGTTGCAATGGAGTTGGGACGGGACCCCGACACATCGCTGAGCCCTGAGGAGCGGAAGATCTTCAACCGCGTGTTCGACTACAGGCAGAGGTTGGTAGCTGCCGAGGCCAGGGTCCATCTTGACCTCGACAACATAGAGGAGCTATTCAGTCTTATCGAGATGGAGTCGCAGCTCGGCGTGTCCGGCGCGCAGCAAATGAAGGCGGACCTCGTATATGTGATCCTCCGGACCTTGGAGATGTCCCCGCGAGATAGACAGGAGCTGGAACAAGATATTGATTACCTCTACCGCCAGGGAGGAACGCAGTTCGGGGCTAACTCGAGGGGCACCATCTACGACTTTTTTATAAACGTAGTCGCGCGAAGGTGGTGGCCACGCCCGGAAGGGGGGCTTGCCCGAGATGCCATCATCAGCCTCAACTACGATCTGCTGATAGAAGAGGCGATGTACAAGAATGGGCTCGCCCCATCATACGGGTTGCCAGCCGAGCGCACCAGCGAAGTCGCCCCTGCCGATTCTCCCCTATGTACCATTCGACTTCTTAAACTACATGGCTCAGCGAACTGGACAATGTGTCCGAAGCACCGTGACAAAATCTTTGTGGTCCGCCCAACCGAAGCAAGCGTGGCTAGCCAGCAAAATGCCCCCAATTGCCATATCTGTGGCGAGCAAGCTACCGCGAGACTCATCGTTCCACCCACCTGGAACAAAGATGAATACCGACCGCATCTGCTGCCCGTTTGGCAGAGCGCTGCCCACGAATTGGAGTCTGCAGAGCGTATTTTTATCATCGGCTATTCGATGCCCGAAATTGATAGGTTCTTCAGATATTTACTTGCTGCTGGGATTCACAAGAACACTCTCCTACACGAAGTCGTCGTCGTTAACAGCAACCGCGACGATGCTTTAAGAATCGCTAACCTCTTCCGAAGGCTCTTCGAGAGGCACCGATCATCCTCGCAATCTAGCCCGCTAGCTCAGTGGATTACTAATCGTCAGCTTCAAGAGCAGACAAACCAAGTCTTCCCCGTTAAACTGCCTGTCTGGTAAGTCCAACGCGCTACTGATTACCTTCGCCGGAATCCCCACTTTGCGCGCAAAAACGTCCCTAAAACGTCCCTATCGGTTAGCTACGCCGGGCAATTTCGGCAAACGCTAGCCAATGAAGCGACCACGGGAATCTTACTGCCGAGCCAAGAGTTCGCAGATTTTGCTGGAGATAAGAGCGGTAACTGAAACTGGCATCGCGATTCCCTGAATCTAGCGCGTCTGCCAATTCCGCCACTTGGGCACTGTCGACTAGACAATAGTTAGCAGTTTCTCCGATTCTGATGGAAATGGCAACGTCCCACAGGGCGGCTTCGCGGACCCCGGCACCATTACATTCTAATTTCCTTTGCTACTGGGTGCCGCAGCTTCATGCGGTGTCTTCTGGTTTTAGGTCTCGACCGCAACGGAAACACTGAGGGCCCGCTTCCGTCCAACGAACGTCCAGCAACTGTCCGCAGAACGGGCAGAAGTTGGACAGGGTACGAGCGCATTTCGGACAATCTCTAATTCCAATGAGGAGCCTCGATCGATGGTCGTGTTCACTAGGAGGGTCGAATAGATGACGACAGCTTGGATTCATGCAAATCAAAGTCACGTACCTTTGCAGAAGAGATCAGTAGTCACGCATGATGATTAGCCCTCGGGTGCCGCGGCTTCACTCAGGGTCTTCTGACTTCAGTTCTCGACCGCAACGAAGACAGTGAGGGGCCATTTCCGGCCAAAAAACTTCCAGGAATTGCCCGCAAAATGGACAGAAGTTAGAGAGTAAGTGGTCACATTTTGGGCAATCTCTAGACAGGGACTTCGATGGGTTGGTGTCTTCGCTCTGTTCAGTGTCGAATACATGGCGGCACCTTCGATTCATGCAAATCAAGATTCGCGGGCCTCTCCTACAGCGATACTCCATTTATAGACAGGAGGTTGTCCCGGCGCAATAACGGGGTATACGTCCGGTCAGTCCAGTACGTATCACTACGTATCCCTGGCCCGGCACTTATCCGTGGGTAAAAGTTCATCGGTGAAACCACCGACATGGGCAAATAATCTGCAAACCGAGGCCATCAGAACACAAAGACAAAACAGAAAGTCGGCGGAGGCAGGTTGACACAAGAAGACTGCACGTACACGGCTTTGCGCCAGAAGATAAAGTTGAAATGGAAATTCCTGCTAAGACAAGAAAACTACTCAGTTGGTTCGTGGCGACCCTATTTGCGGTCGCTGGAATCCTCGCGCTCGTGGCAGGAATTTAACGCGAGGTCTCTTCTTAGTTTTTCTCGGAGTCTTTTTCCTTGTCGTGTTTGGTTGCCGGAAGCCCACACGAACAAAGACCCAGCCCCACGCAAACTGAACAACCGAACGAAACACCGATTCACATCAGCGAGGGTCAATGCACAAACCTCGGAAGCGCGGAGCCCGTGTCGCAGCGAGAGTAATCTCGCGACCAGTCGCGTGTTGAGTGTTTGCCAGACGCCGCCAGAGTTGCCCCAACTTCTTCAGGAATCAAAACAATTCATCTGCTCACCTCATGACTTCGAGAAATCCGAGTTTGAGCCGAATGTAATCACTAACTGAAAGCCGGGTTTTGCTCGCCGCGTCTTCTAAAGCCTTGTGTTCGCCGGGCATCAAACGCACTGCGATTTGATGGCTTTGTCGTTCCCGCGCGGGTTTCGTCGGTCTACCTTCCTTTGCCATTATGTTAATGTATACCAGTAATTACTTTGTGTAAATCAGAAAAGCAGTAACGGTTTAACGTATCGCGTATCCCGACCTAGGTGAGTGATGGGACAGGAGCAATGCCCGGAGCAAAGTCGTAGAGTGCGTCCATCGGACCAATGCTGGAACTCAAGGCGAGGGCCAACCCCCTATATACCCGTGGCCGTTCGACCGGGCAGGACGGCCCGCACAACGCCGGGAGAGTGTTTAGTGGTCACTGATAAGCCGACAAAGTTTCAGACCGGAGGTCTTCAAGCGCACGCCGCACTGAAAGGTCGAAATGTCCAGGTTTGCATTCGCCGCGCTGGGGGCAAACTTGATTTCGTGTTAACGGCAGCAGTGTCCGTTTCGCTCGCGTATCCAAAGCGACGGAGAACGAAGGGCGATGAGCCTGGTCCTGTCAGACAACCCTAACTTTTGTCTCTGCATCCTAAGTTCATCGATGTAGGCTGCCGGACATACAAAGATTGTTGTTGACCGCTTAGTGAACGCAGACCCACAACATTTTTACCTTCCAATAGGGCGTCCGCTTGAATAATGCCCAGACTGGGGGTCTGGAACTTTGTCGGCTCGGTGTTTACGGTACGTCATTCGATCACAGAAATTTGAACTCTCGGGACCCTCGATGGCTTCCGCGCAAGAAAGTACTCAAGGAGCAGGACGTGCCAAAGTACGACGAAGGAGACTTGATCAGGGTTGAATTTCTCGACGAAGCCACAGGGATTGCTAAATTGATGTGGGTGCGGGTCCACCGCTGCAATGATGCATTGCAGGTGGTCTTTGGCACGATTGATGCCCCGGCGAGTGATGCCAGCGGCAAGCTGAAACTGGGCGCGGAACTGGCAGTGAGGTTCCTACAGATTCGTGACCACAAAAAACAGATGGGGCTTAACACCAACAATTAGAACCAGTCAGCACATTGACGCCAAGGAACTACGATTCCACGAGGCAAGGAACAACCGTTACCTGGGGTATTGCGGAATCCGAAAGTATAAGCAATCGCTGTGATTGGACGCTACTACTGATGTGAATACTCGCGTGGACGCGTGATGGCGTGGGGTGCTGCCGGCGGGGAGTCCTTGCGTCTGCTGGTCTTGGGATAGCGATAACGGTAGGAAGGCGTCGAGTCGGAGAGTAGTCGTGTGTTGTAACTGAGAAGGTAATCGAGATACGCGGCGTCAGTCGGGTACGGCGGGGCGTCTTCAGGATAGGGATACATTTTCATCCTGTGGTACGGAAGCGGCTCCACCGAGTCGCCGTACGCTGCGTAGAAGTCGCGATCCTTCTCGAAGCCGTCGAGAAAGAAGAAATAATCACGCGACCACCCGGACGGAAGCGGCGGCAGGGTCGACGGATCAAACTCGAGAGCCACTTGGTCGCCGGAGCTCAAAATCACAAATTTGTCGTCGACGCCCGTCAGTAGCTCCCGGACGTCACCGTAGCGTGTGTAGCTTCCCGCCTGATGCACGAAGGGGCCGGTGGCACTGACCGACTGGTGTTCGTAGAGAATGTCCTCGGGGATTGAAACGCGGGTCTCTTTTGGGTAGCCGAGATACTCCAGTCGGGCCGATTCGAGCGCTGCTTCGGTAATGCGAACGGGCTGATTATCGGGCGTGTTGTCCACCAGGATTTGATCCCAATACAAAACCAGATTGGTAGTGATGCGGATACGGTGAGTGCCAGCGGGGACCCGGCCGCTAAGATCCGCGACCATCGTCCGCGCTAAGCCAGCGGGAAAGCCCATGTCATCTATCACGCGGAGCCAGTGACCCGCCGAATCCTGCGCCTCGACATAGGGAGCGACAGCTTCAACCCCCGCCTGGTATGCGGCGAACATCGATGTGGCGGTAAAATAATCGGTGAGACCGTGCATGAGTAAGCGGAGTGGCGCAGTAGGATTCCAGTCGCCCAGGTCCAGCTCGATGGAATGCATTTTCGCGAAACCACGAAAAGGTGCGAGGTCGAAGCTTGTGACGTAGCGGTGATCACGTGCTACGAGCTGCCGCAGGATGTCGTGCCCGCGATCATCCCAAGCGCCGCGCGGAGGGTGCGCGCCACGGCTGGCGATAACTTTGAATTCAGGAAATGGAGGTGCGCTGAGGAAACGCTCGTTGGGATAGACGTCCAAATTCAGAGGATGATCCACCGCCAGCAAGCGAACCTGATCGATAAAAACAACTTCCTCCATCGGCTCGGCGATGCGGAAGCTAAGCTTGCCGTCGCGTAGCCGCACGCGCGATCCGTCCACTTTGAGATATTCGGTTGGGTCGGGCACATTGCGTTCTCCGGGCCCGACCCAGTGGCCGACGATTCCGGGGCCTATCATGTCTGAGATGAATTCGTAGCTGCGGCCATTCCAGACCCATAGTACGGGACACGAGCTACCGCGGCGATCGAGCTCGGTTAGTTCATGAACGGACCGCGCGGCGATCTGGATTTCGTCTTGGGGGACCCCGGTAGGCCACAGAAGGCGAACGATCTCAGCTTCGCGCGCGTTCCCCAAACCTGCCAGAATTTCTGTCGAGCTCTGGCCCAGATAACCGGCCGCGGCCGCGACCTCCCATTTCTGGTAGCCCAGGCCCGCAAAAACTTCGACCTTCGTTCCGATTGCACTTCGATTGTCGGCCAGCGCTTTCAAATTCAAGCGCACCCAACTGTTTTTGTTTCCGCCTTGGTTGCGCAGAAGCGCAGGGGGGCCGCCTACCTGCGAAATGAGCAAATCAGCAGAACCAGTGCCGGTGAAATCGGCCGTGACCACGGCCTGCGGATGTGCGAGGGGAAGATGCTCGAGCGCGGCGTCGCGCGTGGCATCAGCGAAGCCGGTGCCGCCGCGATTGCGCAGCAATCGAATCTCGCCGCCCGTCTTGCTCTCGCCGACGGCTGCCAGATCAAGCAAGCCATCATTATCGTAATCGAGAGTGGCAAGTCCGCGACCGCGCTGCCAGCCAAAATCAGGGAGGGGAACGCGCTCCAGCCGCTTGCCACCTACGTTGCGCCAGAGTGTGAGGCCGGGCGCGCCATCGTGGGTGAAGGCAAGATCCATCCAACCGTCCTTATTAAAGTCGAAAGCGACCACGCCAACTGCCGGTGGAAGATTTTCCTTGGCTTGATCCCAAGCGAGAGTGGTTTTGAAGGGCCCTTCCCGCTGATTGAGAAGGATTAGCGGAGCTCCGTGATTTCCAGTTACGATGAGATCCACGGCGCGATCATTATTAAAGTCAGTCGCGATGATGGCTGTTGCCGGGCCGATCGTGGCGAGACCACTCTGGCTGGACCAATCCGTGAATGTTCCGTTGCCATTATTGCGCCAGAGAACGACGCGCAACTGCGTGCTCGTTGCGTCCGCCGAAGAGGCGAGGTCAACCGCAAGGGCTTCTCCGCGAACTATGAAAAGATCAAGGTCGCCATCGTGGTCGTAGTCGACAAAATTTACGCTGACGGGTCGTGGATCGCGGCGGATGCCGGACGACTCTGTGACATCACGGAAAGTCCCCTTGTGCTCATTGTGAAATAGGCGAATTCCATCGGCGAGAGCAACGGCGACGTCAGCGTAGCCATCATTATCATAATCTCCTGCTACGCAGCCAAGCGCTGGGCCCGGTACGTCAAGCTTTGCGGCGCGCGTGACGTCTTCGAAGCGCCCGCCACCAAGGTTATGAAAGAGCACGCCCGAGCTATGTACCGCACCGCTTATCACCAGCACATCGGGACGCCCATCATTATCGTAGTCAAAAATACAAACGCCCGTGCTTGCTGAAGAGATGCCCCGTAAAGCTTGACCAACTTGACCCGCCTTCCCGACTTCGCTGACAAGACCTGATGTTTCAGTCACCGGAACGAACCGTACCGGAATCGCCGGAGGCGCTTCGGCCGCCGGCGGAACGATCTGCTCGGCTAGCGAGTAAGGACCTTGGTCGCCATAGTTAAGGCTCATTGGCGCGCCCAGCTTTTGTTCGGTGAGTTTCTGAAAGCGCGCGAGGTGCTCACGAGCGCTGGCTGTGTCACCTTTGCGCTGGTAGGCATGAGCGATACCGAATTCCGCGGATACGTGGTAGGGGTTGAGCGCCAGTGCATGCTGGAATGCGGTAATGGCCTCATCGAATTTGTGCGCTTGCGCAAATTCCAGCCCCAGCAAGTACTGAGTGTCCGCATCATTCGGTCCGAGGCGGGCGGCGCGTTGAAACGCGTCAATAGCCTGCTCGGTTTGACCCTGATTCTTGTAGACCAACCCTAAGCTGTACCACCCATGCGGGTCTTCCGGTAGCTTTTCAGTGGCTTCGGTAATAGCTTTCAGGGCCGATTTCAATTCTTGTTTGTACAAAAGCGCGATGCCGCGATTCAGTTGCGCCACAGTTAATTTAGGATCGAGCGCCACAGCTCGATCGAAATTCTTCAGCGCCTGATCGAAGCGCTGCTGATTCATATAAGCCACGCCTAGATTGTTCAAGCGAACCGCTTCAAGATTGAAATCAGACCCGCGCGAGGGTCTTGCTTTCACGGCTTGCGGTTTTGTTTTTGCAGTTTGCGACGCCCAGGCTCGCTTGGCCTCGGTGCCGTTAGGAATGATTGCGATTGCTGACCAAGCTAGGGTCAAGAGGAGTGCCGCAAAAAACAAAACAGGAAAGATGCTACGAGACCGCAAACGAAAGATTCGACAAACGTTCACCGCGTCTCCGGCTTCTTGCGATACGCCCGCATGGAAATAAGTCCAGCGCCTTCTTTGATGGTGACCGTGTTGCCTGCGGAAAGTTTGGTGAGCTGATCGACTTGCCCGCTCGGCCACCGGACCTCAATCGTATCGGCACGGGCTACGTGTCCGAGGCCGAAGGTCAGCACAAGCTCATTCGACGACAAATAGCCGGAGCCGCTGCGAAGCATTTGCGACTGGGACTCGCCGCCGGCCGCAAGGCGCACAACGGTGCCGATACCGTCGCGATTCGAGCGTGTCCCGACGAGGCGAATGCGCAGGCTATTGTTCGTGCCGCCGTCATTGCGAAACAAAACGGCCGGACCGCCGTTGGTCGTGAGCAGCAGATCGAGGTCGCCATCGTTGTCGATGTCCGCGTAGGACGCGCTGCGAGCGACGCGCGGCGCGGAAAATGACCGCCCCAGCGATTCTGTGACTTCCCGAAATTTGCCGTGACCAAGATTGCGAAACATATGCGGCGGCTCAGAGTAGCGCACGCGGGGCTGCACTCGCTCGATCTGCTCGTCAAGGTGGCCGTCGGCGATGAAGATGTCAGGCCAACCATCGAGGTCATAGTCAAAAAAGAAACAGGCAAAGCCCAGCGAGAGAAGCGTTGCACGACCAACCTCGGAACGCGGTGCTTCGTCTACGAACAGCCCTTTGCCTTCGTTGTGATACAGCGAGAGCATCTGGTTCGAAAAATTGCTGATGATCACGCTGGGATAGCCGGAGCGGTCATAGTCGGCGGCATCTACGCCCATCCCGGCGCGCGCTATGCCGTCTTCACTGAAGGCCACGCCCGCCAGAACACCGCGTTCGGTAAACGTGCCGTTGCCATTGTTGCGATATAGCTTGTTGGGCTGCGTATCGTTGGCCAGAAGCACGTCGGGCCAGCCGTCCTGATCGTAATCGAGGATCGCAATCCCCAGCGATTTTGAGGTGGGATCCCAAAGGCCAGCATTCTTTGTGGTGTCTTCGAACGTACCATCGCCCCGATTGCGCCACACCCGAGCGGAAGTCCCTTTGTAGGATTCAGGCGTGCAATACGATTTAGTCCTGCCGTCGAGCGTGCAGTAGAGATCTGTCTCAGGCGACCACTGCACGTAATTTGCGATCACCAGGTCGAGGCGCCCGTCGCGATCGTAATCTATCCACGCGGCGCTGGTGCCGAAGTCGCTCACACCCCACAATCCCGCTTTTTTTGTCACGTCGGTGAACGTGCCATTGCCGTTGTTGTGGAACAGATGGTTCTGGCCGAGCGCGGTGACGAAGAGATCATCGAAACCATCGTTATCGTAATCGCCGACGGATGCACCCAATCCATAAAGCTCAATATCCAGCCCAGCTTTATGAGTAACGTCGGTGAACGTGCCGTCATGATTGTTGTGATAAAGCTTGGGTGTCGAAGGTTCTTGATGATGGCCGGGCCAATCCGTTCCGTTAACCAAGAGAATGTCCGGCCAGCCGTCGTTGTCGTAGTCAATGAACGCACATCCCGGCCCCAGCGTCTCGGGAAGATATTTTTTGCCGAAGGCCCCGCGATTATGGACGAACTGAATGCCCGCAGATTTTGTGATATCACGAAACTGGATACCGGAAGCAGGATGAACCTTGGTCTGACCGAGGACCGTAAAGACGATGGCAAGCACGACAGCTGCCGAGAGAAACGCGCGAATCAATTTTCACCAACTCGAGCACCAGCTCCAGACCCACGGCGGGGCCGGCCTTCGGCACCGCGTACGATCCTGGCCGCCGTTGCCACCGCGGAAACAAATGGAACAGGCAGCGGCACCGAAACGTGCTCGTGAATTGCCTGCCGTTCGTTATTGTCTTCCGGATGCTTCTGCCGGTACGGCCCCGTAATGGTCTGCGAAGATTCATCAGCTTTAAATCGCAAGTAGCGCACTTGATATTCTAAGGCCATCTTTGTTTCGCCGAGGCCGTTGTAGCAGAGCATCAAATTGTAATTGGCCTGCAGATCCTCGGGATCAATCGTCAGCACCTCTAAAAATTCTGGAATAGCTTTGCGGTACTGTCGCTCTAGAAACAAAACGCGGCCAAGCTGGTTGCGGGCAACTCGGTCGCGTGGATATTGAGACAAGACTTTTTGTAGGTGAGAAACCGCCTCTTCGTACTGGCCCTCCTCCTTGTTGATCTGCGAATAGAAAAAGTGCGCGCGAGCGAGTGCCGGCTTCAGAGCGAGCGCTTTGTCCAGGACTTGGCGCGCTTTCTGAAGATTTCCTTCCTGCACTGTTGCGCGCCCGATATTCACCCACCCGTCGGGATTTTGCGGATCGATTTGCGTGACAGCTTCGAAGGCTGCCGCCGCGCCGCGGAGATCGCCCTGCAGAAGCAGGCCTATTCCATAGTCGTTCCAGCGCTGCCAATCTTCAGCTTTCAGGACACGCCTCGGCTCGATCGGCTTTGTGCCGCGAGCCAAAACTCGCAGTGTGACCCTATCTTCAGCAAGTGTCACGATTGGTATATCGGGAACGGCCTTTATGTTTCCGGAAACGTCCTTCGTCGGCCCGTTGAATAACCAGCGACCTGAATCGTAGTCCGGTGTGACGTCCGGATGCGGATCCGATGGATCGCGCACTCCGGCGAAAGAAAATAGCGTATTAGACCGCGAAAACTTCCGGTAGTTGAGTTTTGCATGAAGAGTAATTTGCTCGCCCGCATGTTCGGGAATGTGCAGGCGATAGTGCACGGTATCGGCCGCACCCGGCGGGATCAAGCGGACATAAACTACCGCGCGGGTGGACCAGGCGTTGCGCTTATTGATCTCGTTGCCGCGCGCGTCCACCTGCAGCGAGCGATAAAAATGTGCGCCCTTTTCGACAGGCCCTTTGCCATCGTCCTCTACGCGCCCGCTCCAGAAAACATTCCGGCCCTTTTCGTCGGTGGCCGTGAGCTCGAGCCAGCAGTCAAATGCATCCACGGTGCCGCCGGGGAAGAAGTGCCCGACCTTGCGGGTACGCACGACAACATCAAGGCGCACCGTATCGCCGCGGCGCAGGGCGGGCTGGACACGATTGAGCGGTGCGGTCAGTGGAGCAACCGGGGATTGCACTACATTGGCGACAGGGTTTAGGGCTTCTTCGCCAACAGCAAATGTCGTGGCGAATTCCGGAGCGGCGGATCCGCCTGCCCCAACGGGCGCCAACTCCGGTGAGATGCCAAAAATATCTAGGCTGACTTGTTTGTCCTTCAGGAAATTTTCAACGACTGCTAGCTGCTCGGCATCCTGATTGACAAAAGGCAAAGCCGTGTTAGCTGCCGGGAAACGGTGAGAGTGTACGAAGCCATTCTGATTGCCAAAATCGTGCGAGCGTTCTGGGGGCATGTGGCAATCGGCGCACTTCTGCGGCGTGGCCGGGTAATAAAAAGATCGCGCACCTTGACCGGAAACGCCGCTGGCCTGCCAGTTGTCGTATTCGTTGAAGCCACGAATCCACCGATAGCGATTGACCGGCACATCCAGATGCACCTTATGGCATGTCGAGCAGAAGTCCGCGGTTTGGTTCTTGACGAAGGGTTTCAGGAACGTGCGCCGATGGGGCTCCGGATTCACCTTTACAAGAAAATCGTGAAGAGCGCGAACCGCGAAATTTTCGCTGGCGGCAAGTTCATGAAGTTTGGGGTACTCGATGATGTAATCACCTTGGCCCATGGTGCTTTTCACCTGCACAATGGTGTGACACATCACGCAGCTTAGCCCGGCTTGCGCCTCGGGGCTATGGATCTGATTGCGAATGGGCGTATCAAACTTGCCGCTGAAAAAAAGCGCCGGATCATGGCAGCCAGCGCACCATTTCGAAGAGCGCACGCCGGCGACGTCCTGCATATACTCGATGCTCTTTCGGTACCACTGATTATTGAAGGACGAGAAGTGGTGCGCGGAGCTATACCACTGCTTGTAAATATCGGAGTGGCACCGTTCGCAGGATGCCGATTGCATAAAGAATTTGGCGGGAATTTTTCCGCCATCCACGGTTTGGGCCGAACTCGGAAAAAACGGACCGGATGGACCGTCACCTTCACTGTCCATGGAGGCGGGCGAGATGGCCGGATTGGTAATTCGATAAGCGCGCTGCCAGCGTGCCTCGCGGAGCCACCACGCCCCTGCCGCCAAAATTGCCGCGCCCGCAAATACTCCGATGAAACCCAGCAGCGCGAAGCTAAAGCGAGAGAACGCGGAAACGGATTGACGCTGTCGCGAGATCAGCCAGCCATATGCCAGCAGCAGAATGCCAACGGCGCTCAACCCAAGGTGCATAAGAAGCCAAACGCGCATCGGGCGCGGGGTACCCGTGAAGATAAGCACAATACCGACCATTGCTCCCAAAGCAATCAGCAGCCAACCCAACCGCACGAATCCTGAAAATTGCGAAAATCCGCGCAGCACACGGACCAGGGCTATGGATAGAAGAATCCCGGCGATCAGGTGGGACAAAACGAGCACGCCGTAAGCGACCGTGGCGGCGGGAAAGGCGTATAAGCAACCGCCCGACAGTGCGAGCACGGCAAGTAGAGGAAACTGGAATCTTTTTACAAACGGCATGCAGGCCTATCTGTTTTCGCCGCTAAAGCCAAGCGGCTGCCAATTCGCCGCCCGGGAATTGCTGCACTATGAGTTGCCGTAATACGAGTCGCGTTGATTTTGACTGCCGCATAAACCTTTGTCAACGCACGGCCACTCGCTTCGGAACTTGCAGCCGCTCAGAGCGTGACCGAATATTCCAGGCCCGCTACGGGTCGTCTTTGCGCCTGAACAGCCCTAGGGCCTTGCTCAATAGAAAAGAGTAACTTTATCCCCTTGACTTCCAATGGTGCTATACTTGCCCCACTGAGAATCCTCGTTCCTCAGACTTCCGCGACGAAGGATGGAACCATGGAAAATCTGCAGTGGGGCCCTTTACTTTATCTGTTGGTGGCTTGGGCGGTAGTCACCTCAGTGCTGATCATCCTGCTTATTTATCGCAACATTTTGTCCGATCGCGAGGACGATCAGATCTTCATCGGTCGCGCAGAAGAGCACATGGCTGCTGCGCAGCGTGAGGTTATTGGCAGGATAAACGCTTTATCCAAGCCCATCACGACAACCGGAGTCGCTTCAGCAATTCTAGCTTTGGTGACAATAAGTCTGTGGGTTTACCAAGGGCTTAAGAATTTCTGAGGCTGGTGACGCTCCACCAGAGCAGAGCGCTGGCCAAGGGATTGGTGCGTCTGTGGTGCAGTTCTTCGCTCGGATTTGCCGGCATGTGTGGTCGGATTATAGGTCTCCCGGCGGTTTCTGTTGTGAAGGCGCAAGACGCTGCGGTCCCGCGGCTTCCTGGGCGAGCGATGTATGGTTATGAACGATCATCCAACGGTCCTTCTGCTTCTGCAAAATTAGTGTCGTCTGGCCGCGCACCGTCATTGGCGATCCGTCCACCACCCCCCGGAATTCCCACTGATAACTCACCCAACTAACGCTTCCGACCACCTTGATATAGGTGTTGGTGCGATCGAGCACCACGTTCTGGGTCCGATCGCGTTGCCGCTGATAAGCCTGCGCGTAATTGTCCCACCCGGCGACGGGAGGCTCCCACGCCCCGCTCACGACCACGACGTCATCGGCAATATACTTATGGAGCCCAGCAAGATCCCCGAGTTGCCACGCGCCCAGCATCTCTGAAATGAGCGCGTCAATCGCTCGATCATCGGGTATAGGAATGAGAGGCTTGTCAGCAGATTCTTCAGGCGCTGGCTTACCTTTTTTCTTTTTTTGCTTTTGCGAATCGGTCGATCCCGCGCAGAGAAGACCCGCGGCGAGGAACAGCACCAGGCACTGCATAAAAATTTGCCCCAGCGCTTTCGACCATTTTGCGGTCACAGATAAATCACGCATGTTTCCCCCAGCTGCGTGTTCGAAACCAACACGCGCACTGGCGGAGAATAGCACGAAAGAAATCGTCATCCAGTTCGTCGTGTTTCAGGTGTTCCGATCTCGCAACCGCTTGCCGGCGTCTTGGCAAAATCTATTTTAGAGTGAAAACCTGGGTTCCCGAGCACCAAGCGGTTCGTGAAGGCACCCGGCAGGCTGCTTGGCGCGACGTTCACTCCCAAGAAAAGCAAAAGGCCCTTCGAGAAGGGCCTCTAGTTGCGCCGGTGTTGACACGGCGGGTCGCCTCAAATCCGATTTTGCATTGTGCCGTTAGCCCTCCAGACCACGCAACATCCCGAAATGCTGCACCACCGACATAGTCCCGAAACTAGCGGCCGCTATCCAGCGCTCGCGCAACCCGGAACCCGTAGTCGGCATATTTAAATTCAGGCGGAATGCTCGAGCGCGCCGCGGTGCGAGTCACTTTCACATGATGCCGCCACGAACCGCCGCGCGAGGCTCGTCGCACTCCACTGGATGGACCTTGCGGATTTTTTCCCGGCGATCGCTGGTAATAACTGGCGTTGTACCAATCGAAGCACCATTCGTGGACGTTGTCGCCCATATTATAAAGCCCGTACGGATTGGGCGCGTACAAACCCACTGCTTCTGGCCCGTCCTTCCACCGCGTGGCGTAATCCGGAACCTGCTCCGGCCCGTCGCCGCACCAGGGATAAAGATGGGCTTCAAGTCCGCCGCGCGCGGCACGTTCCCACTGGGCCTCCGTGGGAAGGCGATAATTTTTTCCGGTCTCCTTAATTAGCCACGCACAGTATGCCACCGCATCGAACCAGGAAACGGAAACTACCGGTTGGCTCTCACCGTTGAAATGTGGCTCGTTCCAGGAAAGAGGTTGCGCGTGCCCAGTGGCCCCGAGAAAGCTGCGGTATGCGACGTTCGTCACTTGATAGGCTCCCAGCTCGAAGCCGTCCACCCAAACGCGATGCACCGGCTGCTCATCGTCCCGCCCGGTCTCACAACCCATCCAGAACCAGCCTTCCGGAATCGCCAGCATCACCGGTTCCGCTACGGCAATCCGCGGTGTAGTGTTTATGGCCATCATTCCGCCGCTGCGATCGCCCCGGCAAACGGCCATTCGCCGCGTATTCGTGCGCGAACCAAATATACTAAGACTCCCAAGAAGATTACTGCCAAACCCCATAGAGCCGCTTTCCCGGTTCGCGTGAATAGGAACACCCACCCCACAATGGTCAAGACAGCCGGTAATGGATAGACCCACATTTTGAACGGTAGGCGATCCGGCCCCCAGCGTCGTCGCAGCCGCATAACACCGATGGCTTGTCCAATGAATTGCACCAGCAATCGCATCGCAAGAATCGCTGCAATCACCGTTCCCAGCCGGAACAATAGACTGAATAAAAACGCCATGGCGCCAAGAAATAACAGCGAGACGTGCGGAAAGTTTTTTCGTGGATGCAACCGGGCAAACGCCGCAAAAAAATTGCCATCCAGCGCCGCCGAATAGGGCACGCGCGAATATCCGAGCAACGCCGAAAACACCGACGCAAACGCTATCCACAGAATCATTACCGTTGCCACATTCGCGGCCCGCGAGCCATATATACGTTCCACAAACGCGCTTACCACAAATGGCGAATCCTGCGCCTGCTGCCATGGCAATACGCCGAGGATGCTTGTCTGCATCAGCAGGTACAGCGCGGCAATTCCTCCAATCGAAATAAAAATTCCGCGCGGGATGTTTTTTTGCGGCTGGCGTATCTCGCCGCCCAGATGGCAAATGTTGTAGTAGCCCCAGTAGGAATAAATCGTGCTCATCATTGCTGAACCTAGCCCTGCGAAAAATACCCACGAGAGATCCCACGCTCCCGGCGGATATGTGAACACCAGCCGCGAATCGAAATGCCTGGCTCCGCCCCAAATCAGCCACAGCATTGTTCCAATCACACCCACCCACAGCATCAATGAGATTTTTCCGATGGTGGTGATTCGCCGGTAAAGCAATATCACCAGTACCACCACCAGCGCCCCGGATACGGCTTTCTGTTCGTGACGTCCTAACGGCACCAGATAGGTAAGATATTGCGAGAAACCAATCGCTCCCGATGCAATCACCAGCGGTGCTTGAATAAGTGTCTGCCACACAAAAAGAAACGACATCAACCGGCCCCAGCGTCCCGGTCCGTATGCCTCTCGCAGAAAATTATAACTGCCGCCCGCCAGCGGCATCGCCGCCCCCAACTCCGACCACACAAATCCATCGAGCACGGCCAGCGCTGCGCCCGCGGCCCACGCCAACAAGCACTGTGGACCGCCCATGGCCTTGATGACGAGCGGAGCCACGATGAACGGACCAATTCCCACCATGTCAATCATGTTCAGCGCGACCGCCTCCTTGAGTCCAAGGCCGCGCTCTAGCGTTTCGGATTGAGGGTTAGCACCCAATTTGGAAATCCACTAGGGAGAACCCGAGAATAACAGATGCCTGTGGCGCAGCAAAAAGGACTTCAAATTGTGGACGGAATGAAGGTGGCGAAGCTTGCCTGGCGATGGTGCGGTCATCCGCACGGGACGTCGGACGCTTTGTTTTTATGCGCGAAGCGCGTCGCAGCTTGCAGGGCGCGGTGCCCACAGCCAGTTGGGTTGAGTTTCCCTGAGATTCGGCGGAACCGCCTACTTCCAGACCTCGGTAATTACGTCGGCGTCGCCATCGCCTTTATTGAGTGGTCCTACACCAAAATTATCCTCGATAGTCCTTAACACGCTGTAGTGATTGTATTCTTTGCTGACTACCTGCGGGTTTTTTACCATATCCCCCAGAAAGACTGTGTAGATGAGATCGTCACTATTGTGGCTTTCCGATTCGTCAAATGTTACGACCACGAGGGTGCCTTTCATCTCTTTCTCACCCCACGGGAACCATGTCTTCAAGAAATTCTCCAGCCACGTCGAAGCTTTTCGCAATCCCTTTCCCGGAAAAAAATACGGGTCGTGCCCGTCATCATCCATGTTGGGAGCGTAAAACATATATCGCGGCAAAGGATTTTTCTTGGGATCCTTCCGGAACATTTCGACGTCGGTCACGAAGGCATTGTGAGGATCTTTCGTGTTGACCCCCACGACATTGCGAAAGCTCGTTTTTTGTATTTTCTGAAAACTCAAGAACGGTAGATGTTTCCGCACATATTTCCCCGTGCGATCACGCAAAAACGGCTGATCGGTCGATGGATACTCCTCAGCATAAGCTTTCCAGTCGAGCAGATCGGCGATCGTCGGGTGCGCCGGATCATCAGGAAAAGTAACCTGATTGTCGCTATGACTGCCGAAAGAGCTTCCCGCAATCATCGCCAAATAATTCGGGTACGATGGATGATAGAGATTCTTGAATTTACTGAAAGAGGCTCCCCACGTCGCCATTTTTGCCAGAAACGGGTCTCTCATTGCCGACGTGTAGTCCTGATTTTCAAGGACAATTACCAATACCCGGTCAAAATGTTTGCCAGGAGTCAGAATCGGCGGCTTAGGAGGGTTGTCGGCCTGCTGCGGACTGCCTGGCTGAACTTTGCCTGCCTGCTGGCTGCTGGCGGCTAGAGCCCCGCACGCCACCAGCGTACCCAATGCAAAATATTTGGCCAATCGAAACCAACGCGTTGCCTTCATTGACATCCCTCACTTACTCAGATGCTTTCCCGCGTTCGAACGTCTCTCCCTCATGCTCGCAAGACTTCAGCTCATAACATAAAACTATGCTTTCCTCATTATTTAACCACCATTTAGAGCCTGCTGTTGCAACCTGCCCTTTCGAGCAGGTATACGCTGAGCAACTCGACTGGTCACCTCGATTGTCGCCTGATTACCTTGGTTGTTAAGCTGGATTGAATTAGAGGAGTCCACTATGTTCGCCCTAAATCTTGACACCGACTTACTGGTGTTTCTCGTCACGGTCGGCACGATGCTCACCAGCAGTCTTCCGAATCTTCGCCGAACCGCAATCCCCATACCCGCCGACTGTGATTTTGAAGAGCTTTCGCCGGAAGCCTTGACGGAAAAACAGCGGCAATTTCTCGAACCGTACGACAAGAAGCTCGCCGCGCTCAACTACCATCCCGTTCTTACCTACCATATCAAAAATTATGGTATGAACCTTGTACACCGCTACATCAATCCAGGGGATCCGGCGGCCTTCATGATCATCATCGTCGCGGTAAAGACTAAAGTGGGTTCTGTGGAATCCGTAAATCAGTCCGCATTCTTCAACTTCATGACGGAATTTGCAGACGGAAAATCACTCACCACTCGCAACATGAAGCTCAAAACGCTCCTCGATCAGCCACCGGAGCTTCTCGTGCAAGATTGCCCTTACGTGGATGATCCCGCGGCGCTAAAGAATCGACATGATACGCGCGCCCGTTCGCTCGGAACCCCGCTCCCGGCTCCTTCAGACGCCGCGAGAGTTTTCGATCTGTATCAGAAGCAGCACCATCGATTTTCGGATTACCAAGTCGAACGGGGAAGTTATCTCCGCACAAATACAGGCTACCTTGTCAGTGACAAGACCTTTTGGCGCGGCATTCGTAATTTCCTCGTCCCCTTCGCGGAGCGTTTCTCGACGCCCAAATTGCTCCTCGCTGCCATCTTGGGGACAGGTATTCCCTCCGTCACATGTCTCAAACTATTGCCCATGGCGCTGCATGAAATACAAGCGCTTGGCGCCCCCGCGGCACCGAGTTTGACGCTCATTCTCGCCGCCAGCTATGTTCTGGCAGGTGCGATTGTCGGGCTGCTCTTGGACACTAACGTCTTTATCTGGGCCTTCCTGTTCACCTATGTGGGAGTCCATCTGATTACCGGCTGGTGGCCTTCCTTCATTCCTTATGGGGCTATCGCCGCTGTCGCCGCTTACTATGCCACGCAATTGAGCAATCGTCAGCGTCTCATTCTTCGGCCTGCCGTAGTGCCGATCGCAAACCGTCGAATCTGAGAATGTAATGGAATAATTTGCAAGCCAGGCCGGTGAGACTGGAGCGCCCCACCCTTGTTAGAAGGATGGGGCCTCCGCAAGGTCAAAACATTCGAAATGCCTAACTCTTTTCGCTGCCGAAGTGTGTTGCGATGTTCCGAGCCAGAAGCGGGTCCGTTTTCGCACCGGCAAGCGCTTTTTGGAGATGCTCTTGGTGTCCCCGATTCGACGCCCGGTCAGATGCCTTATCCGCTGTGATCACTGCCGCAGCAAATTCCATTTCAGCATCTCCGCCGCGGAGCTTGATAGCCTTCTCAATCCACGCGTAACCATCGAGCCCCGTTGCAGGGTTCACTTTTTCTTCGTGAGTCCACTTCGGAGTTCCTGTACTTGACGCGTCTGACACCTTCTTGAACAACCAGTTGGCCTGCTTGTACGTCTCCACCAGATAGCCCGCATCAAACCATGCCAGGGCATCAGGGCGCCCGTTATGTTCGGCGTCTAGCGCGCGAGTCCTCAACCTGGCAAGCAGTTGCTCAGCAATGGCCGGATTTTTTTGCGCATAGAGTGTGGCGCGACGCATCGTCTCCATGCGTACCAGCGGCGGCATGCTGGGGCCCAGCAAAGCCAACGTATCGTCTATCAGTTGATTGATGTCATACGTCTCGCTTCCCGATAAATTCCACGTATTGCTTGACCATGGCAATGACCGCGCTGCTCCAATGTCGATCGCATGGCAAATCAACGGCGGCCCCGCCAGCGTAATCTGGGGCGGGATGCACGCAACCGTAAGAATCGCAAGTCCCAACCAAACCATTTTCCGTAGGTTCATTTCGGTCTCCTCTTGAGAGAATCGCTTACTGCATCAAGACAAGACGCAATCCCGCCCCAAGCGTTAACAAGGCTGCCCTCAATAGCGCAAGATCCCGCCGACGAAACAACGGCAAGCGAATTACGTATACCTTGTAGATGCGAACTCGCACAATTCTCCGCCTCGTTGCTTGCTGCCTCTTGGCATTTCTGGGTCTCTCATTCGTCGCCGGAGTATATTTGGTCCAAGTAACACTGCAACCCACTCGGCGTTTGTTGTCCGCCGATGGTGAGATGCACGCGCGGGAAATGTCACAGCGCCATGGCGCCGAATTGACCGACGTCGCGATCCCCGCGCGTGACGGAGCAACCCTGCGCGCTTGGATCATTGAACCCCGAAACAACAACGGGAATGCCGTCATTCTGCTGCACGGTCTTAGCGATAACCGCCAGGGTATGATGGACTACGCGGAAATGTTTCTGAGTGACGGCTTCAACATCCTCATGCCGGACGCGCGGGCGCACGGAGCGAGCGGCGGGCAGCTGGCCACTTTCGGCCTCCTTGAATCAGACGATATTCACCGCTGGCTCGATTGGCTCGAACAGAGTGAACACCCCCATCTACTGTTCGGTTTCGCGGAATCCATGGGCGCGGCGCAGCTCCTGCAGTCGCTGCCATCTGAGCCGCGCTTTTCTGCCGTCGCGGTGGAATCGCCCTTTTCAAGTTTCCGCGAGATTGCCTATGATCGCGTCGGTCAGTTTTTCCACACTGGCCCGTGGCTCGGACGAACCGTTCTGCGGTCGATTGTCGAAGCCGCATTTGGTTATGCTCGATTGAAGTACCAGCTCGACTTCGAGCAAGTTTCACCAGAAGCGGCGGTCGGCAGAATACGAGTACCGATTTTGCTCATCCATGGAGTGAACGACAGCAACATCCCCATCCGCCATTCCCGCAAGATCGCGCTGGGAAACCCATCGGTCACCCTGTGGGCAGTACCCAACACAGAACACTGCGGCACAATCAATACAGCGCACCGGCAATTTCAGCAACGACTCATCAGCCTGTTCGGCGGCCATTCCACGGATCAATCAATAAATTAAATTAGGAAGATTGTAGGCTTCGCCTCTATACCAAAAATCGCAGCATATGAAAGACCACTCGATTCACACCATCGTACAGAAAACTCGTTCAGTCTGCCTGCAACTGGCATTGACGCGATTGAGCGCATTCGAACCACGGCAATGCGCTGAGGAACCGTTTACTGCGCTACCATGGAGACTCGGAAATGATGGTTACCTTAGGAATCACAATTACCGCGGCGACGGTGGCGATCGTGGTCGTCAGTTTTCTCGCACGACGTACGCGGCCGCTTCCTTGGCACGGATGGTTCGGGCTCATCGCTTTGGCGAGTGCCGAATGGATGATGTTTCACGGCGTCGAACCGGTGGCCACGTTCTTCACTCCCGTCGCATGGACGGCGTATCTGCTGATTGCGGATGCGGCACTTTTCGCGGTGCGCGGCCGCTCTTATTTGCGAAATGCGCCGCTTGAGTTCGCGCGCATGGCGTTTCTTTCTATTCCTCTGTGGCTTATTTTCGAAGGATACAATCTGCGCCTGCAGAACTGGACTTACGTTGGCGTACCATCGAATTTGCTTCTTCGCTGGTTTGGTTACTGCTGGTCTTTCGCAACGATTACGCCGGGGATTCTGATTACCGCGGAGCTTGTGGAATCATTGAGCTGGGTTCCACGCCGCGCAAAGGCATTTCACCTTTCACGCGCGACAGAAGCTGCATTCATCGTTGTAGGCGCGCTCTTGCTTGCCGCACCGCTTGTTCTGCCGCGGAACATTGCGCCTTATCTGTTTGCTTTTGTCTGGATCGGCTTCGTTTTTCTGCTCGATCCGATTCTGAAACACCGCGACGGTCCATCGTTTCTTGCCGATCTGGAGCACGGTGATCGCGCGCGGTTGTTTTCTGTACTTGTCTCAGGCTGGGTCTGTGGCTGGCTCTGGGAGTTCTGGAATTTTTGGGCCGCCGCGAAATGGCGCTACACTTTTCCGATGTTTCAGGACTGGAAAATTTTTGAGATGCCCGTTCCGGGCTTTCTCGGATTCATGCCATTCGCCCTCGAATGTTTTTTGCTCTATGCTTTGACCTCCGCGTTGTTGGCCTGGAAGCCTACGCCGATGCGCGAAACAATCGGAACCGTTCACTCTAATGCTGAGGCGACATCTTCGACTGTCACTGCATCTCACCGGGATGCCGCGCGATGATCGACCCTAAGCGCAAGCATTCGACGATGATGCAGACACGCCAATTACCAGAAAGCAAGCAAGCGTGGACGAGCAAGATAGTTGAGATAAATTCGTCCGGCTTGGTTAAGATGGTCCTGGAGTGCTCTGGCTTCCTTCCGCCATTCTCGCAAGCGATTCGATTTTCCTCGAGAGTTGGTCCGGAACCTTCCAAGAGCTCAGAAAAAAAGGAGTTTGTTGGATGATGCGGCGTTGCTCGATTCTCGTCGTGATTCTCGCGGTCTCCGCCTTCACCCCAGCCTGCAGCAATTATAGCGGCACGCTTCAGAGCAATACGGGAGGCCTCATATCTTTTCTCGCACCCTCGGATGCACGGGCAGGCGGCGGTGATTTTGTTCTCACTGTCAACGGCGGGGGATTTGATAAGACGACTGTGGTGCGCTGGAACGGCCAGAATCGCACGACCACCTTCGTGAATTCTTCTCAAGTCACCGCAACGATCACCGCCGCGGACATTACCCAACCCGGATCCGCGACCGTGGATACATTCACGAAAACGCTGGCAACCGGCACGGGTTACAATGGTCTCTCGAATACTGTTGCTTTCACGATCAGCACGGTCGGCAATCCCGTGCCGACCATCACCGCTGTGACCCCCAATTCCGCGCCGGCAAGTTCGGCGGATTTGCAGATTACAGTTACCGGATCAAATTTCCTGCAAGGATCAGGCACGACCGGCGCTTCAATCGTTCGCTGGAATGCTATTTCGCTGGTAACAAAGTTCGTTTCCATCTCTCAGCTCGCCGCGACTGTGCCAAAGGACCTTTTGCTTAGTCCTGGGACCGCGACCATCACTGTTTTCAATTCGGCGCCTGGTGGCGGCACGAGTCCTAACGGAATTCGGTTTACGATTACTGCGGCAGCCGCCGCACAGAGTGCGATGAATACTCGCGCGAGTATGGGGACATCACAATCAGCGAGCGCTCCGGCGATCAGTGGAAACGGGCGCTTTGTCGTCTTCACCGCGACTGCTACATCCAGCGGGCAGCAAGACGTGTTCGTGCAGGATACCTGCGCCGGAGTAACTGAATCGTGCAGCGTAACGACGACGCGGCTCTCGGTGGCCGCTGACGGCGGCGATGCGAACGATTCCAGCCGCGCACCGGCGACTAGCGCGGATGGCCGCTACATCGCGTTCGAATCCTCGGCGACCAATCTTATTGCGGGTGAAACTGGCGGCATGCAGATTTTCCTGCGAGACACCTGCTTTGGCAGCGATACGGAGTGCGTGCCTTCGACAATTCTGGTGTCCGTGGATAGCGACGGCGCGCTTAGCGGCAACGACAACGTGCGTCCTTCTATAAGCGCATCTGGCCGATTTGTGGCCTTCCTTTCGATTACGCCGGATCCATCCAAAAACACGACCTCACAGGGCGCCGTGGCGGCCGGCAACGTCGTCGGAGTCCAACAGGTTTTTGTGCGCGACACTTGTTTGGGCGCCACGCGATGCACCCCGCGCACAGTGCGCATTTCTGTTCACCATATAAGGGGCGCACTCGAAAACGAATCGGGCGCTACGAGCGGTGGAGATTCGCAGCCGTTGCGGCTAGCGCTGGCAGGCGACGGGCGAAGCGTGGTGATTTCGGCGCCGGGTGCAAATGTGTTTACCCCATCGACGCCGATCGCCGATCGCATATTTGTCGCGCTTACGAGTCCCGATCGGTAAGCTGACCACCGTTTCATTTTCCCCTTCCAATTTCTCGCTTCTCCTAACGTTAGCGCCCGTGGCTAAATAAAACGCACTTTGGCGTCGCGGCGTTTCTCGAGGTGTACGGTGTCAATAAAACGGACTTGGCGCGTTTCGAGCGTGAGAATCATCGAGTGCGTGCGCGTGCCTTCGCCGAAAAAGCGCACGCCACGGAGTAAATTGCCCTCGGTGACGCCGGTGCAGGCAAAAATAATATTTTTGCCCGGAGCAAGATCGCCGGTGTCATAGACGCGCTTGGGATCTTTGACGCCCATTTGCGCGAGCCGCTCGGAATGCTCGGGTTTGTTTACGACGAGGCGGGCCAGAATTTCTCCGTTCAGGCAACGAAGCGCGGCGGCGGTGAGCACGCCTTCGGGCGCGCCACCGGTGCCCATCACGGCGTGAACGCCGGTGCCAACGACCGCGGCGGAGATTCCGGCAGAAAGATCCCCGTCACCGATGAGGCGAATGCGGGCTCCAGCTTTGCGAATATCCTGGATCAATTTTTCGTGCCGCGGACGGTCCAGCACGATGACGACGAGATCTTCAACGTCGCGGTCCAGCCTGCGCGCGATGGCGCGCAGATTGTCGAGCACTGGCGCATCCAGATCGACCACGCCTTTGCACGAAGGCCCCACAACAATTTTTTCCATGTACAAATCCGGGGCATGTAGCAGGCCACCTTTTTCGCTGGCCGCGAGGACGGTGATGGCATTGGGCGCGCCGGTGGCGCAGAGATTGGTTCCTTCGAGGGGATCGACGGCGATATCGACGGCGGGATATCCTGCGGCGGGGTGGTGACCAGCGGCGCCCACTTTTTCGCCGATGTAGAGCATGGGGGCCTCATCACGTTCGCCTTCGCCAATGACGATCGTGCCGTCCATGGGGACCGAGTCCATCACCTGGCGCATAGCTTCCACGGTTACGTCATCGGCGCGATGGCCGTCGCCCTGACCCATGGTGCGCGCAGCAGCGATTGCCGCTTGCTCCACGACGCGCAGAAATTCCAGGCTCAGTTCGATCTCCATGGCATTGCCACGTTTCATCATCGCGGGTTCCTCATCTGGGTGTCTTCTTCGCCAGCCCTAGTGGAGTCCTCATCCTTCGCCGCTTTGGGTGAGCGGCGGCCTATGATAAACAAAGGGCAGGTCACAGTCGACAGCGTAACAGTGACTCTGCCGCGGGAAGTGCACTGGCATCCCTAGCTCTGCTACGTGGGCGACGAGGAGGGTCATCCCCCGAGGGATGCATTCGGCTTGCTACTCGGGAACAGCGGCGTCGTGGAGAGAATGTTCATTGCTACCTTCCGCCACATAATTAATATCGATAGCAGTTACTTAAGGTAATTGTTAACTTAGCCAGCTCAAAGTTCAAGCGGGGAGGGCCAATGGCGCAGGAAACGGACCCCGAGAATTTCATGTCAGCGTCTAAAGCGTTTGAAACCGTGGCGATGCGCGTGGGACGCGTTGTGCGAGTGGAGGAAAACAGCCGGGCGCGCAAACCTGCTTATAAACTGTGGATCGATTTCGGTGCCGAGATGGGAATCAAGACGTCGAGCGCGCAGATCGTAGCCAATTATTCTGCGGAGAGCCTGCAGGATCGGCTATTGATTTGTGCAGTGAACCTGGGCGTGAGGAATGTTGCCGGGTTTGCATCGGAGGTTTTGACCATGGGCGCGCGCGACGAGAAAGGAAACGTTGTGCTGTTGGTGCCGGAGAGGCGTGTCCCTCTTGGTGGGCGAGTTTTTTGACGCGGTGCTGCAACTGCAGACAAATTGTCCAGGTTGTAAGGGCGGGGACCAGGAGAACGCACCGAAAAGAGTTTTTATCGGAGACGGGCCAGAACTGGAGCCACGAGCGGAAGAAAGCGGCGAAAACTGCACATTTTGCATTAGATTAGTCCCCTTGCCGGGAAGGTTTACCGCTTCCGCTCACCGGGGAATCTACCTCATTCACTCGCCCAGGGAAGTTTCCATGGAACCATTGCGAACGCAGCGCGCACTTGAGCGGGAATATTAGGCTACGCGCTTATGCAAGTCGACGAAAGGGCATGTTTGGTATTCGGGTTTGCGTGGACGGTAGCGCCAGCCCGGGCGAGCGGCGCAACGTGAAAACTATTGCGGCGATGGGAAGAGGGGGTGTATAGCTGGTCGGCAGAAACCTCGACAGCTTTAGATCCAACTTACCGAGATTCCTTGGTTATTAAGGAGAGTGAAATGAGTTTTGAACGTCGTGATTTCATAACCATCGGGGCGTCTAGCCTATTCGGGAGTCTATTCCATGCCAGACCGGGGTTCGCGCAGGCTTCCCAAGGGAGTGCGAGTGGCGGCGGGCAGTTGAGGGGTGGCAGCGGATCGCTGTATCTCGAAGGACGCTTGAGAGCAGGGACGCTTAAATTAGAAGCTCAAGATTTCGTTGAGGGGGCCGACCGAGCAGTCATCATTCATGCTACGTTGAACTCGGCGAAATTGTACCAGGCGATGTTTTCTCAAGATCACGGCCGCGCTGTCTTCGCCCAAGTTCGGGAGGATGAGCACCGCACAACTCTGGTGCTTTCAGATACAGACGCCCCCAAAATCGCGCGCCTGACGGTGTGGCACGACCGGGAGGCTCCGGAAAGTTTCAGGATCGACATAGAACGCTTTTTGAAAACGCGGAATCTGAAAGACAGTGTCCTCGACAGTAAAGCGGCAGCTCTGAATCTACTCGGCAAACGGAAAGCGCCACCTTTCACTGCGGACGAAATCGAAGACGTATTCGGTTCCGACCCAGCATTGTTACAGTTCAGGCGGGGCCGGAAGCCGATCCGTATGCCATCCACTGAATTGTCGGTAGGGTGCGAGGCTGTAAAATATACGCCAGGATTTGAATTACTTCATTTGATGTGGGAACCCATCATATTTTAAGGAGATAAGCGCGGCGCCAGCTCATTTACTTAGGCCAATTCGGCGCAGCAGGTCTTGGAATCGGCCCTCCGGGCGCAGATGTTCGAACAGCGGCGAAACTTTTAGGAGGACAACACCTGGGGAGCGGTCTTCGACCGCTTTTTGCAGCGATTTCAACGCCAGTTCGTTTTCGTCGAGCCCCGCGTAGAGAACGGCTAAGTGGTAAGGAGAAACATGGGAGTGTCGGGATATGTCCTTGAGAGCTTCTAATATCTGCTCTGCCTCTGGTCTTTTTCCCCAACGCCCGAAGGTATGGCCGAGCTCCGCCAGATATTCTGCGCTGCCCCCGGAAAGATCGATAGCCTTTCTATATTCCGCGACAGCTTCGCTGTAGAGTCGCTTTTGCAGATAGACTCGGCCCAGATGCCGGTGGGCTCGATGACTCATCGGGTCGATTTCCAGCGTCCTCTTGCACTGCTCGACGGCCTCGGCGTACTTTCCTGCGAAACACAATACGGCTCCAAGATTTCCGTTTATGAACACGGAGAGCGGGTCAAGCTCCTGTGCTTTTTTTGCTTCCACCAGAGCTTCCGGTAGTCGTCCCAGCTCTAATAACAAGTCAGAATACCAAGCGTGCGCCACCTCATATCCTGGGTTGAGCTCGATAGCGCGCTTATATTCCTGCTCAGCGCCGATCCAGTCCCATTCGTAGTCCTCCTTAACATTCGCCAAGGCGGTATGAGCCTCGGCTAGTGAGTCGTCAATCTCCAGCGCCCGTTGAGCTGCCGCCCTGGCTTTGGAATAGGCTTCGCTTGTAGGGGTATCGGTCAAGTCCGGAAGTAAATTGTAGGAGTCGGTTAAGGCGGCATAGGCGAGAGCGTAAGTAGGATCTTTTGCCGTGGCCTGCTCCAAGTATTTAATGCTTTTTTGCAGGCCCTCTTTCGTCCGTTTGTTCCAGTAATAGCGTCCCAAAAGATAAGCCTCGTGAGCCTCGGGAGGAACGTCGTGGGTTTTGGTCAACCGTGCTCTCTCCTGGGCGGTGAGCTTGATCTGGATTCCTTTCGCTATGGCGCTGGCGACTTCGGCCTGTAGCGGGAGAATGTTGCGAAGGTCACGTTCGTAGCTCGCGGCCCACAGATGGCGGTCGGTCGGAGCGTGGATCAAGTGCGCGTTAATCTGTACGCGGTCGCCCGAACGTTGCGCGGAGACTTCGACGACGGCGTCAACATTCAACTCGCGCGCAATCTCCGGCAGGGTTTTCTTGCTTCCCTTATAGTGCATCGCGGATGTGCGCGAAATTACGCGCAGCTCGCCAATCTGCGCCAAATTGGTGATCAGGGCTTCGGTCACGCCGTCAGCGAAATATTCCTGGTCAGGATCGCCCGAGCGATTTTGCATGGGAAGGACCGCCAACGAGCGGACGTGCAGCGAGGGAGTGCGCATCAACCGATCGCGCCATCCGCCCAAGTTAAAGGCTATTGCGGCTGCGAGCACCAGCAGCCCAGTCGCGGCGTAGCCTACGGCTGGGTGACGCCAGGGGGACGTTGCGGTGCTGGGGGCGATTATCGAAGCAGTCGAGGTTCCGACCATGCGCTGCAGGTCAACGGATAGTTCCTTGGCCGATTGGTAGCGATGCCCGGGCTCCTTGTCCAGACATTTAAGGATAATCCGCTCGAGGTCGAGCGAAATGCGTGGGTTTAGAGCTCGGGGCGGAACGGGAGGCCGGTGAAGGATGGCGTCAATTAACCGCGAGGCGAGCTCTTCTTCAAAGGGTCTGCATTTGGTCGTCATTTCATACAGGACCACGCCCGCGGAGTAGATGTCAGTCCGGGCGTCTGCGGATTCACCCCCCAACTGCTCTGGGGACATGTACGGAAGCGTGCCGGCGGCCGCTTGAGTATCGGTCAAGTTGTCGGTCGTTGCTTGGCTGACGGGCCGCAGCAGTTTCGCCAGACCAAAGTCCAGCACCTTCACATGTCCCTTCGCGGTCATCGCAATATTCGCCGGCTTTAGGTCGCGATGCACGATGCCGCGCTCATGTGCATCTTCCAGTGCTGCCGCTATCTGCATCCCCAAGGCGATGACTTCCTTCTCTGGGAGCGCCCCGCTCGACAGGCGGTCGGCGAGAGTCTTTCCCGGTACATACTCCATTACTAGAAAGTCGATACCGTCTTCGGTATCAAATTCGTAGACGGTTTCGATGTTGGGATGGTTGAGCTTCGCCAGAACCAGGGCTTCTTTGCGGAATTGTCTGCGCGCAGCATCGTCGCGCAACGCGCCGGCTGGGAGAACTTTTAGCGCGACATCGCGTTCCAGCCGCTCATCACGCGCACGATAGACCACACCCATCCCGCCGGCGCCGAGTTTTTCAGTGATGCGGTAATGGCCGAGCGTCTGACCAATCATCGGGGGACGGCGCGTGTGGTCCGCTGGCCGCCATCTTAGGACGTGCCTGAGGGCAAGTCAACGCAAGGAGCACTGGCAGCATTGACCCAACGAACTTCTTGACAGTTGTGCGCGGTGAGACGGAGAATCCTGCCGCTTAATGATGGCAATGGGCAGAGCGCCCTGGGAAACCAGAACCGGAACCGTTAATATGGCATAAACGTGCGTGGAGGCTTCGCGTACCGAACCCGCATGGGGCGAAGAAAGCTAAGGCGTGAGGAGGAGCTATGAAGCGACGAGAATTCATTTCCCGGTCAGCGTATGGAGCCGCAGGGGCTTGGCTGGGCGCAAAGACATTTCCTATTCGCGCGGTGAACTTGCCAAACTTGCGGAGCTTACCGCCCTTGCCGCGCAAGTTCACCGCCGCGGACACCGTCGAGATTGGCAAGACCGGTATCAAGACCAGCCGTCTAGCGATGGGTACCGGGACAGTGGGCTCTGGACACCATTCGCACCAAACCGCGCTGGGCATCGCCGGGCTTTCCGCGCTTCTCCTAAATGGATATGAGCACGGTTTGCGTTTCTTTGACGCTGCGGATTCTTACGGAAGCCACCCACACGTGGCCGAGGCGCTGAAGCACGTTCCACGCGATAAAGTGACTGTGCTGACCAAAACGTGGGCGCGCGATGCGGCGTCTGCGCGGGCCGACTTGGACAGGTTCCGCAAGGAATTGGGCACCGATTATCTCGATATCTGCCTGATGCATTGCGTTACCGAGGGAGATTGGACCCAGCGTTACAGCGGCGTGATGGACGTTTTGTCGGAGGCCAAAGAAAAAGGAGTTATCCGCACACATGGCTGTTCGTGCCACTCGATTGACGCACTGCGAGCCGCGGCGAAATCCCCGTGGGTACAAGTCGATCTAGTGCGCATCAATCCGATTGGGGCGTACACCGATGCCGATCCGGAAACTGTAGTGAGCGTGATACGAGAAATGAAAGCGGCGGGAAAAGGAATTGTGGGAATGAAAATTTTGGGCCAAGGGAAGATGCGCACGCAGCAAGATGACGCGCTGAAGTACGCGCTGTCGTTGGGACTCCTGGACGCGTTCACGATCGGCGCGGAAAGCAAAGCCGAGCAAGAAGATTTGATACAGCGCATCGGAGCGGCCGCCTAAGGCTGGCGCGGAGAGTTGGCCAGGGCGCCACTGGATAAAGGCTGAATGATTGCGTTTACGAGGAAAGGGTCGGCGAACTCGGTGCGGTCGCCGGCTTTTTTCCCCGCTACCGGCAGCAGTCGCGCGGAAAGCGGCTTGTGCCATTTGACGGCGAGGCTGGCGACGTCACCAATGATGAGTGCGAGGCGGTTTTCGCTGGTGTCGCCGGGAAGCGGCACGACATCGAGGCCGGTGCCGCAGACCGCGGAGTAGGCGAGAAGCGCGTCAAGCGAGAATGAACCTTCGCTCCAACGCTGGGCGAGGCGCTCGTCTTCGAGCACCGGAAGCATCAAGCCGGAATAACCGGCGTGCTTGACGGCGACGCTTTTGAGAACTTCAGTGATGAGTGCGGCGGCGGTAAGAGTGCCGCTGGCACCGACAGACTGCTTGGTTAAATCTTCAATCGCGGCGCCGATGGAAACGTCGCGCAACGGAGCGGGCGAAAGATCGATCCCCACATAGGCCCAGCCGGTGTCTTGGTCGATGCGATTGGCATGGCGCTCAATTTCGGCGGCGTGCAAATTCAAGGCATCGGAAAGAGCGCGCTTGGCCGCTTCAGGATTGGGTGCAGCGCGGAATGCGGCCTCAACCACGTTCGCCGATTGTAGGGCCACGGCAAACTGGTGGCCGAATCCGGTGTGATACGACCCCGGATAAAACGGCGTAAGCGTGGGCACCATGGCCATCGCTGAAAAACGGAAGTTGCCCTGGCTGTGCTCGGTGTTTTCCTCAAGAAATTTCATCAGGCGCGCGGCGGCGCCGATTGCTTTCCAGTGGATTCCGTCTTCTCCGGCTACGACGACGCTGCCGTTGAGGATTTTCGTTTTGCTGAGAATTTCACCGAGAAGCTGAACCTGCAGCGGGTCATCATCGTCCTTGAGCATGGCCGGGCCGATGGAGGCGTCGAAATTTTCTTTGCCAGCCAGGGCATCGTAGTCGCGGAAGAAGGCCAGGACCTCTTCGGGCTTCAGGCCTTTTGTGTATTCCGGAAAAGGCTGTGTGGATATGCGGATGGTTTGTACTTCGTAGCCGCGTGACTCGTAAACTGTCTTTGCGTACTTCAGCATTTTGACGGCGTCGGCGATTTGCGTTTGGTATGTGGCGTGATCAAGACGGACGAAGGCGGTAATTGCACGAACCTTGGGTTTGGCAGTGACGTTGCCGTCAGCCGGTCGCGATTCTGCCGTACCTGGAGTCGAGCCCTGAGTCGAAGCGCTCGACGGGACGGGCATACACATCATAGCGGCGGTCGCGAGAACACCGAGAAAAGAACGAGCAGATTGCGGGCGCATGAAAGACGGCGTCATTTTTAAACCAGGAATCATCCCAGGTCCTCCAGAGCTAGAAAACTTCGCTAAAAGTTGTCGTGGCCATCGCTTGGTGTGTCTTCAATAATACGCGGGAATGCCCGTGATGCGTTCGCCGATCACCAGACGATGAATGTCATGCGTGCCTTCGTAGGTGTAGACGGATTCGAGATTGTTCATGTGGCGCATGATGCAGTAATCGTCAACGATACCGTTGGCACCGAGGATTTCGCGAGCTTTGCGTGCCGTCTCGAGGGCCATCCACACGTTATTCATCTTCAGCATGGAGATGTGCGTGTGGTCAACCTTGGTGGCGTCCTTTAACTTGCCGACGTGGAGCGCGAGCAATTGCGCCTTGGTGATTTCAGTGATCATGAAGACCAGCTTATCCTGTACCAGCTGATGCGAGGCGATGGGCTTATTGGCAAACTGTTTGCGAGTTTTTGAGTATTGCAAAGCCGTGTCGTAGCACGCCATTGCTGCGCCAATAGCTCCCCACCCAATGCCGTAGCGCGCCTGGTTCAAGCAGCCGAGCGGCCCCTTTAGCCCCTCGACATTGGGAAGAAGGTTTTTGGCGGGGATTTCGCAGTCGGTCATGGACAGGCCTGATGTAATGGAAGCACGCAGGGACCATTTTCCGTGAACGTCGAAAGCCTTGAAGCCTTTGGTCCCCTTCTCGACGAGGAAGCCGCGAATTTTTTCCTCTTCGCACTTGGCCCAAATGACCGCGACGTCCGCGATGGAACCACTGGTGATCCACATTTTCTCGCCGTTCAGCACATAACGGTCGCCGCGCTTGACGGCGCGCGTGAGCATTCCGCCAGGATTGGAGCCGAACTGCGGTTCGGTAAGCCCGAAGCAGCCGATGGCTTTGCCCTGCTGTAAAAGGGGAAGCCACTTTTGCTTTTGAGCATCGCTGCCGTAGGCGTAGATGGGATACATCACCAGGGCGCTCTGGACGGAAACGAAACTGCGGATGCCGGAATCGCCGCGTTCAAGCTCCTGCATCACGAGCCCGTAGGCCACGTTGGACATTCCGGCGCAACCGTAGCCGCTGAGGCTGGCTCCAAAGAAGCCGAGCTCGCCCAGTTGCGGAACTAAGTGCGCTGGAAATGTCGCTTCGCGGTTGTGCTTCTCGATGATCGGAAGGACCTCCCGGTCAATAAACTGGCGCGCAGTCTGACGAACGAGCTTTTCTTCGTCATTCAGGAGAGAGTCGAAGTCGATGAAGTCCACTCCTGGAAAACTGGGCATGAACTCTCCTAGATTTCACAATTAGATGATTTGGAGCTCGGCAATCCACCGCTGGCCGAAATTGCTGCGGCGGCATCACAACAACACTCCTACACAGATTGGAGCGAATCGCGCATTTTAGCAAGGCGGTTCAGCTATCAGCAAGAACGACCGGTGGACACGACGAATACCTAGGCGGAAGCGGTGGCGCGACTGGTGTAAGTTGCGGCGCAGCAAATTGAACTTCGTTGTGGACATCGGCGATGGAGTATGTAAGATAGGTGGCGCTCATGAGTCCTAGCTTCAACCCGTATCACACCCTGGGGCGCGTCCATATCTGGCGCGTCAACGTTAACGCTCGATTTACGGGCGTACAGTATTTTTATTTTAGCCGCGCGGTGGTGGGCGGCTAGAGAAAATCCGCAACCTGGAATTCTCAGCCCACTCCCAAAGCGGAGCGGGCTTTTTGTTTTTAGGGGAGGAAGACAGCGATGATTGTGGGAATGAATGCGACAGCCAGCCGCGAGCAAATCGAACACGTTTGCCGCCGAATCGAAGGATTGGGATTGCAGCCCAGCGTGATTCAATTCGAGCCGCCGGTTACGATCGGAGCGATTGGCCGGGTCGACTATCAGACGCACCAATCGATTCTGGAAAGCTTACCTGGCGTGGAAAGCGTCGTCGCGATTTCAGAGCCCTATAAACTGGTGAGCCGCACATTGCGCAAGCAGCTATCGGTGGTGCGGCTGGGCGAGGGTCTAGCCATCGGCAGGGGAAATTTCGTGATGATGGCCGGACCCTGCGCGGTGGAATCGGAAGAGCAAATACTGCGAATTGCGCGAAGCGTGCAGCGAGCAGGAGCACGCATTCTTCGCGGTGGTGCCTACAAACCGCGCAGCTCACCTTACACCTTTCAAGGGCTGGGCAAAGAGGGCCTTCGCTTGCTAGAACTTGCGCGCCAGGAAACGGGATTGAAAATTGTAACGGAAGTGATGTCAACCGAGCACTTGGACGCGGTGTGTGACACCGCCGATATTCTGCAAATCGGCGCACGCAACATGCAGAATTATTTTCTACTGCAATGCGTGGGCCGGGCTCGCAAGCCGGTGCTGCTGAAGCGCGGGATGTCGGCAACGCTCGAAGAGCTACTGCTGGCCGCGGAATACATTGCCGCCGAGGGAACTATCGACATCCTGCTGTGCGAGCGAGGCATACGCACATTCGAAACGCATACGCGGAACACGCTTGATTTGGGAGGCGTAGCGCGGCTTCGTGAAATGACGCACCTGCCTATCGTCGTGGATCCCAGCCAGGCGAGCGGGCGCAGGTCGCTGGTGCCGCCGCTAGCGCGAGCTGCCGTCGCCGCGGGTGCTGACGGGCTAATCATCGAGGTGCATCACACGCCCGAGCGCGCACTCTCCGATGGCGCGCAATCGCTCACACTGGAACAATTCGAGCAACTGATGAAGTCGCTGGGACCCTATCTCGCTGCCGAAAACAAAACCATGGACTCGCCAGTCGCGGTCGGTGTTGGAAGCCAACCATGAAGGGCTTTCGTGTGGCGATTCAGGGAGAACGAGGGTCGTTCAGCGAAGAAGCCGCCGGCAAAATGCTGGGGCGCCGGGCAGAAATCGTGCATTGCGCGGCATTCAGCGCAGTGTTTGATTCCGTACGGCGAAAGAAAGCAGATTGCGCGGTCGTGCCCATTGAAAACACACTGGCCGGCTCAGTGTACGAAAACTACGATCTGCTTCTGGAACATGGATTCTGGGTCGAAGCCGAATACAATTTGCGTATCGAGCACATGCTGATCGCGCCGCGGGGCGTCAAGTTGGGCGCTATTCGCGAAGTGCATTCCCATCCGGTGGCGCTGGCACAGTGCAGGAAATTCTTCGCGCGACATAAGAACTTGCGCCCTGTGGCCGCATACGACACTGCGGGGAGCGTGAAGACCCTGGTGGAGCAGGGCCGGCGCGATGCCGCGGGCATCGCCGGACGCGCAGCTGCAGCGGCATATGGCGCGCGAATTCTGGCTCGCAATATAGAAGACGACCGCGGCAACTTTACGCGCTTTCTTCTGGTGCGCCCCGCGATGCGCAGCCGCTCCGAGGCGAATAAAACTTCGATCGTCTTCGCGACCCACAATATTCCGGGATCTTTGTTTCGGTGCCTTGCCGTATTTGCGTTGCGCGACGTGAGCTTGACGAAAATAGAGTCGCGTCCGTGGCGCGGTCGGCCGTGGGAATATCGATTCTACGTGGATTTTCTCGGTCGTCCGGATACAGCCCCCGGACAGCAGGCCCTCGGACACCTTCGAGAACTGACTTCGTTTTTGCGAGTGCTGGGCTGTTATCCTACAAGCAGGCCACAATCCTAAAGTAGGGAGTATCGAGTGGGTGCGCGCAAAGCAAGAGGAAAGCCTCGTCCGGAAATTTTGATCTTTGATGTCGATGGCGTGCTCATCGAGGTCAGTGGCTCGTTTCATCAGTCGATTATCGACACGGTTCACCACTTTACCGGGTGTCGCGTCACGCCCGCGGAAATTCATCAATGGAAAAATCGCTCGGGATATAACGACGACTGGAGGCTTTCGACGGACTGGATCGCATCACTCGGGGGAAACGTCACTTACCAGGAGGTGAAGACACAGTTTCAGAATGTTTACTGGGGCATAAATGGAAAAGGCAATGTCCGCCATGAGCGCTGGCTGGTTACCGCTGGGCAAGTTGCTCGGTGGGCGAAACAATTCGAGCTGGCAATTTTTACCGGCCGGTCAAAGCAGGAGTTGAGTTATACGCTTAAAGGCTCACGGGTGCGAGAGCACTTCCGGAGAGTTGTTACGATGGAAGACGTCGCGCGACTTAAACCTGCGCCAGACGGGCTGTACAAAATCTTAAGTGGCCGCGATCCGGGCACGGCTCTCTATCTAGGAGACAGCATTGATGACGCCCTGGCCGCACGCGACGCGCGCGTGCCGTTCCTCGGTGTACTGCCTCTCCGCAGTCAGGCTCGGCGCGCGCGCGCCGCAAGCCTGCACGGGTTGGGCGCCCTTCACATTTTGAGCAGCGTTCGGGAATTGGATATTTGGCTCAAGCGTTTCAGTGAAGACTAGCGGCTGCAACCGAATGCCATGCCAAATCGCTAAAGGAGAGCGTGTTAATACCTCAGTGCGAAATCGCTCGCCCCCTGTGGAAAGCCGTATCCATTTGGAATTGTGGGAGTAACAAACATTTCTTTGAACCGGGAACATAGAATTGTCTTCCCCTGCGGGCTGTGCCAAGTTCGAGTCGATCTACGCAGCCTTCCACTTGTTCCCCCGAATCTGTTCGATGATGCGCATGCGGTGTAAGAGAGTACCGGGTGCGCGCATTTCCCGCAATCCGTATTCCGCGCCTGCCAACGGTGGATCGCTTTTCCAATACAGTTTCTGTCCTGGTCAACACCACTGCCCCTTGATTGTCCGCGGCCAGAGCGCATTGTACGCGTCCATCCCTGCTGCGATGGGATGCGCACTGGACTTTTGAGAAATCCTAATCCAAAGAAACCGCCCACAAAATCAAAACTGGATCACTATCAATGCCGATCAACACCGGCGTTTTCTTGACAGAAATTTTCAGTGAGCCTAGAATCAATGGTTTGTCGTTGGTGCTAGATGACTGACAGTGGGGCAAGCGTGGATAAAAAGCGAACAGAATATTACAAAAAGAAACTCAGTGCCCGGCGCGAAGAGCTTTTGCGGAACATTGCGCGGACCGAGGAAGAAGGCCGCCAGGCCGACGATGATCCAACAGTCGATCTAGCGGATAAAGCCGCCAATTCCTACACCAAAGAATTTCTGTTCGGCCAGACAAACACGGATCGCACGATTCTCCAACTGATTGACGAGGCCTTGCGGCGGATTCAGACAGACGAGTTCGGACAGTGCGTGAATTGTCATGAAGAGGTAAACCAAAAACGCCTCGAAGCAGTTCCTTGGACGCGGCACTGCATTTCCTGCCAGGAAAAGCACGAGCAGGGCCTACTGTAAAGCTCAACCCCATTCGCCTTTGATTTGCCAACAACGTTGGCTAAACTTGTGAGAGTCGTACCGTGGGGGAATGCCTTGCTTAGGTGCTCGCCCTGTCAAACTCCCGCAGAACCCAGAACCCTGCGCGTAGTCGTTCACGAAAGGCGCGAGGGCTTCGCGTCCGCTGTGTTTCGAGCGCCGCGCCGGCGATGCCAGGCGTTACGGTGAGTCGAATCCCCTTTGGGCGGCACGCCTTGAATCGACTCCCCTGGGACGGCAAAGCTTAGTGTGCACCAGCGGGGGGGGGCCTCCGTCCGTGGCGCTTTCGCCGCGCGTCCAGGCAGCCCGGTTGACAACCTCAGCGTCTTACTGGTAGATGATGTAATGGCCGCTGGCGCGACGGTGGACGCGTGCGCCAGGGCAGTGCGATGCGCCCGGAGCTCCCCGGGTCGGGTGATCGCACTGGCCGTTGCTAGGGTGGCACGGAATATCCAGGTAGCCAAGGACACCGCCCCGCTGAGTGCGGGAAAGGAACCCGATGAGCTCGAATCGGCATAGCGCACCACAACCTGGGGCAATTTCAGCCCGAGGCGCGGTTGCCCGCTCAAGAGTCGCTAACTCCAGCCATTCTCCTGGCCCTGCCGCGGGCGAAGGGTTGCGACAACGCATACCTTCAGGCCAGATCCGGCCCAGCGTCATGCAAGATCCAGTACTCGTCCTGAACGCCACCTTTGAGCCTATTAATGTCACAGCCGTGCGGCGAGCGATGGTTCTGATGTTGAAAGGCGTTGCGCAGGCCGAAGAATTGAACCACACTGCGGTGCATTCACCTTCGAAGGTGCTTCAGGTTCCTTCGGTAATTCGATTGCTGGCGTATCGTCATATTCCACAACAGAGCCGGGCCCTCTCGCGAAAGAACATTCTGCTGCGCGACCGTAACACCTGCCAATTCTGCGGAGCGGCTTTTCCCAGTTCGGAACTCACACTCGATCACGTAGTTCCGCGATCGAGGGGCGGGCGGTCATCGTGGGAAAACCTAGTCGCGTGCTGCTACCACTGCAATAACAATAAGGGGGATCGAACTCCGGAAGAAGCAGGACTGAAACTAGCGCGGCGGCCCCGTCCGTTTACCCTGCATACCTCACGTCAGCTGATGCGGCTGATTGGGCACAAGGACGAGAAATGGCGTAAGTATTTGTTTTATTAAGAGATACGCGATTTCTGTGGAAAATAAATAATTCCTTGCAACTTTTTTCTCGATTTCGCGTCTAACTTACCAAACCACTTCGAGGACACACCCCGGGAAGCAGCGTTGGCTTAGCCAAGGCTGCTTCTCTTCTTTTAGAGCCTCATTTTGTGAAGACTTGCGGATACCCATAGCGAAAAATTGCTGAAACCGGCACGGTAATCCATAGAAAGTTGCCTTGATGCGATATACTGTCCCGGCTTCGGCCTCCGGTAATCCTTTTTCGGAGGTTGAAAACGAATCTTCTAAAAGGAGAATATCCCATGGAAACGTTTCGCAGAATCATTGGCGGTTTCGCGGGTATCGTGCTGTGCGCCTCAGTGGTTCTCGCACAAGCCACACCTGCAGGGAAGAGACAACCTAAGCCGGTCGGACAAAGCAAAGACGCTGGGAAAACTGCAGACGGGACAGGCATGCCCATGGTGTCGAAGCCATCCCCCGAAATTCAAAAGGTCATTAAAATGTTTGGAGGAATGTGGAGCACAAGCGAGAAGATCGAAGCGAGCGAGTTTATGCCGCAAGGAGGAACTGGCAGCGGGACCGACAGTATGAAGGCGGGCCCGGGGGGGAATTCGCTGGTGAACGATTATCGGTCGCGAGGTTCGATGGGCAGCTTCGCGGGACACGGGATTATTTTCTGGGACGCAAAACGCCAAGCGTTTAGTTCCGTGTGGTGCGATAGCATGTCACCCAACGGCTGTGAGTCGGGGATGTCTGGAAAGTGGGAAGGCGATGATCTGGTCTTTAATTCGGAAACCGAAATGATGGGAAAGAAGGTCCAGTCGAAGCAGGTGTACACCGACATCAAGCCCGCCTCGTTCACCTTTTACATCGATTCTTCGACCGATGGCGGTCCGATCAAGCGCGCCATGACCATTAAATATACGAAGAAGAGCGCCAATAGCGGCGCCGGTGCGGCCAGGCCTTAGCCCATACATAGTGCGTCGCTCGTTGTGGAAGGATTCGCTGCGCATAGGTGCGGCTGTTCACATGGAGCACATGAGGCAGCGCACCTTGCGCATGCCTGAGGGCATGCTGGATATGTTGCCGGCACACCGGCCGAATATAAGACTTCATAATCCACAGCAGTCATCCAACGTTTTTTACAAAATATACCTGGCGCTGGCCGGCTTTCACTCCCATACGTGGATCTATGATGCCGAGTCTCTGGCAGAGCCGTTGTGTTCGGCAGGTTTCCTTGCGGGCCAGGAAATTGCGCGGGTGCTAAGCGGCGAAGGAATTTGCGTGAAAGGGATCAAGCTGCCACTGGCCTAGGGTCTCAATCAAGCAATTGGTGGATTATTTTGATGAAGAACGTAAATCGGCGAATCCGCCGGCTGCGCCGGGCGGAGCTGCCTGCAGATACTATAGAACTTGCGCGCTATTTGATTGGAAAAACTCTCGTCCACGATTCACCGGCTGGCAGATCCAGCGGGCGCATCGTAGAAACCGAGGCGTATCCCGTTGGCGATGCGGCGGCGCACGCCTTTCGCGGTGAGACCCCAGGAAATCGCTCGCTTTTTCTCGAGCGAGGATTTGCGTACGTTTATTTCGCGTACGGGTCATCGTGGATGATGAATGTTACCAGCGAGAAGCCTGGGGTGGGGGGTGGAGTGCTGGTGCGCGCGCTCGAACCGATCGAAGGAATCGAAATGATGATGAGTCGCCGTGGCACCACAAATATAAAGGATCTGGCGCGCGGACCTGGACGCCTTGCTCGCGCTTTAGCGATCGACAAGTCGTTTGACGGGGCGGATCTGTGCTTCAACGGGCCGCTGTGGCTTGGAGCTGCGGTTCGCAAGACCGCGCCGATCATTGCCGCCAGTGTCCGGATTGGAATTACGCGCGACGCCGAGCGAGTGCTGCGTTTTTACGAGCGAAGCAGCCAGTTCGTGAGTGGACCTAAGCGGTTGCGCGAATGAGTTTTCGACAATTTTCTTAACCAATCCGGTGCTAGGAAAACTAGCATTTATCCGATATACTCAACGTTTGTCTCACGAGTGCCGATCCCAGTTGAGCCGGGGTCTTCGGGGTGAAACGCAAATGATTCCCGTTATACAGAAAATCCATCAGGCGCAGTTGCGCAAGGACCTTCCTAACTTCCGTGCTGGCGACACTGTGAAAGTACACGTGCGGTTGAAGGAAGCTGAGGGCGAAAAAGAGAAGGAACGCGTCCAGACATTTGAAGGCGTGGTTATCAGCAAGCGCGGCAGCATGGCCAGCGCAAGCTTCACGGTGCGACGGGTGAGTTTTGGGATTGGGATTGAGCGCATCTTTCCGCTGCATTCACCATCCATCAGCTCGATTGAAGTGGTCAATCAGGGCCGCGTGCGGCGCGCCAGGCTTTATTACCTTCGCGGATTAAAGGGCAAAGCCGCGCGCATCAAGCAGGGAGACCGTGGGCAGCGTGAATCCGAAATGGCTGTAACGGCCGCGGCCGGCGAAGCGAAGAGCTAAACTACGAGCCGGTGTGCGTGAGGTTTCGAAGCAAGTTTTTGGCGGAGTCTCCTCCAGGAGCCTCTGCCTTTTTCTTTTGTAAGGTTGATCCACTCTGATCCTTTCCCTTCCGTTAACCGTACCTGCCCCAGAAAAAAGAACTGACCTGTTGACAAACTACAGGAGACGATCGTATCTTCCTGTTGCTTATCAACAGGAGGCGCGGATGGCTCCGTCGAAGGCCGAGGTTCTTCAGGGCACGCTCGATTTGATGGTCCTCAAGACGTTAGACACCATGGGGCCTATGCACGGCTACGGAATCGCCCAGCGCATTCAGCAAATCTCAGAGGACTTGCTGAGGCTGAATCAGGGCACGCTGTATCCGGCCCTGCTGCGGCTCGAGCAGAAGCGGTGGATCAGCTCCAAGTGGGGCGTCTCAGAAAACCACCGTAAAGCGAAGTACTACACATTGACGGCCGCGGGCCGCCGGCAACTCGTCTCGGAAGCCGAGAGCTGGGAACGGATGGCCGCCGTAATGGCCCGGCTGCTGGATGGCGCACAGAGATCCTGATGCCAAGCACTTGATGCCAGGGACAGGTTTGAAGCCGCCGCGACAAATAGGACTTTGGTTCCGAGTGATCCCATCGCGCCTACGAGCAGTTTTTCAACGTGAGCAACTCGACCGCGAGTTGAGCGCCGAAGTGCAATCTCACCTGGAAATGCTCACGGAAGAGAACCTGCGCAAAGGAATGAATCCCGAGGAGGCCCGCATGATGGCGAAGAAGGAATTCGGTGGCGTCGAACAGACCAAAGAAACGTATCGCGATCAACGGGGACTACCCTTTCTCGAAATGCTGCTGCAGGACTTGCGATATGGCCTGCGCGGACTGCTGAAAAAGCCCAGCTTCACTCTCGTGGCCGTGCTGACGCTGGCGATGGGAATTGGTGTCACCTCCGCCGTATTCAGCGCCGTAGACCGGATTTTGTTTCGCAGCCTCCCTTACCCCGATCAAGAGAGGCTGGTGTCGTTTGGATTCAAGGCGCCTATTGAATCGGCGGAGTTCATGCTGGGAACGGACTACCTAATCTGGCGCGCGCAGCAGACACCGTTCGAAAGCATGACAACACTAACCCCTGGAGGACCTACCGGCGCCGGGGATTGCGACCTCACGGATCACAATCCCACGCGACTGAATTGCGCTTACGTGGAGTCCAATTTTCTTCCCACATTCCGCATCAAGCCGATCCTCGGGCACAATTTTTCGCGTGAAGAAGACCGGCCCAACGCGCCCCGTGTCGTGATGCTCTCTTACGGACTGTGGCGGTCGCGCTTCGGCGGTGATCCGGGGATCACGGGAAAATGCATTTCTTTGGATGGACAGCGTGCCGCGATTATCGGCGTGCTGCCTGCAGATTTTGAGATGCCCAACCTAGCACCCGCTGACATCGTTCTCCCGCAAGCGCTTGACGAGTCGCGACAACAGCACCCCAATGCCGGCCGCCCCTTGCGAGCCTTTGCGCGGCTTAAGCCCGGTGTGAGCCCGGCACAGGCCACAGCGGCACTGCAGCCTCTGTTTCAAGAATCGCTCAACTTTATTCCTCGGCAGTTCCGAAAAGAGGTGAGTCTGGTTGTTCGTTCTTTGCGCGATCGCCAGGTGCAAGATGCTCGGCTGGCTTCATGGATATTGCTTGGCGCGGTGCTCGCGGTACTCATGGTGGCGTGTACTAATGTTGCGAATTTACTGCTCGCGCGCGCCACAAGCCGCCGTCGGGAGTGGGCCGTTCGCGCAGCCCTTGGCGCCAGCCGCTGGCGCTTAATTCGCCAGACGCTTACGGAGAGCCTGCTGCTAGGCTTGCTCGGAGGCGTGACCGGATTCGGCGTGGCTTATTTCATGCTGCGTCTGTTTGTATCCATCGCGCCTGAAGGGATATTGCGCCTGCATCAGGCCAGGCTTGATTTTCGCGTTCTGTTGTTCACGTTGGGAGTCTCGCTCACCTCGGGCATGCTCTTTGGGGTTGCCGCGGCGCTGCGCAAACCGTCCCCTGAACTTCTGAGCGGCCGCGACGTTCAGATGACCGCGCGCAGCATTTTGCGACAGACACTGGTAGTGGCGCAAATTGCGGTGTCGCTGGTGTTGCTGGCTGGAGCGGGGCTGCTGCTGCGAAGTCTGTGGAATTTAGAGAACACACCGATAGGAATGCACGCTGATAATGTGCTTATCGCAAAAATTGTTCTCGGCGATTCACGCGGTCTGAAACCAGAACAGCAACTCGCTTTCTTCCAGGAGCTTGAGAAACGCCTGCGGCGATTGCCGGGTGTCACGGCGCTCGCGTTGAGTGATACCCTTCCGCCCGCGGGAGTCATGCGCTCCACCATCTATGCGTTAATGGAAGTAGCAGGCCGTCCTCGCATGGCGGAAGGAACTGGCGGGATGGTGGGTTGGCGCTCGGTAACGCCGGAATATTTTTCGGCGCTCGGCATTGCCATTGTGCGCGGACGAGGGTTTCGCGAAGAAGATCTCCAGCCCAACCAGAACCCGGTAATCTTAAGCGATGCTCTTGCGCGGCAGTTATTCGTCGACCAAGACCCGGTAGGAAAGACGATGCGTTTCGGAAACTCCGGGCCGTGGCGCACAGTTGTGGGCGTCGCCGGAAATGTAAAAAACAATGGATTGGCCGTACCCGCCGAACCGGAGTTCTACATTCCTTGGAAACATAATCCGCAGACCTCCTTTCGTGCTGCTACGGTATGCTTGCGCAGTCCGCTGAATCCGCGGGTGCTGGCAGGATGGGTGCGTTCGGAAGCCGCAGGCCTTGACCCAACGCTTCCTGTTGAAATGGAGACAATGACGCAGCGCGTCGGGAAGCTGGCGCAACGCCCTAAATTCAATGCCGTGCTGCTTTCCCTGTTTGCCGGGATGGGGATGCTGCTCGCCGGAATTGGAATTTACGGTGTCGTGGCGTTTCTCGTGGCGCAGCGAGCTAAGGAGATCGGCGTGCGCATGGCGTTGGGAGCCTCGCCACTCTCCATTCTGAAGATGGTGCTAAGCCATGTCGCGCGGTGGACGCTCCTCGGAGCGCTACTAGGTTTGCTTGGCACCTTTTATGTGACGCGGCTGCTGAACTCGCTGTTATTTCAGGTTGGCATCCACGATCCGCGATTGCTCGGAGCGGCTGTCGCTCTCTTGCTCGCTGTCGCGTTTGTTGCCGCTTGGATTCCGGCACGCCGAGCCATGCGCGTGGACCCCGTCGTGGCCTTGCGCTATGAATAGCGCGGCACGCGGATTCACAGAAATCCTCAGGTCCAAAAGTCGGGCACCTGAGCTACAATGCCGGCAATGGGGCGGCTCTGTTGTTCACGATATGAGAGGGAAGCGCGCCAGCACGGGTGGACGCGCATCGCGGGTCTCGATGAAGTGGGTCGCGGCGCGCTGTTTGGTCCTGTGGTGGCCGCTGCTGTGATTCTCAATCCCCGTCGGCGCATCGTGGGCCTCGACGATTCAAAAAAACTCACCGCGGAACGCCGCGCCATTCTTGCCAAAAGAATCCGCGAACACGCGCTGGCGTGGGCAATTGCCGAAATCGATGCGCAACGAATTGATGCGTGGAATATTTATCAGGCTAGCCTGCAGGCAATGCAAGCGGCTGTTGCTCAATTGCAGATGCCGCCGGACTACCTACTCATCGACGCATTGCGCCTCGACATGATGATTGAACAACGTTCGCTGATAAAGGGCGATGCACGTTCCATTTCCATTGCTGCCGCGTCCATTGTGGCCAAGGTCGCGCGGGATGCCCGGATGGAAGAGTGGGACAAAGTCTATCCGCAATATGGACTGGCGCACAACAAAGGGTACGCAACACCCGACCACAAGAAGGCGCTGAGGCTTCACGGGCCTTCGCCACTGCATCGCTTTTCGTATGCCCCGGTTCGCAACGCAACGAGCTGGGCCGTCGAAGCAACACAAACCCCGTTGCCCCTCGACCTACCGAGCTGACTTTTAGGATCCTAACTCGAACCGGCTCGGCGTTTCTTAATCGATGCCTATCGCTCGACACGGGCCAGCCCGACCTCGTTGTAACGCGGCCCTGCCGTGATTTGCGCAAGGACGTTCAGCTCAGCCAGCTGCGTCGCTGTGAGATGAAGCTTTGTCGCTCCCACATTTTCTTCCAGGTACTCCAACCGCTTGGTGCCCGGAATCGGCACCACATCATTTCCCTGATGGAGCAGCCACGCTAGAGCGATCTGGCTCGGAGTAGCCTTCAGCTGCTGCGCGATTTGCCGCACCGTTTCGACGATGCGCATATTCTTGTCGAAGTTTTCGCCGGCAAATCGCGGATCATTGTACCGATAATCATCTTTTGGCAAATCCTCCAGGCTGCGGATGCGCCCGGTGAGGTAGCCACGCCCCAGAGGAGAGTACGGCACAAATCCGATCCCCAGTTCGCGAACGGCCGGCAGGATGCGCTCTTCGATACCGCGTTCCCACAGCGAATATTCGCTTTGCAGAGCGCTGATCGGATGCACTGCGTGCGCGCGACGGATGGTTTGCGGGCCGGCTTCCGATAGACCGAGATAGCGAACTTTTCCTTCGCGCACTAGTTCCGCCATTGCCCCGACGGTCTCTTCGATGGGCACATTTTTGTCGACTCTGTGCTGATAAAAAAGATCGATATAATCGGTGCCCATCCGCTGCAAAGAGGCCTCCGCGACGCGCTTTACGTTCGCGGGACTGCTGTTGGTGCCCATGACCTTGCCATTTTCAAAGGTGAAGCCAAATTTCGTAGCGATCACCACTTCACTGCGACGGCCTTGAATCGCTTTCCCGACGAGCTTCTCGTTTTCGTAGGGGCCGTACATCTCAGCTGTGTCGAGGAACGTCACGCCCAACTCCAGGGCGCGATGAATCACGCGGATGGATTCGTTTTCCTCTCCGCGGCCATAAGCCCAGCTCATACCCATGCAACCAAGTCCCATTGCGGACACCACTAATCCCTGCCTGCCAAGTTTTCGCTGTTCCAAGCGTTGCGTCCCGCGCTGTTCCATGAGACCTCCCTATGCTCTAAAAAAGAAATTTGTGCTCATCCTTAGATTCACGACCGCTTCAAAACGGCGCATACGTTTCGTATCGGCACAGTTTAGCCTTATCGGGCAGACCTTCCAAACTGCAAGACCTTTAGTTTGAATAGCTTCGGTCTCACGCGGAGCTCTTGGCTGGAGCAAAACGTGCTCCTAAATCCAGCGGGGGGAAATTGTGCCGCCACGCGCGTACCAGTCATCAACCAGTTCCCGCGTATACACGCGTGGACTTGCGCCTGGGCTGGCACCCTACGAATACTCTGGACAAGTCCGCCGTCGGCCAGAATCTGCTCTCCCGTAGGCATGAGGAGTTTACGAGACCAGGCGGAACCCTGGATGTTCGCAAGGCCTACGTCAAATTGACTTGGAAATTCTAAATGACGCGAGTCCGACATTTGCGCGCGATTCTTGCGGTTCTGGTGGCGCTAGGTATCTCGGCGCAGCTGCGTGCGCAGTCAGACGCCGCAGCGTACCGCATCAAAGCCGCTTTCCTTTTCGACTTTGCCAAATTTGTGGACTGGCCGGCGAATACCTTTAAAGATGAAAAACAACCAATAACCTTCTGTACCGTGGGCCAGGATCCGTTTCGCGGGGCGCTCGATGAGGTCGTAAGCGGAAAAATGTCAGGAAATCACTCCCTCCGTGTTCAGCACTACAAGCTCCCGCAGGATATTGTCGGCTGCCATATTCTATTCATCGGCTCGCACAAGAAAAAATACATCACTGAAGTTCTCGCCCGCTTGAAGCATGCCCCGGTTTTAACCGTGGGAGAGTCCGATGGGTTTGTTCAGCAAGGTGGAATGATTGGTTTCGTTTTGGAGGACGATAAGCTCCAATTTAACATCAATTTAGGTGCTGCTCGCGCTGCTCAGTTAAAAATTAGTTCCAAGGTGCTCTCCTTGGCCAACTTCTTAATTGTAAGCTCGCAAGCCAAATAGCATGAACTTCTTGCGAAACTCGTCTATCCAACACCAGCTAACCGCTGTCATTCTGCTCACCAGCTTTCTGGCACTGGGCATGGCCTCCGCAGGATTTGCACTTTATGATCATTCCAGCTTTCGTTCGACGATGACCAGTGAGATTTCCGCCTTAGCGGATGTTCTAGGCGCGAACACGATTGCATCCCTTACCTTTAACGATCGCAAGGCAGCCGAGGAGATGCTCAACGCTTTGGGTGCCGAACGGCAAGTCATCGCCGCGTGCCTGTATGACAGTCGCGGCAAGAAGTTTGCTGAATATCGCCGTGCCGACGTCGCGGCGACTTTCCAGATGAGCCCGCGACCTGAGGACGGGGCTCAATTTGACGAGACCTCCCTCACCTTGCAACGAAGCGTGTCACAACAGGGCGAAAAGATTGGTTCTATCGTCATCGTATCCGATCTTTCAGTGCTTCAGGCCAGATTCCAGCGTTATGCGTATATCGCCGCGCTCGTTCTTCTCGTATCAACGCTGGCCGCATTCATGGTTTCCTCGCAGCTGCTTCGATTGGTTACCGAACCCATTATGCAGCTCGTGCGAATTGCCAGGACGGTGTCCCTCAAGGAAGATTATTCGCTCCGCGCAATTCCACGTGGCCAAGACGAAGTCGGCACTCTGATCCAATCCTTCAACCAAATGCTGGCGCGGATTCAAGATCGCGATGCGGCTCTCCAAACCGCAAGAGAAAACCTCGAACAGCGGGTCCGTGAACGCACCGACGAGCTCGAAAGGGAAGTGGTCGAGCGCAAGCTGGCCGAGGCGCAAATGCGCCACTCCAAAGATGCTGCCGAGCAGGCCAGCCGCGCCAAGAGCGAATTTCTCGCCAACATGAGCCATGAAGTTCGCACCCCGCTAAACGGCGTGATGGGCATGACCGATTTGGTTCTCGATACCCAGCTGACCACCGAGCAGCGCACCTACCTCGAGACCGTTAAATTCTCCGCGGATTCTCTTCTCAACGTGATTAACGACATTCTTGATTTCTCGAAGATCGAGGCCGGGAAGATCGATCTCGAGAACATCGATTTCAATCTCCGCGAAAGTCTGGAGACCACGTTGAAGGCGCTGGCCATACGCGCCGACGAAAAGGGCCTGGAACTGCTTTGCGAGGTGGCTGCCGAGGTGCCGGAGGTGGTGCGGGGAGATTCCGGCAGACTGCGCCAGGTCGTCACCAACCTCTTGAGCAACGCCATCAAGTTCACCAGCCATGGGGAAGTTGCCTTGAAGGTTACGATCGCCGCCGCGATCGGCGAGGATCGGATGGTGCATTTTACAGTGTCGGACACAGGCGTCGGCATTCCCGCCGACAAACAGAAACTGATCTTTGAACCGTTTACCCAGGCGGACAGCTCGACGACACGGAAATATGGCGGAACCGGCCTGGGTCTGAGTATCTCAACCCGCCTTGTGGCAATGATGGGCGGTAAAATTTGGCTCGTGAGCCACGTTGACCGGGGAACCGACTTCCACTTCACGGTCCGATTGGGGACCTCCAACAAAACGATCGAGGTGGGCACCATTGCTCCGCCCGAGATGTTGCGCGGCGTAAAGGTATTGCTGGTAGACGACAATCGCACCAACCTGCGTATTCTCGAAGGGATGCTTAAGCGCTGGGAGATGAAGTCCGAATCCGTGCTAGACGGAGAAGAGGCCATCGCGCAACTCACCGCGGCCCACAAAGCGCAGCAGCCCTACGCATTGATCTTGACGGACATGCACATGCCCAAGATGGACGGCTTCGCTTTAATCGAGCGCATTCGGCAAATGCCCGAATTATCAATGGCCACGATCATGATGCTTACTTCGGCAGGCCACCGCGGGGATGCCGCTCGTTGCCAGAAGTTGGGAGTTTCAGCGTACCTGCTGAAGCCCATTCGGCAATCGGAGTTACGCGAGGCGATCGCCCGCGTGCTCGGAAATCACGAGCAGAATGGAGCCATCCCTCTAATTACTCGCTTCTCCTTGCACGACGCGCGCGACCCCACCGCCTTCTTGCGCGTGCTGGTCGGGGAAGACAATCCGGTGAACCAGTTGCTCGCCTTGAAGTTGTTGCAAAAAAGGGGACACCTGGTTGTAGTGGCCGGCAATGGGAAGGAGGTTCTCGCAGAGCTCGAAAAAAACAGTTACGATCTTGTCCTAATGGATGTGCAGATGCCGGAGATGGATGGATTTGAAGCCACCGCTGCCCTTCGCAAGAAAGAAATAACAACGGGAGCGCACCAATCGGTGATTGCCGTGACCGCTCATGCCATGAAGGGTGATCGCGAGCGATGCCTGGCTGCTGGGATGGATGGTTATTTGGCTAAACCAATTTCCGCGCAGGAACTCGATGAGCTTCTCGAGTATCACTTGAGGTGCCGAAGAGAAGCCTTGAATACTCCAGAAACCGTGGGGACACCCTGAGGCGCTCTGCGCCTCTAAATCAGCTGCTCGGTGTGCTGAAGCTTGCTGGGTTCCCTAGCTTCCGAGTTGGGGCAAGAATTCGACCTTAAGGTCCCTGAGTCCCCGCTCCAACCCCTATACCATTGATTACTGGCTGTTCACACACCCATGCTGCGTTCATTGACTTGGCTTCGAAGCCCCTGCTAGCGTATCTGTGGCGTGACTTGGTGCTCGCTTCCCGAGGGCGGGCGTTCATCCTCTCCACGTTTCTTTAAGGGAATTGCATGACCGGGCCACATCTTGCTAGTTAACATTTTTTCCGGATCTTAGAATGGCGTATAACAAGACCAAACTCGTCGAAGCCGCGCAAAAGTACCTCAATCAAGGAAAAGTTCCTCAGGCCATCGGGGAATACCAAAGCATTTTGAAGTACGAGCCCCGCGACCAGATCACCCTTATGACCATCGGTGATCTTTACGTTCGCCAGGGCGACACTTTTCAGGCTCTCGAATATTTTGAGCGCCTGGCGCAAGTCTTCCTGAGCGACGGCTTTGTCACCAAAGCAATCGCCATTTACAAAAAAATTGCAAAGCTTGCTCCTGAAGAGACCAAGCCACTCGAAAAGCTTGCGGAACTATATGTCCAGCAAGGCGTAATGAGTGAAGCGCGGCCGCTTTATCTGCAACTCGCCGAAGTCCATCTGAAGGCCGGCCGCCAGTCGCAGGGCGTTGCGCTTCTGAAAAAACTTCTCGACGTCGAGCCTGACAATCTTCGGCTCCAGGTACGGCTAGCTGACCTGTACCACGCGATGGGCCAGGACAAAGATGCTGTTCAAGCGTATATAGCTGCTGCGGAACGTGTTTTAGGTCGCGGCGATCATGCCGAGTCGGAAAAGCTTGCTGATAAGGCTTTGAAACTTTCTTCCCGAGATCAACCTGCTTTGGCGATCAAGGCCCGCGCTCTCGCTGCTGCTGGCCGCCGCACGGAAGCCACTGAGCTGTTGGAAAAAATGCCGGGCTTGGAGTCTGGTGGAGAAGCCGCCATTCTTTTGATGGATCAATATCTGCGTGCCCAGGACTGGCCTCCGGCCGTAAAGCTTGCGGAAAAAGTGTTTGATAAGGACCCCAAACATCCTGATTTGATTGTTAAAGTCTGCACGGCCATGCTGGATGCCGGCCAAGCCGACCAGATTCTGCCGGTTATCGATCGTATCCGCATTCCGATGATTGACGCTGGCGATCAAGAACGTATCGGGCACCTACTTGTGGGCCTCTCCTCCAAGTTGCCAGGGAAATTGGAGCCGCTCGAATGGCTCGTGGATACCTACGCTCGAACCAGTGATTCTTTTCAGATGCCTGCGGCGCTGGCAAAATTGGGCGACGCGGCCGCGGCCGCCGGCGACTTCTCTCGCGCTCAACAAGTATACGAACAACTCCTCGCACGTGAGCCCGAAAATGAGTCGGTCCGCCGCCGGCTCGAAGCAGCACTACAAGGCAAGGTGGCGATCTTGGCTGAGCCTGCTCCAATTATAGTCGAGACACCGCAAGCGCCGGTGCCACCGGAGGTTTCTGCGCGACCGAAACAAACGTTATCCGACGTTCCGATCGTGGATGCAGATTTGGACGAAGATACGCAGCGGTTCATCAGCCAGTCGCTCACCGATGTGGACTTGTTCGCCAGCTATGGCCTCACGCAGAAGGCGATCAGCGTACTCGAAAGTGTGCTGGTGCGCGCGCCGCAGCATGCTGGCACGCTCGAAAAACTTCTTGATCTCCATCTCGGTGCTGGCGAGGACCGCAAAACTGCTGAGCTTGCCGGGCGCCTGGAAGAGATTTACCGTGAGAAGGGCGACACGAAGAATTCTGACCGCTTTTCCGAGCTTCGCCGGCGTTTCCAACGGGCCGCGGGCATGGACGAGGAGGTGGTAGCCGCTGAGCCTGTAGCCACCACATCGGTTCCTCCTGCGATTCCGTTGGCTGTTAAACCAGCCGAGGACCACGTCGCGCCTGAGCAATCCGTTCACGAAGTCGATCTTTCTGACGAGTGGTCCGCTCTCAGCGAAAGCATTGCCGCAACGGAGAGCAGGCCCCAGCAAGCTCCCGAGAAAGTTGCGGCTGACTCTGCAGCCCCTACAGAAAAAGAGCCGGAAAAGGTTCGCGAAAAAGCTCCGGAACCGGCGTACATCGCGCCGCAAGGGGTTCGTGCTCCGGCGCCCGCTGCGGAGTTTGAGTTGCCCATCGAGGCTCCAGCGCCCCCTGAAGAATCGAAAAGGCTCCGCGAGCCTCAGATTCCTGTTGAAGTCAGCGAGTCAGTTGCGCCCGCTCCGACCCAACCCATCACTGCAGCGCCCGGTCCAGAACCGGTCGTGGCCGCGCCGGTACCGGAAACGATGGCCAAGCCAACTCTTGAGCCCGTGAGCGATGAGGATTATGAACTCGAATTGCAACCGGCAGCCCAGGGAATAGAAAAACAAATTCCCGTTGCATCAGACCCGGCTACCGCGAAACACGCCAAGGGCCCCGCACAGGCTATGTCTTCCGAGCAGTTTCTATCGGATCTCGCATCCGAGTTCGATCATCTTGTGCTTACGCCACCGGAACAGGTGATTGCAAATAATGCTGCAGCGGCGCGAGATACCGCCGCCTCTCCCCCGGTTGCCAAGGCTCAGCCGCCTCTCGCGGCAAACACTGAGGCGGTGAATGCCCCTCTTGCAGACGGTTTTTCTGAGCCGCTCAGAGAGGTCTTCGAGGAATTTCGCGCTGAGTTGGGCGAGATGGGTGATGACGAAGATCTCGAAACTCACTACAACCTTGGGATTGCCTTCCGTGAAATGGGCTTGCTCGAGGAGGCGATCAGCGAATTTCAAAAAGTCGCCAAAGAAAACAACAAAGGCCGGGCCTTCCGCTATGCCATGCAGGTTTGCACCTTACTCGGGCTCTCCTTTATGGAGAAGGGACAGGCCAATATCGCTGCCGTTTGGTATGAGCGAGCGCTCCTGACCCCGGGTCTCGAATCCGAATCCATTCTCGCGTTACGCTACGACCTCGGCGTGGCCCAGGAGTCGGCCGGCGAGCATGCGGCTGCGCTCAAGAGTTTTTCGCAAGTGTATGCTATGAACATCGATTATCGCGACGTCGCGGACCGCATTGCCACCCTGGAAAAGAGTCGCTGAAACTGTTTCTTGTGCTACTCTCGCCTTAAGTGCGCTCCGGCTCGAATTCAGTGCACGACTGCTCTAGACCCCATGAACCGTGTCCTAAATGCGCTGCTCGTGCTGCTATGCTTTGAACTCGGCGTGCTCCTGCTGCTTCTGCCGTGGTCTGGCATCTGGGAGCACAACTACTTCTTGACTCATTTCCCTTCGCTGATTCCCATCCTCTTGCACCCTTCCTTTCGTGGGGCGGTCAGCGGCCTAGGCCTTCTCGATGTAGGCTTGGCCGCAGGAATGATTCGCCGGCGTCAGGCCCCGAGCGTTGCCACGCGCAGCTAAGCCGATTCTCTGCTATGTCACGGACCGGAGGAGCCTGCTCGTTCGACCCGGAAATCCCCAAGAGCATCCGCCAGCAAGCCCGCCAGAGAGTGACGAGGTGCTGAGGTTTCGGTCTCTTGGGCGCTTCATTCTGTCTTGTATTGCATCGGGGATGGATTGGATCCAAATCCGCGAGAAAGATGCCCCTGCAACTCTTCTCCACAGCGTAGCCGCTGGAGCAGCGAGTCCCCTTCCGATGCTGGCCACATCATCTTCTGCCACTAAAAATCCAGCCACGAACATTATTATCAATGATCGCCTTGATGTGGCCCTCGCAGCTCGCGCTGCCGGCGTTCATTTGGGAGAAACATCGATCCCTGTAGCACAAACCGTTGCCTGGCTGGGCCGGGCAACAAACGAGCACAAGGTGCCGAAACAGTTTCTCGTGGGCGTTTCGTGCCATTCGTTGGAAGCGGCGCTTGCAGCGCAACGCGATGGCGCAAGTTATATTTTTCTTGGGCCCGTCTTTCCGACGCCATCGAAGGCCGCCTTTGGCGCGCCTCAAGGACTCGAGCGTCTCGCGGAAGTTTGCCGCGCAGTCCAAATCCCGGTTCTTGCTATCGGCGGAATTACGCTCGAAAATGCTTGGCAATGTGTTTCTGCCGGTGCGCGCGGAATTGCAGCGATCCGGTTGTTTCAGGAAGCATCGAATGTGCGGAGAACCATTGCGAAACTGCGCAGCAGTTTCGCAACCCACGCCGGCTAACAGAAATGGAAGAACGGCATCGTTAGCACCGTATTCTCTTCTGCTCGCTTCATTCCCGGATCATTAGGCGGCGTAGAAACCTAATCTGCCCGGCGTGATAGACGTCGTGAAACGCAACGCCATAAATTGTCGCCAGCCACTTTTCCGCGCGTCCGGTTGCGAGCGCTCTCGTGACCGTAGATCGCAGCGCCCGGTGCTCCGCCTCGAGAAGATCGCGATCCGCGCGCCACGCCGTTTCCGTCAATTCCTTCGGGCGTTTGAAAAAATTGCTCCCCTTCAACACGAACGAGCGGCGCTTTGCACCCTCGATTCGTCGGCGCACCACATACTTCCAATACCCCGCATGGACTACTAATTCCCAGATGTTGTGGCGGTCCGGCGCAGGCCGCCAGGCCGCCTGCTTCGCTGAAATCCCGCGCAGTGACTGCTTCAGATTTGGACCGTGCCAGGTCCTCTTCTCATACGCTTCGTCGAGAAATCGCAGAATGAGTTTGTCGCTTTTCATCATCGCTCCGTCGCCCGATTGGATTAGCTCCAAGCTCGCAACGCGCCACGATTATCCTGAATTCCTCGTTGACCGGCAACCCGCCGACCTGCCCCCAAGGGTGGTTTGTAGTCCTTGCAGCGCTTGGTTTCGCGGACGATAACAGCTATCCCCGCAAAAATCCGTTTCCGGACTTTCCGGCGTGCCCGGTCCGCGGCAGGTACGCAGCAATCCTTACGAAGCCGTGCCACAGTCAGTGCAAGCCGCAGAACAACGTTTCCCACGTCACTGTGCATAGGGGCACGGGGCCGACGCGCAGGGTAGCCAAAAAGCTCCACTCCGGCGTTCTGCGCGAGTCGCCCCGGGGGCTTCCCGGAGATTTATTTTGGTTCCTGACAAAGGGAGAGTTGCGCGCGGGAGTGCCGTCCTGGTCGCGCTTGCCCGAGGCGCAGCGCTGGCAGATTGTGAGCTACCTCAAATCGTTGCGGCAATTTCCTCTTGCACCAACCACGGCGCCGCAAAAATAGCGGATGTTTGTTTCAGGCCCCCAGCCAGCGGCCTACGGGCTGCCACGCTTCGATGTGGTCGCAGATCACCTTTAACGTGGCCGTAATGGGTATTGCGAGCACCAATCCCATTCCACCCCACAGCCAGCCCCAAAATAAGAGTGCTACCGTGACAGCCAGGGCATTCAAGCGCACGCGTTTACCCACCAGCTGCGGAACCAGGACGTTCATCGCGATGATGTGGAAGAAGCTGAGCATGGCCACCATGCCCAGAAATGGCCCGAAGGTGCTCCAGTGCGTCATACCTATAACTATCGCGGGGATCCATGCCAGCACGGCTCCAAGATAGGGCACCAGATTCAGGACTCCGGAAACAACACCCGTCAAAAAAGGGTAGTCGATTCCAATCATCCAGAAAAACCCCCAGCTCACTAGCACAAGAATAAACGCTACGAACACATTGCCGACTACGAAACTGCGCAGCACGATGCCAACGCTATCGAGCGCCTCTTTCACGCGTGTGCGTTCCGAAGCAGGAAAGAGCTGCATGGTGGCGTGCCAGACGTCGCGCTTGGCGGCCAACATAAAAAAAAGGAGGAACGGTACGAACGTGACGCCCAGCAACAGAGTGTACAGGGATCCAAGACCGCGCAGTAACATGCCGCGCACCGCCGATTCGCTTTCGACTCGGACGGTATTGATGGGGGGGCGGGGCTGCTGCGGCGTAATTTCCGAGACGCTGCTCTCCACTTTCTCCACTCGCCGCTCGATCGCTTGGGTAGCTTCTTGAATCACCGCTCGATAGCGTGGCCAGTCACCCGCGAATCGTTCGGCACGGTCGATGAGCAAGTATCCAATGCCCGCCACAAGCGCCACGACAAAGACCACCACCAGCAGCGATCCGAACGCGCGCGAGATGCGTATACGCTCCATAACTTCGACCAGCGGATCCAGAAAATACGCCAGCATCATCGACAGGAGCAGCGTTATCACTACGCTGGCGGCGAAGTAACAAAAGGCGATCACGATTCCAGCGGCGATGATTCGCTGGCTGGGCGTTGAGGCGCGTATGCGAATGGTTTGCGTCATGCGACGTGCGGATGTTTTCTTCTCTAGCCCACGATATCACAGCCTTGTAACGGGATGGTCTGGCGGGTAATGCAGTGTTCGTGAAAGCAACCTGTCCGGCGAAGGGTAGTACCGCAGTAACCGAAGATGATGGCGCGAGAATCATGATACGAGGCCGACTGAGCGGCGTCTAGTGCCGGTTTATTCTTTGGCTATTCTCTCGCGGCCGCGAACCGCCAAGCCAAACGCATGTGCTAGACTCATAAAGTCATCCCAGTCAGTGCATCCGCTGCGATAGCCTCGCACCGGCGCAATCTTTTTCAGCAGCCTTTTCGCACGCACTGGTTTCTCATATCGACGCTATTTTTATGGGTAAAGAACTTTTTGGTACCGACGGTATCCGCGGCATTCCTGGCGAATACCCTCTCGACGATGCAACGCTGTACTGGTGCGGCCACGCGCTGGGAACATATTTGCGTCGCGAGGTGCGCGAGCCGCACGTGTTGATCGGAATGGACACGCGCGAATCGGGATCGCATATCGCCGGACAGATCGCCAGCGGCCTCGCAGCCGGCGGAGTGACTCCGGCTTTCGCCGGAATCATCACCACGCCAGGCGTGGCGTGCCTGGTCCGCCAGAAACAATATCAAGCCGGTGTGGTGATCTCGGCTTCACATAATCCCTATTACGATAATGGCGTGAAGCTTTTTTCGGGGGCAGGGATGAAATTCCGCGATGCCATCGAAGAACAGCTGGAAGCGGATATTTTGCAAAACAAGAATGGTTCGACTCCTGGACCTGCTGCGTCGTTGCGAGCTGACGAGTCCTTCGATGCCGATTACGTCGCGTTTCTTCGCACCCGGGTTCTCCCCGACGCAAACCTTGCCGGCATGAAGATCGTGCTCGATTGCGCCAACGGCGCGGCGAGCCGTTTGGGTCCGGAGGTGTTTGCGTCGCTTGGCGCCGATGTGACGGCCATTTGCAATCAGCCGGACGGCAAAAATATCAACGCGGGCTGCGGCTCGCTGCACATGGAAGGTTTGCAGGAGCGCGTGCTGGCCGACGGCGCGACTCTGGGCGTTGCGTTTGATGGCGATGCCGACCGCGCACTATTCGTCAGTTCGTCGGGCCGTCTGATTAACGGCGACGGCGTGTTGCTCGCCGCAGCGCGTTATCTGGCATCGGCCGGAAAGCTCAAAGGCAACCGCGTTATTTCGACGACGATGTCCAATCTCGGACTGGAACGCGTCCTCGCGTCCGAGGGCATTACGCTCGTGCGCGTTCCCGTCGGCGACCGTTACGTGCTGGAGGAGATGCTGCGCAGCGGCGCGGTCGTGGGGGGCGAACAGTCCGGGCACATCATTTTTCTCGAAGACGCACCAGCAGGTGATGGTTTGGTGACCGCGCTGAAAATCGCCTCGCTCGTTTCGTTGAGAGGCTCGCTCGACAATCTCGTTGCGGGACAAAGGGATTTTCCGCAGACCATCGTCAATGTAAAGGTGCGCAGCAAGCCGCCACTCGAATCGCTCGCGGACGTTTCCCGGGTTCTCGCGGATGCCAATGCCGCGCTCGGCGCCAACGGTCGAATCGTTTTGCGTTACTCCGGTACCGAGCCTCTGGTACGGGTGATGGTTGAGGCCGAACACTCCGCAGACGTGCAGCGCTGGAGCCAGTCCATCGCTGGCGCTGTCCGCTCGGCTATCGGCGCCTAGAACGTTTCTCTCGAAGACCCCCAACGCATTATCTTAAGTTTCTGGGTTTTTTTCTGAAGAGCTTTAGGCGTGCTGCAAGCTCGCGAGTCACTTGTGTCCCGCGCCGCATGAACTCAACCAGGCTATCGGAGTCAGGGGCTGGGGGCGACGTTGCCGGTGCTGGCGGGGCCTGCAATATGGCGATTACCCAGATCACCAGTGCTGCGTGAAACGATGTAAACCGAATGACGGCCCAGGAGCGGAAATAAGAATCCAACCACTGACGCGAAATTGAATTATTCAGTATTTGAACGACTGAATAAGAGAGCAATCCAAATGCGATGAGACGTTGCGTACCTGGCAGGGGGACTTGGTAACGCGCGCTCATGGCGAGAACCACAACGAGCACAACCACAGCTGTAAGCTCGAAGTTGCGCTCCAAACCGAGAATTAATGCCGGGAGACCGTAAGATTTGGCTACAGCCTCAAACGTCGCTCGTAAAAGTAGGGTTACAACAATGCCGCCCAGCACCCACTTGAGCACAATTCTAAATCCTAGATAGGGGCGTGCAGTGTTCCATGCGAGTTCGCCAATCGTTGCGGCCCGCGCAGCCAAAACTATACTCTGGGTGGTCCAAAAAGAGAAAAAGTACAACCGTGAACTGTATCCCGCACTGTGGTATGCCCAAACCAAAAAGACATCGCGAGCGGTTAAGATAATCAAATAGCTTGTAAAGACGGGAAGTCGAAGGTGCAGACGACGCCAAACTGTCAGCGCCCAAACCAGGATTTGCAGGAAGAGCCCTGAGTACCACAGGACGAGTTGAGTCGACATGGAAAGCTTACGCGACGCGGATCATATCATTCTCGAGCCATGAATCTTAAAAGGGCTCGGAATGATGGACCACAACCGCGTAGGGATTGACAACTAAGGTCGATTAGGGCTTGGCTGCTGTCGTATTTAGATCTGACTGCAGTACAGGAAGACCATACTCGTGGGCGATTAGGTTGAGAGCCTCGTCGGCCACTTGAGCTAAAAGCCGGACTTGTTGCGTCAACGCCGCGATTTGGACCGACGGGACGAAACCCAACCGGGTTCGGATGCGAGCGACGCGATAGGCAAGCCCAAATCTGATGCCAAGCCACAGGCGCTCACCTTCTCCTTGGAGCGTGAGGTCAGGCAGGAATTTTGCGGCGTGATTGAGGAGCTGCTCTACTCGAATGAAATCATCGCGCAGAGCACCGAGGTAGCCAAGGGCCAGCTCGCGGCGTTCGGAATCGATGCTCTGAAGTAATGCATCGTATTCGCCGAGGCGGTGCTCCACTTCCTCGAATTCTCGATGATGTACAGGGAGGAATTCGGCGATGGTTACTGAGGCACTATCTGTCAGTCCGGGTTTTGCCTTCTGGAAGAAGAATCTCAGCGAGAGTAGTAGCAACGTGAGGCTGATCAAAGCATAAAAAATTAGTTCTCCCATGTCTTCCTCCCGAGCATGGCCATAAGCGGCGAAGGCTTGCGACCCATAATCTAGGACTGCGGTCAACGGGCCGCACCGACTACCGGGTAGCAGCCTGAGCATATCATAGGATTACGTAATTAACAGCTAACCCTTACAATATGCTCAGGCCGGATGTTGTTGTCGATAGGCGTCGATTTCTTTCAACAACTATGTTTGACTGATTTGCGTTGGCCAAGGAGGAGGAGGAGCGCTGCCGTCGGTAACTAGAACGGAGTTGAATGTTGGCCAAGGAGGAGGAGGAGCGCTGCCATCGGCAACTAGAACGGAGTTGAATGTTGGCCAAGGAGGAGGAGGAGCGCTGCCATCGGCAACTAGAACAGAGTTGAGCGGTGGCCAAGGAGGGGGAGGAGCGCTGCCATCAGCTTGGAGCTGCGAGCTAACTTGTTGGGAGTTGCGAATCGCAGAAGGCTGATTTCCACATATGGCCTGCACTAACGTTGCGGCCACAGTGAGTGAACTCACGGCTAAGACAACCAGTGGGAGGGTTCTTTTCACTGTAAGTTCTCCTATCGTTAATATACGAGGCGGGAATTACCCCGATTCGCTACATACAAGATGCTTGAAAAGTGGGGTTCGCGCATGTCTTTTTTTTTGATCGATAAAAAAGGACTGGGATGCTCGGAACCGAACCATGCCATGGCGGGTAGCTAAGGCATGTCTCTTGCCCTCTTAGCCGCACCAGGTTCAAGATAGGCGAGTGCCCACTGCGTAGTTGCCGTGGGTACGCTCGGATGTGAAACTGCGGTAAAAGGAGGATTATCGTGGCCAAATCGATAGATAAATCTTTCGCTACGCCTAAATCCACCGACAAATCACCGACCGCGAAATCATCTTATAAGAGCAGCGTGCCGGAAAGTGCTGAGGCCCGTCCGACACGTGAAGAAATTGAAGCGTGCGCCTATCAAATCTACGTAGAGAGTGGCAAGGTCCAAGGTAGGGAATTAGATAATTGGCTCAAGGCAGAGCGTGATTTGCGCGAGAAGTACTCGAAGGCTGTCCCCATCATGAAGGCTAGGACAGCTTGAATTCTCCGCACTAATTCTAGCGCCACCGGACTCGAGTGAGGCGCCGTTCGAAGGCGAGCAACCCCCTGCAGGAGGTCGTGGAGGTGTGACTCAGAACGCATCGGGGCATTAGGTCGCAGTTTTTGTCCGCGAGCTTGATCTCACCAGTGAGTGGCAAGCCCCGCGCTTTGGGTGGTTGACCACTGTTTCGTTGCACGTGTTGAACGGTATGCTTAACAGCTTCTCCCAAAGAATGTAGAGTCTAGGGGAGGAACTGTGAGAAACCGTAGAGTAGAAACGCCAGAGGAAGCAACCGCAAACGCTCCACCCTGTGTAAGTCAAGCGTAATAAGGGTTTTACCTGGAATGTGCCTGGCGCTTAGTTGGCTGGCACGCGGCGTGCTCTGAGTCTAGGCAGAGTGGTTTTTATTTCCCGGGGTGGCCATATCCTCACTCGACAGGATATTGGCTCTGTGGGGAAAGTGCTGAACCCGAGAGGGGCCTAAGGGCCCCTCTTTTTTGTGTCTGTCGTTTCTGCTTGCGGAATTTTATAAGAGCTCGCCAGTGCATGTCGCCATGCCGCCGGTCACTCGCAACATGGCAAGCAAGAGTTTCGATAGTTGGTGGGTCGATTGCAAAACATAATGCGTGTTCAGGCAGGTTGCAGATCTCCGGCGGGAAGTTATAAAGTCGGCTCAACGTTTGAGGGAACCATTCCGTTTTGTGCGAGCTGTTCCTCGGAGAGCAGCAGCTGCGGAATGGTGGCCGAGCCGAGTCGAAGAATATCTTCGAGGGCGCCGCGCACCACAGCAAGCTTAAAGTCAATGCCCAGGTGTTCGAGGAGCTCGAGTAATCCTTGCGCACCCTCTACAGCTAATGGCCGTGTCGCCCGGCCAATTCCTTCCAGGCGATGGAAACTTACGAGATAAACGGAGTTGAGTCCAGCACCATGGCGCGCGATGTAGAGGAACCCGCTCTGCTTCCTAATTGCAACGTCGTTGCCAGGGTCTGAAGCACTTGGTACAGGTATGGCTGCCATGGCGCGGGCCTCCTAGCTGCACCCGGAGGTGCTACCGCAATTTTCGCATTTATAGCACGCACCATTGGGGCTCATGAGCATGCCGCACTCCGAGCAGGCTGGCGCGCCTTCGTGCATGTCACGCGGCTGGTTGGTTGGAGATTCGGGGAGACGTGAGGGCTGGGCGGCCTCCAGTGTCGAGGGCATTAACGTGGTCGTGGGTGAAGCAAGCAAATCTCCCGCGGGAATGTTGCTCAGCTTCAAGTAGTCCGCAGAGATGAATTTCCCACCGAGCCAGCGAGCAATGTAATCGAGCACCGAGCTCGCGAAGCGGATGTCGGGATTTTGCGTGATCCCGGAAGGCTCGAAGCGCGTGTTGATCAGTTTGTCGACCAAGGCTTTCAGGGGCACGCCGTGCTGCAAGCCGATGGAAAGAGAAAGCGCGAGGCCATCCATCACGCCGGAAAGCGTGGAGCCTTCCTTGGCCATTTTGATAAATACTTCGCCGGGTCGGCCATCATCGTACTTGCCGACGGTGAGATATCCTTCGTGGCCAGCAACGGAGAATTTGTGGGTGATGGATCGCCGCTCGGGCGGCATTTTCTCACGCTGGGCGCGAGCAAAAAGCTCGCGCTGCTCGCCTACGGCGATGGGGGTCGCTGTGCGAACAATCTCTTTGGACTCTTTTGAATCCACTTTTTTCGCCCCAGCTGCCGAGAGAGGCTGAGAACATTTACTGTTGTCGCGGTAGATGGCCACGGCCTTAAGTCCCAGTTTCCATGACTCGATATAGGCCTGCATGATGTCTTCGACGGTAGATTCCTCGGGCATATTAATGGTCTTGCTGATCGCGCCGGAAAGAAAGGGCTGAGCCGCCGCCATCATATGCAGATGGCCGCGCCAGGAAATCGAGCGGCCGTGCGCAGTGGCCAGCGAGCAATCAAAGACCGGCAGATGCTCAGGCTTTAGTCCGGGCGCGCCTTCGATCGTGCCATTCTGATCGATGTGATGAACGATTTGCGATGCGGCCTCGGGAGAGTAACCCAGGCGCATAAGCGCTTGAGGAACGGTGTTGTTGACGATTTTGATGTGGCCGCCGCCGACCAGCTTTTTGTGTTTCACGAGCGCGAGGTCCGGCTCGATGCCGGTCGTGTCGCAATCCATCATGAAGCCAATTGTGCCGGTGGGCGCGAGCACCGTGACTTGGGAATTCTTGAAGCCATGCTGCTCGCCGAGAGCAAGGGCATCATCCCAGGCTTGCTGCGCGGCCTTGAAAAGCGCAGGCTGGACGTTATCCGGCTTAATGGGACGCAGTGAGTTGCGGTGCATGCGGATCACGTCAATCATGGGGTCGCGATTGACTGCGAAGCCCGGGAATGGCCCTAGACGCTCAGCGATGCGTGCCGATTGGGCGTAAGCTTCGCCGCACATCAGCGCGGTGATGGCGCCGGCCATATCGCGTCCACCTTCCGAATCGTACGGAACAGCGAGCGACATCAGCAGAGCGCCGAGATTGGCATAACCCAAACCGAGTGGACGGAAGTTGTGCGAGTTCTCGGCAATCCTGGGAGTCGGATAGCTGGCGTTGTCCACGAGAATTTCCTGTGCGGTAATGGTGACGTCCACGGCATGGCGGAAGGCTGGCACGTCAAATTGGCCGTTAGCGCCGAGAAATTTCATCAGGTTCAGCGAGGCCAGATTGCAAGCCGTATTATCAAGGAACATGTATTCGCTGCAAGGATTCGACGCGTTGATGCGCGCCGTGTTCTTGCAGGTGTGCCAGCGATTGATAGTGGTGTCGTACTGCATGCCGGGATCGCCGCAATGCCACGCGGAATCAGCCATGCGGTGGAGAAAATCGCGCGCTCGGAATTTTTCGTTGGGCTGGCCATCGGTAATGTTGCGCGTCCACCAGTCTCTATCATCTTCGACGGCTTGCATGTATTCGTCGGTGACACGCACGGAATGATTGGCGTTTTGAAAAAAGACGGAACTATACGCTTCGCCGTCAATCGAGGAATTGTAACCCTGCTCGATGAGCACATGGGCTTTGCGCTCTTCCTTCATTTTTGAGTCAATAAACTCGGCGATGTCCGGATGATCCACGTTGAGGATCACCATCTTGGCAGCGCGGCGCGTTTTGCCGCCGCTCTTGATGACACCGGCAAAGGCATCGAAGCCCTTCATGAAACTCACCGGGCCTGAGGCGATTCCTCCGCCGGAAAGCGTTTCACGGCTGCCACGCAGAGACGAAAAATTCGTCCCGGTGCCCGACCCCCACTTGAAAAGCATGCCTTCGGTCTTAGCGAGGTTCATAATCGAATCCATGCTGTCTTCGACCGAATTGATGAAGCATGCGGAGCATTGTGGCTTGGGCTGCACGCCAACGTTGAACCATACTGGGGAGTTGAAGGCCATCTTCTGTTCCACGAGCAAGTGGGACAACTCATCGCGGAAGGCGTCGCGCGAATCGGTCGATGCAAAGTACCCGCCCTCTTCACCCCATCGAACAATAGTGTTGACTACGCGGCCAATCAGTTGGGCCACCGATGTTTCCCGCTCGTGAGTGTTGGGCTTACCGTGGAAATATTTGCTGGCCACAATGTTGGTGGCGGTCTGAGACCAGGTCTTGGGCACCTCGACGTTTTCCTGGCGAAAAATTGTCTGACCTTTTTCGTTGCCGATGAGCGCGGTGCGGCGCTCCCATTCCACGGCGTCAAATGGCGAAGTCTGTCCGTCCGTGAATAGTCGCTTGAAGGTAAGTCCAGTTTGAGTGCGAGTTCCTGCGGATGGGTTAGCGGTTGACACAGCAATCCTCTGATCTTCTGAAGAATTCCCGCCCAACGCCGTCTTGACTGTGGCCATTTGCCCTCCGAGCATTGGGGTATCCGCTGGGGGATACCCTACTACTTTACTCCGACGCGAGGCTGCGTGGGAGGCGTCGCGTTCATTTCGCAGAACGGCAACTCGAAGGGGAGAAACGCGAGTACCAAATCAAAAAAAGAAAGAATCACAGTGTGCGGAGTGACCTGAGAAAATCCAGCGATCAGATCATCGAGCGTCCCGCCCGTTGCTCAAACTTTTCGATTTGAACCGGTGAGGCTTCACATGGCACCTGCGTCGGCTTTTTCGTCTCCGCTAGGGCCGTGCGGCGCGACCACGTCTCCCCTAATCTGGAAACGCAGTATCTGCGCGTGCTGAAAACTTGTCAAGAAAAATTGTAGATGGATACACAAAATGTTTGGTACGTGGTGTCCAAACGGTCTACCTGTAGTGGTTGTGTTTCAGGAGGGTACAAGACGAGGAGCTTACATTTGCACAGTATTTCCACAACGCCCCCCCCCTCATTTCTCCAAATCGCTGCGACTCTTGATTCGACTCGAACCCAGGAATCGCCATGAACCCAGCTTCGAGTCGTTGCCTGCCATCCTTGTTCCCAAGGTAATGACAGCAATGCCGATTTTCTCTACAATCGGCAAGCCACATGGCGGTCAATCCCTACTCCCTCGAGATTGAAGCGCCCGATCTCGGCGCAGATGTCAAAGTCGTAGCCCTTGAGCTGATTGAGACGATCAATCGCGAGCCGGTGCGCGGACCCGATGCTGCGCGCATCTGGGCGGCGGCTGTCGAAGCAATCGCCGCCACCGAGCCATGGGTGCTTGACTTCTTCAGCCACCTCGATCGGGTGCGTGAATTTTGCCATCTAAAGGGCATCGCATGTCGTGAAGCTGCCGAACGTCATTGCGTCATTCCGCAGCCCGACACCGAACAGCTCGTCGAGATTTTTCAGCGCTTCGAGGCAGAAACTTTTGGTATGCGCGCGGGCGGCCTTCTCGAACCTGGGGGAATGGGGGCCGATACGGAACTCGAAATCGACCTTTCTCATCGTGGCGTGGACGCCTACCACCCTGCCTTCCCACGATATTTCTTCTGTGCCGTCACTGATTTTGAAAACGGCTTCCTTACCCTACTCAGTAATCCTTTGAGCGCAAACGAAGTAACCCGCCGCGTCAAGCCCGCTGTCGCAACCTTGCAAGTCTCGGTGGCCCTCCCGCAGTAATCGATTGAGCGTGCGTCGCGTGCTGCCGAAACGAAGTGAGATGGCCACCCATCGTCTCATCGTGCGCGAAACTGCCGTCATCGAGCAGGGTGGATTGAACCGGTAGCGGCTATCCTCCCCATTCCAGCGGAACCAAAAACTAACATCGGTTGTGGAAAGGTCGCCTATACCCCGTCAACCAGAAACAGCTCGAGGTAACGCCTTCGTTGACGCACCCCGCGATTGGCTGCTAGATTGCTTCAATCCTTTCTGCGGAGTCACAAACCCTGAGAGCTTACCCAAAAATCTGGTTGGTTTGGACGACGCTGGCGGTGTTTTTAGGCGCCGGTTGCAGCCCGGTACGTACTACAAGAGTCGTCCCCAAGGCACAACTCAAGGCGGCACTGGAAGCTTCTCCCGCCCAGCTCACCAACGAATACAACGAAATCGCGCGCGGAGTGCGCAGCGTCAGAGCTACGATCGAACTTGCCCCCACCGCAGGCAGCTCATACAGCGGCGTAATTCAGGAGTATCACAACGTCAAGGGCTTTCTGCTGGCCAGGCGTCCCGGGTGGGTGCGCATGATTGGCCAGGCCCCCATTGTTGCTAAAAACATTTTTGATATGGTGAGCGACGGTCAAACATTCCGCATCTACATCCCATCGAAGCAGAAATTCATCGTCGGCCCAACCGGTCTCGAGCGTCCGGCAAAAACTCCGCTCGAAAATTTGCGTCCGCAGCACTTGCTCGACGCAATTTTCTGGCCGGAGATTCCCCCAGACTCTCCACCTCTTTTCGAAGAATTTAGCGGCGACACCGGCAATTATTACGTCTTGACTGTTTTAAGGGTCTCCCAGCCCGCGGAAATTGCTCGCAAAATCTGGTTTGATCGCACGAATCTTCAAATCGCGCGCCTGCAAACGTATGGACGGGCTGGCCGCCTGACCGCGGATGTTCATTATTCAGATTGGCAAACCAGAAGCGATTCTCCGGCAGTGCCTTCACCCGCGCTGCCCTATCCGCGGCACATCACTCTTGTGCGACCCCACGATGATTATCGCTTGGAGATTCGCATCACCAAGCTCACCCTCAATGAAGATCTCTCCGAGGCGCAATTCAAGCTCGACCAGCCGCCAGGAACCGAGCTGGTGACGCTGGAGCCCAGCAAGCCGGGAACGCCGCAATCACCCGAATCCGACGACGAACAAAATGAGCAAGGGAACCCTCTGTGATCGGCCACATGGTTGTTCGCAACGTTCTCCATCGTCCGATGCGCACGGCCATTAGTGTCCTTGCGGTGGCTGTGGAAGTTACCCTCGTGGTGATTATTGTGGGTCTAACGAGCGGCATTCTGCGTGAAACGGCTAAACGCATCGAAGGCATCGGCGCCGATGTGATGTTGCAGCCGCCGTCGGCTTCGGTTTTCCTGGCCTTCAGCGGCGCGCCGATGCCCATCAAGATTCGCGATAAGATTCTGGAGATGAAGTACGTTCGGTCCGTTGCCCCGGTGCTCTTGCAATTTAGTTCCTCGGGCGGCGTGGATATTATTTATGGGATTGACCCAGATTCATTTCGCGAGGTTTCGGGTGGCTTTACGTTTCTCAAGGGCCACGACCTCCAGGGTCCTGACGATATTTTGGTGGACGACTGGGCTGCCAAAGCGAAGAACGCTGTCGTCGACGGCAAACTGCGCCTGCTCGAACGCGATTGGCACGTTGCTGGAATCGTCGAGCACGGCAAAGGTGCACGCTTATTCGTGCCCTTGTCCACGTTGCAGGAACTTTCTGGCGCGCGGGACAAGGCTTCGGTCTTTTTCATCAAGTGCACTCGTCCCGAGCACACCCCCGAGGTAATGGATGAGATTCGCCAGGTTTTTCCCCGTTATGAAATACGTCCGCTCAAGGATTTACTCTCGCTGATGACATCGACGAACCTTCCGGGCCTCGAGCCCTTCGTTGATTCCATGATCGCATTGGCTGTAGCCATCGGATTCCTGGTCATATTTTTGTCGATGTATACGACAGTTATCGAACGCACCCGTGATATCGGTGTCTTAAAGTCCTTGGGCGCAGGCAAAAAATACATTATTCGTGCCCTGCTCGCGGAAACAACGCTGATCTGCGTTCTCGGGGTCATCGCCGGCATCGCCCTGAGCTACGCCACGCGCGCCGTGCTCCTCCATAAGTTTCCCACCCTGTCCATCTTGATGACTACCGAGTGGCTCGTCAAAAGCGCGTTGATTGCCATCGCCGGCGGTCTGGTGGGAGCCTCCTATCCCGCTTGGATCGCTAGCCGCAAAGACCCCATCGAAGCCCTGGCCTACGACTAATACCCCGGTTCGCTACCTAGAAGGCGCGCCGCTTAAGTCACTTGGTCGCCGCGCTGATCATCACTTTAGGACGCATCCACCCGGCCTGCAGGCAATCGCGACAGAAGGCTGTGTTTGCAGTACCGCGTCTTCCTCCTTTGGCTCTTGGCCGCATTGCGGTGCCCGTAGTAGCTTTGGCGGCCAACTTGGCGGCAGCGCGTCGGGAGGTACCGACACTGTTGGCTAGTGACGCCAGTCCTCTCACCGACCGCACCTGGATGGGGAATTTCGCCTTCTCGGCAGGGCACTGAAAACCCACAGCTTACCTGTGGCGCTTCGCCTCCTCTCCATGGGCCGCGCACGTGCACCAACAACCATGTCCCCAGCGGGACGTCGCCATTCACGGGCAGCGCCGTGCACGCCACTCGCCAGTGGGGCGCTCAATTTGCTTCTCGGTCGCAAAAAATGTTCCACGTGAAACAGTTCGCGCTCCGCCGCAGGGCTAGGCAGAAATGGCAATCGCGGCTACAATGATTTGGCCTGCAGCAGCATCCGTCCACGCAGGGGAATCAGATGTGGACCCAATTTTAAAAACTGAGAATCTTTGGAAGCTGTACCGCGCTGGAAAAGTTGACGTTCCGGCGCTGCGAGGCGTGAATTTCTCCGTCTTGCCGGGCGAGTCGGTCGCCGTAATGGGGCCATCGGGCTGCGGGAAGTCTACGCTGCTTTACGTGATCGGCGGTCTGGCGCAGGCCAGCCGCGGGCGCGTCCTGGTGGACGGCAACGACCTGGCGGTAATGGGCGACGCGGAGCGTACCAAGCTGCGTCGCCACAAAATTGGCTTTGTCTTCCAGCGTTTCAATTTGCTTCCGACACTGAGCGCCCGCGGAAACATTGCCATCGCGCAGCACATTCATGGGAACGGCTTCGATCCGCACCGCTTCGAGGTGGTGACCACGATGCTCGGATTGGGCGAACGGCTGCGGCACCGCCCGGCGGAGCTTTCCGGTGGAGAGCAGCAGCGCGTAGCCATCGCTCGGGCAATCATCAATGAGCCCAAAATTCTGCTGGCTGACGAGCCCACGGGAAACTTGGACACGAAGAATTCCGAAATTGTTCTGGAAATGCTGCGTAAGCTAAACAAAGAGTTAAATCAAACTATAGTTATGATCACTCACAATCCGGAAGCTGCGGTTTTCTTCGATCGCATCGTGCACATGCGCGACGGCGTGATCGTCGACGGCGCGACGGCCGACTGAGATGCGCACAGCCGGACGCATTTTGTATCGCACCATCTGCTGGTCGTACGAACGCGGCACTTGGCCATACGACATCGCCGTGGCTGCGATCCTGGCATTTGTGCTGCTCACTCCGCGGCACTGGTTTCACGATTCACCGCAGCTTGGGCCGCCCTCCTCGAAAGACACCGTGGAGTTGCTGGACGAAGACCGGGCAACCTCCACAAAAACGTATCGCGTGGACGCGCGCCTGCTTGCCTCGCCAATTCGCACACCGGAGCTCGAACACGATTTGCACGACGCAGTGCGAAAAAATATTCCTGAATATCAGGGGCGCACATTCACGATTCTGCGTGTGGATCCGATCCGCGATGAACTCGGCACAGTGATTGCGTACGAGATTCGGATCCGACCGTGAACCCCAGGATCCGGCGTTTTGCGGCGTCGGATTTTAAATGCGTCGCGAATCGACGAAACGATTAAGTGGCCGGGGGCATCAAATCACCTGTAGCGAGGTTGGTGCCGGTGAGTTGCGGTGTTCCTGATTTCATGTCTTAACGTAGGGGCCTGACGTTTGCATACTGAGGAAGCAAAGCTAACTTTATCGCCGAGATGGGTAAGCTCGCGTTTGGTTTTACCCACGATGCTTTTGTGTGCATTCTCCTTGGGAGCGAGCTTCTTAGACATGAATTTCGAAGGCGTGAGTCTTGCGCGAGCCGCGCCCCCCCAGGTTCCCGCGCGCTGGACTCTGGATACTGCACTTAAGCAACTGGACGCTTCTGCAGGAAATTTTCGCAGCCTCTCAGCCGATCTCGAACGCACCAAAGTCACGGTGGTCGTAAACGATAAGTCCACCGAGTCCGGGCAGATTATTGTTCGGCGCGACGACAAGATGCGTATCGAAATGACCAAGCCCGATCCGCGTACGATCCTGCGCTCTGGAAATTCGCTCTTCATTTACAACCCCAAAATCAATCAGGTGGATGAGTACGACCTGAAGAAATACAAAACCATGGTTGACCAGTATTTGTTGCTAGGCTTTGGCACGCCAGGCTCGAGTCTGAAGAAAAATTATCAGGTCACGCTGCAGGGTGAAGAGCTGCTCGATAATCGTAAGGTTCTGGCTTTCCAGTTAATCCCTAAGTCCGAGGAGGCGCGCAACCAGATCTCAAAAATCACAATGTGGATGGACGAATCCAATTGGCTCCCCGTGCAGCAGAACTTTTTTGAAAGCGACGGGGATTACTTCATCATTCATTACAGCAACATCGTCCGCAACCCGAAGCTCTCCGACAACGACTTCAAGCCGCGCTGGCCCAAAGGTGTCGTAAAATCCAAGCCGCGCGCTTAGATTGAAACATTAACTATGAAGACATCCGCACGCTGGCCGGCTCTTCCCCTCGCGGAATGGAAAGATACGTACGCCACGCTGCACATGTGGACGCAGATCGTCGGGAAAGTGCGGTTAGCTCTTAGCCCCCCAATAAACCACTGGTGGGGCACGGCTTTGTACGTCACGGCGCGCGGCTTGACGACCTCAGCGATACCCTACGAGAAAGGAATTTTCGAAGTACACTTCGATTTCATTTCCCACATTTTGGTTATCGAGACGAGCCTGGGCGAAAGCCGAACGTTGCGGCTCATCCCCCGCACCGTCGCCAACTTCTATGCGGAGTTCATGGACGCCCTGCACTCGCTCGGCATCAACGTGAAAGTGTGGCCGGTGGCCGTGGAAGTGCCGCGGCCTGTTCGTTTCGACCTAGATGAGAGTCATTCCTCTTACGACAGCGAGTATGCGCATCGTTTCTGGCGGATTCTCGCCAGTATTCATCCAATTTTTCAGGAGTTTCGGGCAAGATTCATCGGCAAGGCAAGCCCTGTTCATTTCTTCTGGGGAAGTTTCGATCTGGCGGCAACCCGCTTCTCCGGCCGAGTCGCGCCGCAGCGGCCCGACGCCGATATCATTACCAAAGAGGGTTACTCGCACGAAAACATCAGTGCGGGATTTTGGCCCGGCGACGGAGACGTCATCAAGGACGCGGCATTCTATGCCTACGCGGCCCCCGAGCCGCGAGGATTTAAGGACCAAACGGTGCGCCCCGGGAAAGCGTTCTATAGCGCCGTAAAAAATGAATTTTTCTTGATGTACGACGATGTTCGCTTGGCGGAGTCTCCTGAGCAGACATTGCTGGATTTCTGCCAGAGCACCTATGAAGCTGGTGCCATTCTCGGAAATTGGGATCGACAAAACCTGGAAAGGCCCTAGCTGTTGCGCTTCGCTCTGTGACCCCGCGCAATTCCCCGACGCAGCCGAATCAAGTTGCTTTCATTCAACGGCACGGGTGAGAATTTAGCACCCAACACGATATGCCGGTCATTAATCTGAACCGAATAAAAAATGTAGGACGTGCCTGGTGAAATGTGGCTGTTGCCATCCTGCCGCTCGAATGGCCCACTGCCCTCAAAAATCTTAACCTCATGAATGGCGTCGAAGAGACTGCCGCACGTGTATGCCCGTCACGGCCAGCAGCAACAGAGAGAAGAGCACAACCAGCTGCCAAGCGCCCGTCGAATAGAGAATAAGGCCACGCATTTTTAGAAACCGCGCTCAACTCGTTGTTCCCTCGCGAGAACCTGATTGTTTTGGGCTGTTTGGAACCGACGCTTAGCTGGCGGCCCGGGAGTTCGCCCTAGCGCCCGTCGTTACGTCTAGGACTGTTCGCTTCGACGCGACCGTGTGCTGACGCTCGTTGTCGAGAAGGGCTTTCTTGCGTGCGAGGCCCCAGCGGTAGCCGGCGAGGTTTCCGTCTTGGCGCACGACGCGATGGCAGGGCACCACGATGGAAACGGGGTTGGTGGCGCAGGCGCGGGCAACGGCTCGCGTTGCTTTCGGCTGGCCCAGTGAGTTTGCGATTTGCCTGTACGTTTTGGTGGAGCCGTACGGAATAGCGCGGAGTGCATCCCAGACGCGTTTTTGAAATGCGGTTGCCTGCACGTCGAGAGGGAGATTTACTGCCGAATGAATAGTTTTGAGTGGGCCGCAGTCGAGCTGCTGCAGGATCTCGCTAACCCATTTCCCTAAGCCATTCGCGTCGCGATGAACTTGCGCGAGGGGATATTCTGCGCGAAGAGCTGCTGCGAGAGGTGCATCGGCTTCGCCCAGATAGACGGCCGAGATGCCGCGCTCGGTGGCCCCGACGAGCATGCGCCCGAGCGGCGACGAGACCACGGTGTAAGCAATGGTCATCCCAGTTCCACCGCGGCGATAGGTGGCTGGGGTCATTCCCAATTGGGCATCAGACCGCTCATAGAGCCTGCTCGACGAGCCATATCCTGCTTGATAGAGGGAAGTTGTCACGTCGTCTCCTTTGCGAAGTTGTTGTTTCAAGCGGCGCAAGCGCAAGGCATCGGCAAATTGCCGCGGGGTAATTCCCATCACGCGACGAAATACGCGCTGGGTATGTTGTGCAGTCATGCCTGCGACCTTTGCGAGCGCCGCCAGGCGCACCGGTGCGTTGTCATGCAGTGCGGCATTCTGCTCGATGTAGCGCGTCATTTTCGCGACGATCGCGGCGCGGCTGGCATCACGCGGTCGGCAACGCCGACAGGCGCGAAAGCCCTTGCGCTCCGCTGCATCCGCGTCGGGCATGAATTCAACATTCTTGCGGTTGGGACGGCGCGCCGGACAAGATGGGCGGCAATAGATTCCGGTTGAGTGTACTGCCACCACGAAGGCCGTGTCGTACCGCGAGTCGCGAGATGCAAATGCTCGCCAGCAGACCGCTGTTGCCGGAAGGGCTGCGTTTCGATTTGTCGTTACGTTTGGCATGCTGAGCGTGCTTGCGTCAAACGGGGACTACGATAACCGAAGGTCGAGTTTGAGACTATCCGGATCTGGCTGTCAAACGAAGAGAAAATTAGGTCGTCCGAAATGGCTTGACGCGTCTACGGCCACGATCAACCGAACCACTACCAAAAATTAAGTAAGCGCTAGGCCTCGCCTGGTGCCGGAAGTCGCTGGGTGCCAGTGGCGGGGCGCGGCGCGGTGATCACGAGAATGACGGCGGTCAAGATCACGGCTCCGGCCAGAACGGTACGCAGCGTCAGGGATTCACCGGCAAAAAGCCATCCCAGAAACATGGCCACAACTGGATTCACGTATGCGTACGTGCCCACACGACCGGGCGGAGCGACACGCAACAGATATGTGTAGGCGCTAAACCCTACCAGGGAGCCAAAAATAATCAGATACCCGAGCGCGGCTATCGAACGCGAGGAGATTTTGTGCACGTCGAATGCCGCGCCTTCGCCGGAAACCAGACCGACAAGAAGCAAGAGCGCTCCGCCGACCAAGCTCTGCATCCCCGCGCCTAGAAGAGGCGAGCGGGGAAGCTGAATATGCTTTGAGAAGACCGAGCCGGCGGCCCAGCAAAGTGATCCCAACACCAGTACGGATGTGCCCAGCAGGCTCACTCCCTCGGACCCGCCGAAGTGGGAAGGGCCTACAAGAAATCCGAGCCCGATAAATCCAAGTACCAGTCCAAGGAAGATGCGGCCGGTGGGCCGCGTGCCTCCCGGGCGAACCCACTCGATCAGCACCATCCAAAGCGATACGGTGCCCACGATCAAAGCGGTGATGCCCGAAGGCACAAGTTGTTCGCTCCAGCAAACCGCTCCATTGCCGCACAAGGGCAAGAGAACACCAATGAGCGCAGCGGCTCGCCAGTTCGCTGGCGTAGGCTTTTGTTGCGAGCGCCAACGTGCCAGGGGGTAAAGAATCAGGCCCGCAGTAAAATGGCGAAACCCTCCGAGCAAAAGAGGCGGAAGACTTTCAATTCCAAATCGCACCGCGAGGAATGTGGCGCCCCACATAAAATAAATAACCGCAAAAGCGGCAAACAGGCGAGCACGCGTCGGCGCAGGATTGGGGGGCAGGGTTGCAGAGGCAGAAGTGCTGGGGCCCACAGCAGTATCGGGCGCGTCCAGGACGAGCGTAGGCGAAGTACTCAGGTCACCAGAGTAGGCCACAGCCGAAGCTGGGGTGTCGAGGGCCATAATGGACCAGATGCGGCCGCGCGGTAGAAGATTCGCATCGGCTCACAGACCATACGGACAGGATCGGATACGGAGGTCGTGTTATTTCATAGGACACGCGCCGGACAAATGGATTGACGCGATGCTGCGACAGTGACACTTTGTCGAACGCAGCGCCTTGGGGAAACTCGGGGTGGGGAGGGTTTATGCGCGCTGCGCGCCATCTGTCTCAAGAATCTCTAGCGGAACCCGTAATCACGACGCCGGAAGATCTGCCGCCCAGGAAACCGCCGGTTAGATCCGCGGGCGTGCCAGTCCTGCGGATTCTTCCATTCAGTCGCGGACCGCAGCCGCGCCGTTTTAAACGTGTGCCTACTCACGTGGTCGGTGTGCATCCGGAGCAAAGACGGGACCCACGCGCAACGCTTGCCTTACCGTTGCGCCTGCGACGCGTTGACGAGGAGCGCCAGGAATTTGCGGTTACGCTGGTGACCCGCAACATCAGCTCGACGGGAGTTTTCTTTTTGTGTCCCCGGCAACTCAAGCACGGCTCGTCAATCGAACTTGAAGTGGGGCTTGTGAATCGCCCGATGGGTCGCGGTAGTGTGCTGATGACCACGCTGGCGCATGTTGTGCGCGTTGAAGAAGCTGCGGTGCCCGGTTGGTACGGGATAGCGGCTACCTTCGACGATGTTGAATTTCAGCGCGACGAAGCTGTTCCCGCGCGCTTTCGCGTTTCTTAAAAATCAACAAACACCGCGGCTGCTGCGCCCGAATTTTCCGTTTCCCACCTAAAAAGTTTCCGTAATAAGCCGTTGCATTAAATTAAACCTGGTTTTACACTTTGCGCACTTCTTCACGGGTGTGGGTTCAACACTGCAAAGAGATTGCATACGTCGGGAGAGCACTATCTTGAGGGGGGAGCATGAAAAAGTTTTTTTGCGGAATCTGCGCATTGGTGTTTTGTCTTAGCCTGACGGGCCGCGCCTGGTCACAGACGCAAATCACGACCGGAACGGTGCAGGGAGATGTAATTGACGAAAAGGGGGGAACGGTCGCGGCAGCCACTGTCGAAATCAGGAATCTCGACACCAACTTTACGCGGACAGAAACTACCGAGCCCGACGGGCACTTCGCATTTCTGTTGCTGCCACCCGGCCGATATACCTTGACGACTTCCAAAGAAGGCTTCGCGACAATCGTCCAGGAAAACATCGACTTGACGGTGGGCCAGGCGGTTAGCCTGCCGGTGGCGATGAAGGTATCGTCCACCTCGGAGCGCATTGTCGTGACTGCGACACCTGCGATCGAATCCACTGAAACGGCGTCGTCCACCACCCTCAACGAACTCTCGGTGAGCGAGACACCGGTGCTGGGACGCAAGTTCGAAGACCTGCTGACATTGACGCCGGGCGTGAGCATCGTGCAAGGACCGGACGGAGATGAGATTAACTTCAACGGACAGCGAGGAATTTTCAACAACATCAGCCTGGATGGCGGCGACTACAACAACGGATTTTTCGGTGAGCAGATGGGCGGGCAGCGGGCGGCCATTGACATCACCCTCGACGCGGTCAAGGAGTTCCAAGTGGTGGCCAGTGGAGCGAGCGCGGAATTCGGGCGCACCGCGGGCGGAGTCGTCAACGTCGTGACCAAGTCGGGCACGAATGATGTTCACGGCAGTGCGTTCTACTACCAGCGGTTGAAGGCGCTGGCCTCGAGCACCTCGGACGGCCAGCCGCTTGACGGGTTCCATCGCGAGCAGTTTGGCGGAACAGTCGGCGGGCCCATCAAGAAGGATAAGATGTTTTTCTTTGGCAGCGGCGAGGGCATCACCGCAAACCTGCGCCGGAAGAACTTGAGTACGCCGCTTGGCGCTGCGTGCGCGGTGGCCAATCCAGTTGTGGGCGTGAACGATGCCTTAATTAACGGAAGCGCGGAATGCCAACGCGTGGCCCTAGTCAATTTTTACAAAACAAATTTCAAGCAAGATGAGGGTCAGCCCCTACTGCACCCGGTGCGCAACGCCGCGCTCCTGGGAAAGTATGACTGGGACGTCACCCCGAAACACCGGTTTTCGGCGTCGTACAATTATGACTACTCCAAAAACACCAATCAGACATTCGATGTGCCAACCTATGGAACTTCGGCAAATGGAATCGAAGGCCCCTCGAAGATCCAGGCATTCAATACGAACTTCTTCAGCACCATTTCGAACAGCAAGCTGAACGAGTTGCACTTTACCTACGGGCGCGAGAATCGGCCACGCAACGCGGTGCCTTCGAACGTGCCGGATACAGCGATGGGATTCGGGACGTCGTTCCGATTCGGCCAGCCGTTTTTTCTGGAACCGGCGATAGACGAAGTTTTCTGGCGCACCGATTTGCGCGATAGCTTCTCGATTATCTCCGGCAAACACAATTGGAAGTTCGGCGGCGAATGGTTGCACAGCGTAAATTCGCAGATCTTCCGCGGCTTCTTCACCGGGCGTTACATCTTTGACGGCGTGACAGGCTTCTTGCGCTATGCATCGCCGAAAGCGCTCGGACCTGGCTTCGGGCCATCTACGGCAGAATGCGCGGATGGCACATGGACGGATCTTGCTCTCCTCAAGCCGAACGCCGATCCGAAGAAAAATCCTACTTGCCCGTCGGGTGCGCTGTTCACCGGTGGCCCTCTGCTTTTCTATCTGGAGCATGGCCCGACGTCGAGTTCGCAGACCTTGGATTCCTCGGGCGCTTCTTCGATCGCCAATAATGAGTATGCGTTGTTTATCCAGGACAAGTGGCAAGTCACGCGAAATCTCACTTTGAATTATGGTTTGCGATGGGAAGCGCAGATCTTTCCAGATCCGGTTCTCGCCCCGTCAAAGGCGGCCTACGGGACGAACCTGACGGACCCGAGGTTCCCCTCGAATGGAACCTTGCCCAACCAGAAGAAGATGTTTCAGCCCCGCGTGGGCTTTTCCTGGGACGTTCGCGGGAACAGTAAATCCGTTCTGCGAGCGAGCTACGGTATCTATAACGCGCGCCAGAACATGTTGACCCAAGTTGGCGCGATTACCACAAACGGCGTGCAGCAGCAATCCATTTTCGCTTCGAGCTGCGTAAATCCGCCGGCCTGTAATTTTTTTAACACCGCTACCGGTGGCCCGCCGCCGACGTATCCAACGACCGTGCCCGTTCCCCTGCTGCCACCCGGGACGTTTCCGTTTCAGCCGGGAGTCACAGTTTTCAGCAAGGACTACGCGAATCCCCGTATCTATACAACCAATGTGGCGTTCCAGCAGGAACTGCTTCCCTCGCTGTCCGCATATGCGGACTTCACCCTGTCGAAGGGAGTGCACCTGACGCGATTCGTTAATCCCAATGTAAGTCCGTCGGTGCACCTACCTGCCACCGGTGACACGGCTTCCTACGGAGGACAGCCGGGCGATGCGCCGAAGCCTTTCGGAAATCTCGGCGACATCACCAATACCGTTAGCAATGCGAAGTCGCTATATCGCGGCGTGACATTTGGAGTACGGAAGCGCTTCAGCAGCCGATTCCAGATGGAAGGTAATTACACATATTCGGTTGACAGAGATGACGATTCCAACGAGCGCGATCCCTTCAGTTTCCGGTATGCCAACTTTTTCAACTTGGCGTCGGAATATGCTTACTCCGACCGCGACGAGCGGCACAGGTTCAACTTCTATACCTACGGTGACTTACCATGGGGCATCAACGCCAGTGCTCGGATGCAGGCGCATTCGGCGCAGCCAATTACACCCCAACCACGCTTTCTTGCCGGTGTGGATCGAGGTCGCAATACGCTACGCAAAGACAATGCGTACTTCTCATTCGATTGGCGTTTGGAGCGGCCGATCAAGTTCGGCGATCGGATGAAGCTGATTCCGACGGTCGAAATGTTCAACACGTTTAACAACAAGAACAACGTGAACCCGCTGTCTACACCGGTGCTGTTCAACTTTGATGGTTTCTTGCGTCAAGGAGTGGGTGATCCTCGGCAGGCGCAACTCGCGCTGCGATTTGTATTTTAAATTATCGTCGATGGTTTAAGACTGATCGAGCGGAGCACTTCGGTCCTCCGCTCGATTATTATCAGCTTACATTCGGGCAGGCTAGCCTCATCACGGTTTGACAGGGGGAGGCGAAGAAGGAGCAGAAGCACCAACAGAGGGCGGCGAAGTTTTTGCCACGCCGGGCAACGGCTTGAAGTCGCTCCAGCGTATGGTCAGGCGCGTGCGGATTTCGTGTTCCTGACGGTGGACACTGTCGTCGGACCGCGTGTAATTGGGAAACCAGAATTTGCCGGCAGTATTTTCTCGATAGGTTTCGAAATACGTGAAGGGCAGCTCCGGCATGCGTACGTCGCCGGTTTCGTTGATCCATTTTCCGTACGTTTTTACGACGGTGAGATCGCGGTCATCCACCCAGACCAAGCCCTCGAAAAAGTTGCGGGTGCGCTCGACCTGCTTGGGTTTGACGCGAAACATATAACAATTGATTTCGTCCACCTGCTCTTTGCCCACGTAGGTGAGATCGTATTTCGCCAGCTCCGTGGGAGTGAGCGCAAACATGGGAATGGCCAGCAGGCGTCCAAGATCTTCGGATTCGAAGCGCAGAACGCGCAGCGTCGACGTGGTTTGATTCACAATTTTATCATAGGGCTTGCCGCTCGAGGTGGTGGCCGGCTCGATGGTGATTTCGAACTCACCCGAGGGAGTGCCGTCATCGCCAAATTCCTGCAAGCGGATTATTTTTCGTGATGTGTAGCCGGGCCGGGCCAGGCGAAATTCTTCTTCCTTCTGGGCAAAATGGTTGATGATTTGTTCGCGAGGCACGGGAGGGGAGGGTTCCGCAGGTTGCACACCGATGCGCGTGACTCGATGTTCGGGTGGCGGCGCGGTGGGTCCTGGCTTTTGCTCCTGGGCGCGAAGAAAACCGATCGTGAAAAACAGGGATACCAGCGAATACGCCAGGAATATTTTTGACCAAGTGTGGGAGTACATAATCTCCTTTGCCTGCATAATCCCCAGTCTAAGCGAAAATTGACGTTTTTAGATAAGATGCGATTTTGCGCAGAACGGTATCTTATGGTTAGGGCCCTAGTCTAGTTGGCTGGTTGTCCGACGCCAGAACCCGGGCTTTTACGTCTCGCTGGGCGTGGAATTCCTAGCGATTGCTCAACTCTCCGGCAAGCCGCCGGGATGACACGTCGGGCCAAGCGGTGACTCTGATACAATTTTGCCGGCCGTGGCTGAGACCAGACAGGCAAAGCGTTTTTTTGTGAGTGGCAGTGTCCAAGGTGTAGGCTTCCGTTATTTTGCCAAGCGCGCTGCAGATTGGCTTGGCTTGACGGGATACGTTCGCAACTTGGACGACGGGCGCGTGGAGATTTATGCGGTGGGATCGCGCGTGCAGCTTGGCGAGCTGCGGCGTGAGCTGGAGCGCGGACCACTCAGCGCTAACGTCGGGAAGGTAATCGAAGAGCCGGCCGAATTGGCGCCAAAGTTTCTGGAGCGATTTTCAATCGAACGTGATGCATAGAGCGGAGTCAAGTGAATGGATGACCTGAAGAAGCTGATTCGCGAAGTCCCCGATTACCCGAAACAGGGAATTCTGTTTTACGATCTGACCACGCTGCTGAAAGACAAGCACGGTTTCCATGGATTGATTCATTCTTTGTGCCAGCACTATGCGGGCAAGACCATCGATATTGTCGCGGGAATAGAAGCGCGCGGATTTATTTTTGCGCCGGCGCTGGCCTATAGCCTGCACGCAGGGTTTGTGCCGGTGCGCAAACCGAAAAAACTTCCGGCAAAAACCGCGAGCGTTTCGTATGCCCTTGAATATGGAACGGATACGCTGGAAATTCACGAAGATGCGGTACGTCCGGGAGAGAGTGTGTTGGTGTGCGACGATTTGCTGGCCACCGGAGGCACCGCCGCTGGAACCGTGCAACTGTTGCGGCAACTGGGCGCCAAGGTCACCGGCTGCGCGTTCGCTGTGGAGCTGACATTTCTTCATGGTCGTGCAAAACTTCCGGGGCTTGATGTGTTCTCCCTCATCCAGTACGACAAGTAGCGGTCAGGTTCGCTGCCCGCGGCGCTGGCGAATGGCTTCGAATAGAACTACGCCGGCGGCCACCGAAACGTTGAGGGAGCGGACTGGTCCAACCGTCGGAACCGAGACGAGGAAGTCGCAGCGTTTACGCGTCAGTTCGTGGATTCCCTTGCCTTCGCCGCCAAGAATGATGCCCACGGGTAACGTAAAATCTGCTTCGGCGTAATTCTTTTCAGCGCGCTCGTCGAGCCCGACCATCCAGAAACCGGCCTCTTTTAATTCTTCCATGGCGCGAACCAGATTGCCAACGCGCGCGACGTGCAAGTGAGCGAGGGCACCCGCGGAAGCGCGGGCGACGGTTTCGGTCAAGCCGGCGGCCCGGCGCTCAGGAATGACAAGGCCGTGAGCGCCTGCGGCCAGCGCAGTACGCACGATGGCGCCGAGATTTTGTGGATCTTCCACTCCGTCAAGCAGGACGATGAGACCTTTCCGCGCGGCGTCATTCGATGCCTTTTCGAGGATGTCTTCCAGTGATACTGCGGCGCGGGCTGCCTCCAGAGCTACCACGCCCTGATGATCGCGAGTAGCGGCCAGTCGGTCGACTTGAGCGCGGTCTTCGAAACGCACGGGAACGCCCGAGCGGCGCGCCGCTTGGACCAACTCTTCGATGCGATCGCCGTGACGGCCAGCGGCGATGACGATGCGGTCGAGCGCGCGTCCGGCTTCGAGGGCTTCGCGGACGGCATGGATTCCAGTCAATTTAGGCATGGGCTCGATCGGTAATAGCGGAGTGGAACTCCCGTTTGCCACCCCGCGGTTCAGCCACGACAGAGGATAGGTTACCCCTTCACAGAGTGGGCTGTAAAATGAGCCGTAGCCTTAGATCATGCGATCCTTTTCGGAGATAGCAGACCCCATGCAGATCCGGAAGCTTTACTGTGATCCCGGAGCAATCACATCTGGCCTAGGGGGAGAAAGTATTGAGTGCCGGTCACGGGGTCCTGCAATCGCCGGAGTAACTGCTGAAGATCGACGTTGCGGTTCACGAAATCAATTTCTGATGTGTTGATCACCAAGAGATTAGAGGCGGAGTAACGAAAGAAAAAATGTTCGTAGGCTTCGATGACAGCTTCGAGATACTCGGGCGAAATCTGGGTTTCCTCGCGAGCGCCTTTTCTTTCGATGCGTCCCTGAAGAACAGCGGGTGTAGCTTGCAGGTAAATCACGAGGTCCGGCGGACGGATCCCGGGGGCGAATTCCTCAAAGTATCGTTCGTATAACTTCAGCTCCTCGTCGTCAAGATTGAGGTTGGCAAAAATTTTGTCCTTTTCAAACAGAAAATCACCCAGCACAGGCCCGGGAGATTCAATCGCCAGGGCTTCACGCAAGCGGCGATGGCGCTCGATCAAAAAATACATCTGCGTGCGAAAGGCGGATCCCTGTTTCTCGCTGTAAAAATCAGAAAGAAAGGGATTGTCGTCGCAATCAAAAATGCGGCGAGCATGCAACCGCTCAGCAAGGATCTTGGCGAGCGTCGATTTGCCCACGCGAATCGGGCCTTCGATGACGATGTAGCGGGGCACATCAAAGCAGGGGTTTTTTTTCGCAGCTTCCATTTTGACCGCTTGCTTTCCTTCCTGAATGCGTGCGTTCCGACAGCGGCGCGATTATAACAGACGAGCTAATTCGAGGCGTAAGACCCTGGCAGGGCTATCTTCGGCCCTCTCTTCGCGCATCCCTGGAGCTCGCTCGTTCGGTGGCCCAGCACCGCATCCCCGTATCGAGCGAGCTCCCTCGCCGCCTGTTTGTCACCTAAGGTTTTTCCCATGTAGAAGTACTAACCCGGGCGTACCACGAATACGGAAATCCCCGTAGAGCGGATGGTCCATGGCGAATGAAACCGGTCGCCCATGGCTACTGTTTTGTGATACAGGTAAGCTTGCGACGCTGGTAGAAAAATCCGATTTCGCTTGATGCACGCCGAACTGAGGAGATTAAGATGCTGCTGGCCCTTGTGGTATTGCTTTTTCCGGCCCCGCCGGCGCACTACGCAACAACCGATGCCGACGGTCCGAAACCGGCGATACGCGCGGCAGTGCGGCCATTGTTGTTCTCGAAAGAGACGTCCGATGCGGCCCCCACTGAAACAGCGGCCGGTGTGCCAGAGATTCCGCTGACCAAGTCTTTCCCGAGTGATGTTCCGGCGATCGCAAACATGAGGCATGCCGAGCCCGTGCCGCCTTCGAATTATTTTCCGGAGTCGCCCGCGCCCCGTCTTGCCGCCGGCCCCTTTACGGTCTCGAACACTTTTGAAGCGCCCATCAAGCCTGCGGTGCGCGCCATGGATCGCGAATCCCTTGCAAGTCGGCGTCTTTGGTACGGCCTTCTTGCCGCCGGGCATACCGCGGCGACATTCGACGCCTATTCCACGCGACGAGTCATTTCGCGCAACACCGGTACAGAACGCAATCCGTTGCTGCGGCCATTCGCGAATTCGAACTCCTTGTATGTTGCCGTGCAAGCCAGCCCGCTCTTGATGGATTATTTGGGACGCAAGATGATGAAAAGCGAAAGCTCATGGGTCCGGCGCATGTGGTGGCTCCCGCAGTCCGTCGGAACCGCGGCCTCGCTTCTAAGCGGCGTTCATAACATTCGTATCTCCCAATAAATATTTCTGTAAGCGCCGTCTGGCCGTGGAAAATCCACGGCGAGACGACCACCTGCGCTTCGCGCATTCCTGACAAGTTCGTTGCTGGTTATCTTGGAATGACTGCTGTTGCCAGTTCCTCGCTCCATTCCTAACAACGTTCCGTAAGGCATTCTAAAGTGTAACTTCTTGGTGTGATTTCGCCTCCAATAGCGGCGCGGGGCTGAGATGCGGATATGCGCGGTTACTTAAGGGGGTCCTCGCTGACTTTGGTCCTGCGTGGTCCTGCGCGGATCATTTGGAGTTTAAAGAACTTTCATTTAGGATTCAGGGACTCTTCATGAGGAGCTAATACAATGATGTTGGATCGCGCCGTTGATGAAATTAGCGAACCACAGGGCGCGTTAGACACAACCAGGTTGGAATTGTTGACCGGTAAGCGGTAACACATTGCGGATGGAAAAAGGTGGCCGAGGATCTTGAAAGCGCTGCTTAAACTTTGTTTGATGATGCTGGTGCTTGCGACCTCGGGGCAGAGCCTCGTGGCACAGACCCGCCCGACGCAGCAAGAGACTTCTGGACAACGAACTTCTCCCGAAAGGCAAAAGCCGACCGCGCAACAACCACAGGCGGAAGCGCCGGCACGACAGCCTGCGGTAGATTCATCAACGCAGCAGCCGGCGCCCCAGGGCACGCCTCTCACGCTGGGCGATGCCCTCGACAGGGCGAACCGGCAAAATTTGGAGTTGGCCACGGCCCGCCTGCGGAGAGCGGTATCGCAGGCGGGGATTCGTATTGCCGGGCAGCTTCCTAACCCATCGATCATTTTTAATGCGGCTCGCGACACACCGCACGAAAGCCTCCTTTTCGATCAACAATTCGACATAAACGGCAAACGTCGCCGCCGTGTCGAACTCGCGCAGCAACAAGATGCGTTGGTTGGTCTTGACGCGGATACCCTGGTCCGCCAGATTCGCCGGCGCGTGCGCGCCGCGTTTTATGCCGCCGCCCGGTCACACAGCGCTACTGTCCACCAACAAAATACATTTTCTTTGGCACAACGCGTGCGCGAGATCGCGCAGTCGCGGTTTGAAGCGGGGGACATTCCGCAACTGGAAGTACTCCAGGCTGATTTGGAAGTGGCGCGCACGCAAACAGAATTTATCATCGCTCAGCAGCGGGAAAAGCTTGCCGCGAGTGATTTGAATCTGCTCCTTAATGAGCCAGGTGACAAAGTGTGGGACCTTGGCGCTTCGCTGGAGGCTGCGCCACCTGCATTCAGTCTTAATGATTTGATCACGCGGGCGTATGGCACCAATGCAGACTTAATGCATCTGGCACAAGAGGTAAACGTGGAACAGGCGCGGCTCAGAAGTCTGCGTGCCGAACGCATTCCCAGCCTGGGTATCCAAGCTGGCGTGGATTTCAACTCGCCTGCAGGTCCCGCTGATCCAGTCACCGGGAATGCCGGGGGTTTCAAGATTGGAGGACGCGGGCAGCTTACCGTGCCCGTGCCGATCTTTGCGCGCAACCAGGGCGAGATCGCGCAGTCGTTTGCCACCTCGCGCGTGCTCGAGAGTCAGATAGCTGCGTCTCGTCGGGCAGTGTCCGGCCGAGTGGCCGTGGTCTACTATGAGTGGTCTACGCGGCAAGCACAGGTAGAGATGTACCGGCGCACGCTTTTGCCGGCAGCGCTGCGGCTTGAAACTATGATGGAGGAAAGCTATCGCGCCGGCCGCGCCAACCTTCTCAACGTGCTCGACGCGCAACGTAACGTTCAGCAGGTGCAGCGTGATTACCTGGATAGCTTGCTGGCTCTGCAAAACGCGTTTGCCGATCTCGAAGAAGCTGTAGGCGGGCCTCTCGATTAGAAGGAGCGTAGGAGTGAAGCGCATTTATCAGCACGATTTTTTCGCGACATTGCTCCTCATTGCTGGACTCGCCGGTTGTTCCGGCCAGCCTGCCGCGGACCAAGGCACTCCGACCCCGGTTGCTGAGGTTACTGTGACGCAGGTGAAGCGCGGCGACATCGCTGAGATCATGCGCATCACCGGCACCATTGCGGCGCTGCCCAACCAGGACGTTAAGATCCCCGCGCAAGTTGCCGGGCGGGTCACAGAGATGAGGGTTGCCGAAGGGGATCGCGTTAACGCTGGTCAATTGCTTGCCAAGATTGACGACACCACCTACCGCGACCAGCTTGCTCAGTTGGAAGCGACCGAGGCGCAAGCCAGAGCAAATTTAGAGAACGCTAGGCTGAATCACGCGCGCAGTGAGGATCTGTTCAAGCGGGGTATCGCATCGCGCAAAGAAGTCGAAGACACGCGCACACAAGAAAGCGTGGCCCAGGCGGCGGTTGCTCAGGCGCAAGCGGCCGTTTCCGCCGCGCGCCTCCAAGTATCGCGCACCAACATTCACTCACCAATCTCTGGGCTTGTGGTGAAGCGTTTTGTGAATGTGGGCGAACAGGTGGATGGCACAGCGGCGCAGCCGGTCGTCGAAGTGGCGAATTACAACGAAGTAGAGCTGCTGGGCAACTTTCCCGCCCCCTATATGGGGAAACTTCGTACCGGCCAGTCGCTCACAATTTCAAGTGACGCCTTTCCGGGGAAGACGTTTACCGGGCGGGTAGTCGCTATTTCTCCGGCAGTGGATCCTGCCACTAACGCTGGTCTGGTGCGCATACGTTTCGCGAATCCTGCCGGGCTATTGCGTTTGGGGATGGTGCTGACCGCTCAGACACCGGTTGATAAGCACTCCGGGGCCCTGATCGTACCGCCGCAGTCCATTTATCGTGATGAGCAAGGAACGCCGCACGTTTATAAGGTCAGCGCGGATAACGCTGAAGCGGTCAGCGTTACACTGGGCATTCAGAATCAGGACGCAGTTGAATTGCTCTCGGGCGTACAAGCGGGCGATACGGTGATCGTCACGGGCGGCTACGGTCTCCCCGACAAAGCAAAAGTCCGAGTTAAAAACGCTGCGCCTGCACCTGCAGACTCCAAAGGGATCGCCCAACCGTGAACCTGGTTGCTTTTTTCCGCCGCAACCGTTTTGCGGTTTATCTGATTACCGCGTTCCTGCTAATCGCCGGGGCCATGGCAGCCTTTTCGTTGCCAAGTAATATTTATCCTGAGCTTAATTTTCCACGCATTGTAATTCTGGCGCACTCGGGTGACCTCGCGCCCGATACCATGCTGGTGGTCGTCACGCGACCGTTGGAGGAAGCTGCGGGAACAGTTCTCGGCATCCGGCGCGTGCGTTCGAAGACCATTCGGGGCTCAAGCGAGATTTCCATGTTGTTCAATCCCGACATGGATATGCAGCTGGCGTTGCAGCTGGTGCAATCTCGGGTAGCGGAAAGCCGTAGCCTACTTCCCCTGGATACCGAAATTCAGGTTGAGCGTGTGACGCCCGCGGTCTTTCCCGTTTTTTCTCTTATTCTGAATGGGGACGTTCCCGCCGAGGATTTGCGCGACAAGGCTTTCTATGTGTTGAGGCCGTTGATCAGCCGTATTCCGGGGGTTGGACAAATCAATGTCCAGGGGACCGACACGCGTGAAGTGTCCGTCATCGTCGATCCGCAGAAGATCGCCTCGCACCACATTTCGCTCGTGGATGTAGCCGATCGGTTGCGCGCCACCAATACCACGAGCTCTGTGGGCCGTTTGCAAAAGGATTATTTACAGTATCTGGTCCTGTCGACGAATCAATTCACTTCGCTCGAGGATGTGCGCAACACGGTCGTCAGCACCGAAGGGCAGTCGCCGGTGCGTCTGGGTGACATTGCCGAAGTCCGCGACGGTGTCGAGGACCGGCGCATGCTCGTTACCGGTAATGGCCGGCCCGCGGCGCTCATCAGTGTCACCCGCCAGATCGGCGGGAACATTATCGACATCACGTCACAAATCAAGCAACTCACCACTAATCTTGGGAATGCCATCCCCAAAACGCTGCATCTTTCGGTCGTGTATGACCTAGGCGAGTTTGTGGCCTCGGCGATGGCTAATGTTCGCGATGCTATTTTGATCGGCGCTGCGCTGGCCATTCTGATTCTATTTGTATTCTTGCGCGAGCTACGCACCACCCTGATTGCATCGGTAACGCTCCCCCTTTGCGTAATCTCCACGTTTTTCTTCCTCAAGTTTTTTGGTGGCACTCTGAATTTGATGTCGCTCGGAGGCCTGGCCATTGCCATCGGTCTGATTATCGACGATGCCGTCGTCATCATTGAGAACATATACCGGCATCTCGGGCTGGGTGAATCGCCACAGGAAGCGGCTGAACGTGGTACCCGGGAACTTCTTGGTCCGGTGGTGGGTTCGACGATGACCACGCTCGTCGTATTCCTCCCGCTGGGGCTACTCAAGGGTGTCGTAGGCGAATTCTTCCGGGCCCTCTGTCTGACCCTCGGCGTCTCCGTGCTGCTTTCGTTGGTTTTTGCGGTGACTCTGGTGCCGTTGCTCTGCGAGGTTTTTCTGAGGTCCAGCGCGTACCGCAGCTCGGCGGAAAAATTCATTGAGCCTGTGCATCGTGCTTACGAACGCACGGTGCGTTGGGCGCTGGGCAAGCGGCTGGTGTTCGCACTGGCTGCCGTGGTTACCATCGCTCTCGCGGTTTTCTTGTACACGCGACTGGGCACGGGCTTTTTACCGGAGATGGATGAAGGCGGATTTGTTCTCGATTACCGTACGCCGGCCGGCACGTCACTGGCAGAGACCGATCGGGTTTTGCGCCAGATTGAAGCGCGAGTTGCGAAGTTGCCGGAGACGGCTTCTTTCACGCGGCGCACTGGGGCCGAATTTGGTCTTTACGCTACGGAGCAAAATACCGGGGATATCCTGGTCAGGCTGAAGCCACTTTCGCAGCGAAAACGACCGATCGACCAAATCATCAATGATTTGCGTACCGAGATCCTTCAGAACATCCCTGGGATCTCCGTTGAATTCATACAAATCCTCCAGGACATGATCGGCGACCTCGAGGGCGCGCCGGCTCCGGTTGAGGTGAAAATTTTTGGCGATAACATGAGCGTGCTCCAGCAGGCCGCGATTGATGTTGGCCCCAAAATCGAAAAAATTCCGGGAATTGTGGATTTCAAGGCTCTGCAAAAAGGCAATCCTGAAATTGTGTTTCACGTGGATGCGGCCGCTGCTGGCCGCGTGGGAATGACCGTGGACCAAATTTCGCAACAGGTGAGCGCGGGATTGCTCGGCGTAACCAGCACCACCTTCCGCGTGGCCGACCACACCATCGGGATTCGCGTGCGATTCCCCGATGCGTTTCGCTACAATTATGCAGACCTGCTCCAGTTTCCCATCAATACTCCGAGCAAACAAATCGTGCCGCTGACTTCAGTGGCGCACGTAGAAGAAACTCGCGGAGAGAATCAGTTGGCACGCGAAAATCAGCGCCTGATGATTGCGCTAACTGCCCGCCTGGAGAACCGCGATCTTGGCAGCACGATCAAAGATGTGCAGAAAGTACTGAACGACAGCAAACTGCCTGCCGGTTGCACGTATGAGATCGCTGGGCAATATGAGACCCAGCAAAGCACGTTTCATGATTTGCTTTCAGTGCTGGGTCTGGCGCTCGCCGCAGTCTTTACCGTCGTTGTGGCGCAGTTCCGCGGCTTCCGCCCGGCATTGATCATTCTTTCTGCTGTGCCGCTTTCGATGTTGGGTGTCTTTGGAATGTTGCTGCTTACCAACAGCCCTCTGAATGTTTCGTCTTTCATGGGCGTCATTTTGATGGTGGGTCTGGTCGTGAAGAACGGCATTATTCTCTTTGAGTATGTCCACAAGCTCTGGGAAGAAGACAAACTGCCGCTACACGAAGCGTTGGTTCAAGCTGGTCGAATCCGTGTGCGGCCGATTCTGATGACCACCCTCGCTACGATTTTCGGGCTGTTACCGCTGGCGCTGGGACTCGGGTCCGGTGCAGAATTGCAGAAGCCGCTAGCGCTCGCAGTGATTGGCGGGCTGACACTCTCCACCTTTATCACCCTGCTGATGATGCCGGTGCTTTACACGTTCCTCGAAACCAAGGAAGAGGCTCCCCAGACGGTGGAGTGAACGTAAATGAATGCGTTGTTAGGTGAAGCTGTTTGCGTCTATCCAATATTCCAGGCATCCGATTGGGGCCAAAGAGATAAATAGTATTGATTTGTAACCCGGTTCGATGCCCAAGCGTCCATCATGCGGACGGTTCTTCTCTAAAGAAAAGCGAGGCACTCAATGTTAAGGCGAATCACCACCGTTCGGTTGGCAGAGAATTGCGGAGCCATTCTACTGTTTGCCGTCGTAGTTCTCGTGTCGGTTGCAGGCGCAAACAGCAACGCTGGACAGGGCGCTAAGAAAACCAAGACTAAGGGCGATGGCCATCCAGCAAACCCCGGCAAACCAGCGGGTTCAGGCGGTTATCATCTCCTAAAGACCGTCCCGCTCGGAGGTGAAGGCGGCTGGGATTATCTTATTGTGGATAGCGACGCGCGCCGCATCTATATCGCACGCGCAACGCACACCATGGTGCTCGATGCGGACAGCCTCGGCGTTGTTGGCGACATTCCAGACACGCAAGGGGTCCACGGTATTGCTCTGGTGCCCGAGTTTGGTCGCGGGTTTACCAGCAACGGCCGCTCGGCTAACGTCACCATTTTCGATCCAAAGACATTGAAGGTGATTGGCACAGCTAAGACCGGGGAACGTCCCGACGCGATTATCTACGACCCCGCTTCCAAGCGCGTCTTTACGTTCAACGCTGGAAGTAAGAATGCCACTGCGATCGATGCCTCTACGGGGAATGTCGTAGGCGAAATCCCCGTAGGAGGCAAGCCGGAATTTGCCGCCGCTGACGGCAATGGGCACGTGTACGTAAACATCGAAGACACCGCTGAAATTGTAGACATCGATTCACAAAACTTAAAGGAACTGCATCGCTGGAAAATGAGCGGTTGTGAAGAGCCCTCCGGCCTGGCGATGGACGTCAAGAATCGCCGTTTATTTTCTGCTTGTAGCAACAAAGTAATGAACGTCGTGAATGCCGACAGCGGTCAGGTCGTGGGCACGGTTCCGATAGGCTCGGGAGTAGACGCTGCCGCTTTTGATCCCGCGGAAGCGCTGGCGTTCAGCTCTAATGGCGATGGAACCCTTACCGTGATTCATGAAGATTCACCAGACAAGTTCAGCGTCGTCGAGACCGTACGCACCAAGAGTGGCGCGCGGACGCTGGCGCTGGATAAAAAAACGCACACTGTTTATCTTCCCGCTGCGGAATTCGAGCCGCTTGCCGCAGGCCAGAAAGGCCGTCCCAAGATGGTCGCCAACTCATTCCAGCTTCTTGTGGTCGGGAAGTAGAGGCGAGTTTAAACCTGCGAACTTCAAACGGCAAGATGTGATGTCCTGCTCGGTCGCCGTTCGATGCGTAAAGCAAGTTCCGGCACCGGAAATCCGCGTACGTTATAGCCGGGCATGTATCCGCGAGGCCAGCGTGCGGAAGTCAGAAACGCCCTGAAGTTCATAGTCTGGTAGCTCCACGCCGAAATGATTTTCGAGCCGCGTAAGAAGATCAAGCGCCTGCAGGCTGTTGATCCCAAGCTTCTTTATAAAGTCATCGTCGGGCACCAGAGTGCCAGGGGCCACGTTGAAGTGTTTCGCGGCAAGCGCGAGAATTTCGTCAAGAGTCTGTTCCGTTTTGCGCATGGAAGACCTTACTTTAGCATTGTGAAAAACGAATTATCTTCCATTGCTTCGGTTACGGCAAGTACGGCATGGGATCGGTCGATTCCGCAAATTTCTTCAGGGCGGCCATGACCGTGGGGCGGTCGAACAGTTTGCAGAAAAGTTCTTTCTCGTGTTGAATTTCGGAGTGCGGTATAGGCTTGATAAATTGTTTAGCCGCGATTCGTGTGGCCGCGTCAAACTTTGCAATGTGTGTTGCGGTCGCTCGCGCCAAGTGCAGAGCTTCACCCTCCGCGGCAAGTTGACTTACCATACCAACGGCATGCGCCCGTGTAGCGTTGAGACTCCGTCCGGTTAGGAGCAGATCGCGCACAAGGGCATTGCCAACATCGCGCCGCAAGCGTGGTATGCCGCCAAAACCTGGAATCAAACCCAGGCGCAGTTCGGGAAAGGCGAAGCGCGCCATTTTGTCGGCGACCACCAGGTCGCAGGTTAGGGCTAGTTCAAAGCCCCCGCCGAAGCAAACGCCGTGGACAGCGGCAATGGTCACGACCGGCGCCGCATCAATGGCGTTGAACACGCGATGAATGCGCTCGATGAAGTCGCGAACGCCGGCTAGCCTCGCTTTCTGATCCAGAGGGAGCGATCGGTTGTAAAGCTCGCGAAGATCGGCCCCGGCAGAGAAACCTGAGCGTTGCGCGCTGCCAATGATGCAGACGTTGATTTCAGCGGAGAAAGTTTCGAGCGCAGTTGCAAAATGCTCGAGCTCTTCGAGCATCTGCTGGCCAATCTCGTTAGCCGGGGGCCGGTTGAGCGTAAGCTCACCAGTACCGTCACGAAACTCCCAGTGCAGCGCCTGACCGGTAAACGTTCTCATGCGTGTTGTCTCTGATACAGTGCGTCGATTTCGGCTGCGAAACGCGCTCCGATGGCCTCTCGCTTGAGCTTGCCATTGCCGGTGAGGAGGCCGCTTTCGATGCTGAGCGGCTCGGGTAAGAGATGGAACGCGCGTATCTGCTTGTAATGAGGCAGATCACGGTTGACGGTTTCCAGTGCGGTATTCACAATCGCCGACGTTATTTGCCCATGGGACGCGGGCGCAATGAGCGCCGTGAGATATCCGCGACCATTCCCCATCAAAATGACTTGCTGCGCGTCGGGCAATAAACTTAGAATCTTCTCCTCGATCGGCTCGGGTGCAATCTTGTGACCGGAATTTAGAATGAGCAAGTTTTTTATGCGGCCAACGATGCGCCAGTTGCCGGCGTCGCTTACTTCACCCTGGTCACCGGTATGAAACCAGCCCCCGCAAAGAACAGCTTCGGTTTCTTGCGGCCTGTTCCAATACCCGGCGAAAATGTTTGGGCCGCGTACCAGGATTTCTTGGTTTTCGCCGCAGGTCATCTCCACGTGGGGAATAGCGGGACCTACAAAGCCTGGCTCGACCGTGCCCTGCGGGTCGTCCATTGTGCAAATGCCGCTGGTTTCAGTGAGCCCGTACACTTGCAAGACGCGAATGCCTAGCATGTTGTAAAAGATCTGGGTCTCGCCTGCCAGTGGCGCTGAGCCGCAAATAAGCGCACGAAGATTTGCGCCAAAGCGCGCACGGACCTTGGGGAAGATGAACAGCGCGGCGATCGCCCCCCAGAACGAAGTCCTGCTCTTATCGTTTCCCGCGGCAGAATGGCGAAAGTCCTTCCACGTATGTTTAAATGCTTTGGAAATCAACCCACCACTCTTTTGTAAATTCTCCTCGACGCCTTTACGGACACGCTCAAGGAGCGTAGGCACATTTAAAAAATAATGTGGAGATGCCAGCCTTATTTCGTCGGCGAGCTTATTCAAGTCGGTTGACAAAGACAAAATACTTGAGCGCGAAAGACAGGTGAGCAATAGAATCCATGAACCCGCAAAATTGAATGGCAGATAGTGATAAACGCGATCGGGCTCGCTGGTGGCTCCCATAAGCTGATTGAGGCGTCCGGTGGTGCAGCCAAGCATGTGGTCGAGATTCGCAACGGTGAGGCACACACCCTTGGCTTCGCCGGAAGTGCCGGACGTATATATGATTGTCACGACGTCGCCCGGTTCACGGGGTGCTTGCTTCTCTGCAATGTTTTCAACTGCCCCGGTTTCAGCGAAAATTTCATCGAATAGCACCCGCACCGGGGCGCTGGGCATTCCCTCGGCGACGGCCAGCCCGGTGTCACCGCAGCAGAGCAGTCGCGGCGAGCAGTCTTTCATTATCGTCGCAAGCTCCGCGGGAGCGTGGCGGGCATAAAGCGGCACCACGACGATTCCTTCGGCCATTAGCGCGAGATCGAGTGCCACCCAGCGAATCGAGTTATTCGCGAGCAACCCGCAACGGTCACCCTTCTGCAAACCGCTTCGCCGCAGAAACTTGCGAGCCCTGCGAACTTGCGTAAGCAATTCATTCGCTGTAACCGAGACGATTGTTTCGCCGCGGATTTCCCGAAGAACAGGCCGTTCCTCACACTGCGCCAAATGCTCGAAGATACGCTCAAGAAAATTCAGAAAGGTACCGGACCTTCTTCGAGAGTGCCGTAAATTGAATGCACCGACCTCTAGCTTGCGGCGCTGCCTTGCGCGACGGTTTCGCTTGCGTGTCGCCCGGCAAGCTGGCGAAGATTCACCGCGAGCTCGGGCAAATAATCCTCCCAGGAAAGAATGCCTTGGCGCATGGGAAATTCCGGATAACGCTCGTGAACTGCGCGCTCAAAAAAAACTCCCATTCGCGCCATGAGTTTTAGGTTTCGCACCACGGTGCGCCCGATGGCATCACGCAATTCATCCGCTCCAGCGCGAAGGCGCTCCAAAACGTCGAGCATCTTGGAGTCAAGCTCAGGTTCGTCCACACTAAGCAGCAGATGATCATGACCACGCTCGTGCATCAGATTGCGGATGCGTTCATCCATAGTAACGCCGGCTGAAGCCACCAGTCCCGGCATGGACGTAACAATCCCGTGATAGCGCGACGAGATCATGAGCGATCCGCAGCGAAGAATGCTCACGAGCTGGTACATGTCGAAATCATCGGAGCTAAAAATCGGCGCGTTTGGCAGCTGCGTTGCGAGGGCGCGGCATGCGCGCACGTCCAGGCGCTCCATGGCCACGAGAATCGCGAAGACGCGGTGGCGCTGGCGGAACGCTGCAACCGACTTGGCGAAGGCCGAGATGTAGCGATCGTACTTGGCATCTACTTCCGGCCCGGCATTGTGAAAATAAACGGTTCGGTACTGGCTTTCTTGGAAAGCTCCGGTGACTGTGCGGGCAATAAATTTTGCGAGCGATGCCTTTACGGGCCACCAGAATGGATTGATGGGGCACACGACGAGCACCGGTGCTTGCCCATCCCACCCGGCATCACGCAGGGCCTTGCGCCCAAACACCGCCGGATGCGGCTCAAAGGTCCAGGCGGTATCGGTCCCGAGCTCAGTCGAGACTCCGAGCTGGCCCAGCACGCTCTGCGATTCCGGGTTACGCGTAATGACAAGCGAATCGCGACAATAACGCGCGCACATGTCGGCTACCACTCGGTCCATCTGTCCGGCCTCGGCGCCGTAACCGATGGAGAGCTTGTTTTGCGCAGCCGCGATGCCGAGTGATCCGATCATCATCGTCGTCAGTGCATTCGCAAATTTGCTCTTGAACATCGAGCCTTCACACGCCACCACGCCGTGATACTTGCGGACCTCCCGGTAGAGAAACGGCGGGAACACGTCCGGCAAGAAAACTTGATTTGCACCTTGGAAATAGTTTCGCGTGCGACGCAGATCCTGGGTCATCACGCTCGGCGCAATCTTATCGCCGCCGAGAACGTGCCGTACTTGGCGCAGCATTTCCTCGACGCGAACGTCCGAACCAGTATTGCCCGCTCCGTTATATCCGGCAAAAATCAACTTTAGTTTTTCGCCCGGTCGCCACGGATCGTCCGCGCCAAGCATCCACCGAACGCGGGTCCACTCGATGAGGGAACTCACCCAGGCAGCGAGCAACAGATCGGTCATTGCGTAACGATCCCTACAGAAGCCGCAACAGTCCTGGTTGGAGCGGCAGCCAAAGGCCATGGTTGATAGGGAAACGAGAAGTGGTGTTCGCGGCTGAAGCGCAAGAGCGGGGCGCTGTACTCGGAAAACTTCGCGGGTGCGTGGCCCACTTCATCAACGACGCGTGTGTTGTCGAAGACCGTGTTCCACACGAGATACGGCCAGAAGACTTTCATTAACGAAGCGGCCTTTCCGACTCGGTGGCCGCGATGGGCCAACCAGCTGACCGCAGCGCCGAAAAGCTTCTCAAGGCCTGGCCAGTAGAATGGCTTGCGCGTCGCACCCGCTGCCGAGAGCGCGTCGGTTAATTCACGAAACGTCTGCGAGCCTGAGCCCGACGAGAGATGATAAATAGTGTGCGCTGGAGCTTCTTTTTGATGAAGGAACGCGATCGCTTTCGCAACATAGTCCACCGGTACGATGTCAACCTTATCGCTCGAGCGGAATGGCAAAATGGGGAAACCTGCGAGAAACGCAAATGCTCGCACCATTTCGAACTGCGTGGTCTCGGCCCGCCGGCTGTCTCCCAACACGATGCTCGGTCGAAAAATCGTTCGCGGAACATCAGGCAGCAGCCGCCCGATCATGTGCTCGGAGAATTTTTTCGTTCGCGCGTAAGGATCGTAGTCTGAGCGATTCCAGTCAATCGCAGCATCTTCGGTGACGATTTCATCTTTGCGTGTTCCGGCGACGGCGACCGTTGAGACATGACTGAAGCGCCGCAGTCCGTGTGCGTTTTGGGCGGCGCGCGCCAGCTCGATAACCGCTAGGGTACCGCGCAGATTCACATTCAAGCACAGTCTTTCGGATTTGCGGTTAAGTGAAGCCGCGCAATGAATAATTGAGCCGGTTGCTTCAGCCAGCTGGCGATACCCATCGTCGTCCAGACCGAGGTGATCGCTTGTGAGGTCGCCGCGAAAAATCCGGATACGTGAGTCGAGATGAGCGTGGAACGTGGAAAAATCGAAATGCAATTGTAGCGCTTGCCAAAGGCGCTGCTCAGCTTGACGGGCATCGCGCGCGCGCACCAGAAGATTCAGCCGCGCCGCTGAGCCTTGCAGTAACTCCGCGACGATATATCCCCCGATGTAGCCGGTCGCTCCGGTTACGAAGATGGCCATAAAGTCGTGGGTGATGGCCCGGAAAAATGCGCGCTTTTCTCGCCCGCCTGTGCGGCTTTAGTTTCCGTATTCCAATCCAGATCGCGGGGCGGACGCGACTCGATGGGTTTGCCCTCGATCAGCGGGTAACACCACTTTCGCAGGGCCGGAATATGAATATTAATCCAGTAATTCCACCAATCAATGGACTCCGCGTCATAACCAAAGGCGTTTTGCTCTTCCGCCGGAAGCACGGCGGATAGCAATTGCACGTTGACCGCTTCGAACACGTGCTCATTGTGCAGAATGAAAGGCTTGTAGAGCTCAATCAATTTTTCCACGCGCTCGAGGTCCCGCTCTTGCCGGGCAAGCGGCGGTTTCTTGACCGATAGCGCGGACGCGGCTCGGTTTATGCCGGACACCACCGCTTTCTGCATCGGAACCGAGAGCCGCTCATAGCGCGTTTTCGATACCGGTATCGATTCGAGTTTAGTGCGCAGCCAGTGCTCCAAACCTTGCTGGGCGCGATAATGTTTGCGATGTGCCAGCCCGGTCAGTTCGATGGACCGGCCCATATCCACAGGATTCACACCGGAAGTAGCCAGTTGGTAGAGCGGCGCGTGGCGCCTCGCGATAACCGCAGCAGCAATGAGTGTGAGACCCCGGCAAACCAAATCCACGGGAATCACATCGAGGCATTTCCGTTCATTGGTAGGTAACTGGCGAAACATAGTTCCCAATAAATAGGAAAGGGGGGCCGAGGTGTTGACGCCTTCGTTCCAACCACAGAAGGGTTGCAGCACGGAGGTCTCGACAATGGATGGACGCACAATGGCAATCGCGAGACCCTTACCGCGGCGCGCAATCACCGATTCCGCCAGGCTCTTGGTAAACGTATATGTATTTGGCCAGCCCAGGTGGCGCGCGCGACGCATCGCGGCACGCGAAAGCTTACTGCGCACCCAGCGCACACGATTGCGGCGCACAACTTTGTCGAGTTCCACTGCGGAGACGCTGGTTGCATCGCCGCGCCTCCCAAGTACCTGCCGGCACAGTGCTGCGGTAAGTTCCGCGCTCTCAGATCGCTCTTCTACACGGCGAACTAACCCTCGCAAAGACGCAATTTCCTTCTCAGCATCGAAACCCGGTTCGTGCGCGGGCGTGTAATTATCCTGCAGCTCTTCCGCGACTCGGCCGTCGCGCGCGCCAACCACATAACAAGTCGAAAGGTGCAACAATCCAGCGTGGTCACACTCGCGCAGAAACTCCAACAGGTGGAGAGATGCGTCCACATTCGATGAAAGCGCATCACGCAGATCGGGATTGAAATCTGTCAGGCCAGAGCTATTGATGACTAGGTCCAATGAACGCCCCAGGGCACGCCGCATTCCGGCATCGAGCCCCAAACCAGGCTGGCTGACGTCGCCTTCCACTACGTCAACGCGCTTATGCAAAAAAGCCGCCAGGCCTCTGCCATGGAGCCCATGCAAGGGATCAAACGCTGGCGATTCCTCAACGATTTTTTCAAAGCGGCGCTGCGCTGAGGTCGTCCGGTTGCGGCGAATCAATAGTGTGATTCGGCCAATCTCAGGCAGGTCGGTAAGCAAATTAACCAGCCAGACCTTGCCGATGAAACCTGTCACGCCGATCAGCAAAATGTGCTTTCCAGCGAGCGTTTCACGCACGGAAAGCCTTCCGGGCTTCGGCGCGTCGTCGAATCCTACAACCGGCCGACTGCCGAGAGGTGCAGCTCGCTTGGCGGGGCAAATGCTTGTATCGAAAATGTTCGGGGTTGTCGTAAAGCCAAGCTGCCGCGCAAGTTTTTCGCGTGGGATGCGACCGTCGGCCACCCCGCTCGCGAGCCACGCCAGCGGACCACGCGGACGAATCACCGGAGTGAGCAGGCGGCCCGTAGCCCGACCCACGCGAAATTCAAGCCGATTCGCGATTAATCGTGAGGCACCGACGAACTGTGCGAGCGGACGTATGACGTGGTCTAGGCCCTGACTGACCAAAACGATACGCTCGCCGCCGACAAGGGCTTCCCGCAACTGGTCGAGGCTTTGGCGCTTCAGCTGGGGCCTCAATACATAGTAAAAGTATTCCTCACCGAGCGAATCGAGCCGATCCCGACTCACCCCTTGTAGCAGAGTGTGTAGCAGCCTGGTGGCGAAAGCGCGGTTCATTGCGTACGCCAAAGGCCTGATGAACGCCATGACCGCCATCCCGCCTCGCCTGGCCCAGCTCTCCGCAAAGCTCTGCGCGTTCCAAGTGAAGTAGCCGACCGGACGAAGCGCACCCATTTCCAGCAGGCTGCCCTCGACGCGCCAGAACGTCGGCTCGCTGGCGGCGTTGCTGAGAACCCCGGATACTGTGTTGACTTGAGGCATGCCGATTTTTGAATCGTGCCGTGATTCGTTACCGCTCACTGAAATTCCGCATCTCGTTGAACCCACAACCCGGGATGGACCAAGCGACCGATTGCCCGCCTCGCGAGCAAATTCAATTGCAAAACTGGTACTGGACCCAGGTCGGCAACTAAAACAAGAAGCTAACACCGAAGCCGCGCACGGGCAAGGCAGTGACGCAAGCAAAGCCGGGGCACTTGGCAGCCTACCTTAAAATGATAATAATATCCGGTTTGTATGGTTTGTGAGAGTGTGACGTTGTCCATTTTAGCTCCGTTGCGCGGCGGTAAGCTCTGACCTGTGGAAGCGCTATAAAAATGACCCCAATCGAACTCAATATTCGTCAGACGCGCGTCTTGCACGCGGTGATGCTGTTCACGATGTTTCTATATGCTCTGGTTGGCGAAAAAATGGGCCCGATCCCCAGCCCTTTGCAACCCACCTTTTACCGCGCCTTCGTTATCCTCGCAGCAGCCTTGGTGGTTGTTGCCCTGGTTCTCCGTTCCCGAATCTTGGCGCCAGCCGTCGAAGCGCTAAAGGCGCACCCGGATGATTCTGTTGCCTGGACCCGCTGGCGTGTCGGAAACACCATCACCTTTGTGCTTTGTGAAAGCGTAGCGTTGTTTGGCTTCGCCCTGCGCATGCTCGGAGGGAAGCTGGCAGCTTCGCTTCCGTTGTATGCTGCCGCGATTCTCCTGATGCTCATCTGGGCGCCGCGCTTGGACGTCTCCGACCACGTGCTTTAGTTGCTTCGCAAGTAGGAACCCAACCCACTAGCTTTCACGCAAAATTCGAACCAACTCGCGCGCGGCATGCGAAACGCGGGCCCCTCGCCGGGCAATTAAATATAAGTGGCGCGGCATCTTCAATTGGCGGATGCGCACTTGCACCAGCAGCCCGCGCTCGAGCTCCCATCGCACGCACATGCGCGGAACAATGGCCACTCCTGCGCCCATTTGAACGAAACGCTTGATGCTTTCGATCGTGGGGAGCTCAACTCGCATGTTCAGTGGCGTGTGATGGCGTGCAAAGAGTTCGATTACCCGGCGGCGAAAAGGTGATTCCACAATATGCGCGATAAAGGTTTCTTCGGCAAGGTCCTCCACGTCAATCGATGCGCGCTTGGCGAGCCGATGCCCGGGCGGCACGACAAACGAAAGCTCATCGCGAAATATTTCCGTGGCCACCAACTGTGCTTCGCGTGGCACAAAGGAAACCGCGCCCAAGTCGAGCCGATAATTGAGCACCTCGTGCGGTATGTCCCGCGAATAGGTTCGGTGCACTCGAATTTGGACGTTCGCATGCAGCTTCCGGAACTCCGCCAAGGCCGGCAGCAGGGCATGGATCGAGCTTTCATTTACGCCTAGCGCAAGTTCGCCGCGTTCAAGTCCTGCCAGATCGGTGAGCCCTTTACTGATTTCATCACGCAAGTTGAGCAACCGCTCGGCGTAATCGCGAAGCAACGTTCCGGCATCGGTTAGCCGCACCGGGCGCGCGCCGCGAATAAACAGCGGCTGCCCAATGGAGTCCTCCAGCTTGCGAATCGCCAGACTGACCGCCGGCTGCGTGCGATACAGTTTCTCGGCGGCACGCGAAAAGCTCTGCTCGCGCGCGACGGTGACAAACACATTGAGCTCGCCCAAATCCATGGCGCTCCTCCGGTACCCCCTCGATACTACATAAGAAATATCTATTAAAACTAGAAGAATTATAAATTGGACTAAGGCCCGGCCCCAGGGTCTACTGGATACCGAGGTCCTGCGACACGATGGACACCGTCCAAATTTTCGACACTTCGCTTCGCGACGGCGAGCAATCGCCGGGTTTCTCCATGAATGCTGAGGAAAAGCTGCGTCTCGCGCGGCAGCTTGAGCAACTTGGCGTGGACGTTATTGAGGCGGGTTTTCCTATCTCCTCGCACGGCGACTTACAAGCCGTGAAAGGCATCGCCCGGGAAATTCGCGGTAGCCGTATCGCCGCGCTTGCACGCGCGCGCCAGCAAGATGTCGACGCAGCGATTGAAGCGCTGGCGGGAGCCGCTCAGCCACGCCTACATATTTTTCTCGCCACTTCGGATTTACATTTGCGTCACAAGCTCAATATGACCCGCGCGGAAGCTCTTGAAGCAATCGGCGCAGCGGTACGCTTTGGCCGCAAACACGTAGCCGAGGTCGAATTCTCCGCTGAGGACGCAAGTCGCAGCGATGTCAAATTTCTCTGCCAGGCCTGCGAGACTGCCCTGCGCGCCGGAGCAACCATTTTGAATCTTCCCGACACGGTGGGTTACGCAGTTCCCGAAGAATACGCGGCCATGTTTGTGGCTCTGCGGGAGTATCTGGGCGATCCCAAGGGAATAACCTTCAGCGCGCATTGTCATGACGACCTGGGGATGGGCGTGGCTAATTCGCTGGCCGCAGTCCGCGCGGGTGCGCGGCAAATCGAGTGCACCATCAACGGCATTGGAGAACGCGCCGGGAACGCGTCACTCGAAGAAGTTGTGGTCGCCCTGGCGGTGCGCCAATCGAGCTTCGGGGTTAAAACCAATATTCATCTCGAAAAACTTTATAGCGCGAGCCGCTTGGTTTCTTCGATCACTGGCGTTAACGTGCCGCCGAATAAAGCGGTCGTGGGTGCAAACGCGTTTGCTCATGAAGCGGGTATCCATCAAGACGGCATCATCAAGAATCCGTTGACCTACGAGATCATCGCGCCGGAAGCTGTCGGCGTGCCCGCACGCCATCTAGTCCTGGGTAAGCATTCCGGGCGCAGCGCACTGCGGCTTAGCTTGCGGGAGCTCGGATTTGAGGCCAATGATCTGGAGCTGGCCGAATGCTACCGCCGGGTGACGTCGCTTGCCGACCAGACCAAGCAAGTACGGCAGCGCGATTTGCTGGCCATCGCTCACCAAGTGATTCGCCGTGGGGCCGTGGGCCCCGCAGTGGCGCAAAGCGCTTGACGAGTGGGCTGGGACCCGGCATAGTCCATTTTTGCTTACTGCTCGTGGTGCAAACCCGGCTCGCCGCAGATGTCGCAGCATTACAAGTAAATCTTAAGAGGACCAAGTGAAGAAGACCATTGTTCTATTACCCGGCGATGGCATCGGACCGGAAGTCACGCGTGCCGCCAGGACGGTGTTGGAAGACACCGCGCGAGAGTTTGGCCACAGCTTTGACCTTGCTGAATTTCCAATTGGTGGCGCCGCGATTGATGCTACTGGCGAGCCGCTCCCCGCGGTCACGCTCGATGCCTGCCGCCGAGCTGATGCGGTTTTTCTCGGCGCCGTTGGAGGGCCCCGCTGGGATGAACGATCCATAGGCAAGCGGCCTGAAAGCGGTCTGCTTGGCCTGCGGCAAGCGCTGGGCCTATACGTTAACCTGCGGCCGATTCATCTGTTGGAGACGCTGCGTGAGATTTCCCCGCTCAAGCGTGAGCGCACATCCGGTGTCGACCTGGAAATTGTACGCGAGCTCGCAGGCGGAATTTACTTTGGCGCGCGCCGGACCGAGCGTGAGAACGGCCAAGTACGCGCGCACGACACCGAAAGCTACAGCACCAGCGAAATCGAACGTGTCGCGCAGTTTGCTTTTGCGCGAGCCGAGGCCCGGTCGCGGCACGTCACATCGGTTGACAAAGCCAATGTCCTTTCCACGTCGGCATTGTGGCGCAAGACGGTTACCGAAATGAGCGGCGTTTATTCGGGTGTGCGTCTCGATCACATGTACGTTGACAATGCCGCTATGCAGCTTGTTTTGGCCCCGGCGCAATTTGACGTGATTCTTACTACGAACATGTTTGGGGACATCCTAAGCGACGCGGCTGCCGCGCTGGTGGGTTCGATCGGACTCGTGCCTTCCGGCAGCTTTGGAACAGGAACGCCGCTGTTTGAGCCCATTCACGGCTCCGCGCCGCAAATGGCCGGCAAAGACTGCGCCAATCCGATAGGCGCCATCTTGAGCGCCGCGATGCTTCTGAGCGATGCCTTTGGGCTTTCGATAGAAGCAGAATTGGTTCACGCGGCACTCGGGCGAGTCCTTGCGCGCGGCTATCGCACCAGCGACATTGCCGAACGAGACAGCCGCACGGTCGGCACGGCATTTTTTACCGAGGTTCTTCGCGAGGAAATGCAGGCGTCGGTTGAACACGCCGAGCGCTACGGATGGGGAGTTTGACTCGCCAGCCAATCAGGAGACCTTTTCAGGTTTCCTTCCCGGTTGAACTGCAAGCAGCGTTTGCCAGGCTTATGTAAACGATGAGTAGCTACGACAATACGCGAAAACCGGAGAGTTCGCCTGTTCCGAGCGATGTGCTCAAGCGTGGTGCCTCCCGCGCCCCGGCCCGCGCGATGCTCAAGGCCACCGGGCTTTCCCATTCCGACCTCGATCGGCCGCTTGTCGCCGTAGCCAATACCTGGACCGAGGTAACGCCGTGCAATTTTCATCTGCGCACCCTGGCCGAGAAGGTCAAAGACGGAATACGCGCCGCCGGGGGAACACCTATCGAGTGCAATACCATCACCATTTCCGACGGGATCTCGATGGGCACCGAGGGCATGAAGGCTTCCCTCATCTCGCGCGAAATAATTGCCGATTCGATTGAGCTATTCGTGCGCGGCCATCTGTTCGATGCCGTGGTTGCGCTTTCCGGCTGTGACAAGACGATTCCTGGCACCCTGATGGCGCTCGCGCGGCTCGATCTTCCTTCGCTGATGCTGTATGGCGGCTCGATTCAGGCTGGCCAATATGCCGGCCAAGACGTCACGATTCAGGACGTCTTTGAGGCCGTGGGGGCCTGCGCCGCGGGTCGGATGACACCGGAGCAGCTTCGCGACCTCGAGGATCACGCTTGCCCGGGTGCCGGAGCGTGCGGTGGGCAATTCACGGCCAACACCATGGCTACGGCTGCAGCATTTCTGGGAATGTCTCCGATGCAAGCGAGCGAAATTCCGGCCACCGATGGGCGCAAAGGCCACGCGGCTTTTGAATGCGGAGGATTAGTGATGCGCTTGCTCGCTCGGGACCTGCGTCCCAGCCGAATTTTGACCCGGGCGGCGTTTGAAAATGCCATTGCATCGGTCGCGGCGACAGGCGGCTCTACCAATGCGGTACTACACCTTATTGCCCTGGCGCGCGAAGCCGGCATTCCTCTGACAATTGAGGATTTCGATCGCCTCATTGCTGCGACGCCCACGCTCGCCGATCTCAAGCCGGGCGGGCGCTTTACCGCTGTTGACATGGAACGCGCCGGCGGCTCTCGCTTGCTTGCTCAGCGCCTACGGGATTGCGGCCGCTTGCAAGACGGTCCAACGATAACCGGTCGCAGCATTTTCGAAGAGGCGCGCGCGGCAGTGGAGACGCCTGGGCAACAAGCGATTCGTCCGGCTTCTCAGCCGCTCAAGGCCACTGGCGGCATGGCCATACTGCGGGGAACACTGGCGCCAGAAGGGTGCGTCGTCAAGCTAGCGGGACACGAACGCCTGCGACACACCGGTCCTGCCCGGGTTTTTGACTCCGAAGAACTGGCGTTTGCCGCCGTCCAGGAACGGGCCATTCGTCCGGGCGATGTGGTGGTCATTCGTTATGAAGGGCCGCGGGGCGGCCCGGGTATGCGCGAAATGCTGGCCGTAACCGGCGCATTGGTGGGCCAGGGTTTGGGTGACTCGGTAGCGTTGCTTACCGATGGGCGTTTCAGTGGAGCGACACGTGGACTGATGGCCGGTCACATATCGCCGGAGGCTGCCGTGGGCGGGCCGATCGCGCTGCTGCGCGAAGGCGATAGCATCACGTTGGATGTGGCATCCAGGCGCCTCGATGTTGCCGCCGACCTCGAATCGCGTCGCGCCGCCTGGCGGGCTCCCACGCCCCGGTATACCAGCGGGGTGATGGCAAAATATGCCGCTATGGTTTCTTCCGCGTCGGAAGGCGCAATCACGCGCCCAATACAGAATTTTGCTGTCGCACATAACTCATAGCATACCGGAACTCGTAGTGCTGAAAATGAGGAGCCAAAGTCATGATAAAGATTTATGACCAAAGTGATGCCAACCCCAAAGCGCTCGCGGGGTTGCGTATCGCCGTACTGGGCTACGGCAGCCAGGGACGCGGTCAGTCTCTCAATCTGCGGGATAGTGGCTGCAATGTTGTGCTTGGTCTGCGGCGCAACGGTAAGACGCGTGCCCAAGCAATCGAGGATGGCTGGCGTCCGCTCGAGCCCGCTGCCGCTGTGGAGGGCGCGGACATCATCGTCATGCTTGCTCCTGACATGGCGCAACCAGCCCTCTATAAGGAAACGGTCGAGCCAAATTTGAAACCAGGCGGCATGCTTCTGTTTTCGCATGGCTTCAATATTCATTATGGCCAGATCAAGCCTGCGCGTGGCGTTGACGTTACCATGATTGCACCGAAAGGACCTGGTGGCCTGGTTCGACGGCAATACGAAGAGGGGCGCGGAGTTCCCTGCCTGCTGGCGATTCATCAGGATGCATCAGGAAAAGCGCTCGAACGCACCCTCGCCTATGCACACGCCATCGGTGGCACCAGGGCTGCTGTTCTGCAAACGACATTTGCCGAAGAGACCGAAACCGACCTGTTTGGCGAGCAAGCCGTGCTTTGCGGCGGGGTCACAGAATTAATCGCCGCGGGATGGGAGACGCTGGTCGCCGCAGGATACAGTCCGGAGATTGCTTATTTTGAATGTCTCCACGAGATGAAGCTCATCGTCGATCTTATTTACGAAGGTGGATTCGCGCGGATGCATCAATTTGTCAGCGAGACGGCGAAGTATGGCGATCTCTCCCGTGGGCCCCGTGTCATTGATGCTCGAGTGCGCGAGGAGATGAAAAAGATATTGGCTGAGGTTCGTTCAGGTGCGTTTGCTAAAGAGTGGATTGCGGAAGACGCCGCGGGTCGAGCGAACTACAAAGCGCTTCTTCAGCGCGACCTCGACCACGCAATCGAGAAAACCGGCAAAGCGATGCGCGAACATATGGCCTGGCTCCGGCAAAAGGCTGCCGTCACTTCGTAAGGCTTGCAGCAGTTGCGCAGCTCTAAGTGCGCTGCATAAAAAAGGAAGTGATTTATGAAGACTGGTGCACAAATTCTTTGGGAATGTCTTGAGCGTGAGGGCGTGAAGCACGTTTTCGGCTACCCCGGCGGTGCCATTCTACCCGCTTATGATGCTCTGCAGCACAGCACGATTCATCACGTGCTCGTTCGCCACGAGCAAGGCGCAACGCATATGGCCGACGGTTATGCGCGCGCGAGTGGACAGGTGGGAGTGGCCATTGCCACTTCCGGGCCGGGAGCCACCAACATGGTTACCGGCATCGCTACGGCCATGATGGATTCATCGCCCATCGTGTGTATCACCGGGCAGGTAGGCAGCAAGTTGATTGGCTCCGATGCGTTTCAGGAGACTGACATTACCGGAGTGACGCTGCCGATTACCAAACACAATTATCTTGTGACTCGTCCCGAGGAACTGGCGCGCACCATTCGCGAGGCGTTTTATGTGGCGCGCTCCGGCCGGCCGGGACCTGTGCTTGTGGACATCACCAAGGACGCGCAACAGTCCAAATGCGAATTTGATTGGGAAGCGGCCAAGCCGCAATTGCCGGGCTATCGTCCGGATCTATCGCCGGATGTGAAGGAATACGAGCAAGCGGTGGAGCTCATTCGCAACTCGCGCCGGCCGGTGATCCTCGCCGGTCACGGCATTCTGGTGTCCGGTGCGATGCGCGAGGTTCGCGAGCTCGCTGAGCGAGCCAGCATTCCCATGGCGATGACTCTGCTTGGACTGGGCGCTTTTCCCGCTTCTCATCCGCTCAATCTCGGCATGATGGGTATGCATGGCGAAGCCTGGGTGAATCACACGATTCAAGAGGCGGATTTGTTGCTGGCGGTCGGCATGCGCTTTGATGATCGCGTCACCGGCAACTTGAAGACCTACGCGCCAAACGCGAAGAAAATTCACATGGAGATCGACCCCGCCGAGATTAACAAGAATGTGAAAGTGGATGTGGCGCTGGTCGGAGACTTGCGCGAAGTGTTGCATGAGCTCTTGCCACGAATTGAGACGACTGACCGCAGCGATTGGTTGGACCACATTGACGGCCTAAAAGGCGATTCGGCGGTGCGCGACATTCAGAACCTGCCGGACAACGGGCATCTTTATGCCGCGCACGTGATCAACGATCTGTGGAGGGAAACACGCGCCGGCACTACCGTGATTGCAACCGACGTCGGGCAGCACCAGATGTGGGAGGCGCAATATTATAAGCACGAGGAGCCTCTTTCGCTCATTACCTCTGGAGGATTGGGCACGATGGGATTTGCACTGCCGGCCGCCATTGGCGCGAAGGTCGCTCGTCCCGAGGCCGAGGTTTGGGTAGTCGTTGGCGACGGCGGTTTCCAAATGACCATGGCGGAATTGGCTACCGTGGTACAGGAAAAGCTCAAAATTCACATCGCGATTATTAATAATGGATATCTGGGGATGGTTCGGCAGTGGCAGGAGTTTTTCTACGAGCGCAACTACGAGGCTACTCCGCTGCTAAATCCAAATTTTGCGAAGATTGCCGGCGCTTACGGAATCCACGCCGCGGAAATTACCGCACGCCCCGATGTGGTGCCGGCAATTCAGGCAGCTCGCGCTCATGCCGGGGCTTCACTGATTGATTTTCAGGTTGAGCAGGAAGACACCGTGTATCCGATGGTCGCGGCTGGAGCCTCTTTGAACGAGATGATACGGCGTCCAAGTCCAATTGTTGAGACGGCGCTCGACGAATAAGACTAGTGCGAGATCCCCTATGCTGAACACATTTGTTGTGTATGTCGAAAATAAGCCGGGTGTACTGACCCGTGTGGCGTCGTTATTTCGCCGCCGCGCATTTAACATCGACTCGCTCACCGTGGGCCGCACGGAAAAGCCCGAGGTTTCGCGTATGACCATTACGGTTGATGCTGATTACGACCAAGCGCGACGCATCGAAGCTAATCTCTACAAACTCGTGAACGTTCTCCTGGTAGATAACATCACCAATGAAGCTTCGATTGTCCGTGACTTGGCCATGGTCAAGGTATCCGCCCCGCATGAAACTCGCTCGCACGTACTGGAACTGGCCAATGTATTTCGCGCGCGCATTGTCGATGTTGCCCCGGAATCGTTAACCCTGGAGATTACCGGCACGGAAGACAAAATTGATGGGCTGCTAGAAGTTCTTCGCCCCTATGGTGTCTTGGAAATGGTGCGAACTGGCATCGTCGCGATGCGACGCGGGCTCAAATCGCCCGACCCGGTGACCGCACCCAGTCCGGTAGCAGATGTGGCGCCGGATGATGACGTTCTGCATTCGGTATAAGATGACCCTGCACTTCCCGCCGCGCGTGTTCCCCCTATGGCATTCCCGGTTATTCCATCCTATGGAGCGTATCTGACGCTACCAGCGCGTTAGCTAATCGAGCAACGTCCTAAAGCTAATAAAATAGACCACGTTACTCGCCATGGTACGGTATTTACCGATGTCGAGTAAGAGCCATGGATGAAATAACCTCGAACTTCCAGAATATAACCGAGCGGCGGAGGGGGATTCGCTTCCCGGTTGTCGTGCCGGTCGAAGCCAAGTGGGTCGAGTCGAGCGGAAAGTCTTGCAAAGAACAAGCGCAGGCACGGCAGGTAAATGTTCTCGGTGGCTTGCTGGAAATGAAGACGTACCCGGCCATCGGCACCCAGCTGGAATTGACCAATCTGCTTTCCGGCGACAAAGCCCGGGCACGCGCGATTGCGGTGAGGCGATCCAGGGAAGGGCAGGTTCGTGAAGTTGCTGTCGAACTTATCGTGGCCAGCGAGAGTTTCTGGGGTCTGAATTTTCAACTCAAGAAAACCAGCTCGGAGTTGGTAAAGCTCGAGCAGGCAATCAAATCCGGAGGACTCGATCCTCGCATTCTAATGGAGTTTCGCGACGCCGTGGATTATGTCCGAAAAACGGCATGGGCCGTACAGGAGTGGCAGGAGCGCGAACTGCAGCAACATGATCCACACACTGTGCTGCCGCTGCTCACTGCCGAGCGCATCCGGCGCGGCATTCAACTCAGCAACTCCATCGCCGGCGACTTGGCCTCGCACGAAGTAACCCGCGAAACTCCGGGAATTGAAGACCTTTTCCAAGCCATCGGCCGTATCTACCAGGCCTTAACGGATTTATTCAAGGACCGCAAGAAATAGTTTAGCGGCAGCAACGATGGTAGTCTTGCGTTGGGACAATGGCCAACCGAAGCTCTATTCCACTATGGGAAACAATGTTGCGGACTGGCCTGGCGCTGATCATTTCCCTGGCAAGTGGTGCGGTAGGGCGAGCCCAGGAGCCTGCGCCTCCAGTTGAGAATACCTCCACGGGCCCTATCCTCAAGCACGAGGATACCAGACAGAATCTATCGGCACCGTGCGTTGACCCGGCACCAGTTGTGAGTCTGGAAGATTACGAGGGGCCGTTAAAAAAGACTGTAGGTGTGTTTGCACGAAAATTGGAGCGCAAGGCCGTCCACCACCCGCACTATAAACCTGGCGCGAGATTGTGCTCTCTCGAAGTCAAAGACAAATTTATTCTCTTTGTCGAGGACTCAGTTGATCCTGTCACATTTGGTGTCACTGCGTTCAATGCGGGGCTGGATCAAGCGAGTGATAACGACCCCAGCTTCGGGCAGGGCGCCTCTGGATACGGCAAGCGATTTGGCGCCAACTTCGCCGATCAGGCCTCGTTCAAGTTCTTCAAAGACTTCGCCTACCCTTCGCTATTTTCGGAAGATCCCCGTTACTATCGGGTCAGGCATGGAGACCGGGCCAATCGTTTCTTACATGCGGTAAAACATACCTTTGTGGCCCATCATGACAACGGAACGCACGTGTTCAATTATTCCGAATGGCTCGGAACAATAAGCGCCGTGACGCTCAGTAACCTCTATCATCCCGGCAACGAGCGGGGTCTCGGGCCAGCAGCGCAGGCCATTGGTTTAAGCATCGTTGAAGACATGGGTTTCGATATCCTCAGGGAATTCTGGCCGGAAATTTCGCGCAAGTTCAAGCTACCGTTCCGCGGCGAATCCAACCCATGAGCACTATCGCCGGCCACCGGCTGCAGCTCCACCCGCGGCGACATGACCGCAGCCAGCATTGCGGACCCTTCGTGTCTCGCTGGTTGCCGCGGCTTGCGGCGGCGGCCAAAGCCCCGTGTGGCTCTACGCCACCGGTCGGGACCGCCCGCGGCTGTTACGGTTACCGTGACCGCCCCACCAGGCAACAGCTTCCGCTCACGCTGATGGGTAAAGTGAAGCCGCCGTCGTCGCGAATACTCCAAACCAAAGGCCAAAGCGATACCTCCGGCTGGACGCGGCCGCTCAGATTTTTGGGTACTGTGTTCCGCTTATTGCGACGCCGAGATGCGGTAGATCACCTTTGCGCCGTCATCGGAAACCAGCAGCGAACCGTCCTTCGCGACCGCAATGCCTACCGGTCGCCCATAAACGTCACGCTTGCTCGGGTCCGGAACAAAACCCGTTAGAAAGGGAATCGGGTCGGCGGTTGGCTTGCCCCCGCTGAAGGGTATGAACACGACGTCATATCCCGAGCGCGTTGCCCGGTTCCACGAGCCGTGCTCGGCGATAAATACTCCATGGCGATACTTCCCAGGAAATTGCGACGCGGTGTAAAAAGTAAATTCGAGAGCGGCCGCGTGCGGGGCTAACAGAACGTCCGGCACGATAGCCTTGGCAACCAAGTCCGGCTGCGGCGGTGTGGCGCGCACGTCGACGTTGTCGCCAATGTAGCTGTATGGCCAGCCGTAAAAACCGCCGTCGCGAACCGACGTGAAGTAGTCCGGCGGCACATTATCGCCAATATTGTCGCGCTCGTTGACCGACGCCCACAGCTGGCTGGTTGTGGGCTCGATCCCAATTCCCACGGCATTGCGCAATCCTCGCGCGTAAATCCGCGAATTCTTTCCATCAGGTTCGCAGATAATGATTGCGGCGCGCCGTTCGTCAGCTTCCACCGACACGTTCGTTTTCGATCCCACGCTGACGAACAGGTGTTTGCCGTCCTGGCTGAAAGCTACCGTGCGCGTCCAATGCTGGTTGTATCCGCCGCCCGGAAGGTCAATGATGTGCTCCGCCTCGCCGAGTCGTTTTGAGGTTTTCGGGTCAAAGCGGAAGCGCAGCACTGCGCTGGTGTTGCCCACATACACGTAGTCATCATGGAACGCAACACCGAAGGGTTGATCCAAACCGGCGACAAACGTTTCGCGCTGTTGCGCGCTGCCGGTATTTCTGGCGTCGCGCAGCACGATGAGTTCGCCCGCGCGCGAGTCGGTTACGAAAATATCGCCATTGGGTGCAACCGCAAGCCACCGCGGTCCCTTAAAACCTCTCGCGAACACGTTCACCTTGAACTCGGGCGGAACGCGTGGCAGAAAGCCCGGAGGCGCTTCGACAACCCGCGGACCATTATCCGCAGCGGGCGTGGCATGTGGTGCTGGAAGGGATGGTTTTTGCCCGTGCGTTAGTTGCGCCGAGACTCCGGGAGCGAGGGTCAGGAGCAAGAAAATCACAGCCGGTTGAACGTGAAGTCGTCGCATGGATATCCTCCGACAAAGTATAACTCAGGGCTTCGACCTGCTGCACATTCACTCTGTTTGCTTAAAGCGGCGTTGTGAAGTTACCGATAGATCGCTGGCCATGACCGGTCTACCTGCAGAATCTTATCTCCAAAGGAAGCTCCAAGAAACGCGCCAAGCTGCCGGCTTCTTCCTCGATCTTGGCACGGATGCTTTTGGAGAAGTTCTTCAATGCTACGCATTGGATCGAGACTCGGTCCGCTCGGCGCTTATGCGACCATATGCCCGCCACTGTTCCATTGACTAACACAACCGGAGAAATCCATCCAGCGCCGCGATAAACTCGCTTGTAGCATTGCAAGTCCACCAAATGATCTTTCTCCGCATGCCCCAACAAAAAGGGAGCAAACCTCGGTAGCAAGCGGACAGTCTCGCGTTGCACATGGCCATTTGCCATTTCCGCATAATCTTTCCGCAGTATCCAACCCTGCTGCTCCTCGACATCGATTTCTATTAATTCTTCTCTTAACGTTTCGAAAGTTGCTGTTGCTTCCTGCACCGAAATTCCCGACCATCCGCAAAAATCCCGCACGGTTGCCGGACCGTAGGCGCCCAGGTAGCGGCGATATAGAATTTGTTGAGCCTCAGCCGCGCTCATGTCTGGTCGCTTTTTTGCTCGACGTTCGGGAATTCGATGTTTCCCTAAGCGATGTCCCTGTAGCCACTGATCGACGCGCACCAAGCTTGCTTCCGATCCGCGATTCGGGCCGTAGCAGATAAGCCCCTCCGCAAGGGCAGCCTTGAACGCGCTCCACACCTTTTCCATCCAGGCTTTGACGTTCACGCTTACGTGCGGCAGAATTTCCGTTGGTCAGCTCACGCGGCGTCATTGGACCTGCTGCCAGAGCTTCGAAGACGGCGCGGTTCAATCCTTGGTAATCTCTCGGTGATGCCGAACATCCCCATAATTCTTCGCAGCGCTCGCAGCCGGCTTGTCTTCAGAGCATTGATGTACATTGAGAAATCAGTCGACGGTAATATGTGAAGAGTTTGCCGCATGCACGAAGTCCTGATCAGGGTCCGCCGCTCGAACAAAGCTGAGCGAAGTGCTGCAGCGTTTACAGTGTGCATCCTCGCCCAAAAAGCGATCTGTGCCGCGGCCATCACCTGAGCTTGAATTCCGCAGACATCGGCGCACAGCGTCACGAGGTCCGGCAAATCTCCATCCATGAAGTGATGGCGCGCCAATCGAAACGCGCGAACCTGGGACCAAGGAAGGCAATGGTGAACCGCCGGCACCTTCTTCATGCGCCGAGTATACGGCAGTCCCGCTAAGCAAAAAAAAGGACCGCTGATTTCTCAGCGGTCCTTTGCGTTGTGCTCAAAATCTCGCTCTTTGACTTGGATGAGATCTGCCAGAACCCGAACAACAACTGAGTCCCCTCGGTCGGCAAAGCCAACCTCGGTACAACCGAACGACGATCTCGACGACCCGTGAGAGTCGTGGAGACTGGATAATTTCACCTGCACACCTGCACAGGATTCATTACCGCTTTATTTAGAAAGGAGGTGATCCAGCCGCAGGTTCTCCTACGGCTACCTTGTTACGACTTCACCCCAATCATGGGCCATACCTTGGGCGCCTGCCCCCTTGCGGTTGGCTTGGCGACTTCTAGTACAGCTCACTTTCGTGATGTGACGGGCGGTGTGTACAAGGCCCGGGAACGTATTCACGGCGCCGATCTGATACGCCATTACTAGCGATTCCGGCTTCATGCAGTCGAGTTGCAGACTGCAATCCGAACTGAGCACAGTTTTCTCCGATTAGCTCCCCCTCGCGGGTTCGCAACAGTTTGTACCGTGCATTGTAACACGTGTGTAGCCCTGGACATAAAGGCCATGCTGACTTGACCTCATCCCCACCTTCCTCTCCGTTATCCGGAGCAGTCCACGTAGAGTTCTCCCTTGCGGGTAGCAACTACATGTAGGGGTTGCGCTCGTTGCGGGACTTAACCCAACACCTCACGGCACGAGCTGACGACAGCCATGCAGCACCTCTACTCAGGTCCCTTGCGGGAAGGCCGTGTTTCCACAGCTGGTCCTGAGCACTTCGAGCCCAGGTAAGGTTCTTCGCGTTGCGTCGAATTGAACCACATGTTCCACCGCTTGTGCGGGCCCCCGTCAATTCCTTTGAGTTTCA